>ENA-UONS01000730-UONS01000730.1-human-gut-metagenome-genome-assembly--contig:-CS19-NODE-730-length-35441-cov-43.654666_pt1 | contig 35441 bp, 25 predicted proteins | sample MGYA00242458_ERZ724005 | MGnify/ENA metagenome assembly ERZ724005
TTCTGAACACTCTAATTGAAAAAATAACCGTCCACGAAGCTGTCAAGGGCGAGGATGGAAGCCGTGAGCAGGAAGTAGAAATCTACTACCGCTTCATCGGTAAAATCGACTGACCTTTCTTTTTTTACCCAACAATATCTTTAATTAAGGGAAACGGGGCGAAATCTGCCGGATGCAGCCATCATGCCCGAATTATGCGATCTGCTGAACATTCAGCTGAGCGAGCTTTTTCGCGGGGAGCGAATGACGATGGAAGCGCATCAGAAGGCTTTCGATGCATTGCTTCTGGAAATGAAGCAGCGGGAAGAAGCTGCGAATCGGCGGATTCTTCAGCTGGAAAAAGTGCTTGCCTGCATGACGATTGCTGTATCGCTCACGATGATTCTTGTCGGATGCTATCTGGCGAAAGACCATCTTGCCCTCGGAATCGCCTTATTGACATTCGGCGCTGCGGTTGTTTTTGCCGTCTGCTTTGTCGGCGTGAAAATCGAGCATGACACCGGCTATTACGAATGCCCCGAATGTGGAAAACGCTATGTGCCGACCATGAAAGCCGTCGTGATGGCACTGCATCGCGGCACAGCCCGCAAGATGACGTGTCCGTTCTGCGGAAAATGCGCCTATCATCAGAAGGTGCTTGTAAGGTAATCCTATTTCCGAATGCACCTGCGCCAGCTGCATGCGCCTTGGCGCATGCTTATCTGAAAATAGGATAAAGTCAACAGGGTGTCAAGCGTTTTTGCTTGACACCCTGGATTTTTTGTAATGCTTTTCACCCGTTCGCCTGCGGCGGTCACTTCATGATCATCTCTTTGTCCGACGGCAGCGGTTTCAGCGGCGCGGACGGCAGCGTCTGATACCAGTATGCGCAGGAAGTATAGTCGTCGTACCGCGGTCCAGTCCATCCCATGTTGTCCAGCGTCATGCGAAATCCGGTTTCAAAGTGGATCGGGTCAGCGACGTGGAAGCGGTACAGCAGAAATCTCTGCTGCCCGTTGTAAAATGCACGGTTATCACCGTAAATGGCGTACATTCCGCTGTAGAGACCGCTGTAAGTCTGATAGGATTTAATCTGCACATCATTTCCAAAGCCGTAGGAGCCGCAGAAATAATCCTCTGTGCCTGTATAGTGAATGGAGGGATATTTATCATCGTCTATGTACATTCTGGCTTCGCCTTCCACCCAGCAGGTGTTGTTGCCGTTCATTCCGGTGGCCAGGGTCACGCCCACGAACTGACCTTTTCCCTGAATGCCATCGATAATGGTGTAGGAACGCCCCTTCTGAACGGGATGCTCCTGACGGTAAGAAGCGTGGAAATATCCAATCTCGTCAGGCACCTCACAGTGACAGCCGGTGATGATATAATACAGGCTCTGATCCTTTTCGCCGCGGTTTTCCATAGTGATTCGGCAGTGCTTTTTGAAAGGCATCTCCCAGTAACAGTTCAGTCCCCGTCCGGGAGCCACCAGGATTTGTGCGGAGTTGAGCACCGCATATTTTCCATCCCTGTCCACAAAATTCTCATCGTATGCGGTTCCGAAAAATGCGGAAATGGGCGCTTCCACGGAAGGATATTCGCAGTTGTCCCAGTACATGCGGATCACGAAGCTGTGTCCAACGTAGCCGGTAAACCAAATGCTCTGGATCATTCCGGGACCGTCGGTGTCCACCAGCGTCACCGTCTCCCCTGCGCGAATCGCCACGGTCGGACTGAGCTTGGTGCAGTCTCCTCCTTTGGAACCGCCCGCTCTGGCTCCTGTGGGATTTTCTGCGGAGAAAGCGAAGGTCTTTGCATTGCTGATCATGCAATACGGTTTCATAGGTCTTGCCTCCCTTGTTTTAACGTATCCTTACTATTCATTTTGTGGTTCTTGACAGAACGACATTCGTTGCTGTCAGCGTTCCATCTGCCACAAAAGGATACGGAACTTCTTTCCCGTTTCCAGTCTGTTCAATCACTGTGACAATATTATAGCATCTGTACAGTGATTGCGCAAGTCCCTGAAAAACGAGCATAGAAAAGAAAAAACACCTGATGCCATGCTTTACTGCTCTCTTGCATGTGCTTGACACCGCTTCACTGCTGCGCGAAACGGCGTCTTTGACAGTCTGAATTGTACATCTGACAAGGGATATCATAGTTCCTTGCAAAATGCAGTCATGATAAAGAAATCGCCCGATGCGTGCGGAGCATTTCCCGCGCATCGGGCGATTCTTCTATAATGGCAGCACCGCGCAACTCGGCAGCGCGTCGGGCGGTGTTGCCTAATGCTATTTCCAGATGAAAATTCGCAAGCAGATGGCACAGTTGAATCTGGAAATAGTATAAATACCGTTATTCTTCCGGCAGCGGCGCAATCAGTTCGCGGTCGCACTTGCGGTAGAGCAGCAGGCAAATCGTCAGCGAGACGATTTCCGCAATCGGGAACGCCCACCAGATGGCGTTCGGGCCGATGAGGGACAGCGCCCACGCCGCGGGCAGCAGCACAATCAACTGGCGGCACAGGCTCATAATCAGGCTGTATGTGCCGCGGCCGACCGCCTGGAAAACCGTGCTGAGCGTAATGCCCGCCGCCGCAATCAGGAAGTGCGAGCAGATAATCCGCAGGGCGACGCAGCCTTCCGCCGTCAGCGCCTTGTCCGCCGAGGAGTCGAACGGCATCATCAGCAGGTTCGGCACAGCAAGGAACAGCAGCGTGCCAACCGCCATAATCACCAGCGCATACACCAGACACACGCGGACGCACTCGTAGACGCGCTTTTTCTTCTGCGCGCCGAAGTTGTAGCCCACAATCGGCACCATGCCGTTGCACAGCCCGAACACCGGCATAAAGACAAACGACTGGAGCTTGAAATATACGCCCAGAACGTTCACATAAATATCGCCAAAGCCTGCCAGAATCATGTTCATCAGCGTTGTGCAGACGGAGGAAATCGCCTGCATGATGGTGGACGGAATGCCAACGACGAGGATATTCTGCACCGTCTTCCAGTCGAAACGGAAGCCCTCATGCGTCAGGCGCAGTTCCCGGTTTTTCCACTGATTCAGGACGAAACCGGCGGTGCAGCTCACAACCTGACCAATAACCGTCGCAACCGCCGCGCCGGCGATACCCATTTGGCAGCTGAAAATCAGAATCGGGTCAAGGATGATGTTCGTCACTGCGCCGGACAGCTGGGTAATCATCGACAGCGTTGTGTTGCCCGTCGCCTGCATCATGCGTTCAAAGCAAATGGACATGAACTGTCCCAAACTGAGCGTGCAGACGATGCGCAGGTACAGTGTGCCCATTTCCAGCACTTCCGCCTTCGGGTTCGTCATGCCGATATACGCGCGGGCGAAGAACAGCCCGACGATAACGAACAGCAGCCAGCCGACAACCTCAATCAGGATGCCGTGGCGGGCGGCATCGCGCGCCTCATGCGGGCGCTTTTCGCCAAGCCGGCGTGAAATCAAGCTGTTGATGCCCGTACCCATGCCGGTCGAAACAGCAATCATCAGCATCTGCATCGGCATAGCGAGGTTGACCGCCGTCAGCGCATCCGGCGAATACTGCCCGACGAAAATCCCATCGACGATATTATACAGTGCCTGCACCAGCATCGACACCATAATCGGCACGGACACCGTCGGCACGAGCTTGCGCATCTCCATCGTGCCCAGCATCCGGCTGCGTTCCGTGTTCTGCTGTTCCTGTTTTTCTGACATGTTGCTTTCCTTTCCGTATTCATACTATTTCCGGATGAAAAGGCGCAAGCAAATGGCGCAGGTGAATCCAGAAATAGTATCAGTCCCCTATGAAGCCGAGAGGAAAATGCCCCTCAGCCAAAGGTCTATTGTAGCAAAATTTGCCCTGTCCGTCAAGGGAAAATCCGCATTTTCCACCGCTTTTGCAAAAAAGAAAATTCCCTTTGCCCCCATCGTGATTTCGTGTTATAATCGCCGATGAAAGCAGTTGTTTTTCCGCTTGAAGGGAGGAATCCGCATGAGCGTCAAAATGCCCAAACCCGTCAGCAAAACAGAACTCTCGCGCCTATACACACGGCTTGCCATCGACACCCATCATCGACTTGACAACAGCACCGCAGAAGGGCAAGCGCGTCTTGGCCTCCTCCACCGTTTCCTTGATGCCTGTGCCAATCTTTATGGGACGATGACACTCTGGCACGCATGGGAGCTTTTTCAGCATGTTGAGCCGGAATTGACTGCCAAGAAAAAGATTCTCCGCAAGGATTTCTTTTCCTTTGCGGAAATTGTGCGCGTTGAAAAGCATGCCTATGCCATCATGCTGCTGCCTGACCTGTACGAAGAGGAGACGTCCATCAGCATTCAGGATGCCGAGCTGGTTCATAGAATGCTGATTTACCCGAACATTTGGGGCTTGAATGAGTATTACAAGCTGCTGAGCTATCAGGACGATAAGCCCTGTGTCGTTCCCGCACACGATGTGTTCTATGCGTATGCCGACCCGAATTATTTCTGGGAAACGCCAGAAGCGCGTTCTCTCTGCTTCTTTCTGGCAAACCTCCATGTCGCTCCGGATGCCAAAACCACTGCGCCCGACGGCACGCCTCTGTGCGGCAAGGCGTTGTCAGAGGTTGTATTCTGGACAAAAGATGACCACTGGGAGTATGACGATTATAAGGCGGCGTGGCGCAAAAAAGCGGTTTCCGAAGAAGCAAACAAGCCATACTTGCAGCGCATCATGGAAAAAATCCAGCGCGGGATTCTGCTGTCGTTTGTCTGCGATCAATTTTCTTACTATGTGGAGTTGCTTGAAGAAGCCGGCATTCAGTTTACCAAGCCGCAGTTTGAAACGTTCGCGAACCGCCTCTGTGAATTGAACAATCACAGCCATCTTTGGTCAAACTGCGGCGGTCAGCCTGTTGAAATGTACGATGGGCTGGACAATGCGAAACTGGATGCGGCGGCGATTATGAAAACCATGCAGCTTGACCCCGATGGTTATTATCGCAATCCAGTCTTATCGCGCATCACTCCGAAGAAAAATGAGGATGGACAGGACTGAACAATCCGGAAACAGTATGCGGTATCGGCGAATTTTCTCCATGACAAACGCAGGAAAGTATGCTACAATAGACGCGGTAAACACACCAATTCACTCGACAAAGGAGGTACGCCCCATGCCGCGTACCCTATCCCCTGCTGCACGCATCGAGCGCAGCATCCTCTCCGATTTCCGCAAACCGCTCTGGCGGCCGTTCGTCCGCGGCATCAAGCAGTACAAGATGATTGCTCCCGGCGACCACATCGCGGTGTGCATTTCCGGCGGCAAAGACTCCATGCTGCTGGCGAAAATGATGCAGCTGCTGCAGCGCCACACCGACATTCCCTTCGATACGGAGTTTCTCGTCATGGATCCCGGCTACAATGCCGAAAACCGCCAGCGTATCATCGACAATGCCGCCCTGATGGAAATCCCCATCCGCATTTTTGACAGCAGCATTTTCGAGACAACGAAAATCGCCGAGCGAAATCCCTGCTACCTCTGCGCCCGGATGCGCCGCGGTTTCCTTTACGACCGTGCGCAGGAAATGGGCTGCAACAAAATCGCACTTGGGCATCACTTCAACGATGTTGTGGAGACGACCGTCATGGGGATGTTCTACGGCGCCCAGCTGCAGGCCATGCTGCCGAAACTGCACAGCCGCAATTTTCCCGGCATGGAGCTGATTCGCCCAATGTACTGCATCCATGAGGAGGACATCTGCGCTTGGCGCGATTTCAACGCCCTGCACTTTATCGCCTGCGCCTGCCGCCTGACCGAAGAGCGCGACAAAAGCGGCGATGGCATCGGCAACTCGAAGCGCGCGGAAATCAAGCAGCTGCTGAAAACGCTTCGGGAGACGAACCCCGATGTAGAGAAAAACGTCTTCAGCGCGATTCACGCCGTCAGTCTGGACACCATGCCGGGCTGGAAAATCGGCGAAAAGGAATACAGTTTCCTGGATGACTATGACAATTGGGAAGCAACGCACCATCCGGCGGATAAGTAAACGAATACGGGTCAAGGGAAGCACATTCCCCCGACCCGTTTTTATATAATACGACAAATGTACAAATTTCCGTTTTTAGACAAAAATTCAGCTCCCCAATGAAGCAGATTTTTGCTGCCATCAGGGAGCTGTTTGCTTATTCCGTTTCTTCCGATGGATTCGTTACTTCCGGCACATCCGTCGGCTTCGGCACATCCGTCGGCTTCGGCACATCCGTCGGCTTCGGCACGTCCGTTGCTTCCGGCACGTCCGTTGCTTCCGGCACGTCCGTCGGCTTCGGCACGTCCGTTGCTTCCGGCACATCCGTTGCTTCCGGCACGTCCGTCGCTTCTGGCACGTCCGTCGGCTTCGGTACGTCCGTTGCTTCCGGCACGTCCGTCGCTTCTGGCACGTCCGTCGGCTTCGGCACGTCCGTCGGCTTCGGCGCTTCCGTCGGCTTCGGCACGTCCGTTGGCTTCGGGGCTTCCGTCGGCTTCGGCGGATTCGTCGGCTTCGGGGCTTTCGTCACTGCCGGCGCTTTCGTCGTTTCCGGGAGCTTTGTCGCTTCGGGCGCATCGGTCGCTTCCGCATCGTCGGGCTTGTCCAGCACCAGCGGTTCAAGCCCCAGCAAATCAGAAACCGTCACGAACTCGAATCCCGCGTCGCGCAGCATGGGAATCAGCGTTTTCAGGCACTCATAGTCCGCCATTCGCGCGTGATAGAGCAAAATCGAGCCGTTCTGGGTGTCGCGGAACGCCTGATAAGGTTCGGTCTGCGCCACATCCCACAGGACGACTTTCTCCACGCCGTGCGCATAGAAAATCGGCAGGAAGTTCTTCTCGGAGTTCATGTAGTGCCCGAACGGCGGGCGCAGCAGCCGCAGCGGATAGTGGTAGCCCAGCACCTCATCCACGCGCTCCTGCGACAGACGCACCTGCGCATCCGCGCTGGACTCGGAGTATTCCAGCAATTGCGCGTGCTTCCATGTATGGCTGCCGAACTCATCGCCGTGTGCCAGCGCGTCTTCCCACAGTTCACGGTCTTCCGCGCAGAACAGCTTGCCGACGATAAACCACGTCACCGGAAAATCAAGTTCAATGCTCAATTCGTGGATTTTATACACAGCATCCATGTTCCAGCCGTCATCCACCGTGATCGCGATTTTTTTGGATTCGCGGTCGCCGTGGCGGACAACGTAATCCTCCGGAATCGCGGCAAACGCCGTCTGCTGCACCAGCATCAGGCACAGCACCAGCGACAGCAGACGCATCATGCGTTTCATCAGCAGCCCCTCCTTATTGCGGGTCGACGTAATTCGGTTCTTGCCAGATATACCAGTCCGTGCCGTCGGTCAGCATCGTAACCGTGCCGTCGCCGGAGAAGTAGAGCGCCGCGCCCGGCATGTGGTTCTTCACCCAGCCCGCCGTCACCTTTGTGCTGAGGGCGGAGCGGTTCGGGACGAACAGCACCTGCGGCTGTGTCTGCTCCACAAAGCTGTCCGGAATCGTCGCCAGCCCGTGATGAGGCGCTTTGAGGATATCGCAGCGGAGTTTTTCGCCATACGTCGCGGCGTACCACTGCATCGTCTCGTTGTCAATGTCGCCGGTCAGGAACGCCCGCGAATTCCCAAACTGCACCATGCAGGCGGCACTGCGGTTGTTCTGCCCCGTCGGCAGGGGGCAGCGGAAAATCGTCAGCTTTGCGTTGCCCAGCGTCAATTCGTCGCCGTCACCAATCTGCACATAGGGGATGTTCTTCGTCCCCGTCGCTTTGACCGCCTGCTGATGGTAGCCCTCTTCGTCCACATACGTCGTGGTGTTGGGCGACAGGAACGCATCCACCTGATACAAATCGGAGTACATAAGATAGATGAAGGTGTGCAGGTGGTCATCATCGCAGTGTGTATTGAGCAAATACTTCAGTTCCGTGATGCCATATCCATCCAGCGTCGCATACACGCGCCTGCGATAGCGCCCTTCGCCGCTGTCCACCATCATGGCTTCCCCGCCAGATTGCAGCACCATCGCGTCTGAGCGGTTCGTGTCAATGCAGGTCAGGCGCAGCGTATCCTTCTCCGCCCAATCCGCCGGCACATCCTTCTCGCTCTCCACCCGGTACACCTCCGCCTGCGCAGCGCCCAATCCCAGCGCCGCACACAGCAGCATCAGCAGCAGTTTCCGTTTCATACGTTTTCCTTTCCACAAGGGAGTTTCTCCCTTGACCCTTCCGCGCGATTCGGTTGGTGACACACTCATGCTGTGTCCGCGTGTTTATGCAGGATTTCGCTCCTGCGGGAGCGACCAGAGGGCTTTGCGGTCGCCCTCTGGACTGCTTCGCATCCCCACTGATGTTTGTTGGTTTTTATCGTAGCTGTTATATAGTTAGTGTGCCTTTCGTTCTCCTAAGCAGCGCTTCCATATACTAACATCCAGAGGGCGACCGGCGAAGGGGTCAAGGGGGCGACCGCAGACATTCGTCTGTTTTCATTGCCCCCTTGTCGCCTCCGCAGAGGCGAAATTCCCTCCTTACTGCGCTTGCACCCACCCGCGGGCGACCGCAATCTCATACACCCCGTCCGCCATGCCTTCCGCCAGCCATTGCTGATACACCGGCGTCACCAGCAGATATTCCTCCGCCGGATTCGATAAATACCCCATCTCCACAAGGAAGCACATCATCTTCGCCCAGTTGTTGCCGACATAGTTGTCGTTCAGCCGCACCATGCCCGTGGAGTTCGCCAGCGTCATACCGACACGCGTTTTCATCGCGTCCAGCAGCTTCTGCCCCATTTCGCGGTAGGTGTCCGCATCCGCAACCGCTTTAGCATAGTCACTGTTCAGCGGGCCGTAAACCTGTATGCCGCGCTTGCTGTGGTTGCTGGAGTTGTTGCAGTGCAGGCGGAGCATAATCTGCGCGCCGCCCGCTTCCGCGATTTCACAGCGTTCGATGTTCGTGTGGAACGTCGTTTGATCTTCGCGGGTCATGACGACGTTCGCGCCCTGCCGAAGCAGCTCGTCGCGCAGGAGCATCCCAATTTCCAGGCAGACAATGCTCTCGCGGCGATTCGTCTTGGTTCCCTGCGCCATGCCGCCCTTGCCGCTGGTTGAACCGGACAGCCCCGGCCCAATCGGCTCATTGACGAAGCGCCCGTTTTCCTGATGTCCCGCGTCAATGCAGACGGTCACGCCGCTCAAGCGCCCCTCCTGCCGCTGCGGCGCTTCCGGCGCCTGATAGCCCTTGCGCACGGTTGCTTCTTTCTTCATGCTGCCCGATCCGCTTTTCACCTGCACAGTGAACTGCGTCCGCGCGAAGGTCAATTCACTGACGACGTCGCCCTCGTAATGCCCGTTTTCGTCCGGGTAAACCGGCTGGGTGACGGTCTGTTCCTTGCTTCGCCAGTAGAGGAGCATGTAGTCCGTGCCAATGGCGTTGAACGCGTAGTGGAAGCCCTCCGGCGTTTCCGTCAGCACAAAATCCATCACTTTCGCGTTGCTTTTCCCGGTCGGCTTCTGATAATCCGCAGCCTTCGGAAGCGTCGTCGATGCTTTGCCGATGCTGCCCGTCGTGCGCGCCGAAGTCAGCGCAACGCTCGTTTTGCCGCCCGCGCCGGAGTAGGCAAGGGAAACATCGCCCTCAAAATGCCCGTCCGCGCTGTACAGCATCATCCAGCCTTTTTCGGCGGGCGTTGTGTATTCGAGGATGACGAACGGGTCTTGCGCGCCCGCATCAAAGGCATAATGCAGCGCGTATTCCGATGCCGTAAGCGTGATGGACACGCCAGCCGCCTGTGCGGTCGTCGCGCAGAACAGCGCCAGTACCGCGCATAGCAGCAGCGACAGCAGCCTTTTCATCTTTTTTCCCCTCCGTGTTCCTTTTTCCAGCGGCGAATCAGCTTCTGAATGCGACCCCACGGTGTCCGCGACTTTTTCAGCGCCACCGCCGCGTCCAGCGCCCCCTGCCGGTACAGGTTGTTGTTCGGCTCGCGGCGAATCGCCTCGCGGTAGGACTGGTGTGCCGATTCGTACTGTTCCAGTGCCATGAGCACTTTGCCCTGCATGGCGTACCATGCGCTGTCGCGGGTGGATGCGCGCAGGAGCTGCCGCAATGCCGCTTCAGGATTGTCCTGCCGGAGCATCTTTGCCGCCAGTGTCAGCGCATCCTGCTGGTCAAGTTCGCGGTTGAAGGCAGCGGATGCCGTCGTCCGGTTGACCGCCAGCTTCATCGCTTCCTCATACGCCAGATTCAGCGTAATCATTTTTTCCTGTGCGGCTTTTCGTTCCGTTTCGTCCTGAAATTTATCGGGATGGCAAGTTTTTACCAATTTGCGATACGCTGCGCGCACCTGATCCGCGTCGGCAGACGCTTCCAACCCCAATACGCCAAATGGATTCCGCATCGCCAACACCTCCTGTTTGCTCTGCGGCTGTTTTGCTATCCTAAGAATGTGTTTCTAAAATGAGACCGGTGCAGTTTCGAGCAGATTTTCTTGCAATTCAAGGATGAAAACCGAAGGTTTACTGGCGGTAAATCGAGGTTTGAAGACGCAGAAGTGCAAGAAAAGATGCCGAAAATGCTGCCGGGTGAATTTAGAAACACACTCTAATTCACTCGAAGGCACGCAGGTTGTCCCACGGAATCAGCAGCCAAGCGCCTGATTCATGGAGCCGTCGCAGTCAGCGCATCCAACAGCAAGGGATGTGATGCTGCCTGGCATATATCAATATCCGAAGCCATGAATTTTGAACAGTTCATGGTCATCCTTCGGAACCCCGTCACTCGAACTTCTCGCGCCGGATTTCCGCGCCCAGCGAGCACAGCTTGTCCTCCAGATGCTCGTAGCCGCGGTCGATGTACTCCGGCTCGTAGATTTCCGTCACACCGCGCGCCATCAGACCCGCAATCACCAGCGCCGCACCCGCGCGCAGGTCGGTCGCCGTCACGGGTGCACCGTACAGCTCCGGCACGCCCTCGATAATCGCCGTCGCGTTGTCCACGAATTGAACGTGTGCGCCCATATGCCCAATTTCGGTCAGATGCTTCAGCCGCGATTCAAAGATGGTTTCGCGGACGATGGACTGCCCCATCGCTGTCGTCAGCAGCGTACTCATCGGCTGCTGCAGGTCAGTCGGGAAGCCCGGATACACCTGCGTCTTGATGTTCACGCCGCGGTAGCCGCACAGCGTTCCGCGCACACGCAAGGTATCGTCGGATTCCGTCACGCGCGCGCCCATTTCCAGCAGCTTCGCCGACAGCGCTTCCATATGCGTCGGAATGCAGCCTGTCAGTTCCACGTCGCCGTGCGTCGCCGCCGCCGCAATCATCAGCGTGCCCGTCTCAATCTGGTCAGGGATGACGGTGTAGTTTGCGCCGTGGAGATAATCGCGCCCGAAGATGCGGATAACATCCGTGCCCGCGCCCTTGACGCGCGCGCCCATCGAGTTCAGGAAGTTCGCCAAATCCACGACATGCGGCTCCTTGGCGGCATTGTAGATAATGGTCGTACCGTGTGCCTTGGCAGCGGCGAGCATCACGTTAATCGTCGCGCCGACAGATACGCAGTCAAAAACAACGTCCGTGCCCGTCAGCACGTCCGCTTTCGCCTTGATGCGCCCGCCCATTTGTTCTACATTTGCGCCCAGCATCCGGAAGCCCTTGAGGTGCTGGTCAATCGGGCGCGACCCGATTTCGCATCCGCCGGGCTGGTATACTTCCGCCTGACCACGCCGCCCCAGCAGCGCACCCAGCAGGTAGTAGCTTGCGCGCAGGCGCTGCGAATCACGGTAGGAGACCTGCCAGCCTTCCGCCGGGCGCGGGTCAACGGTCATGAAGCGGTTCGGCTCGTAATCCACCTTTGCGCCAAGGCTGCAAAGAATATCCACCAGCGCATGAACATCCGAAATATCCGGCAGATTCTCAATGGTGCAGGGCTCGTCGCACAGTAGCGTCGCGGGAATGACCGCCACCGCCGTGTTTTTACCGCCGCTGATGTGTACCGTTCCCTGAAGCGCGTGACCGCCCGTGATGAGCATTCGTTCTTTCATGAACATGGTATCCGGCATAGTGCCGGCTCACCTCCTGCTGCAATGTTTCAAAACGGAGCAGCCTGCGCGCCCCGGTATATTCGCAAAGTGTCTGAACGCGGAATGTCCGCTAATGAACATTCCGTGGACATTTTATTATAGCATAGGAAGCGCATTTGTGCAACCTTCGCATTTTGAAAAAGTCCGGCAGCGCTTTTCCCCTTGACTTCACCGGCGTTTCGCGTTACAATTTCAGTGTAATGCAGGAGGTGTTTCCCTACATGAAACAAAGCATGGATTTGCCGCAGGGCTATCAGATACGACCGCTGACGACCGACGACCTTGACCAGTACAACGCCCTGCTTCGTTATGCCTTTCAGGTGACGGAGCAGGAACTGTTCGACACCGGTTGGAAGGACGAAGAAATCAAGCAGTCCAAGTGCCCCGTGCTCAAGCGTGCGGACGTGCTGGGCTGTTTTGACCGCGAAACCCTCATTTCGCAGATTGCCGTCTACCCCTTGAAGGCGAATATCTACGACTCGGTGTACCCCATCGGGTTCGTCACCAGCGTCTGCACCTACCCGGAATACACCGGGCACGGCATCATGAAGCGCCTGATGTACCAAGCGCTGGTACACATGCGGGAGCGCAAACAGCCCTTCGGGATGCTGTTCCCTTACTCCATCCCGCTCTACCGCCGCTTCGGCTGGGAAATCATCTCCAACAAAATCTCCTTCACCGTCAAGGACAGGCAGATTCCGTCCAAGGCAAAAGCGCCCGGCTATGTCCGCCGCGTCAACTGGGAGAACAAGGATTTTATGAACCTCCACACGCGCTTTGCCAGCAGCACCCACGGGTGCCTGTTCCGCAACTCGCTGGCGTGGGAGGAATACTGGCGTTGGGACGAGGATGACACCGTCGTCGCCGTCTACTACGACCAGCACGCTACCCCGATGGGCTACATGGTTTATCTCATCAAGGATGATATCATGCACATCAAGGAAATGATTTACATCAACCGTGAGGCGCATGAAGGCTTGTGGGAGTATATTCGCGCGCATGACTCGATGATTGATGAGGTGCGCGGCAACTCCTACTTCAACGAGCCGATTGCCTTTGAGATGGATGACGGCGACATCCGCGAGATGATTCGCCCGTACATCATGGGGCGCATCGTCGATGTGGAAGAGTTTCTACATCTATATCACTGTTCGCCGGAGGAAAAAGGCGTCTGCTTCGATTTGGATATTGATGATGCCTTCCTGCCGTGGAACAACCGCCCGTTCCGCGTCTGGTTCGAGGGCGGGAACTGCACGCTGACCGACCGCGACCCGGATTACGAGCTGCGCATGAGCATCGCGACGCTCTCGACCCTGCTCATCGGCTACAAGACCGCTGCGAAGTTAGCGCGCATCGGGCGCATCACAGGCTCTGACGAAGCGATTGCCCGTCTTGACCACGCGCTGCTGCATGAAGCCCCCTACATTTCCGACTACATCTGACCAACGTATCATGCGGCTGCGCTGGCAGTCGCATTTTTCATACAAGGGAGTTCCTCCCTTGACCCTTTCGCGCGATTGAGTTAGTCGCATCTACTTGCTGTTCTCGCGTGTTTATGCAGGGTTTCGCCTCTGCGGAGGCGACCAGAGGGCTTTCCGATCGCCCTCTGGACTGCTTCGGTGCCCTCTTGCATAGTAGATTTTTATTGTTTCTTTGATTTAGTTTGTGTACCCCTTCGTTCCCCCATAAACACTACTGCACAGGAACATGGGAGGGAATGCGAAGGGGTCAAGAGGGCGACCGCAGACTTCGTCTGTTTTCATTGCCCCCTTGTCGCGCCCGCAGGCGCGAAACCCCTGCGATTTCATTGCATTAGGAGGGATTTACGATGTTCATTTTCCTGCTCATCCTGTTTGTCTGCATCCTGCTGCCCTCGTGCGCCCGCGCCGACGAATCCCCCGCCGCGCATCAGCGACGCTCTTTGCAGTCCCTCCACGACGCGTTCAGCAGCGCCGCCAATTCTCAGTACGCCTATTCCATCGCGCACCGCCTCGCCACTGACCTCCATCTCCATAATAACGCCACCTACGGCGGTCGTCAGGCAGGCAGCGACGCGGAACACGCCGCTGCGGATTATCTCGCGGACGAAATGCGCCGAATCGGGCTGTCCGACGTCGAAAAGGCGGCGGCGAAGTGCGATAAGTGGCAGTTCAACGGCGCATCCTTCACCGTGAACGGCAAGGAATACCCTGTTTATACCTACGCCACGGCATCCACCGTCCCCGAAGGCATCACCGCCCCGATTGTCTATGTCGGGCGCGGCACAATGTATGACTATGAGGGTGTGGATGTCAAGGGCAAAATTGTGCTGGTGGATATTGACCAGCGCGCCGACTGGTGGATTACCTACCCCATGCTGGAAGCGGAGCATCAGGGCGCAGCTGCGATTCTCGCGGCGAACGTCGGCGGTTTCGGGCAGATTGCGGACGACGCGCTGAACAGTCAGGATATCTGCGGCCCGACGAGCATCCCAACCTGCTCCATCGGCGTTCGCGCAAGCCGTGAAATCCGCGCGCAATTGCCGCACGGCACTGTGCTGGGGACACTGAAGGTGGATAACACCGTTGAAATCGGCAAGGGGACAACCTACAACGTCACCGGGCGCATCCGCGGCAAGTCCTCCGAATTCCAGATTCTCCTCGGCGGTCACTATGACACGCACTTCTGGGGCTTTCAGGATGACTGCTGTGCCGTCGGGCTGGTGCTGGCCGCCGCAAAAGCCATGCTGGATAGCGGTTTCGAGCCGGAAAATGACATCGTGTTCTGCCTGCACGGCGCAGAGGAATGGGGATCGAGCTACACGCAGTTCGACTGGACGGTCGGCGCGTGGGAAATGATTAACACCCTGCACCCGGAGTGGGTCGGCAAAACGCTGGCGTTCCTGAATTTCGAGCTGCCCGCATATGAGTTTGCGACGTACACCACAACCTATTCCGCGCCGGAAATGTTCTCGCTCCTGCGCGACTTCACCACGCGCTATCCCTACGCGCCCAAGCCGCAGGGCTGCTTCCCGGATGGCGTGCTGACCGAAGGCTATCAGACCTACACCTATTCCGATGATTTCTCCTACTACGCGGCAGGCGTTCCGTCCACGGTCAACGGCTTCCTGCTGCAAAAGGACATGGAACACGTTCACCCGTTCTACATCGACTATTACCATACGCAGTACGACACGCCCGATACCTACAACGACGCGGTGATGGCGTTCAACCTGCGCTATTACGGCGCACTGGCGATTTACATCGACCAGATGCCCGCCTTGCAGCTGGATTTCACCGCGCAGTATACACGCCTGAAAGATGCGCTGGATGCGGACATTTTTGCGCAGTCCGGCGCGGATGCTGCTTTGTACCGCGGCGTTGTCGAATCCCTTCTGCCGCCCGCACAGGCATTGAAAGCACGCATCGATACCCTGAACGCGCGCTATCTTGCCGCGGATGAAGCCGGTGATACCGCCGAAATAGCTCGCCTGCGTCAGGCGGGCCGCCCGCTGATTCGCAAGGTGCTGAACGCCTTCCGTTACTGCCAGAAGTACCTCTTGGGCTTGATGTACGAGCGCCCGATTGTGCCGCATCAAGCCCCGCAGGAAACCATTGCCCTGTGCCAGCACATCATTGACTGCTTGGTGCGCCACGACCCGGCAACGGCTGTTGACCAATATGTTGCGACGGTTAATAACTGTCTGGAAAGCTACTCCATTTATTTCTCGCCCGCGGTGATTGATACGCTGAATGATATGAACTGGGGCGCGGGAAATCAGGATAATTTGTACTTTGGGACGAATATCAACTTTGATAAGGCGGAAGTTGAAGAAGCGTCAAGGAGCGTGTATCAGCGGCGCGCGGAGATTGGCGGGGATTTTGCGAAGGAAATTCGGGTGTATCGGGATGCAATTGACATGGAGAAGAAGAAACTGCGCGCGGATGTGCACAAGGAAACCGAGGCAATCGGCTGGTTAAAGGACTTGCTGGGGTAAAAAAGAGGATAAACGCGCGGCGCTTTTTTTCTGCGCAGTGCAAAATCACTTCTTTTCCGGTACGCGCTCAAACGCCATTCGCGCCCCATTCCGGCACTGAATCACGCCGCAGTACCGAAACCCGAACCGCTCAATCTGCCGCTGCATCGGAAGATTCTGCGCATGGGTGTCAATTCGCAAGTGCGGCTGCATCGCCATCGCAAACGCCATCACCTCGGCAAACACGCCCCGATGAGTCCCGTCCGACGCAACGCGATGAATCGTCGCATACGGGCGGTCAGACAGCCACGCGCCGTCAATCTCCGCATACGTCGGGTCATCCCCGGTCAGGAACGCGAACGCACCGTAAATCCCCGTATCATCTGCCAGAACATGCAGTCCGCCGCGCGCCATATCGCCGCGAAGCACTTCGTCCGTCGGATACCCCGGCTCCCACTGGTTCGGATTGCCCTGCGCTGCCATATACGCGCGCGCGGCATCAAACACGCGCCGCATTTCCGGCAAATCCGCCTCCGTCGCCCGTCGAATCATGGGTTGACCTCCTGCAAGATGGTTTCGGAGATGATTATAGCGCATTGAAGGGGGCGTGTCAAATCGAGAGGAATGCAAGTACAGCGCATCTTGCCATTCCCGCGCGGATTGCGAAAAAACCGAATGTTCCGGGATACAAGAACCTTGACGAGCTTTTTGCGGCATTAAGGTAACACCGCACAAATGAGGTGGTCGGCTGGCGAATGGATTTTTCGTCAGATGCAAATGCAAATTTCGAAGGTTTACTGGAGGTAAATCGAGGAATTTGCATGCCGCAGATGGCGGAAAAGGCATCGCCAGACGCGCCGCCGAATTGTGCGGTGGTGCCTTAAAAAAGTGATGGGCGCATATCATCGTGAAGAGGGCGGCATGGGCTGCCCTCTTTTGGTGTCGGCGGACGGGTTGTTCAGAATATAACCGCAAACTCCGCTATATTTATGAAGTTTTTCGGAGTATAATCGCAAAAATGTTTGACTTGCCCCTCATTTTAGGATATACTACCCTTATCGGAGGTGATTTTTGTGATTGATAGACCCTTATATATGGACAAAATCATGGCGTACACCGATACGCCGTTTGTGAAGATTCTCACCGGCGTGCGCCGCTGCGGGAAATCCACCATTCTCAAAATGATTATGGAGCGCCTGAAAACGGAGCGGCATATTCCCGACGAGCGCATCATCAGCTGCCGCTACGATTCGATGGAATATGTGGATTTGACCGCAAAGGACATGTACGACCAGCTGAAATCCCGCCTGTCAACAGAAGGGAAAACGTACTTGTTCCTTGACGAAGTGCAGGAAATCGAGGGATGGGAGCGGGTCGTGAATTCGCTGGCGTCCGATTTTGATGTGGACTTGTATGTCACCGGCTCGAATTCCCGCATGATGTCCTCCGAAATCGCCACTTACCTGACCGGGCGGTATATCTCCTTCCGCATTTTCACGCTGTCTTTCGGCGAATATCTGATGTTCAAGCGGCAGTATGCGCCCGTCAGCGACGCAAAAACAGAGCTGGCGAACTATGTCCGTCTCGGCGGATTTCCGGCGACGCACCTGCAAGCCTATTCGCAGGAGGAAGTCTACACCATCGTGCGCGATATTTACAATTCCACAATTTTTTCCGACATCGTCCGCCGCAGTCAAATCAGAAAAATCGACCAGTTGGAACGTATCGTCAAATACACCTTCAGCAATGTCGGCAACACCTTCTCCGCGAAGTCCATTGCCGACTATCTGAAATCGGAGCATCGTTCGCTGGACAACGAAACAGTTTACAACTACTTGGAGAAGCTCGAAAAGGCGTACCTGCTGCACCGCTGCATCCGCTATGACTTGCAGGGGCGCGAGCTCTTGAAGACGCAGGAGAAATTCTATCTGGCGGATGTCGCCCTGCGGTACAGCGTGCTGGGCTATGACGCGGACAGCGTCGCCGCCAGCTTGGAAAACATCGTCTATCTGGAACTTTGCCGCCGCGGGTACACAGTCAACGTGGGCAAAACCGACGGCGGCGAAATCGACTTTGTTGCAGAGCGGCAGAACGAAAGGCTCTACGTTCAGGTCACGCAGGAGATTCGCTCAGAAAAGACCGCCAAGCGGGAGTATGAGCGTCTGCTGGAAATCCACGACAACTACCCCAAATATGTACTCACCACGGATGCGTTTGCGGGCGGCAACTATCAAGGCATCCGCACCATGCACATTGCGGATTTTCTGCTCAGCACGGAATACTGATGACCTCATTCCTCTCATTTGTTCACAAAAAGTTTTCAAAAAAACCTCTTGACAAACGGGAGAAAATGAATACAATAGAGTCTGACGAAAGTCAAAGAAAGTCAAACCCTCGGAAGGAGGTTTGGTTATGAACACGAACCAGTTCACCCAGAAAACGATGGAAGCTCTCCAGCGCGCCCAACAAATCGCGGTGGAATATCAGCACATGCAGGTGGATGAGGAGCATATGCTGCTCTCCCTGACGGAAGATGCGAAGGCGCTCATCCCGCAGCTGCTGACCCGGTGCGGCATCAGCGTGGATGCTTTCCGTGCGGCGCTGAATGATGCGCTGTCCCGGATTCCGCGTGTGTCTGGCCCCGGCCGCGAGGCAGACAAGGTTTATATTTCCCCGGACTTCGAGAAAGCCCTGCTGGAGGCGGAAAACCGCGCCAAGCAGATGAAGGACGAGTACCTCTCCGTTGAGCATGTTTTCCTCGGTATCGCGTCGAAGCCGAACGCCCACGTCAAAGAAATCCTGACCCGCATGGGCTACGACGAGAAGAAGTTCCTGAAGGAGCTTTCCGCCGTCCGCGGCGCAACCCGCGTGACCACCGACAACCCGGAGGAAACGTATGACGCGCTGAAGAAGTACGGCTCTGACCTTGTGGAGATGGCGCGGCAGCACAAGCTCGACCCGGTCATTGGCCGTGACAGCGAAATCCGCAACGTCATCCGTATTTTGAGCCGGAAGACGAAGAACAACCCGGTGCTGATCGGCGAACCGGGCGTCGGCAAGACCGCTATCGCCGAAGGGCTGGCGCAGCGAATCGTGCGCGGCGACGTGCCGGATTCGCTGAAGGACAAGACGATTTTCTCGCTGGATATGGGCAGCCTGATTGCCGGCGCGAAGTTCCGCGGCGAGTTCGAGGAGCGCTTGAAGGCGGTGCTTGCGGAAATCAAGCGCAGCGAAGGGCGCATCCTGCTGTTCATTGATGAGCTGCACACGATTGTCGGCGCAGGCAAGGCGGACGGCGCAATGGACGCCGGCAACCTCTTGAAGCCGATGCTGGCGCGCGGCGAGCTGCACTGCATCGGTGCGACGACGCTGAATGAATACCGCCAGTATATCGAGAAGGACGCCGCTTTGGAGCGCCGTTTCCAGCCGGTCATGGTGGGCGAACCGTCCGTGGAGGACACGATTGCCATCCTGCGCGGCCTCAAGGAGCGCTACGAAGTGTTCCACGGCGTGAAAATTCAGGACAACGCCCTGATTGCCGCCGCAACGCTCTCCAACCGCTATATCACCGACCGCTTCCTGCCCGACAAGGCGATTGACCTTGTAGATGAAGCGTGTGCTATGATTCGTACCGAAATCGACTCCATGCCGACAGAAATGGACGACATCAACCGCCACATCATGCAGCTGGAAATTGAGGAAGCGGCGCTGAAGAAGGACGACGACGAACTGACCAAGGCACGTCTGGCAGAGGTGCAGAAGGAGCTGGCGGAGCAGCGCGACGAGTTCAACCAGATGAAGGCGAAGTGGGAAAGCGAAAAGAACGCCATCACGAAGGTGAACAAGCTGCGCGAGGAAATCGAGCGCGTGAACGCCGAAATGGAACGCGCCGAGCGTCAGTATGACCTGAACAAGGCGGCAGAACTGAAGTACGGCGAGCTGCCGAAGCTCAAGAAGGAACTGGCGGCGGAGGAAGCCATCGCCGAGAAGTCCAAGGGCGAGGACAGCCTGCTGCGCGACAAGGTGACGGAGGAGGAAATCGCCCGAATCGTCGGCCGCTGGACGGGCATCCCGGTCGCGAAGCTGATGGAGGGCGAGCGCGAGAAGCTGCTCCACCTTGAGGACACGCTGCATCAGCGCGTCATTGGGCAGGATGAAGCCGTCAAACGCGTGAGCGAAGCCATCCTGCGCTCCCGTGCGGGCATCCAAGACCCGAACCGTCCGTTGGGCAGCTTCCTGTTCCTCGGCCCGACCGGCGTCGGCAAGACCGAGCTGGCAAAAGCCCTTGCACAGGCGCTGTTTGACGACGAGAAGAACATGGTGCGTATCGACATGAGCGAATACATGGAGAAATTCAGCGTATCGCGTCTGATTGGCGCACCTCCCGGATATGTCGGCTATGACGAGGGCGGTCAGCTGACCGAAGCCGTCCGCCGCCATCCGTACTCCGTCGTGCTGTTCGACGAAGTGGAGAAGGCGCACCCGGATGTGTTCAACGTCCTGCTGCAAGTGCTTGACGACGGCCGTATCACCGACAGTCAGGGTCGCACGGTGGACTTCAAGAACACCATCCTCATTATGACGAGCAACCTCGGCAGCGAGTACATCCTGAACGGCATCGCGAACGACGACATTACGCCCGAAGCGCGCGCGCAGGTCGATGCGCTGCTGAAGACGCACTTCCGTCCGGAGTTCCTGAACCGTATTGACGAAATTGTGTACTATAAGCCGCTGACGAAGGAGCAAATCAGCAAGATTGTGCTGCTGATGCTGGGCAGCCTGAACAAGCGTCTGGCGGATCGTCAGCTGAAGGTGGAGCTGACCGACGCGGCGATGAATGCCGTGATTGATCAGGGCTTTGACCCGGTCTACGGTGCGCGTCCGCTGAAGCGGTTCATTCAGTCGAAGATTGAGACGCTGGTGGCAAAGCATATTATTGCCGCGGATGTGAAGCCGGGCGATACGCTGACCATCGACGTGAACGAGAATGGCGAACTTTATATGCGCTGGTGATGGTATAAAATGAACCGCGCGGTCTGTGGCAAAACGCAGACCGCGCGGTTTTGTATGGGGATGGATAGGGGGAAATCGGAGCAACACGCGGAAGAAGTAAGGAAGAGCGACCAACTCAATCGCGCAGAGGGGTCAAGGGGGGATTCCCCCTTGCAGGGTCAAGGGGCGGCGCCCCTTGTGGGGTTTGGGGCAACGCCCCAACCGTTCCGCGGGCGACCAGTATGCAAAACGCGCCCAACAAAGGTGCAGGCAGCGAAGCGTCCCTGCCAGTAACTTTGCGCTCCCGCAGGAGCGCCCTCAAGCTGCACATTCGACCACTCACATATTGTCGCGCCAGATGGGCGCGACCAGACTGTAAGCCCCCAGTCGCCCAAACTCATAAAAATTCTCATCGAGGGCTTGACAAAACAGGCAATCGGGTATATTATAATATTGAGCGAGCCCACCACGCATAAGGCATCGAAAGATGCACTGCGAACCAAGGTGGGACTTTTTTTACTGTGAGGAATGCTGAAATGGCTGATTTGGTTCAAATGAAGATACCCAAGACCTACGATGAGCAAATTCTAAATTTGCAGGAAAAGCACGGGCTGATTATCGCTGATTGTGCAAAGGCAAAAGAAATTTTGAAAACTGTCAACTACTATCGTTTGAGTGCCTATGGAATTGATTTGCTTGATAAGCAAACGGACAAGTATCGTGAGGGTACAAGCCTTGAACAAATCTATTCGCTCTATCAGTTTGACAGTAGACTTCGGAATATCATCAGTCCCGTGATTGAGTATGTTGAAATCAGACTGCGGTCATGTATTTCATATCATTTAGCAATAAAATACGGTGCAGAATGCTATCGTGACCGTTCTTTTTTCAAACCTTGGATAAGCGGTGTGTTCGGAAAAGACATGTTCGATGTTTTCAATGAACGTGTGGATGCCGAGATTAGAAAGCAGTCAAAAAAACCAATGGTGGTTCACCACATGCAAAAATACGAAGGGCATTTTCCTATTTGGGTTGTGGTTGAACTTCTCTCCCTCGGAGCATTGTCCACACTGTATTCGCTCATGAAACGAGAGGATCAAAAAGCAATAGCACTGAACTTCCAAACCGGGTTTGTATATGTCAAAAGTTGGTTCGCCGCACTTGTCGAGATTCGCAACATATGTGCTCACTATGGCAGACTATATAACATGCCTCTCAATTCGCTCGCAAAACTGCCACCGAAAGAAAGCCAATATGCAAATTCAAGACTCTTTACTGACTGCCTTGCACTCAAATACATCATGCACGGAGAAAGCATTTGGAATACGTTCGTTCTGAATCTTCGCGCGATTATTGATGAATGCCCTGACGTGAATCTCAAATGTATTGGTTTCCCTGATGATTGGGAAAGACTGTTGCGATAAGTTTTTAGGGGTCGCCACAAATTGTGACAACCCCTTTTTTGATTTCAACTATGCATACCGGAGGCTTTCCCCCTCACTTCTCCATCTCCATCACCCTCCGCTTAAACACCGCCCGCCCATGGTTCTTCTTGTCCGTGCGGAAGAGGCTCAGCGTCTTTTCCAGCACCGCAATGTCAATCGGCTTGGAGAGGTGCATGTCCATGCCCGCATCCAAACTCTGCTGAATGTCGTCCGCAAAGGCGTTCGCGGTCATCGCGATAATCGGAATCGTCCTGCCGACGGGGTTGTCGCTGGCGCGGAGGGCGCGCGTCGCTTCGTAGCCGTTCATTACGGGCATCTGCACGTCCATCAGGATAACGTCGTAGTCGCTGGGGCGGACGTGGTCGAACGCCTCCACCAGCTGCTTGCCGTCGCTGTAAATCGTGCAGGTCGCGCCCTGCATGTGCAGTAGTTCTTCCAGAATTTCCGCATTCAGCGGATTGTCCTCCGCGCAGAGCAGCCGCATCCCGTTCAGCACCGATGTGCCGTCCACGTTCCCGATATTGCCGAATTCCGTACGCAGTTTCGCCATCTCGTTCTCCAGATTGGAGAGGAAGAACGGCAGCGGCACAAAGCCGTCCAGTCCGCAGGCGCTGATGATATCCAGCACTTCCTCGCGCTGCCCCGCCTGCATACAGAATACGAAAATCGGCTTCCCGGCGGCCTCGCGCATCTGGCGAACCAGAGGGCGCAGCATCTCCGGCGCGCGGTACTGGCAGGACAAAAGCACTACGTCCACATCCTCCTGCCGCAGGATGCTCACCGCATCTTCAGGGCGCTCGACCGCCTCCGCCGTCACGGGTGTGTGTTCCAGCGCATCCTGCACGTCCGCCACGCGCCCCGGCGCATAGCCGACCAGCAGCAGACGGCAGTCCTTCACCGTGTGCGCGCGGTCATCCGCTTGTGCGTCCACCTTGAACTCCAGCAGCACTTCGAAGCGGCTGCCTTCGCCCGGCGCACTCTCGACGTTAATCACGCCGCCCATCATGTCCACAATGCTCTTGCTTATCGCCATGCCCAGCCCCGTGCCCTGCACCTTGTTCGTCACGGAATCCTCCGCACGGGTGAACACGTCGAACAGGTGCTTCTGGAACTCCTCCGTCATGCCGATGCCGTTGTCCTTGACCACAAACGCGTATTTCACATACGAATGCCCGCTGCGGGACACCTCGCGCACGTCAAGGCTGATTTCGCCGCCCTGCTGGGTGTACTTGACCGCGTTGGACAGGATGTTCAGCAGCACCTGCCGCAGACGGGTCGCGTCGCCGATGAAATTCTCGTGGTGAATCTGGCTCGCGCGGACGATAAAGTGCTGCCCGCGCTGGCGCGTCTGCGGGCGAATGATGGCTTCAATCTGCTCAATCTGCTCAGCAAGATTGACTTCATCCATGCGCAGCGTCACCGCGCCGCTCTCGATTTTGGACATGTCCAGCACGTCATTGATCAGCCCTAACAGATGCTCGCTGGATGTATGCAGCTTGTCGATGTAGGCCTGCAGCTTCTCCGGGTTATTCAGGTCGTGCTGCATCAGGTTCGTCAAGCCGATGATGGCGTTCATGGGTGTGCGGATGTCATGGCTCATATTCGTCAGGAACGCCGTCTTGGATACGTTGGCGGATTCCGCCAGTTTCAGCGCATCCACCGCTGCCTGACGCGCCCGATCCAGCTCCGCGTTCGCCTGTGCAAGTGCCTGCGCGTTCTCCGTCTCCACGGCGTAGCGCTCCCGGTTCTGCATCGCCGTCAACAGAAAGTACATTGCCCCCACCGTCAGCAGCAGCAAGACGAAGAACGCAATGTTGACTATCAGCGTAATCGAATCCACCATTGCGCGCGCACCGGCAGCAACCTCCACCCCCCGGCACAAGAAACAGCATCGTCCAGTCGCATCCAGGTAGGCGCTTCATGCACAAGAAATACTGTGTTTTGTCCACCAGCACATCGGTGCAGGTAAAATGATTGTCGGATGCTTCAAGTTCCGTCAGACAGTTATCAAAATTGCCCGCGTGCGGGTAGCGGAGCGTCCGCAGCGCTGGATAGATGTTCCGTCCCAGAAAGTTGATGTTCTCATCCGCCGCGTCGGAATACATCTTCACGCCGTCGCTGATGACGACATAGGTGCTGTTCTGCGTGTGAAATGCGCTGCTGCGGAAGAACGGCGTCAGGCTACTCATGCCCTTGAGCAGCACCAGATGCGTGATGCGGATGCTCTTTTCCCCCATCGCAACCGTCAGCGGCTGCATGATGGGCAGGGAAAAGACCATTTGATTTTCATCGCCGCCCCTGCCGCGAATAAGGAAACACTGTCGTCCTGTCATGCCAAGCGTATCGGCAAATTCGCAGGGCATCCGCTCTCCCGCCGCGTTAATCAGGTTTCCGCTTTCGTCAATCGCAAGGAATCGCAGGGCGCTGTCCTGCGACATCAGCTGATTCTGTGTCGCCTGAAGCAGCTGCACGAGTGCCTCCTGTGTCGTCGGGGCGTAGAAAGCTACGGACCTATCCATTACAGTCAGGAAATCCCACTGCTGTTCCAGCGTGATGGAGAGCTTCTCGTACATTTGCGACGTAATTTCCGTCAGCTGATTTTGGCTTTCGCGATAGAGTTCTTCGCGCGTATAGCGGGTGAAAAAGCGCATCCCAAGGAAAATGAGCGCAAATAAAACAACGCCGACCAGCACCAGCATCGGCAGTTTGCTGTGGGTCAGGCGCTGGCGAATCGACGCTTTCGCAGCCTTCATGCGCTCATCCCCCTGCGTCATGTGTTTTCCGCGCCTCCAAACGGGCACTGCCGCTTTTTCCCGCAGCGCCCGTGCAGACAGATGGACAATATCATCTTTATTATACCATTGAGGACATTCCATGTCAAGGCACAAAGAAGCGGCGATGTTCATTTTCCACCGCCGCCGAGGGATTATTCCGTCCAGCTGTACACCCATTCGCCCTGCTGGTTGATGTAGCCGTATTGGGTCGTGCCGTCGTCCTGCTCGACCACAACATACGCCAGTGCGCCGTTAAAGTCCAATGCATACGAAATCGGCAAAGACGTCAGCAGCTCACCGCGCTCATTGATGTAATTATACAGTATGGTATCTGGGTCTTGCACCAGCAGGAAGCCGGAGAAGTAATGGTCGTCCATAGGCAGCGCCTGCGGCAGCCACCATTTCGCTTCGCTGATGATTTCGCCCTGCATGTTCACCACGCCGCAGCGATAGTTGTCCCCAGTGTGCGTCTTATAGATGCACAAGCCGTTTCTCTCCGGTTTCCAAAACTCCACGAGATTCTCAATTTGCAACGTGAACAGTTCGCCCTGCTCGACGTGGCACATCGTCAATCCGTCGTTTTCCGCCGGAAGCACATAATAGCCGTTCTGCATATAATGGTCATACGGCGCATTTGTGCGCATCAGTACATTGCCTGCGTGGTCGATGATGCCCCATTCCTCTTCAGAAAATTTCACTGCTGCATAGCCACCGCTGAAATCCTCCGCCTCCGCAAACTGCGGCGCAATCACCACTTCGCAAGCCGTGTTGCAGTAGCCGACCCGCCCGTTTTCATCTGCCACCGCAATCAGCCCTTCGCTGACGCAGGGGTCATATATATTTGCAAACTGCATTCCGTCCGGCAGCGGCGTTTCCTCCCCGGCTTCATTCAGCAGATAGCATTCCTGAATGACATAGTTTTCATCCTCCGTGTAAACCGCCGCGTAGCCCTCACAGAAATTTGCACCCCTATCATAAGCCCCATAGCGATAGGGAATCACCAGCTCGCCCGTGTCGCGGCTGGCATAGCCCCACTGAGCATAGTAGTCATCATTCGCCACGGCAATCAGGCGGCTGTCCGAAGCCCATTCGCGCACGAGCGCCCATTGCAGCCCGCTGTATACCCCGCTGGTCGGGTCAAAAAAGCCCGCTCTTTGGTCTATTTCCGATTCTGCACCGTAATATTCCATGACAATCCAAACATTGCTGAAATAATCAACCAGCGGATCTTCCGTATCTTCCAGCAGTCGAATTTCACCCGTCCGGCTAACAAACCCCTGCTTGTCGCCCTGCTGAATCCACGCATAATCCTCTTCTGCGAAGAAAATCGACGTCTCATCAAACTGCGGCGGAATCACCCAATTCCCCGTCTCGTCGATATGCCCCCACAAGCCGTTATCGCCCTTCGCGCTGTACAAATACCCCTCCGCCGACGCGCAGCCCAGCAGCATCAGCAGGCACAGCAGCCCGCACAGCAATTTCTTCATGCGTTTTCCCTCCTTATTCCGTCCAGCTGTACACCCATTCGCCCTGCTGGTTGATGTAGCCGTATTGGGTCGTGCCGTCGTCCTGCACCATTCCCACATACGCCAGCTTGCCGTAGAACTGCGTCACAAAGCTGAATTGCAGCGGAATCGCCAGTTCGCCGCTTTCGTCGAGATACCCTGCCAGCCTCGTGCCGTCTATATCGTACACTGCCTGCAAGCCCGACGGGAAATACACGTCCGGCTGGTCGTATTCCGGGAATGTCCACTTCGCTTCGCTGATGATTTCGCCCTGCATGTTCACCCAACCGCAGCGGCGCTGTCTGCCCTTCTCCACGACGTACATGCACAAGCCGTTTTCTTCCGGCGTCCACAGCCGCACGATATTTTCGCCTTGCAGGGTGAACAACTCCTCGCCCGCCACGCTGTACATCGTGAAGCTGTGTTCGCCCGTTGGCAGCACATAGCAGCCATGCCGGACGTCTGCATAGTGCGTATCCGTCGTGCGCATCACAACTTTCCCCGTTTGGTCGATGACACCATAAGTGCCGTCGGTAAATTCAACCTCCGCATAGCCATCCTCAAACTCGAAGGTATACGCGAACTGCGGTTCAATCACCACTTCGCCGCTTGTATTGCAGTAGCCGTATAAGCCGTTCTCGTCCACCACCTCAAACAGCCCGCCGCTAATCACGGTATCGCAGCTCGCCGCATTGATGCCCTCCGGCAGGGGATATTCCTTCCCCGTTTCGTCCAGCAGCAGCGTCTGCACAATGTTGTAATCATCGTCCCAGAATGTGACAACGGCATACCCGTCATAAAAATTGGAACCCATGTTGTCCGAATCATACTTCGCCGGAATCACCATTTCGCCCGTATCGCGGCTGACATAGCCCCACTTGCCGGTTTCGTCTGCCACGGCAATCAAGCGGCTGTTCGACTCCCTATGATTCACGCCCCGCCACTTCAAGCCGCTGTAAACACCGCTCTGCACATCAAAGAAGCCTTCCAGCCATTCCGTGCCGAGACTGTTTTTCCCCGTCGCCTTCTTGTATAGCAGCCAAATGCCCGTTTCGCGTCCGCCGTAATAGAAGCCATCATAGCCGCTGTCTGTCACTACATTCTCATCCAGTAGCAGCACAATTTCGCCGTCGCGGTTCGCGAACCCCTCCCGGTCGCCCTGCTGAATCCACGCATAATTGCCCCGGAAGTCGCCCGCACTGTCGAATTTCGGCGGAATCACCCAGTTCCCCATCTCGTCGATATGCCCCCACAAGCCGTTGTCGCCCTTCGCGCTGTACCAATACCCCTCCGCTGACGCGCAGCCTAACAGCATCAGCAGGCACAGTATCCCGCACAACAGTTTCTTCATGCGTTTTCCCTCCTATGGTGATTTCTGCCTTCATGATACCAGCAAAGAGGCTATTCCGCAAGCGTTCCGACGCGTTTGTTACAATTGAAAAAAGCAGGGAGCGCAAATCCCCCTGCCTATGTTGATGTTACTCCGCCAGCAGCGGCGCGACAAGCCCTTCCAGCACCGTCAGCGTCACCGACCCGACCTTGTTGTACACAATTTTCCCGTCCGCATCGACAATGACCGTCATCGGCAGCTGCGTCGAGCCGCCCAGCGATTTAATCACCGCGCCCGTCTTGTCCAGCGCGAACGGCATGTCGAGGTTCTCCTTCGCGAGGAACTTGTCCACATCGTCCGTCACGAGGTTCGAGTGAATCGCCACCAGCGAGATTTCGTCGCCATACTCCGCGTACAGCTCCGCAAAATACGGCAGTTCCGCCACGCACGGCGTGCACCATGTCGCCCAGAAGTTGATGACCGTCACTTTCCCCTTCTGCGCCGACAGCGTAAATTCGCCGCCTTCTTCCCCGTACAGCGGAACCGTGAAAGCAGGGCATTTCATGCCGACTTCACAGCCCACGGGCGTGTCGTCTTCCTTTTCGGGCAGCAGCGGCTTTACCAGCCCTTCGAGAATCTCCAGCGTCACCGACCCGACCTTGTTGTACACAATTTTCCCGTCCGCATCGACAATCACCGTCATCGGCAGCTGCGTCGAGCCGCCCAGCGATTTAATCACCGCGCCCGTCTTGTCCAGCGCGAACGGCATGTCGAGGTTCTCCTTCGCGAGGAACTTGTCCACATCGTCCGTCACGAGGTTCGAGTGAATCGCCACCAGCGAGATTTCGTCGCCATACTCCGCGTACAGCTCCGCAAAATACGGCAGTTCCGCCACGCACGGCGTGCACCATGTCGCCCAGAAGTTGATGACCGTCACTTTCCCCTTCTGCGCCGACAGCGTAAATTCGCCGCCTTCTTCCCCGTACAGCGGAGCCGTGAAATCAGGGCACTTCATGCCGACTTCGTAGCCAACCGGCGTATCGTCGTCCGGCGCTTCCGTGGCTTCCGGCGCAATCGTTTCCGTCGCGGCGGGCTGACTTACCGGTTCTTCCACCGTGTCCGCCTTGTTTACCTGCCACATCACCACGCCCAGCACTACCAGCGCCGCCGTCCACGCCGCCATCACGCGGATGCGGCGGTTCGTGCGCTTTTTGTTGTCCTCCGGCTTCATCGGCTGCACTTCGTTCGCTTTCAGCGTAATTTTGCCCATTCTCATGCTGATGGCTTTCGTCGGGCAAACGTCCACGCACGATGCGCAGTGGATGCACTCATGGTCGCCCACATGCCGAATATCCATCTTGCAGTGCGCCACGCAGCGCCCGCAGTGCGTGCATTTGCTTTTCTCGACCTTCACGCCGAGAATCGACACGCGCGCGAACAGACCGTAAATCGCCCCCAGCGGGCAGAGGAAGCGGCAGAACGCGCGGTAGAAGAACACGCATGCCAGCAGAATCGCCACCATGATGACGAATTTGCGCGTAAAGAGGATGTTGAGGATGGAGAACTTGCCCGCATTGACCGGGTTCGCCAGCAAGCCCATTGCGCCCTCGAACGTCCCCGCCGGGCAGATGTACTTGCAGAATCCCGGCACGGGATACTGCTGCAAGCTGTACGCCAGCGGGATGATGGCCACGAACACCGCCAGCAGGACGTATTTGAGATACGACAGCGCATGGGTGAAGCGGCTCTTCTTCACCTTCGGCGTCGGAATTTTGTAGAACAATTCCTGAATCAGCCCCAGCGGACAGAGCCAGCCGCAGATGGTGCGCCCCAGAATCAGCCCGTAGAGCATCAGAATGCCCAGAACGTAGTACGGCGCGCGCTTATCCGAGGACGCCAGCGCGTTTTGCAGCGCCCCCAGCGGACATGCGCCAATCGCGCCCGGACAGGAGTAGCAGTTGAACCCCGGCACGCAAAAGTTCTTGATGCCGCCGGTGTAGATGTCGCCCTTGATGAATCCCTTCACATAGGCGTTGTAGAGCAGGGCGGCGTAGACCTGTATGAGCCGCCGGGTGGTGGGCTTATGGGCGCTCCACCATGCCGCAAATTTCTTAGCCAAGGCCGATACACTCCGTACAAATATTGATTGCCTTCACCAGCACATCGAACATGCCGCCGTTCATCACACCCAGCACAATCAGCGCCACCGCCGCCGCCGCGATGATCACGCGGATGACGTTCCTGCCTGTCGTCTTTTCCGGAGCGGCTGCATCCGGCTTGCGCTTCGGGGCGCTCCTGCGCAGTTCCAGTTCCTTCATCAACAGGCGGAAATTCCACTGCTCAGCCGCCATCAGGAGGATGAACGCCAGCCCAATCCACGGGAACGTGTCAATCGCCATCTGGCGCACGACGACTTCCAAATCACGCGAGGCAAAATTCGACCAGTCCAGCAGGAATCGCCCCGCCATGCCCCCGCAAATCAGGCACAGAATCGCCGCGCCGCACCATACGCCGATACACTGTTTCTTCACTTTGCGGATTTCGTCCGTCTCCTCCGTCCGCGCGCGCAGCATCAGCAACTGATTCTCCACCGGCGCGCGAAGCGATTCCTTCTGCTCCGGCTTTCCGGCGATGATGTTCGCCGCCAGCAGCGCCAGAAAGACCCACACGCTCCACGCAATCGAAGCGAAGTGCGCCGTAACAATTTCCCGGCTGTAAATATCGTGAATCCGCAGTCCGTTTTCGCCCATGTTTTCCGGCGCGATGCCCTCATGATAGATGGTCACGCACTGCCAAATCAACAGCGCCGCCATCAGCACCGTCGCCACTCCCAGCAGCCACCGAAGCATGATGCGCACCGAGCGTTTGCTCTCTGCCTTCATTCCGCGTTCCTCCCACTTTGCCGGGCGCGCAGTACGCCCGGAACGCTACTGACTCCATTATAGTGCAGCAAAGGGGATGCGTCAAACAATTCATCAGACTTTTTCTGTTTCTTTTCCGTTTTTCCGATTGGAGCCCGGCGACATTGTGAAAAAATCATCAATTTTTGTCCATTTTGTGCCGTCCGCTCTTGCTTTTCCGCATCATCTGTGATACCATAAGTGGACAGGCTGCTTGTTCAGCCCTTCACCATGAAGGAGGAAATATATAATGGGTTTTCTGGCAGGAAAGACGGCGATTATTACCGGCGCGGGCTATGCGAAGCTCAGCAACGGCCGCTGCGGTTCGATTGGCTACGGCATTGCGACTGCTTACGCCAAGGAAGGCGCGAATCTGGTCATCACGGGCCGCAACGTGAAGAAGCTGACCGACGCGAAAGAAGAACTGGAACGCCTCTATGGCGTGAAGGTGGTGTGCGTGCAGGCGGACGTGAATGACAGCGCGGACAACGAGGCTGTTGTGAACAATGTCGTCAAACAGGCGATTGACACCTTCGGCCGCATCGACGTGCTGATTAACAACGCGCAGGCTTCCGCATCCGGCGTTCCGCTGGCTGACCATACCACCGAGCAGTTCAATCTCGCGCTGTATTCCGGTCTGTACGCCACATTCTATTATATGAAGGCGTGCTACCCCTATCTGAAGGAAACAAAGGGCGCGGTCATCAACTTCGCCTCCGGCGCGGGTCTGTTTGGCAACTATGGGCAGTGCGCGTATGCCGCGGCAAAAGAAGGCATTCGCGGTCTGACCCGCGTTGCCGCCACCGAATGGGGCAAGGACGGTATCAACGTCAACGTCGTCTGCCCGCTGGCATGGACGACGCAGCTGGAGAACTTCCAGAAGGCATATCCCGAGGCGTTCAAGGCGAATGTCAAGATGCCCCCGATGGGTCACTACGGCGATTCCGAGGTGGAAATTGGCCATGTGTGCGTCCAGCTGGCTTCCCCGGACTTCAAATTCATGTCCGGCGAAACCATCACCCTTGAAGGCGGCATGGGTCAGCGCCCTTAACCTCTCGCATCTTTGCTCCCTTCTGCGCACCGCGGAAGGGAGTTTTTTGTCCCTCATTGGAGGTTTTTCGCATGAACACCGACCGAATCGCGTATTTTCTCGCCGTCGTCCGCGAAGGCAGCTTTTCCGCCGCTGCGAAGAACATGTACGTCTCCCAGACCGCCATCAGCCAGCAGATTGCGTCGCTGGAAAAAGAAATGGGCTGTGCACTGTTCCACCGTCTGTCTACCGGCGCGGTGCTGACCGGCCAAGGCGAGCAGTTTCTCCCCTACGCCGAGCGCCTGATGGGGATTCAGCTTGAATTGCAGGACGCTTTCGCCGATGCGCACCGTGTGAGCGCCATCCACATCGGCTACAACGGGCCGCTGGAAAAAGAACTGATTGTCGATGCGTACCTTTCCCTGCATCCGCACCTGCCCAATTTGGTGATTCACCCGCTGTACCTCTCGCTGACGGCCATGTCCGACGCCCTCTATCGCGGGCAATGCGACATGGTGCTGACGCTTCCCGGCGAAATCGACCAGCGGAACACCTATCAGGAGGTACTCTACGATGTGCCGATGATTGCCGCCGTTTCCGAAGCGTCGCCATTAGCGGAAAAGTCGGTTGTGTCGCTTTCTGATTTACGCGCGCATCCGTTGATTCTGCTTGCCCCCGACCAATCGCGCAGCGGGCGCGGCGCGATTCACGACTGGGCGCAGAATCTGGGATTTTCGCATCCATCGATTATTTATGCGGATTCGGCAGATATGCAAATTTTGATGGTTTCGCTGAATCTGGGGATTTCCTTCTTTCCAGCGAGAAAGCCATCCTATTTCAAGGGCGTGAAGCTGATTCCGCTGACGGAGGATATTGGACATCATCGGTCGGTGCTGGTGTGCAGACGGCTGACACCGGCGATTCGGATGATTCGGGACTGCATGATAGAGGAAATGAAGAAGGGCTAAACACGCGGAAAAAGCAGCGTGGCGAAACCAGCTCAATCGCGCGGAGTCCAGCGGAGACGACCAAAGTGTTTTCTAATCGCCCCCTTGACCCCTACCAGCATTGACTTGTTCCTCAGTACAACGAATCACACCTATCCCCGCACTCAAAAAAAGCACCAGCCCTTCGCAGCATTTGCCGCTTCGGTCTGGTGCCATTTTTATCAACCGATTACTGCTGGTTCGCCGCGTTTTCGCCCGCAATGCGACCCATCGACAGCGCGTTCAGGAAAGACGAACCGGACATGTAGACCAGATCGTACAGCGCGCCGTTGGAGGCTTCGCCCGCAGCGTACAGCCCACCGATGGCTGTGCCATCCGCACGAAGCACCTGCGCGGAGGTATCCGTCACGACGCCGCCAATCGTGCCTGTGTACTGAGGCGCAATCTGCACCGCGTAGAACGGGCCAACCGTCGCGAAATTCATGAAATCCACGCGCGCGCCGAACGCCGCATCCACGCCGGTGTCCTTCGCCGCATTGTAGACCGCGATGCAGTCAAGGAACGCCTGCTTGTCAAAGCCCAGCTTGTCCGCCAGCTCTTCAAGCGTGTCCGCAGAGGTCACTGCCGGGTCATCAACGTTGTTCGCCAAAATCGCCGCATAGTCCTCACGGTCAGAACCGTAGATGCAGTAATACGGTGCCGCATGACGGTAAATCAGGCTCGGATAGTTCAGAGAATGGCAATATTCATTGACGAAGCGGACACCCGTGTTGTCCACAATCGGCGCCTGACTCCACGGGCCGCCCAGCGAGGTCAGCTCCGCGTTCGTGCCGTCGCCCACGACATAGGACATGCCCAGACGCGCGCCCTTCTCATAGACCGCCGCGCCAATGTCCTCCGCCATCAGAATGCCCTCGCCAGTCTGACCCGCGGAGCCGTAGAAGTACGCCACCTGCGCCGCGTCAACGGGCGTGAAGCGTTCCATCATTTCTTGATTGTTGCCGAAGCCGCCAGTCGCCAATACCGTGCCCTTGGCGTAGATGTTGAAGGTCTGACCGTCCTTTTCGACCGTCGCGCCGATGCAGTTGCCGTTTTCGTCGGTCAGCAGCGCCGTTGCCTTCGTTTCCAGCCAGTATTCCACGCCCAGCTTCTGATTCTTCGCATAGAGCAGGTCGGTGGGCTTGCCGTTGGAGGCATAGTGGAAGCGATCCACGCCCTCAATCAGGTCGAAGCTCATCGGACGGCCGAACTCGAAGCCGTTCTCCTCCAGCCAGTCAATCAGACCCGCCGCCTGACCCACCACGAAGCGGATGCGGTCTTCATCCATGCCGCTGTCTTCGCGGAAATACTCGTTGTGGTTGTATTCCACCCACAGATCGACGTAGGCTTCGCAGGTATCCTCGATGCCGTACTTCTTCTGCTCGGAGGATTCCGGCGCCGCAATGCCGCCGCCCGCCATCGCAGACGTGCCGCCGATGGTTGCCAGCTTCTCAATCGCAATGACCTTCGCGCCGGCTTCCGCAGCCGCCATCGCCGCTGCTCCGCCAGCCGCGCCCGTGCCAATGACCAGCACATCGCAGGTCAGGTCGGTATAGGTTTCCTTCTCCGCCGCCTCGACCTTCGCCAAGTCCGCGTTCGTCAGCCCCAGCTCCGCCAGTGCAGCCGCCGCGGCCGCTTTCACCGCGTCGGATGTCACCGTCGCCGCCGTCACGCCATCCACCTCGACGGAGTTGTTTGCCAGCATCTGCTCCGCCAGCACCTTCGCCGCCGCTCCACCGATGGAATCAGTCTGCGATGTCGCGTCGATTTCCACGTTCACCAGCTTGTCGCCGTCCACGCTCAGCGTGACCGTCACGTTTCCGCCGCCAAACCCTTCCGCCGTCGCACTCGCTGTCTTGACCTCCGCCAGCGCCGTCGCGCAGGCCATCGTCAGCACCATACACAGGCTGAGCAGCAGCGCCGTCAGCTTCTTCATGATGAAAAACCCCTTTCCTTTTTTGAATGTCCCCGTGCAGGGAAGACACTCTGGTTGCTCTTCGCAACTTTGTGAAAAATATACCATACTTCTCTTCAAAACACAAACATCAATTCAGGAAGGGGGCTATAAGGATTTCTTATACTATTTCCAGATGAAAATGCGCCAAGATACGCCGCGAATTTTTCATTCTGGCTAACGTGAATGAAACGCAGCGTAGCAGCGCTACGCTAAGTGGAATGAACGGACGCCAGAATGGAAAAGGCGCAAGCAGATGGCGCAGGTGAATCTGGAAATAGTATTATAGAGTGCGCCAAAAGTTGCTCAGCGCGGAAAAGGCGCAAGCAAATAGCGCAAATGAATTGGGAAATCGTATTATTTTTCTCCGCAATTTTTCCTTACCCCTGGAAAAACGCACCGCTTTATGCGTCTAATCCATTGAAATCACCATGAAAATGAAAGCCTGCAAATAAAAAGTCAAGCCCCAAATGGGACTTGCTGCAAGGAAA
>ENA-UONS01000735-UONS01000735.1-human-gut-metagenome-genome-assembly--contig:-CS19-NODE-735-length-35359-cov-47.740653_pt1 | contig 35359 bp, 26 predicted proteins | sample MGYA00242458_ERZ724005 | MGnify/ENA metagenome assembly ERZ724005
AGGATAAGTCGCTGCCGGATTCCTATTAGCCCTTGATTCGCGAGAGTCAAGGGCGCTTTTTTGTCGTTTTGGGGAATAGAAAATCCCCCACGACTCAACATGGCAGCGGGGGGGGAAGGGAGACGCGGGCGCACGGCGGAGTTTGAAAAACTAACGGATAGAAGAATTATAACGCTGAGCCGCGCAAAGCTGCAAGAAAAAAGAGGGGCATTGCCCCTGTTTAATTGCCGCATTCGATACTAATGGAAGTAAACACGTCCAGCAAATCGTCCACCTTCAGCGCGCGCTTCTCGTCGCCCGCCTTGTCCATGATGACGTGCCCTTGGTGCATCATCAGCAGACGGTCGCCGTACTCTACCGCGTGGCGCAGGTTGTGCGTCACCATCAGCGTCGTCAGGTGCTTCTCCTGTACCACTTTGTTCGTCAGCTGCATCACGATTTCCGCCGTCTTGGGATCGAGCGCGGCGGTATGTTCGTCCAGAATCAGGAAGTCAATGGGCGTCATTGTCGCCATCAGCAGTGCCAGCGTCTGCCGCTGACCGCCGGAAAGCGATCCGACGGGTACATCCATCTTGTCCTCCAAGCCCAGACCCAGCGGCGCCAGCATCGCTCGATACGCTTCGAGCTTCTTGCGGTTCGTGCCGGGGGTCAGTCCGAATGGTTTGCCTTTGTTGTCTGCCATCGATAGGTTTTGCAGAATCGTCATTGTCCCGCACGTTCCCATTGCTGGATTTTGGTAGACACGCCCCATTCGACGGTAGCGGCGGAACTCCTTCACGCGGGTGATGTCCTGCCCGTCCATAAGGATTTGCCCAGCATCCACCGGAATTGACCCGCAGAGCAGGTTGAGCATACTCGTTTTGCCCGAACCATTGCTGCCGACGACGCTGACAAAGCTGCCCTTGTTAATTGTGAGGGAAAAATCGCGGAACAGGCAGGTCTCCTGCACCGTGCCGGGGTTATAAATTTTGGTAATATTCTTCATTTCAAGCATGAATGCGCACCTTCTTTTTCCGCGTATTGGACAGCACAAGAATCGCGAGGAACAGCACTGCCGTGATGAGCTTCATGTCCTGCGCGTCAAGACCGAACGAAATCGCAATCGAAACACACGCCTTGTAGAGAATCGAACCAATCAGCACCATGGTGGTGGTGCGGAGGAAGGAGGCGTGGCGGAAGAGGTTTGTGCCGATGATGACGGACGCAAGCCCGGCGACCATCGTGCCCGTACCCATCGAAATGTCGAAGAAACGCTGCTGCTGGCACATGACCGCGCCCGCGAGCGCAACCAGCGCATTCGCAATAATCAGACCAAGGATTTTGACCGTGCCTTGGTCGCGGCTGAGCGTTGTGACGACGGACGGGTTGTCGCCCGCCGCGCGCAGGAGGTAACCGCACTTCGTCCGCAGGAAGAGGTCAAGGAGAATTTTCGCAATCAGCGCAATCAGGAAGATGATGATGAGCGTGGTGTAGGGGAAAATCGCCTTGGGCAGCGACTTCGTGAAGGCGTTGCGGAAGAGCGTATCGCCGCCAAAGAGGGGGAGATTCGCCTTGTTCTGGGCGATATGCAGGTTGATGGAGTACAGCCCAGTCATGGTGATGATGCCGCTGAGCAAATCGCGGACGCGGCACTTGACGTGAATCAGCCCGGTAATCAGCCCGGCGATGCCGCCCGTCGCGCAGCCGATGAGCAGCGTCAGCCACGGCGCAACGCCTTGGAGGGTCAGCGTGGCGGAGACCGCCGCGCCCAGCGGGAAGGAGCTATCGACGGTCAGGTCGGGAAAATCCAGAATGCGGTAGGTGATGAGAAGCCCCATTGCCATAATGCCATAGATGAGCCCTTGCTCCAGAATGCCGATGAGCATGTTCAGCGTCATAATCAGTCACCTCGTTGTGTGGATGTTTGCGGGGAAAGAAGCTGCATAATAATAGGAAGGAAGCCCGGACATGCAAGACCCTTCCGGCTGCGGGAATACAGCCGGAAGGAAAGAGGAGAAAATGGCTTGTTTACTTTGCCGTCACGTCGATGGCGCGTTCGGACAGTTCCGCGGGGACGGTCAGACCGTATGCCGCCAGCGCATCGGGGTTGACGTACAGGTAGGAATTGCTGATGGTCTCGTAGGGGATATCCTCGGCGCTTTCGCCGCGCAGGACGCGCGCCGCCATGCGGCCGGTCTGACGACCAAGTTCGGTATACTCAATACCTTCGGACGCGACGCAGCCGTTGATGACCTGCTCGATTTCGCTGCCGAACACGGGCTTGCCGTATTCTTCGGACTTCTCCAGCACAACGGCAAGGTAGCTGACGACGGTGTTGTCGGTCAGGTTCGTGGTGCAGTCCACCTGCGGGAGCAGCGCGTCAAGCGCCATCGGGAGGTCGGCACCGGTGGAAATGCCCTTGTCGATGATTTCAAAGCCGTAGTTCGGGGCAAGTTCCTTGTAGAGGGCGAGGGTCGCGTCGCTGTTGGTTTCGCTCGTCGTATGCAGGATACCAATCTTCGTTGCATCGGGCATCAACGCGCGGATGAGCTTGAGCTGGGCTTCCACAGGCAGCGCGTCGCTCGTGCCGGTGATGTTGCCGGGGTTCTTGCCGTCGGCGCCGGCGAGCATGGCGCTGACCGGGTCGGACACGGCAGTGTAGATGACCGGGATGCCCGCATCCTCCGCGGCGTTGAAGGCAGCCATCGCCGCCGGGGTCGCAATCGCGCAGATCATGTCGTACTTGCCTGCCATGACATCGGCAATCTGGGCAGAAATGGCGGTGTCCGCCTGCGCGTTCTGAACGTCAAACACAACGTTTTCGCCTTCGACGAAGCCTTCTTCGGCCAGACCTTCGATGAAACCGATGCGGCAGTTGTCGAGCGATCCGTGTTCGGCGAACTGGATGATGCCGATGTGAATCACCTCGTCCGCAAGGGCGGTCGCGCTCAGCAGGAGGAACAGGGCAGTCAGCAGGGCAGTCAGCTTCTTCATCATAATGGGGTACCTTCCTTTCCTAAGTCGTCGTTTTTTATTGGAACAAAAAACGCCCCAGTCGTTTCCGACTGAGGCGGTATTCCCGCGGTGCCACTCAGCTTCGCTTTTCTGTACGAAAAGCGCACTCATCCGCATACACTTGATATGCGCTGCCATGATAACGGGTGCAGATTCCCGTTCTGCCCTACGATGCGGCTGATGGAAAGCAATCGCATCCGCATGTCTCCATGCATCCGCCCTTACGCCCTGCGCCCTTGCTCTCCCAACTCCCCACCTTGGGGCAAACCCTCCGGAGCCCATTCGCTGCTGCCGTCCGCGCCGCCGTCCCACTATCAGCGACTCCCTGTGCCGGACTGAGAAGCAGGTACTCTTCTCCGTCACCGGTTTATGCGACAATCATACACGCAATTTGCGCGCTTGTCAAGCCCTTTTTGCTGTTTTTGTATTGTTTTTTGGCTATTCTCCCCATTGATTTTCGGCATATAGTAGAAGGAACTTGCGCGGAACGGGAAAATGTGCTATGATGGGAAAAAGAAGCGAAAGGAAAATGCGCATGACAAACGAAGCCGAAGCAGCGATTCAGGCGCTGCAAGGGGCGTCGGAGAACGCGGAAGAGGCGCTCTGGCGCGCGGTGGTGGCATGTCAGGGGCTGCCGTTTCGCACCGCGACGGGGCTGCCGTTCACCTACTGCCTGAAAATCGGGCAGAATGGGCAGCCGAACCGCGAACTGCTCATCGACCGGCGCGAGAAGAGCAAGACGCTCTCGTGGAGCAGTGTCTGTCTGGCGTTCCGGCGCGCACGGGAAATTGGGTATGCCGACCGCCCGAAGGCGCTGGGGGATATCCGCGGCGTGAGCTATGTGTATCCGCTGCTGTGGCGGTCGGGGTGCTGCGCGTGCCGGAAATCGTGGAGAAAAACATGTCGCTCACCCTCGATTTTGGGTTCTTTCGCGATTTGAAGGAGGCGGAAACCATGAATCAGCTGATGCGGACAACCCCGGAAGAAATGGGGCTGCACAGCCGGAACATCCTGAAGCTGCTGGAGCGGCTGGGAAAAGAGAACATCAGCGTTGTCAGCATGATGCTGCTGCGCCATAATCAGGTGCTGTACGAAGCGTATTGGCCGCCCTACACGCAGGAGCAGCTGCGCACTGTCTATTCCTTGAGCAAAACGTTCACGGCGATGGCGATTGGCATCGCGGCGGGCGAGGGGAAAATCCGCCTGGATGAGCGCATTGTCGATTTGTTCCCGGAGCAGGCGAAGAACACGCCCGATTCGCCGCAGCTGCAAATGCTCACGATTCGGCATCTGCTGATGATGTCGACGGGGCAGGGGAACGAGCCATTCCATCAGGAAAATGCGTGGGATGACGCGATTTCGGCGTTCCTGCGTGAACCGTTCGCGGATGCACCCGGTGAAACTTTCCGTTACAATACGGGCGCGACGTATATGCTGTCTGCCGCCCTCAAACAGCGCGGCATCGACCTTGAAGAGTACCTGCGCGAGAAACTGCTTACGCCGATGGGCATCACCGGCACGCGGTGGATTCGCGACCCGAACGGCATCTGCACGGGCGGCTTCGGCTTTTCCCTGCACCCGGAGGACATCGCAAAGCTCGGCATTCTGCTGATGCAATCCGGGCGCTGGAACGGGCAGCAGCTTGTGCCGGAATGGTACGTCCGCGAGGCGACGAGGCGGCAAATTGGCAACGGCGACGACCCGAACAGCGACTGGGCGCAGGGTTACGGCTACCAGATTTGGCAGTGCCGGCACGGGGCGTTCCGCGCGGCCGGCATGTACGGGCAGCTCTGCGTCGTGCATCCGGCGACGGACACCATTCTGGTCACAAACTGCCTTACGCAGAACATGGGCGGCGTGCTGAATGCGTACTTCGACGAGGTGCTGATGAAGTACGAATCGGATGCTGTTGTGGATGAACCAGAGGTTACGGAGCAACTGCGCCAAAAGACGGCAAACCTGCGCTACGAACGCGATTTGCCGGAGGACGACGGCAGCCCGATTCCGCCGGAATACCTGAACTTGGATGCGCCGAACGTCTGGATGCGCCTGACGCTGGATGGCGATATGCTGACAATGCGGAATACGCAGGGGCAGCTGCTTGTCATCGCCGGGCGCGGCAGGTGGCACACGATTCACCGCGCTGTGCACTGCGAACCCTTCTTCACACGCGACAAAACCGATACGCCGGCGCTGGGGGCATGGGGGATGAAGGACGGTCGGCTGACGCTGAAAATCTTCGAGCCGGAGATGGTGGAGGAAGACACGCTGACGGTGGAAAAGACGGAACGCGGTGTCCATGTACAGATGAGAATCACCACGACGGGCGACGAAAACGTGTTCTTCGACCAGACAATTTCGTAACTATCAGGTAAATACAAACAGGACTGCTTCACGCTCGAGGCAGCCCTGTTTTTGGTATTAGCTTTGTGTAAAGTTGCGCATTTTCATCGGCACAACTGCCCGGTAGAGCGTCAGCCGCACTTTGCGGAGCGGCTTCATGCCCTGCCAGAGCGTCTGATACGCCTGCTGAAGCGCCTGCGCGTCGCTGGGCAGCAAGTCCGCGCGGGCATAGAACGCCAGCGTCTCAATTTCCCCGACGACGGCCAGTGTGCCCTGCGCGTGAACGGCTTCGTCCGCGCGCTGGAAGAACTGCTGCGGTGTTTCGCTGCGTCCGCGCCGCAAGCCTGCCATCCGCAGGGCATCGTGCGTCGCCTGCATCCACACCATGCAGCGTGTGCTTTCATCCTTCGCCTGCTTGTCGCGCGTGGTCGGCAATGTCCACCAAATGCGCCCGCCAGCCGCCGCCATCAGCGCAAGCAGAATCAGCAGCAGCCACGGCACGTCCGGCGGTGGATTGTCCGGCGGCGCCGGTGCGGGTTCAGGGGTATTCGTCGGCAGATTCGCTTCCGGCGAGGGCGACGGTGCGGGGGATGGCGTGCTGGTCGGTTCGTGTGAAGCCGATGAGTCGTCCATCTCCGGCGAAGGCGAGGGTGTTGGCGATGGCGACGGGGAGGGCGAGGGAGACGGCGAAACCGATGGCGTCGGCAGATCATCCGGCTGGTTGGGCGCGGACGAGGCATTCTGCGTGGATGTCCACGGCGTCGCGTCGAACGTCACCCAGCCTACGCCTCGAAAGTAGATTTCCGTCCACGCGTGGGCGCTCGTGCCGGTCACGACCGTCTGCCCTGATGCGTCCACATCCGCCACGAAGCCTTCCACATACCGCGCGGGCAGCCCGAGCATGCGGCACAGCACCGTCATGGCGGACGCGAAGTGCGTGCAGTAGCCTTCGCGCGTCATCAGCAGGAAAGTCGATACGAAATCGAGGTTGGACGCCTGTTCGGGAATATCCAGCGAATAGCGGCAGTACGCCTGCAAATACGACTGGATGCTGCGCGCCATTTCGTAGGGTGAATCGGCGCTTCCGGCGGCATTGCGCGCGAAGTCGAACAGGCGCTGTTCGAGGTGACCGGGCAGCCCGGTGTACAGCTTGCGGATGTCCTCGTACTGGGCGTCGGTCAGCTGTGCGCCCGCATCAATCAGCTCCGCCAAGCCGCTCTGCCCGGCGGTCAAATCAACATATGTTGCTGTCCATGTGTCGCCGGAAGTTAAATTCCGCGTCGCGAAAATCTCACTGCCCGCGTTGAAATACGGCACGATGCCGCTGCCCACGGACAATTCGCGGATGCGCTGCGGCACAAACAGGCTGCTTGCGCTGTCCGACAGCATGGTGACGGTGACGGTCTTTGTTGGCAGATTCGCCGCGAGTGTCTCGTCCGGCAGCGTCAGGTCGAATGTCTGGGAGCGCAGATTCTGCCAGCGCGGGCTGCTCCAAAGGTAGCGCCGCCCGCCTGTTTCGTCAATCCACATGCTGCCTGTGTATGAACTTTTGGTTACGGCACGCAGGTAAATTCGCCCGCTGCCGCTCACGCGAAGAACGGGGCGTTCGCTGGGGGTCGCCGCGCCGCCAAGCTGCGTCGGCCCTTGAGGATAGTACCCCTGCGAGGCAATGGAAAACACGTCGCGCGCGCTGGTAAAGAAAAGGTAGTCATAAATTTTCTGGCGCAGGGCATCCGCCGCTTCCTTCATCGGCTGAACGGTGATGCCGCCGATGGCAACGCCTGTGAAGCTCAGCAGAACGACAACAAGCGTCAGCGGCAGCACGCGCGTGACGGAAATTTCGTCGTACCCGGACACCATCAGCAGCGCAACGCATGGGATGATGGCGGGCAGCAAGCCCCACAGCGCGTCCGTGCGATTGCCCAGCCAGAGCAGCAGCGCCATCAGCAGTACCGTCGCCAGCGCCGGATATGCGCCCACGCGGCGGCTGGTCAGCCCATAGCCGATGAAACCGCAAGTTACGCCGAGAATCGCCGCGAAAGGTCGTGCGACAAGCGGAAGCGCCGCCGTCAGCCCCGAAAAATGCAGCAGCAGCGCCCGAACGACCTCAACCGCGTCCGCCGCGCCGCCTGCAATCAGCCATACAATCACGCCCGCTGCGGTGATGCCCGCCGCGAGCACTTTTCCGCGGGGGCGCGTCCGCAGGATGGACAGCAGCGCAATCACCGGCAGGCTTGTCCCCAGCGCAAGCGCCCAGAGCGACGATTCGCCCGTGACGCACAAAAGCGTCAGGATGAGTCCCGACGCCATCAAAAGTGCCAGAATCCCGCGCGAAACCGCGCTGCGCAATTCCTTTGGCAGAGCAGACACCTCCTCACCATGTTTGGAAGAAATCAACCAGCTTCGTCCAGCTGTCCGCGCGGGCGCGGTTGCACTCCTCCGGGTATTTTGCTTCCATCGTCATCATTTTCGCCAGCAGACGCTGCGTCACTTCGGGCGATTTTCCCATTCGCGCACAGCAGCGTATACGCCGCGCCGAGGGACAGCTCGGTCATGCCGATTTTCCGCGCGCAAGGCTACAAAACCTTGACGGTGCGCCCCTCGCCGCTTCCGCCCACGAGGATGACGGCCTTCTCCGACGGCGTTTCGCCCTTGTAGAATGTCCCCAGAAAGCCCTCTTTTTCCAAGGTACAGTATTGCATGGCGAAAATCTCCTGATGAACGGAAAGTTAATACTTTTATTGATGATTTAAAAAAATCAACTTTGTTAGTGGCGCCCCGAAGGGGTCAAGGGGGCGACCGCAGACTTCGTCTGTTTCCATTGCCCCCTTGTCGCGCCCGCAGCCGCGAAATCCCCTGCTTGCGCGAAAGACAAGCTATGTCCGGAAGACAGGCAATCCGGTCGCGCCCATCTGGCGCGACACAGCATAGATGTTGGAAAGAGCAGCTTGGGGGCGCTCCTGCGGGAGCGCAAAGTTACTGGCAGGGACGCTTCGCTGCCTGCGCCTTTGTGGACTTTTCTCTTTGAATTGGTCGCCCGTGGAACAGTTGGGGCGTTGCCCCAAACCCCACAAGGGAGCTCCGCCCCTTGACCCCACAAGGGGGATTCCCCCTTGACCCTTTTTTTGCCGCCCGGCTTGAGTGCTTTTCCCTACGCTTTGGGTTAAGCGGCTTTTTTCGCCTTTACAGCGGCAAGGGCTTCACATACCCCACCTCTACCCCAACTTCCTGCAGCTTCAAAATCATCGGCATCAGCCGCGCGTCCTCCGGCGTCTGCGTTACCAGATACAGCCGCACATTCGGCCCCATCCTCCGCATCGACAGCATCACATCCACCATCTGACTATCCAAACGCGCTGTAATCACCACCGTACACCCCACCTTCCGCATCCGCCGCATTTCCAGCAGCAGCACCTTCGCGAAAGGCTCCGGATTGCTGAAATCCGCGCGCGCAAGGTTCTCCAGCAGCATTTTCAGCCCCATGTCCTTGTCCAGCTCCACCGGGTGCGCGCCGGGAAGCGGCAGGCGCGCCGGATGCTCGGCTTTCGCTGCCTGTACCATCACCGACGCGGCGGTTTCAATCAGTGCGTCGCGCAGGTCGGCGTCTTCCTCCGAATCGGCCTGCTTTGGCGGTTCGGCGCAGTCCAGCAGGACGAGCGCGTCCGGCTGAACGGGGTCTTCAAAGCGGCGAACGAGCGCCTCCTGCTTGCGGGCGGATAACTTCCAGTGGATTTTTTTCATCGGGTCGCCGGGCTGATAGGTGCGCACGTCGGTGGGGTTCGTCACGTCCTCGGAGGCGCGCGCCATCGCTTCCGTGCCCATTTCGCCGGAGGACAGGCGGAGCGGCGCGATGTCGAACAGCTGCGGCAGCACGAGCAGTTCCCCGCCGTCCATATTCGGCTTCTGGCGAATCGTGCATACGCCGAAGAAGTCCGACAGCATCACGCTCTGCACGCCGGGTTGAATCGCGCCGACGTGCGCGGCATGGAAGGTAAGCTCCAGCACCTGTGACCGCCCCGGACGGAGCTGCATCATCTGCGTACCGCTGGCAGTGCTGTTCGCGCCGTTGACGCCGGAGAGTTCCAGCCACATCGGGGCAAGCGGAATCCACCCGCGCCGCTTGACCTGCACGTTCAGCGTCACATCCTCGCCGCGCTGTACCCGCTCGGTGGAGGCATGGGAAGCCACTTCCAGCGTGGCGGATGCGCGGAACACGCCGTAAATCCCGCTCAGGCACAGTAGCGCAATCAGCAGCGCGGGCATCAGGAAAACGGGACTGCCGGTGGAGAACGCCGCCGTCAGCAGTGTCAGCGTGACGAGAATGGGCAGTGTCAAATGCAGCGTCACCTGCCGCGCCGAACGGTTCTCTGCCTGCTTCATGGCGCTCACAGCTTCACCGGCACGGGCGTATTCTGAACGATGCGCCGGACGACACTTTCCGGCGTCACGCCCTTCATGCGCGCTTCGGGGCTGAGCACGAGGCGGTGCGCAAGCACTTGCACTGCCATGTGCTGCACGTCCTCCGGCACGATGTAGTCGCGCCCGGCGAGCAGCGCGCACGCCTGCGCCCCGTGGATGAGGGCAATGGCGGCGCGGGTGGATGCACCCAGCTGCAAGGCGGCATCCTGACGGGTGGCGGCGGCGATGGTTGCCACATACGAGCGAACCTCCGGCGAGCAGTAAATCTGCGTGACCATTTCCTGCATGGCGATAACATCCGCCGCCGAGCAGACGGGGGACAGCGTCGCCATCGGCTTTACCACGCCAGAATAGCGTTCCAGCACGTCCATCTCCTGCTCAATCGTCGGGTAGCCGATGGACAGGCGCAGGAAAAAGCGATCCATCTGCGCTTCCGGCAGGGGATATGTGCCCACAAATTCGCCCGGATTCTGCGTCGCCAGCACGATAAAGGGCTGCGGCACGGGGTGCGTCACGCCATCCACCGTCACCTGCTGCTCTTCCATCACTTCCAGCAGGGCGGACTGCGTTTTCGGGCTGGTGCGGTTGATTTCGTCCGCCAGCACCACCTGACTCATCACCGAGCCTTCGCGGTATTCCGTTTCGCCGGTCTTGAAGTTGACCAGCGTGTAGCCTGTCACGTCGGAGGGCATCAGGTCGGGGGTGAACTGAATGCGCCGGAACGTGCAGTCCAGCGATTTCGCCAAGGCGCTGGCGAGCGTCGTCTTGCCCACGCCCGGCACGTCCTCAATCAGCACATGCCCCCGGCACAACAGCGCAATCAGCGCATATTCGATAACTTCCTGCTTGCCCACGATAACGGTGCTGATATTGTTCATCAGCCTTTGAATCATTTGCCGCGGCTGCATACTGCGCCTCCTCTTCGTTGATTCCTCCATCAGTATACCCGTTTTCGGCGGATATTGCAAGCAAAGGGCGCTGTTTTTACATTTGCGCGCCGCGGAGAGAGAATGAATTTTCAACGCTCGTTTATCTTTCTGCTGAATGCTTGACACGGTCAAGGTTTTATGCTATGCTTCGTATTTGTTGATATTCCCGGCGTTTTGCCGCATTATGGGAGGAAAGCATGATTCGCATCGTCACCGAATCCATGTCCGATTTTACGCAGGAGGAAGCCAAGGCCGCTGATCTCATCGTGATGCCGCTGCCGATTCGCTTCGGCATGGAGGAATATTGGGATGACGGCGTATCCCTGACGCAGGATGATTTTTATGCGCGCCTGCGGGTTGCCAAGGAACTGCCCAAGACCAGCCAGGTGCCGGTGGAACATTACCGCAAGTGCTTCAACCGCCTGCTGGAGAATCCGGAGGATGAAGTGCTGGTGATAACCGGCTCGTCGAAGCTGTCCGGGTGCTACCAGTCGGCGTGCATTGCGCGGGAGGCGTGCCACGACCCGGCGCGCGTGACGGTGCTGGATTCGCTGAATGCGACGTGCGCGGAGTACATGCTCGTCGATCAGGCGCTGCGCTATCGCCGCGAGGGTGTCAGCAACATGCAGACCATGCTGGCGAAGCTGCGCGACGTGATGGCGCACTACAAAATCATCGGCATGGCGGCTGACCTCAAATATCTCGTCATGGGCGGACGCCTTTCGCCTTTGGTGGGCAAGCTGGGCAACCGCCTGAGCATCAAGCCGACGCTGAAGATTGAGGACGGCATCGTCAGCAAGGCAGGCATGGTGCACGGGATGGCGAAGGGGCGCGCGTGGTACATCGAGCAGCTGAAGGAATGCCCGCCCGATCCGGACGTTCCGGTCTATATCGGCGGTGCGGACTGCCCGGAGACGGTTGCGCTCATCAAGTCGCAGATTGAAGCGGCGAATCTCGGCATTCAGGACATCCGCTGCGTCAAAATCGGGTGTCTGATTGGCACTTATGTTGGCCCTGAACTGACGCTCGTTGCGTGGAAGCGGAAATAATCAAAACGGCAGCTCTCCCCAAGTCGCGGGAAGGCTGCCGTTCCTTTATCTGAATCTGCACAGCGCAACGTGCAAATCCACCGTCACATGCGCATCCGCTTTTTGCGCCAGCGCATCCTTCTCCGCCGCCGACAAGTCGTGATTCAGCGGCGTCATGCGCACGAAATCGCCCCATAATTCCGGCGAGACGGGCAGTGTCTCATGCACCCGCACCGCCTTCACCAGCTGTGCCTTCTCCCGCAGGTACGCATCCACCTGCCCTTCCTCGTAGGCGGACATGCCCCGCGCCGCGCGAATCTCCCGCAAATAGTCCTGCCCCGGATAGACCTTCACCAGCACGCCGTCCGGGGATAATACGCGGTGAAACTCGTCGTAATTCGCGGGGGTCAGCACATCCAGCACGGCGGAAAACGTGCCGTCCGCAAAAGGCAGGCGGCGCAAATCCCCAACGCACCAGACGGCTTGGCAGGGCTGATTGGTTGCTTGCAGAATCGCGTCCCGACTGATGTCGATGCCCGCGCCGATGCTGTCGGTTCGGCGTGTCAGCAGGGCGTTCAGGTACCAGCCTTCGCCACAGCCCGCGTCCAGCAGCTTTTGGGGCGCATCCGGCAGCAGCGCGTCGATGGCGTCCGCGACCGGCTGATAGCACCCCGCCGCGAACACGCGCTCACGGGCGGCAAACAGCGCCGCGTCATAGAACGTATCCGCCTGCGCCGAAAGCAGATTAACGCACCCGCGCCGGTTCACATTCACGGCGTGACCGCCCGCGCAAATTAAATTGTCGCCCTGCCGGGAAAGCAGCTGGCGGCAGACGGGGCAAATCAGCCCGTGCAGGTCAGAAACGGCGGCAAACAGCTTTTCGCGCTTGGAAAGCATCGCAAAATCCTCCTTGATATGCTGGACAAATAGGTCAAAGGGGTGTACAATATGCCTGAAATCTATCAGGAAAGGATGAGGAATATGTCTCGAATCGAAACCGTACGCGCCGCGATGATGCAGGCAATGAAGGATCACGACAAGGAGCGCAAGGAAGCGCTGTCGCTGCTGCTGTCCGCGCTGAAAAACAAGGCGATTGACAAGCGCGCCGACCTCACGGAGGACGAAGAGAACGCCGTCGTCCTGCGCGAAATCAAGCAGTGTCAGGAATCCATTGAGCAGGCGAACGGCCGTGAGGATATTATCGCGGAAAACACGCTGCGCATGAAGGTATATCAGGAGTTCGCGCCGAAGATGATGTCTGAGGACGAGGTGGAGGCGGAAGTGACCGCTGTGCTGGCGGAACTGGGGCTGGATGCGCCGACCGCGAAGCAGAAGGGGCTTATCATGAAAACGCTCATGCCGCGCGTGAAGGGCAAGGCAGACGGCGCGCTGGTGCAGAATGTGCTTGCGCGGCATCTTGCGTAAGTCATTATACCAGAAATCGAAATCAAAGAAAAGAGGGAGCAGCCCGCATGAGCTGCTCCCTTTTCGATTGGGTCGATAGCATCAGCTGTTCGCCGCCAGCGTAATCACCGTTTCCGCCGTCTTCTTGCCCACCACGTCGCCCCTGCAAGGCTCAAACGCAACCGTGCGCGTGCCGCTGCCCGCGTCCGTGAAGGACAGCTTGTAGGTCATCGTTCCGTCCGTTACGTCGTAGATGTAGCGGTTCACGCTGCCGTCAATGTACACGCGGATGCTCGTCGTGTTTTTGACAGTCATGGTGAAGGTGATTTCCTCGTTCAGCGCCGCCGTCGTTTTGTCCGCACTGATGGCGGAAATCGTCGGCGCGGCTTCTGCTGGTTCGCTCACGTCGCGCATCGGCGGATTCGTCGCGTCCACAAAAGACGCTGCCGGAGCGGTTGCCGCGATGGTGGTTTCGCCCTTCGTCACGCTGATTGTCCCAGCTGTCAAGCCGTTCGCCGTTGCCGTAATCTTCATCACGCCGGAAGCGCCGTCGTGCTTCACCACGCAAAGGCACTTGCCGCTGAACGCGCTGTGACGGCTGCCGGAGAGCTTCTCCACATTTGCGCCGTGCCCGTTGTCCGTGCCGATAATCGTTCCGCCCATGACCGTAAAGGTCACGCTGTTGTCAGCGTTCGGGCAGAGCGTGCCGTTCTTGTCCTGTACGTCGCAGGTGATGTAGACCAAATCATCCGACGCGGTGCTGACCGCTGTCTTGTCGCTGGAAAGCGCCAGCTTCGCGGGCGCTCCCGCCGTGTACTGAATGTCCTGCGCAATCAGGTTGCTGGAAGCGTCGTAACCGTTCGCAACCAGCGTTCCCGCCGCATACGCCACCGTGTAGGCATACTGATTCTTCGTCCCGCGCTGCGAAAGCGCCTTCTTGCCCAGCGACACGCCGTTCAAGAATAGCTCGACGGACGCGCAGTTGGAATACAGCCATACGTCGATATTGCCGGATTCGTGCGTCCAGTGCGGCAGGATGTGAACCATCGGGCGGCTGTCCCACATGGACTGATACATGAAGTAGATGTCCTTCGGGAATCCGCAGGTGTCCACAATGCCGAAATAGCTGCTCTTCGCCGGGTATTTGTTCCATTCGGTCGGTTCGCCGATGTAGTCAAAGCCCGTCCAGACGAAATGACCGCAGGAACGAGCGCTGCTTAAGTAGGCGTTCACCGTTTCTGCCGCCGTGTTGCCCCACGAAACCGCCTTGTTGTCGTAGGAAGGATACGCCATGTTCGCGCTGTCCGTCGCGTATACGCCGCGGCTGGAAAGTGCCGAGGTCGTTTCGCTGCCGTAAATCGGGCGGTCGGTCTGGTAGGTCTGGTTGTTGCCGTTGTAGTTGATGCCCACGACATCGACGATAGCCATCAGCGCCGCCAGATTGCCGCCGGGTGCGTTGTTGCCCATCGTCGTTGGACGGGTGCTGTCGAGGGCTTTCACGGCGCTGTTGACCATCGTGCAGACGTTCACAATCTCGCTGGATGAATAGTCGCCGAGCGTCAAATCCGTGCGAACTTCGTTGCCCAGCGACCACATAATGACCGCCGGATTGTTCCAGTCGCGGCGAATCGTGCTGGTCACGACTTCGGCGTAGTGGTCGGTGAAATATCGCCCGAAATCCTTCTGCTTCTTGCTCTTCGTCCAGCAGTCGAATAGCTCTTCCACCAGCAGAACGCCCTTGCGCTGGCATACGTCGAGGTATTCCGCGCCGAACGGGTTGTGCGTCAGGCGAATCGCGTTGCAGCCCATGTTGGTTAGGATGTCCACCTGCCGTTCAATGGCGCTGCGGTTCTCCGCCGCGCCGATGCACCCGCCGTCGTGGTGGACGCACACGCCTTTGAGCTTCGTGTGGATGCCGTTGAGATAGAAGCCCGTGTCCTTGTCGAATCGGATGCTGCGGTAGCCGTAGGTCACGCGCCTTGACCGCTGAACCCGATTGCCGACCTTCGCGCTGATTTGGGCTTCGTAGAGGTTCGCCGGGGAGGCCGTCAAAAGCGCAGTTGGCGCATTGCTGGGCAGGATGCTTTGCTGATAGCTTGCCGCCATCCCCGCGCCGCCGCTTGCGCTGATGACGGTCGTCTGGGCGTAGGTGGTCAGCGCCTTGTAGGCTGCGACTTCGTCCGCAGAAATGTCGGTTTCCACCGGTGTAGCAAGCGCAGCCCAAATAAAAACGTCATTCTCGTCCAAAAACTGCTTAAAGTCATCGAGGGTTGTCGTGCCTTTTTCGGCGAATGCAAAGCCGACAAGGTTATTCTGATTGGCAATCGCCCCGCCGACCGTTTCAGAGCCAAGAGCGGTGGAAAAGTGCGTGCAGAGCACGTTGGACGTGTAAATGCCGCTGAACCACGCAAAGTAACGGTCAACCGCATTTCCCGTTGTTTGCCAGCTAAGCGACGATGTAACCTTGATTTTGGTGATGCGCTGCACGCGCACCCCGCGCGTCAAATCCACTTCATCGCACACCCAATGCTGCCCGCTTTCATCCGTGTAATTGCCGCTGGATGCAACCGGGATGCCCGGCAGCGCGTTCGGCGTTTGCAGCGTCAGCGTCTGCGAATTGTTCGCGCCGTCCGACACCGTGACCGTCACCGTTCCGCCGTCACCCGCGCTGACAATCGGCACGGGCGCGGTCGGGGTCGGCACGCCGTCCTGCGTGCTTTTGCCCCAGACGCGCAGTGCGCCAAGCGGTTTCCCCGCCAGCGCGTTTTCGCACGTCAGCGGATTGCCCGATGCCGACACGCTTTTCCCGTTTTCTATCAAATCCCGCTGCTGCGCGTCGCTGATGTGCCATAATTTCGGGCTGCGGTACGCTACCGTCGCGCTGACGTTCTGCGTTTCTCCTGCCGCAATCACCGCCGACGCATCCGCCGTGCCGACTTTCGCGCCGTCCGGGTCGTACAAATCTACCGTGAACGTCGCCGATGCTTCCGCACCCGTCTTGTTCACCGCGTCGAACGCAACAACCGTTTTGCCGTTGGTCAGGTCGCTGTCCAGCTTCGGGGTCGTCACGCGAATGTTCTCCATGCGAATCTGGTCATCCAGCAGCGTCACCAGCTCCACCGGGCGAATCATTCCGCTGCCGGAGTACCAGCGCGACGACGGCTGCTCATTGCGCACGAAAACCGCAATCGTGTTCACGCCGCTGACCATCTGTTCCGTCGCATCCACCGCGAACGGATTGTAGCCGTAATAGTTCTTGTGTACCTGCTGCCCGTTGACGTACACGGTCGATTCCATGTACACGCCGTCAAAGCACAGCACATACCGCCGCCCGTTCTGCTTGTCCACGCTGACGGTCGTGCGATACCACGCGTCGCCGCCATCCAGATACCCGCCCTCATACGTCGCCGGACTGGATGCATTGAAGTCCAGCTCCACCGACCAGTCATGCGGCAAGCTGACCGTCCGCCAGCTTGCGTCGTCGTAGGACGCTGCCGCTTCCGCCGTCGAGGAATACCCCGTGTTCGCCGTCGCGGAAATCAGGTTGAACTTCCACGAATTGAGCGGAACAGCGGATACAAGTTGGTCAGCGGTCGTGACGGGGATGCCGATTTCCTCCAGCGCGCGAAGACGCGCATCCAGCGACGAAAACTGCTCCTGCAGCGCCGCAAGCGAGTAAAAACCGGGAACATCCGCCACGCGGTCGGTGGAAGAGGGAAAAACGCAGCCCGTTGCGGCGAAAATGCAGTTCTGCACGTCGCCGCTGGTCAGGGTGACATAGATTTCGATGTCGCCGGGCTGGGCGTAGGCGGCGGGCGGCAGGGTGACGGACGCAATGCTGCCCTGCGCGCTGCCGCTAAGCGGGATGGTTGTGCCGGTGCGCAGGTGCTTGACCGTGCCGGAAACGGCGGTGTCGCCAAGGTCAACGGGATTTCCCGCGCGGAGAACCGTGACGGTGATTCGGTGCGCCCGGCGCGCATCGGTGATGAACAGCGCGGGGATGTTCATGCGGCGCAGGGGGCGGGTGAGGTCAGCGGTATAGGTGAGAGTAGTGGTAATGTCAGTCAATTTCGCTCCTCCTTGTGTGATGGGTACGGCGGCGCGGGCAGGTGCACCGCGAAATATAGGAACTTGCGTTCGCTATATGCGCATGATAGCACGGATGCCCGCAATTGGCAAGAAAATTTGATTTCATTTGATTTCGCTTGATTTTGCTTGAGATGGGGGATAGAAAGCCGCGCCCATCTGGCGCGATGGAGTTGTTCGCTTTTCCCTTGCTCTTTCTGCGTGTTTATCCGCATTCCCCCCGCCCTAATTTCGACTCTCCCTCTTTCCTTTTCCCCCTCCCTATGGTATAATCATACTGGAATCCTATTTCCGAGGAGCAGAAGGCGTATGATGAAGGATCTGGTAGTCATCGGCGGCGGACACGCGGGTTGTGAAGCCGCCCTCGCAGGGGCGCGCATGGGGCTTGATACCCTCCTGCTGACGCTGAATATGGATGGGATTGCCCTCATGGCGTGCAATCCGGTTATCGGCGGCAGCGCAAAGGGGCATCTTGTGCGTGAACTGGACGCAATGGGCGGCGAAATGGGGCGCGCCATCGACGATACGTTCCTGCAAAGCCGAATGCTCAATATGTCCAAAGGCCCGGCGGTTCACGCCCTGCGCGCACAGGCGGACAAGCAGCAGTACCAGAACCGGATGCGTACCGCGCTGATGACGCAGGACAACCTGACCGTCCGGCAGGGGGAAGTTGCCGCGATTGACGTCGAGAACGGGCATGTCACCGGCGTAACGACAACGACGGGGCAGCATATCTCCTGCAAGGTTGCGGTTGTCGCGTGCGGCGTGTACCTCCGCAGCCAGATTATCATCGGGGAGAGCATCACGCCGGGCGGGCCGCAGGGGCTGATGAGTGCGCCGAACCTCAGCGGCAGTTTGACGCGCATCGGCTTTCCGCTCCGGCGGTTCAAGACGGGGACGCCCGCGCGCATCGACGTGCGGACGATTGATTTCGACGAAATGACGCCCCAGCCCGGTGACGAGCCAGTGACGCCGTTCTCGTTTATGACCGACCGCGCACTGCACAATACCTACGCATGCTATTTGACATGGACGACGCCGGAAACGCACGACATTATCCGCCGAAATCTCCACCGTGCGCCGCTGTATTCCGGCAAAATCCACGGCATCGGGCCGCGCTACTGCCCGTCGATTGAGGATAAAATCGTCAAGTTTGCCGACAAGGAGCGCCATCAGGTGTTCCTTGAGCCGGAAGGAATGCAAAGCCGCGAATGGTATGTGCAGGGCATGTCCACATCGCTGCCGGAGGATGTACAGTGGGAGATGTACCGCTCCGTGCCGGGTTTGCGGCGGTGTGAGCTGACGCGGCTGGCGTATGCGATTGAGTACGACTGCATCGACAGCCGGCAATTGCGCCCGACGCTGGAAAGTCTGGATGTGCGGGGGCTGTTTTTTGCGGGGCAGATTAACGGCACATCCGGGTACGAGGAAGCCGCCGCGCAGGGCTTGCTGGCGGGCATGAATGCCGCTTTGACGGCGCAGGGCAAGCCGCCGATTGTGCTCACGCGCGATCAGGCGTACATCGGCGTGCTGACCGACGACCTGACGACGAAAGGCACGGACGAGCCGTACCGCATGATGACGAGCCGCGCCGAGCACCGCTTATCCCTGCGGCAGGACAATGCGGATTTGCGCCTGACGCGCATCGCCTACGAGGCGGGTCTGGCGACGCGGGAGCGCATGGAGCGCACGGAACGCAAGGCATCGGAAACCGCGCAGCTGCTGGGCGAACTCCGCAAGGCGAAGTACACGCCCGGCATTGCGCTGAACGACTGGCTGGAGAAGCATCATCAGCCGGAAGTGCAGAACGGGCTAAGCGCGGTGGAACTGCTGAAGCGCCCGGAAATCACGCTGTCAGCGCTGGCGGAGCTTTCGCCGGAGATTAGGCAATTCGGCAAGCCCGCGCAGGAGCAGGCGGAAATCTCGGTGAAGTATGAGGGCTATTTGGAGCGACAGGAGACGCTGATTCGCCACGCGCGGCAGATGGAAGAGACGCTGCTGCCGGAGGATTTGCCCTACGAGGAAGTGACCGGGCTTCGGATTGAAGCGCGGCAGAAGCTGATGAAGCAGCGTCCGCGGTCGCTTGCGGCAGCGAGCCGGATTCCGGGGGTGTCGCCCGCGGATGTGGCGGTGCTGATGGTGTTCTTGGAGAAGCATAAGGCTTGATGCTTGCGCAAGCTGGGGCTGATTGCTTCTGTGTAAATTGATTTTGATTGTTGCAGGGGGAATCGCGCCTGCGGGCGCGACAAGGGGGCTTTCCGATCGCCCCCTTGACTCCTTCGGCGCGGACACTCCCATGCAGCTTGGTTTGTATTGCTGCTTGAAAGAACGAAGGGTACACAAACTAATTGGAGCAACGATAAAAACCTACTATGCAAGAGGGCACCGAAGGTTTCCAAAGGGCGATCGGAAAGCCCTTTGGTCGCCTCCGCAGAGGCGAAATCCCTGCTAAACATGCGGAAAAAAGTATGAAGACGCGCGCAACTCAATCGCGCGAAAGGGTCAAGGGGCAGTGCCCCTTAGAAAGAAGGAATGACAATGGGACTGTTCGCAAAACTGCGTGAAGGATTGACCAAGACGCGTGATTCGCTGATGGGGCGCGTCGATACGCTGGTGAAGGAAACGAGGAAGATTGACGAGGACTTCTATGAGGAACTCGAAGATATCCTGCTCATGTCCGACTGCGGCATGAAGGCGACAACCGCCATTATGGATGAACTGCGCCGCCGCGTGAGCGAAAACAAGGTCAAGGATGCCGATACCGCCAAGCAGATGCTCAAAGATATCATGATTGAGCAGATGGACATCCCGCGTCCGCCGCTGCGCTGGCCGATGGTCATGCTCGTTGTCGGCGTGAACGGCGCGGGCAAAACGACCACCATCGGCAAGCTCGCCCTGCGCTTCCAGAACATTGGCCGCCGGATTATCCTCTGCGCGGCGGATACTTTCCGTGCGGCGGCGGCTGACCAGCTGACCGTCTGGGCGGAACGCGCGCGTGTGCCGATTGTCAAGCACGCCGAGGGCGCTGACCCCGCGGCGGTCGTCTATGACGGCATCCAGTCCGCCAAGGCACAGGGCGCAGATCTGCTGATTGTTGATACCGCCGGCCGCCTGCACAACAAGAAGAACCTGATGGATGAGCTGAACAAGATGCGCCGCGTGATTGACCGCGAGTTCCCGGAAGCGGATGTGCGCTGTATGCTCGTGCTGGATGCAACGACGGGGCAGAACGGTCTGGCGCAGGCGCGCGCGTTCAAGGAAGTCTGCGAAATCGGCGGCATCATCCTGACCAAACTCGACGGCACGGCGAAGGGCGGTATTGCGCTTGCCATCCGGCAGGAACTGGAAGTGCCAGTGTGGTACATCGGCGTAGGCGAGGGCATCGACGACTTGCAGCCCTTCAATGCTAAGGACTTTGTGGAAGCGCTATTCTAATTAGGAGGGCAATTATGCCGTCTTTATCAACCTATTCGGCGGAGCTGGATTATGCCTACGCACCGGGGATGTTCCCGGCGATGGAATGCCTGCTGCACCGCCCGGAAAGCTGCCGCCGCGTGCTGCTGCATAGCCGAAGCGCCGGAACAGAGGGCGCACAGCGGCTTCGCGAGGAAGCGGAAAAGCACCATATCCGTGTGGAAGAGGCGGACAAGGCGCTTTCCCGCATTTCGGGGAAGGATAACTGCTTCGCGGCGGCGGTGTTCAGCAAGTTCGTGGATGTCCTGCACCCTGACAAGCCGCATATCGTCCTGCATCACCCGTCGGACAGCGGCAATGTCGGCACGATTTTCCGCACGGCGCTTGGCTTTGATGTGCAGGATATCGCCGTCATCCGCCCATGCGTGGATGTGTTTGACCCCAAGACCGTCCGCGCCAGCATGGGCAGCATCTTCCAGCTGCGGCTGCATGTCTATGATGATTTTTCGCAGTATCAGGCGCAGTTCCCGGAACACACGCTCTATCCGTTCATGCTCGACGGGTCGAAGTCCCTGCCGGATGTGTTAGGCGACATTCCTGACCGCTGGACGCTGATTTTCGGCAACGAGGGCAGCGGTCTGCCGCCGGAGTTCAGCCGCCTGGGGCAGCCTGTGCGCATTCCAAGCAGCAATAAGGTGGATTCGCTGAATCTGTCCATTGCCGCGGCGATTGGGATTTACGCCTTTGCAAGGCGGTGACTTGTAAATTCTTCACCCACAGGCGAAATTTGCTTGACGCAGGGCTGCGCTCTGCGCTACAATGAAGAATGCGGAATCCCTTTTTCGGAAATTGGTAGGAGGAAAGAACCATGAAGCAAAGCATGAAAAAGGCAGCGTTGGTGCTGATGCTGGCGCTGGCGGTGCTGCTTGTGCCGCAATGGAGCAATACAGCGCTGGCGGTCACAACGCCATCGGATATCACCACGGGCAGTGACCTGCCGCCCGCGCCGCCGCTGCCTACGCCGCCCGCGAAAGGCGAAGTCGTTATTTCCGGCGCAAAGACGGTTCGCGGCGGCGAGAAGCTGACGTTCTCCGTCACCATCGACGGAAAAACCGTCCCGAACAGCGATTTGGAATGGACGCTGTACCCGGCGGATGCTTCGCTGGCGACCATCAAAAGCGGCGTTATTACCACCAAACGTGTGGCATACACGCACTATGTGCAGGTGTCGGCGGCGCTGAAAAGCGACCCGTCGCGCTATGCGAACTTCCGCCTGTGCATTGCGCCGGGCGTGAAAAAAATCACCGTCAGCGCGCCCACGACGTATGTTGATTTGAGCGGCAGCAAAACTTTGCAGCTGAAAGCGACGTGCGACCCGGAGGACGCGATTACCGATGTCACATGGTCGAGCAGCAGCAGCAAAATCGCGACGGTGGATGCAAGCGGTCTGGTGACGGCGCGCAAGACCGGCAAAGTGACCATCACTGCCACGGCGAAGGACGGCAGCAAGGTCAAGGGACGCATCACCCTGCGCGTCGTCAGCGGCGTGACGGGGCTGACCATCGAGGGCGCAGGCAGCGTAGCGGCGGGCAAGTCCATCACGCTCAAGGCGGTGATGATGCCGGCGGATGCGACGGAAAAGGGCGTCGTCTGGTCGGTGGACTGCGACAAGAGCATCGCCAGCATCAGCCAGAGCGGCAAGCTGACGACCAAGAAAATCAGCGCGATTACGACCATTACCGTGACGGCGGTGTCCAAGCAGAACAGCGCGATTCGCGCCACCCACACGGTTACGATTCGCCCGGTGACGACGGGACTTGCGATTTCCGCGCCGCGCCTGACGATTGACCTCGCTTCCCCGACGCTTCAGCTGACGGCAAAATGCATCCCGGAGGATGCCTCCCAGCAGGTGGCTTGGTCGACCAGCAACAAGCGCATTGCGACGGTGGATGCAAACGGTCTGGTGACGGCGAAGAAGGTCGGCAAGGTGACGATTACCGCCAAGGCGACGGATGGTTCGGGCCGCTCGGCGAAAATCACCCTGACGGTCGGCAGCGCGGTCGGTACGCTGGAAATCCGCGGCGCAAGTGCCGTTGCGCAGGGCAAGACCATCACGCTGAACGCCGTCATCACCCCCGCTACGGCGACGAACCAGAAGGTTATCTGGTCGGTGGATTGCGGCAAGGACATTGCGACCATTGACCGGCATGGGCGCTTGAAGGCTGGCAAGGGGCTCACCGCGCCCGTGACCATCACGGTAACGGCGGTCAGCGCGGAGAACAGCGCGATTACGGCGACGCACACCGTGCAGATTCTGCCCCCGGTAACGACGGTTGCCATTTCCGCGCCGAGAAACTACATTGATGTGGACGGCGAGGACAAGACGCTTCAGCTGACGGCGCGTGTTTTGCCGGAAGATGCCGCGCAGAGCGTCACTTGGTCGACCAGCAACAAGCGCATTGCGACGGTGGATGCAAATGGCGTTGTGACCGCGCTCAAGGCGGGCACAGTGACGATTACCGCGACGGCGACGGACGGCACGGGTGTCCGCGCGAAGTTCACCGTCAAGGTACAGAAAACGGTCAAGTCGCTGACCATCAGCGGCGCGGAAAAACTCGGCGGCGGGCAGTCCACGACCATCAAGGCGACGATTCTGCCCAAGGATGCCGCGAATCAGAAGGTTATCTACTCGCTCAACTGCCCCGCGAGCGTCGCGACGATTTCGACCAGCGGCGTGCTGACCACGAAGAACGTGACAGAAATCACGACGGTAACGGTGAACGCCGTCAGCACGGAAAACAGCACAATTTCCGCAACGTGGACGCTTGTCATTTACCCCAAGACGACGAAACTCACCTTGACGGCAGCCAGCAGCTGGATTAACGTTGGCGCGTCGGTGCAGCTGCATGTGTCGGCAACACCCGAAACGGCGCAGATGCCCATCCGCTGGCGCAGCAGCAACACCCGCGTTGCGACGGTGGATGCAAACGGCGTTGTGCGCGGCTTGAAGGCGGGTACAGCGACGATTACCGCCCGCACGACCGACGGCTCGAACAAGCGCGCGTCGTTGCGTGTGACGGTCGGCATTCCGGCGACGGGCGTGGTGATTACAGGCAACCGCATCGTCCGCGCGGGTGCGACGCTCCGGCTGATGGCGACGGTGCAGCCCGCGAACGCCACGGTGAAGCGTGTGACGTGGGCGGTCAACTGCCCCGCGAACGTTGCGACGATTTCTGGCGACGGGAAGCTGCGCGTGTCCGCAAACGCGGAAACACAGATTATCCTCGTCACCGCGACGGTGAATGACGGTCAGCGGGTGAGCGCGGCATACCCGGTGTACATTCAGGGCAAAGCCCCGGTGCCGCCCACGCCGACCACCCCGGAAGCGCCGGAAAAGTAAGCAGAATAAAGAACAGACCAGCATGGTGTGATGCCGTGCTGGTCTGTTTTTGGTGATGGATTGAAGAGGATGTTCGGGGAAAGCAGATAGAAACGGAAGTCAAGCAATTCGGTCGCGCCCATTTGGCGCGACAATGTGCAAGTGGTTGGTAGAGCAGCTTGGGGGCGCTCCTGCGGGAGCGCGAAGTTATTGGCAGGGACGCTTCGCTGCCTGCGCATTGTTGACTTCTTCCTTTGAGTAGGCTTGACGAGAAACAGTTGGGGCGTTGCCCCAAACCCCACAAGGGACGCTGTCCCTTGACCATGCAAGGGGCAGACGAAAAGGGACGAAGTCCCCCCCTTGACCCCTTCGCGCGATTGAGTTGGCTTCTTCTCCTTACTTCTTCCGCGTGTTTATCCCTTTAGCCTTCCAATGCAAACGGGGCGAGCGGAAGCCCATTCCGCCCAAACAGCGACACCTTCCCCCAATTCACATATGCATACCTTACCTTCGCCGGGTGGAGCACTGCCACGCTCCGCAAGCGCATCTCCGCCCCAGCCAGCGTCACCGACTGCACAGGGTGATACGCCCCGTCCTCCCCGGCAATCTCCAGCAGCAGTTCGCCCGTCTCCCGGCGCAGCACAGGCGCGCTCAGCGTGACAACGAGCGTATCTCCCTGCGTATACTTCCCCAGCGCGCGGGGGGATTCCGGCGCGTCCATGCCATAGACGACGCGCAGGGCAACGTCGCACAGACGCTCACCGGGGGTACGCTTGTCGGTCGGGTGGATGTTGTCGAACTCGCCGCAGTCCAGCAGAATCGCCAGACCGCCGGGCTGGAGGGCGCTCGCCGCGCGTGCCTGTGCAAGACGCAGGCGCGCCCAGTCGTGCTTATCCTCGTCGCCGGCGGCAATCCACATCGGCAGCTGCACGTTGAGGAAGGGGAGCGAATCGTCGCGGAAAAGCTGACGCAGGCGCATCACCATGGCGGTCAGCAGCACGTCGTAATGCTCGGTTTTCGCGGTGTCATCCTCACCCTGATAATACAGAATGCCGGTCAGCGTCGCGGGAACGACGCGCTTGGTCATCGTTTCAATCAGCCCGCCCGGACGATACGGCGAACCGGGACCAACCGGCGGATGCCAAGGGCAGGGTCCGACGGTTTCGTTGATTTCCGGCCACGAGATACCGGGATTGTCCTTCTTCAGCTGAGCAACATGCGCATTCCATGCGTTCATTTCAACCCAAAAGGCATCTTCCTCCTGCCGCCACTGATCGAAGGGCTTGTCGCCGCCCTGCTCACGGTAGCGGGTGATGTAGCGCTGCCCCTCGGCGGTTGCTTCCAGCGCTTCCTTGTCCATCCAGCAGGTCACGGATGTACCGCCCCAGTAGCAGTCAATAATGCCGATAGGGCAGTCAAGCGTCCGCGCGAGTTTGCGGGCAAAGAAGTACGCGACGGCGGACATATCCCGCGCATAGCCGGGGCGGACACGCTCCCAATGAGACGCGGCTTCGGCTGCAATCGCGTCGTCATCCCAGACGCTCTTTTTCGGGACGTTGAAGTAGTGCACCAGCGGGTCGTCATGCGCCGCGATTAAATCTTGCCCCTCGTCGGCGTTTTGCAGTTCCAGCTCCATGTTGCTCTGCCCGGACGCGAGGTAGACTTCGCCAATCGAAATATCGGTGGATGTGCACGTTTCTGCCCCGCAGGTGACGGTCAGCGTGCAGCTGGTAGCCTGTTCCATCGGCGGAAGATGCAGGAGGAAGCGTCCGTCGCGCGCTGTGCAGATGCCTTCGGAGAGAATCAGCCCATCCGCCGTCGTCACGCGCCCGGTGACAGTTTGCCCATCCGCCGCCGTACCCCAGACGCGCACTTCCTTGCGGCGGCACAGGACAGCGCCGCTGCCGAACAGGGGCGCAAGTTTGAATTCAATCGCCATTAGTCGTCCTTCTTTCCCATAAACGCGAGATTGTGCGAGATGAGCAGGCAGCGCTGGCGCACGCAGTCCGGCGAACGCAGCGGATCTTTGGGCGTGTGCAGCAGATAGTCGCACAGGCGGTCAATGTCCGTTTCGGCAACGTGCAGGCGCGTGTCCGACGAGGCATAGTAGATGTACACCTTGCCGTCGTCATCCGCAATCGCGCCGTTGGAGAACACGACGTTGCTCACGTCGCCCACGCGCTCGTGCCCCATCGGGCCAAGCAGCATCCCCGACGGCTCGGCAATCACGCGCGACGGGTCATCCAGCGCCGTCATGAAGGCGTACAGCACATAGCGCAGACCTGCCGCCGTGTTGCGAACGCCGTGCGCGATGTGAATCCAGCCCTTGTTGGTGCGAATTGGCGTTGCGCCCGCGCCGTTTTTGCTTTCGGTGATGGTGTGGTAGCGGCGCAGGGAGATGATTTTCTCCTCGTCAATGACGGGGTGCTCAATATCCTTGCACAGCCCGAAGCCGATGCCGCCGCCCGAACCCGTCTCGATGAAATCATCCATCGGGCGAGTATAGAAAGCATATTGCCCGTCCACAAATTCGGGGTGAAGGACGACGTTGCGCTGCTGCGGCGAACGGAGCGTCTTGAGGTTCGGCAGGCGCTCCCAGTTCTGCAAGTCCTTCGTGCGAACGATGCCCGCCGCCGCAACCGCCGCGGACAAATCGCTGCTGGTGCGGTCTTTGCTTTCGGAGCAGAATACGCCGTAAATCCAGCCGTCTTCATGCTGCGTCAGGCGCATATCGTAGACGTTTGTTTCCTCTGCGCAGGTATCGGGGAGGACGACAGGATAATCCCGGAAGCGGAAGCCCTCAGTGGGCTTGTCGGATTCCGCGACGGCGAAGAACGACTTGCGATCCATCCCTTCGACGCGCACGACGAGGCAGTACTTGCCGTTCAGCTTGATTGCGCCGCTGTTCATGGTGGCATTGACGCCGAGGCGCTGCATCATGAAGGGGTTCGACGCGGGGTCAGCGTCGTACATCCAGAAGGGCGGGATGTGCTCGCGGGTGAGGACGGGGTAGCGGTAGCGGGTATAAAGCCCGTTATAGAAGTGGTCATTGGCGGGGTTCGGGCGCGCGATGAGGCGCTCGTAGGACTCCATCAGGGAGGAAAAACTGCGGATTTGCATAGCAGTGGTCGCTCCTTTGCATTGTTTGTTTGGTACAGGTGCTAAGGGAATTGATTTTGATTGTGGCAGGGGGAATCGCCTCTGCGGAGGCGACAAGGGGGCTTTGCGGTCGCCCCCTTGACCCCTTCGCCGGTCGCCTCCCATGCTGCTTGATTTTTGTCGTTACAAGGGGGAACGAAAGGCACACAAACTAAAAAATTTCCAATAAAAATCAATTAACAGGAGTGTGCACCGAAGGTTTCCAAAGGGCGATCGGAAAGCCCTTTGGTCGCCTCCGCAGAGGCGAAATCTCTGCATAAAAATGGAGATGTACGCACTCGTACATCCCCGCAAAATCAGAAATCGTCCTGCGCGATGTCGTCGCCCCATTGGAGCTTGGAGTGCGCCTTGATGTAGGTGACAACCTCGTCCACGGTGGTGAACGCCAGACCGACGTTGGTGTCCGCCGCGCCGTAGTAGATGGCGATGCGGCCGGTGTCGCCGTCCTGCAATGTAGCGCAGGGGAAAACGACGTTCGGCACGAAGCCAGTCGTTTCGTAAGGCTCTTCCGGCGTCAGCAGGTGGTTTTCGCAGCGGTACAGCACCTTCGACGGCTCGTTGATGTCCAGAATCGCGCCGCCCATGGAGTACACGAAGCCGTTGCAGGTGGTCGCGACGCCGTGGTAGAACAGCAGCCAGCCTTCGGTCGTTTCAATGGGGGCAGCGCCGCCGCCAATCTTGACGGATTCCCACCAGTTGCTGCCACGCCCCATCACATGGCGATGGTGTCCCCAGTACTCCATGTCGGGCGATTCGGAGATGAAAATATCACCGAAGGGCGTGTGGCCGGAGTCGGACGGGCGGGACAGGAGCTTAAACTTGCCGTTCACCTTGCGCGGGAACAGGACGGCGTTGCGGTTGAAGGGAATGAAGGGGTTCTCAATGCGCGTGAAGGTTTTGAAGTCCTTCGTCTTCGCCATGCCGATGGCAGCACCGTAGAAATCGGTGCACCAAATGATGTAGTAGGTGTCATCCACCTTCACCAGACGCGGGTCATAGGCGTAGTGCGGCATTTTCGGGTTGCCGTTGTCATCCACAAAGGGCACTTTTTCGCGCTCGACGTCCCAGTGAATGCCGTCCTTGGAATGTCCGAGGTAGACATACGGGATGCCGTTGACCTGCTCGCCGCGCAGAACGGCAATGTAGCCATCTTCCCACGGCACAACGGCGGAGTTGAAGATGCGGGCAATTTCCGGCGTGGGATTGCGCCCCATGACGGGGTTCTCGCTGTAACGCCAGACGGGGGAGGAAAGCTTGTAGTCAGCCGGCTTCTCCTGCCACGGAATGTTGGGAAGGGAGGGGACATTGAGCATCTTGACAGCCATGTGTACATACCTCTTTCTTGGTTGTTTAACGGAAAGCGGTTGCTCTCCGGGATTAGTGAATGACAGACACCGGCGCGGCGGAATCACGGAAGACACATTCGCCGCCAATCACCACGCGCCCGACGGTTTTGCGGTCGCCCGCGCAGCGCTCGCCAATCAGCTTGACCGCCATGCGGCACATCGCGGGGCAATTGACACGGAAGGTTGTCAGCGGCGGCGTGTTGCCGGCGGTCGGGCAGAAATCATCGAAGCCCACGACGGAAATGTCCTCCGGCACACGGTAGCCGCGGCTTTGCAGGTCGGTAATCAGCGCCTGCGCGGACATATCGCAGTTCACGACGAACGCGGTCGGCATTTTCTCCGGCAGCTGGAAGGTGTGGAACATGCTCCCTTCCGGGTCGCGGTCGGAAAAAACACATTCGGGGCGCACGGGCAAATCCTTCATCAGCATTGCGGAAAGGAAACCGAGGTAGCGTTCCATGATGGAGGACGTTGCCTTGATATCCCCGACGAAGCCGATGTCCCGATGCCCCTGCTCAATCAGCCAGTAGGTCAACTGCGCCGCGCCGAAAGCGTTGTCGCTGACAATGGCGTCAGTGGTGACAAAGGGGTCGTGGAAGTCCAGACAGATGACGGGCATTTCCTGCCGCGTCAGCAGCTGCATATACGGGGAGGTTAGCTGCCCCAGACAGATGAGCGCATCGACGTGGCGCGAACGCAGGAGATTCGGCAGGGTCAGCGCGGTCTGCATGTCATGCGTGACCAGCTCCATGATGCCGAAATGCCCTGCGTCGGTCAGCGCCTGCACGAGCTGCTTGTAGAAAGTTGCATAAAAGGACACGACGGAGAAAAAATTCTCCGGAATGAGGATGCCGACATCCAAACCGGATGTGGGCGTGGTTTGCGGCGCGTTGGGGTTGACATAGCCGAGTTCGGATGCGCGGCGGATGATTTTCTGCCGCATTTCCTCACTCACGCCGGATTTTCCCGCGAGCGCCTTCGACACGGTGACGGCGCTGACCCCCAGCTGCCGCCCAATGTCACGCATGGTGATACCGCTCATGGTGAAATAAAACCTCCAGATTTGTGGATGTTTGCGAGGGCAAAGTCCGTTTTTTTCGTTGATTTTCGGATTTCTTGATGCTTTTGTGCTTGTTGACGCAGAGGCGAAACCCCTGCATAAACACGCGAAAGCTGTATGCAGGTGTCACCAACGCAATCGCGCGAAAGGGTCAAGGGAGGGGACTTCGTCCCGTTTCATTCTCCCTTGCGGAGTAAAGAGGCAGAGCCGCTGGTCACGCCAGATGCTCCATCACCCGCAGGCACATGCGGCTGTTGTGGTACGGACACTTCCACTCTTCCACAATCGGCTTGTCCGTCGGGACGCCGGATTCGGTCAGCGACCAGAACCACTCGCTGTTCGGACGCGGGTCAACAAAGGCGCGGCGGATGTAGGCAAACTGCGCTTCCGCCTGCCTCAGCCAAGTGGATGCGCCTGTCAACTCATAGGCATTCAGGAAGCCCAGCACCGTCTCCGCCTGTACCCACCAGACACGCGTGTGGTCAACTTTGCCCTCGACGACTTCGTTCTCCAAGCCGTGGTCGGTGAATGCGCGTTCGCGGACAGCTTCCGCCAGCGTCAGGCACATGTGCAGATACGGCGCGCGGTTTGATTCGGGCAGCAGCGTCTCTGCCGCGTCCCAAATCAGCCACGAGGCCTCAATGTCGTGCCCGAAGGACTGCATGTCCAGCAAAGAACGATAATCGCGGTCGTAGAAGACCTCCAAGCGGCGCTTGCTCGGATTGTACATCACGTTCAGGAAACGCTCTAAGCAGACTTCTCCGGCGCGGCGCACAGCTTCGTCCGGCATGGCGCGGTATAATTCCGCATAGCCCTCCAAAACGTGCAGCAGCGTGTTCATCGTGCGGGACGCCGTCTCGTGGCGCTCCATCAGCTTCGGGTTGTCGGACAGCTTCTCGTTGCCGACGGGGGTGAAATCCGGCTCATAGGCCTCGCCGTAGCCGCCCGCGTCGCTGCATTTCGTCTCAATCAGGCGGAAAAGCGCCATCGCCTTGTCGCGCGCAGGGGCGTAATCCGGGTCGCTTTCGCCGATGGCGCGCATGTACGCTGCCAAGCCGTAAATCGCGAATGCCTGACAATAGGTGTGCTTTGTCTTGTCCAGCGGCTCACCGTCCGCCGTCACCGACCAGTACACGCCGCCGCGCTCGGTATCCTCAAAATGCGGCAGGAATGCGAACGCATGGCGCGCATAGCGCAGCAGGGATTTATCGCCCGTCACGCGCGCCGCCGTCGAGAACGTCCACAGAATGCGGCTGTTGAGGATGCAGCCCTTGTGTGCCCCGCGCTCCACGGACAGGTCATGATTCACATAGCCGAACCAGCCGCCGCGCTCCCAATCGGTCAGGTTCTCCCAGAAAGGCAGAATGGTCGTAAGCAGATGGTGCGAACAATCCTGACGAAACATGAAGCATTCCTCTCTTCCTGTTAGCTTAACAGTTAGGCATATGGGTATTATAACCCGGAAAAATGTCCTTGTCAAGCGGCAAAAGAAGAAAAAAGCTGATAAATATGGCGAAATTTTCACCGAAAGGAACAATGAAAGGAAACGACGTAAGGCTAACGTGTAAACTAATCAGTCGGCAGGAAAAAAAGCCGTGCAGGGGCTTGCTTTCACGGCGGAAATGTGGCACAATATAAGGTAGCATCGTATCAAAATTCGGTGCTGCTTTTCAGTTTGAAACTGGGAAAGAAATAGTGGAGGAAATCAATCAATGGCGGAAACACAGAAAATCGTCATTCTGAATTTCGGCGGACAGTACACGCAGCTGATTGCGCGGCGCGTGCGCGAATGCCATGTGTATTCCTGCGTCCTGCCCTATGACGCGAGTCTGGAGACGATTCGCGCGCAGAACCCCGTGGGCGTGATTCTCTCCGGCGGCCCGGCGAGCGTGCTGGAACAGGATGCCCCCCGCTGCGACGAGGGCGTGTATCAGCTGGGCGTGCCGGTGCTGGGCATCTGCTACGGAATGCAGCTGACGGCGTATTTGCTGGGCGGCACGGTGGAAAAGGCGGCACAGCGCGAGTATGGCCGAATCACCGTGACGATGGATGATAAGACGAGCCTGCTCTCCGGCATGTCGGATGCTTCCTCCTGCTGGCTGAGCCATACCTATCAGGTGAAGAAGTGCCCGGCTGGTTTCCACCCGATTGCGCACAGCACGAACTGCCCCGTTGCGGCGATGGCGAACGACGACAAGCGCATCTACGGCGTGCAGTTCCATCCGGAAGTGACCCACTCCGACGAGGGACGCGCGGTCATCGAGAACTTCCTGAATATCTGCGGCTGCGTGGGCGACTGGTCGATGGAAACCTACGCGCAGACGGCGATTGCCAACATCCGCGAAATCGTGGGCGACAAGGGCACCGTGCTGCTGGGACTTTCCGGCGGCGTGGACTCCTCCGTCGCGGCGGCGCTGATTTATAAGGCCATCGGCGACCGCCTGACCTGCGTCTACGTTGACCACGGCTTCATGCGCAAAGGCGAAACCGAGCAGGTGGTGAATGTGTTCACGCACACTTTCCCCGTGCGTCTGGTTGCGTCCGACGCCAGCAAAATCTTCTATGAAGATTTGAAGGGCGTTTCCGACCCCGAAACGAAGCGCAAGATTATCGGCCGTGACTTCCTGAAAGTATTCAAGGCGGAATCCGAAAAGCTCGGCAAGCTGGACTACTTCGCGCAGGGCACGATTTACCCGGACGTTATCGAGAGTGGTCAGGCGACGGGCGCGGCGGTCATCAAGAGCCACCACAATGTCGGCGGCCTGCCCAAGGAACTCGGCTTCACGCAGCTGATTGAGCCGCTGCGGATGCTGTTCAAGGACGAAGTGCGCGCGCTGGGCGAAACGCTTGGTCTCCCGCACGATCTTGTCTGGCGTCAGCCGTTCCCCGGCCCCGGTCTGGCGATTCGTGTCATCGGCGACCTGACCCCGGAAAAGGTGGAGATTGTCCGCGAGAGCGATGCGGTGCTGCGCGAGGAAATCGCCAAGGCTGGTCTGGACGCCGATATCCACCAGTATTTCACCGTCCTGACGGGCATCCGCTCCGTGGGCGTCATGGGCGACGAGCGGACGTACGACTACACCGTCGCCATCCGCGCGGTCACGACGGACGACTTCATGACCGCCGACTGGGCGCGCATCCCGTACGACGTCGTGCGCACGATTTCCGCAAGGATTGTCAATGAGGTGCCGCATGTGAACCGCGTCGTGCTGGACGTGACAACCAAGCCGCCGGCGAGTATTGAGTGGGAATAATACTCGAAAGGCTGAAAAACCTTGAAAACACGTACTTTTTCAAAACAGGATTGCCTGTTTGATAGCAAAATGATAGCAGTTGTGAATGTCAACGAATATTTGAGCCAAGTGGGAACCAATATTTGAGCCACTAATGGGAATGAATACTTGAGCCACATGGGCCAAAAGTAGGAATGAATATTTGAGCCACCCCGGCGACGGGGAGAAGAGGGGTGCCTGCCGCGGCAGGGAGAAGGGCGAAACGACCGTCTCCCGAGAGCGGTTTCCCTGTCACTTAGCAGCGGCTTCCTCCCGGGTGGACATGAGCCGGTAGGACGAGCCATTCATATCCAGGACATGGGAGCGGTAGGTCAGCCGGTCCACAAGGGCTGAGACCATCGTGGTGTTTTCAAACAACTCCGTCCACTTGGAGAACGGAAGGTTGGTCGTCACAATGGTGCTGCTGCGCTCACTGCGGTCAGATAGGACCTTAAACAACAGATCGGACTCATACTTGTTAAAGCTGAGGTAGCTCAGTTCATCCAGGATCAAAAGATCGGTTCGGGCCAGTTGACGCTCAATCTTGCCCAACTGGTAGCTGTCCCTGGCTTCTGTCAGTTCAGTTGAGAGCGTGGAAGCATTCCGGAACAGTACCCTGTATCCCTGCAGGCAGGCCTTGATTCCCAACGCAATCGCAATATGCGTTTTACCTCTGCCGGGATTGCCGATCATGACAATGTTACGACACTCATCAATAAATTTGCAGGAAGCAAGCTCATTCAGGAACACCGGCGAGACAGACGGATTGAGCTGCGTCATATCAAACTCATCCAGTGTCTTCTGGAATGGGAAGGCTGCAGCCTTCATACGGCGCCGTGTCTGGTTTTCCTGACGGGACGCTGCTTCTGTCATCATGAGTTCCAGCAGGAAGCCGGAGAAGTCTGTATCAGGCGCACATTGCCGGATCGTATCAGCATAGTTGGCAAATGTCGGGATCTTCAGCTGACGGGCATACAGTCGGATCTGTTCTTCTTTCGTATCAATCATCTTACTGACTCCCTCGCATACAGCTTGTCGTATTGGTCAAGGTCAACGATCTGGACAGGAATTACTTCTTTTGGTACATATTCTGTCCTGGACGTTTTCTCACGCTGCATGACTGCCTGGTATCCAATCTCCAGACAGGCTTCCAGCATCTCGACCATTTCCTTTGCTTTCAGCTGCTGACCTTCCATCCAGTCAATGAATGTGGATGGAACCAGCTTCTGCACAGGACGAGCAAAACGCATCGCTCTGCCTTTCTGTGCGAGGATAGGCAGATAGTGTTTCAGATCCAGCGATTCCTCCTTCCGGCCATACAGCCGCTTGTGGCTGGCAACCAGGCTGCCGTTGATCCAGATCTCAATGTGGTTCGGATAGGCTTTCACTGTGGTGCTTTGTCCACGGTACCCGCAGGGAACGGAATACTGGTTGGTCTCCACAATGACGGTGGCGTAACGTCCGACTGTTGGGTAGAATTTCTTCGACGTATCCAGCGTATACCGTGGGATAGCGTGAAGCTCCTGCCTTTCTTCCGTCAGCATCTCGCCAACTGAAGCAGGCTTGTTGTCCACTCGGTGCGTCTGGTATTTTGCACACTGTTCCAGCAGTTTGGCGTTGAGCTCTTCCAGTGAACGAACACGAGGCAGCGGAACACAGACATTGCGGCGAATGTAGCCAACCAGGTTTTCGACCAGCCCCTTCTCATTACCGGACGCTGGATTACAAAACACAGGCTCGAAGCCGTAGTGTGCTGCAAATTGTGCATAGTCCTCTTGTGCAACGGCATGAGCGCCAAATCCGCTCTTAACGGCGACACGGGCATTGTCAAAGATGACCTGTCTGGGTACACCGCCAAAGAACTGGATTGCCCTGGTCAAAGCATCCAGAAAGCTTTCCAGGTTTTGCCGTTCATATGCGATGACAAATGGAGCGCAGCTGAAACAGAGTCTGGCGCAGAACAGGTTGACGGCCATGCGCTGCCCGCCCAGATAGATGACAGCTTCGCCCCAGTCTACCTGCATGGCGGAGCCGGGGACAAAACGCAGAGGCACATAGGTTTCCACTGCACCACGCTGTGCTCTCAGCTTATGAACTGCTTTCCGGATCGAGGACTCACTGCCGGTAAAGCCGCATTCCTCGACCAGTCGGTTGTAGATCCGCCTGGCAGTATGGTGCTGCTTGCGTACGCGCTCCTGTGCGTCTGCCTCCAGGCAGTTCTCAATGAACCGGACCACCTCCGGCGTCAGCACAGCGGCTTCTCGCTCGTATGTCTGCCGTTCCCAAGGTACTGCGTTGCCTTCCCAGTACTTCTTCACTGTGTTCCGTGAGATGCCCAGCAGTGTTGCTGCTCTGCGTTGGCTGGTGACGCCTTCCAACTGCAGTCGGCGGATCTCCTTGTACACATCCACGCTTGTGACCACCTTTCTTCGCCTCCTACAATGGTCTGTTTACATTATAGAGGCTTTGTCTGAGTATTCCGCGCGAGATTGCGCAGCACGACCGCTCAAATTGAGCATCCATTCC
>ENA-UONS01000742-UONS01000742.1-human-gut-metagenome-genome-assembly--contig:-CS19-NODE-742-length-35018-cov-15.135229_pt1 | contig 35018 bp, 28 predicted proteins | sample MGYA00242458_ERZ724005 | MGnify/ENA metagenome assembly ERZ724005
GCCCGCCCCCCCGGGCCCGTGGGGGGGGGGTGGGTCCCTTATGGGTTAGCTAACGCGGGGGGGGGGGGCCGGGCTTGGGGGGGGGGGGGGCGGGGGGTGGAGTATGGGGTCGGGGGTATTCATAAGTCGGTGTCGGGGTTGAGGGCAGGTTGGCCCGCAGGGTTATGGTAGGCCTCGCAGGCGGCGGCTGCGGCGCAGGTGCCTTCGTCGATGAGGGCGCGGGCACGGTTGAATTGCAGGAAGCCGTAGCTGCGGGTGGGTATGCGTATCAGCAGGTCGGGGCAGTAGGCCTCTACGGAGTGGCTGATGAGGCGCTGGATGACGCTGGTCAGGGCCTCTACCAGTATGTCCTTCTTGCCGCGGCGCACGATGGGGGTGCCTGCGGGCTTGTCGGTCTTGGTGGAGCAGGCTATGACGCCTATCAGGGTGTCGCCCTCCGTACGCTGCACGGCCGAGAGCGGCAGGGGGTTGGTGATGCCGCCGTCAATGAGCGTGATGCCCTCGTGGTAGACGGGGGTGAAGATGAAGGGCACGGCGATGGAGGCACGTATGGCCCGATGCAGGCTGCCCCGGGTGAAGCGGTACTCGCGGTCACCGTCGAGGTTGGTAGCGATGGCCGTGTAGGGCAGGGGCAGGTCCTCTATGTTGACGTCGGGTATGATGTCCAGCATCTTGCGCATGATGCGGTCACCCTTGATGAGTCCGGGCCTGGTCAGGGTGAAGTCCATCAGCCCCAGTATGCGGCGCAGGTTGAGGGTGCACAGGAAGTCCTTGCATGCGTCCAGTCGCCCGGTTGCGTAGGCGGCGCCTACCAGTGCTCCCATCGAGCTGCCGGCTATGGATGTTATCTGGAATCCCTGCCGCAGTATTTCCTCGATGGCACCTATGTGGGCTATGCCGCGTGCGCCTCCGGTGGAGAGCACGAGGGCGGCCTTCCTTCCGGTCGGGGCAGGCGTGTGGGGTTGCAGGGGGGCTTCCATGGCGGTATGTATCGGGGTTGGTTGCATGGGCTGGGCCGGGTTATGGCTGGGCTATGTACTGCTGCATGCCGGGGGTGGAGTAGGTCTGGTATTTGCCCTGGTCGTCGCTGTAGATGAGGTAGACGTCCAGCTCGGGGTGGCGGGCGGTGAACTCTTTGGCCTTGTCCAGCCCCATGACCATGAAGGCGGTGGCGTAGGCGTCGGCGCTCATGCAGTCGCGGGCAATGACGGTGGCCGACAGTATGCTGTGCTGTATGGGGTAGCCCGTGCGCGGGTCGACGGTGTGGGCGTACTTCTTACCGCCCTTGTAGTAGAAGTTGCGGTAATTGCCCGAGGTGGCGATGCCGGCGTCGGTGATTTGCAGTATCTCCTGCAGCTCCTGGTTGGTGGCCAGTGAATCGTCTACGGGCTTGTTGATGCCGATGCGCCAGGGCGTGTCCTTGGGGTTCATGCCCCTTACCACTACCTCGCCGCCTATGTCCACCATGTAGTTCTTCACCCCCTTGCGGCTCAACAGCTGCGCTATGATGTCCACCGCGTAGCCCTTGGCTATGGCGCTGCAGGTAAACATGGTGCGCGGGTCTTGCTTAATCACCTTGCCCTGGGGCGATAGAGACACCTTGCGGTAGCCTGTGAACTGCAGCAGGCTGTCTATCATGGCAGAGTCGGGGAAGGCTCCTTGCTTGAACCCGAACCCCCAGGCGTTGACAAGCTGGGCTACGGTGATGTCGAAGGCCCCGTCGGTCTGCTCCGATACTTCCATGCTGCGGCGGAAGGCGTTAAGGAAGAGGGTGTCCGGTATGATGTCCTCACCCCGGTTGATGCGGGAGATGGTGGAGGTGTCGTTGAAGGGCGACAGTGACCCGTCGAAGCGTGCGAGCTCTGCCTCTATGTCTGCCTTGAGGCTGCTGTCGCACTGGTAGGTTATCTGGTAGATGGTGCCGAATACGAGGCCCTTGTCCGTCTGGTAGGGGGCGGGCTGGTTGTGGCGTGCAAGTATCCAGATGGTGGCGAGCAGCAGGAGGGCTACCCACCAGGCGTTGCGTAGGTTGGTCTTATTGTTCATGTCAGTAGTGATAAGTGGTTAGTGGTAAGTGGTTAGTATTCAGTGGTTGGCGGTCTATGGTTAGTGATTTTTATCAGTGGTAAGTGGTAAACGGTAAGTGGTAAGTACCCCATACACTTTATTAACCATTAACCATTGACCATTAACCGCTGATAAATAAGTGTTCTATCAGTATCTTGGTCCCTATCGCTATCAGTATCACTCCTCCCCACAGCTCCGCCTTCAGCTTGCGTGCCATGCTGCATCCGCACTTGATGCCTATCATCAGTCCTATGATGGACATCAGGAAGGATACCAGGCCTATGATGCCTACGGGGGGCAGTATTTCGGCAAAGGTGTGTATTCCCAGGAAGGCAAACGACACGCCTACGGCCAGTGCATCGATGCTGGTGGCTACGGCCAGCACGAGGATTACCTTCAGCCGGGTGGGGTCGTATTCATGTTTCTCTTCTTCCTTCTTGAACGACTCTGCTACCATGCGGCCACCCAGAAAGGCCAGTATGGCAAAGGCTATCCAGTGGTCCACGCTTTCTATCAGGTGGCTGAACGCGCTGGTACCCATCCACCCTATCAGGGGCATGAGTGCCTGGAATAGTCCGAAGAAGAAAGCCATGACCAGCATGGGGCGCAGGAGGGTGCGCTTCAGTATGATGCCACTGGCTATGGATACGGCAAAACAGTCCATGGCCAGTCCGAAGGCCAGTAGCACTATCTCTATTAGGTTCATACAGTGTGTGGGTTAAGGCAGTTTATAGATGATGGAATAGTTTACGCCTACGGTCTTGGACCCGTACTCGCCGAAGCCGGGCACATACCAAGGGTCACCGTAGGTGTCGCTCGAAGAGGACAGCCTGTACTTCATACGTATGCTCCAACCCATGTACAGGCTCTTCCATACGTGTGCTCTGATGCCGACGCATACCTCCAGCCAGTGCATGTTGCCCTTCATGCCCTTGTGGCTATAGGGGATGCTGCCACCCCATATATCGTCCCCCAGGTTGGGGTTCTCGAGGCTGCCGCCATAGATTGGGTCGTCGATGGAGGATGACTCTACGTCATACTTGAAGCTACTCATGGCATAACGCAGTCCTACCAGGATGGCATGGCCGTGCTTCTTGTTGTACAGGGCGTTGTAGTCCATACCAATGCGGAAAAAGGGGGCACCGCTCTTGTAGTGTATGCCGTCGTCGCTCCACTTGTCGGTGTTGCCGTAGCCCACCTCCACGGTGGGGAAGTAGCGGTGCTTGAGGTCGGCAGTGACCGAGGCCTCGGCACTCATGAAGTCACTGCCCAGCAGCTTCCCGCCGGGACCCCACAGGTCGACACCCAGCAGCAGGCCGTTGTAGAACGGGTAGACTATCTCTGGCTCCTTCTTCTTATCCTCCTTCTTTGCCTGTCGGGGGCGGTTGCTGTTCCCTTGGGTAGGGACCGTGATGCTGCTCTGTGCATGCAGGGGCAGGCTTATCACGAACAGGGCCAGTAGCAGGCTAATAGAATAACTTAAGGTTCTCCGTAGCATAGGCACTGGCTTCAGGGTTGTTGATATAGATGGAGTCGAGTCGGTGGGTGGTATATCTGACGGCACTTAGCTTCTGTTGCATCTGGTAGCCACAGTCCATGGACAGGAAGTAGGGGGTGTTGGTGTGGCGCAACACAAGGGTGTCGGTGGTATGCTCGTCGTAGCGGAATACCAGCACGGTAGAGTCGGCGGTATAGCGCAGGGGCAGGGAGATGTCGGTCACCTCCTCCTGATTGTTGATGATGACGGAGTCGGTGCCGAAGGCGGTTACCCTCAACAGTTCGAGCGTGTCATCCTCCACAGAGTCGTCTATGGGGTTGATGGTGTACAGGTGGCATTGCAGCATGGGCCGGGCGTTGGCCGAGCAGTCGGCTTCTTCAGAGCATGAGAGGGCTGCAACGGCGAGGGGCACGGCTATGATGGCCAGCAGGAGTATGCGTATGGATTTCTTCATGATGAATGGGGTGTCAGATGGTTTTCTCTATGTGGTAGTTGTTTCGTTCGGCGGCATTGCGCGATATTAACTCACCCAAGAACCCTGCTACGAACAGCTGGGTGCCTATTATCATGGCTGTCAGCGACAGGTAGAAGTAGGGCGAGTCGGTCACCAGCCGGTAGGGCATGCCGTTGTGCATGTTGTATAACTTCGTGGCTCCTACGACAATGACAGACAGGAAGCCGATGACAAACATCAGCGAGCCAAGCAGGCCAAAGAAGTGCATGGGCTTGATGCCAAAGGTAGAGAGGAACCACAGGGTAATGAGGTCGAGGTATCCGTTGACAAAGCGGTTCATGCCAAAGAACTTGCCCTTGCCATACTTACGTGCCTGGTGGTGTACTACCTTCTCACCTATCTTGGTGAAGCCGGCATTCTTCGCCAGGTAGGGGATATAGCGGTGCATCTCGCCGTATACTTCTATGTTCTTTACCACCTCGTTGCGGTAGGCCTTGAGGCCGCAGTTGAAGTCGTGCAGGTTCTTGATACCCGATACCTTGCGGGCGGTGGCGTTGAACAGCTTGGTGGGGATGGTCTTCGACAGGGGGTCGTAGCGCTTCTGTTTCCATCCTGATACGAGGTCGTATCCGTCTTCCGTAATCATGCGGTAGAGTTCGGGTATCTCGTCGGGGCTGTCCTGCAGGTCGGCATCCATGGTGATGACCACGTCTCCCTGGGCCTGCTTGAATCCGCAATACAAGGCGGCCGATTTGCCGTAGTTGCGGCGGAACTTGATACCGTGTACGCAGTCTGACTGTGCCTGTAATTGTTCGATGACTTGCCAGGAACGGTCGGTGCTGCCGTCGTTGACGAAGATGATTTCGTATGAGAACTTGTGCTCATGCATTACTCGTTCAATCCAGCTGAACAGCTCGGGTAGCGATTCGTCCTCATTATATAAGGGGATGACAACTGAAATATCCATATAGTGGTATTAATTTAGATGATCGTTGGTTCTTGTATTATGGGTGTATTATTTATCTCTCGTTGGCAAATTATTCTTTTCTCACTAGGGAAAAAGTATTTCTATGGTTGCATGGGCTGTTGGCCATTGGTAGCCGGTGTACGCCTCATGACGAACAAGGCTGTGGGGATGGCCAGCAGCGTACCGTAGAAGATATTATTGAGGAACAACTCAATGGCAATCTCGAATGCACTGAGGGATTGCATCTGTGCAATGGCATCACGGAACTGTGTCTCATATCCCTCTAACCCTGGCATGGATGCTTGTGCGAACACTTCATTTATCATGCTCTCATAGGTGTTTAATATATAGCCATGGTCGATAAATCGGAAGTAAACATAATGTGCCACAAAGGTGAGCAGTGCGGCAAAGAAGTAGATAAGTGTGGTAAATGACCATGCGTGGGAGAAAGTGATGGCACCACCACATACCCGGTTGCGGTACATCTTCGTATAATAATAGGCCATGAAGGGCACGCAGATGGTAAGACCTAAAAAGAGGAAAAGCAAGAAGGGGTTTGTCAAGCCTAAGGGGAAGAAGATGAACTTCAGAATCCAGAAGCCTCCCATGTAGGTACCCATTATCATTGCATATTGGTGTATGTTTCTTGTAGAAGTATTGCTTGCCATTACTAAATGTTTCGGTTTGTTCAAGAAATAGTGGCGCAAAGGTATAAATAATATTGCTTGTAAGAGCCTGTATTACTGTTAAAGTTGAAAAAAGTAGGTGGAAAGTATTGCAGATTCAAAAACTTTATCTACCTTTGCAGCCGCAAACACGGGTAAGTCCTATACGGCCAGCTCCCTTCGAATCCTCCAGGGCTTGATCGCAGCAAAGGTAGTTGGTTGTAGCGGCGCGATATAGTAAGCTTACCCACCCGCCTCTTTAGCTCAGTTGGCCAGAGCACGTGATTTGTAATCTCGGGGTCGTTGGTTCGAATCCGACAAGAGGCTCAAAAAACTATTGAGAAGGAATATGCTACTGCAGCATATTCCTTTTTTGTTAACCGGATGTAGATTTATTAAAATGAAAGATTTACATTTGTGATGTCTTAAAACCAAGATTATAGTCGATATGATAAAGGCACAACATAAAACCTTGTTAGCTTTCTTACTCATAGTGATATTTCCCCTTTCTTTATGGTCTTCATTCACAGGATGGAATAGCTTTGTCGTAACTTTTAATAAGAATCTTTATGGAAATGGAAGGAAAATATGGCAAATAGCCTCTTATGATGAGCGTTGGACTTATTTTGCCAATGATAATGGTTTGTTACAGTTTGATGGCAATGTCTGGTCTTTATATCCTTTGCGTAATCAGTCTCCTCTTCGTGCAGTGTTGCCATCATCCAATATGCAGCGGATTTATGTTGGAGGGATAAATGAATATGGCTATTTTGAGCCGGGTGATGATGGCAATTTGATATATTATTGTTTGTCAGATACTTTGGACGGTGATTATCGTTTTTTGGGCAATATATGGGGAATTCATGAGTCCGATAATATAATATATTTTTGTGGTGATAGCAGGGTTATTAAATATTGGAATGGGCAATTTTCTATTATAGAAGTTGGTACTAAGATTGATTGTTCTAATGTAGTTAATGGAACCTTGTATGTTGGAACAGAAAATGGTGTTAATGTTCTGGTAGGTAATAAATTTTTCCCGTTGCAAGGAGCTGATGGATTAATGCGAAACCGCATTAGGGGAATAGAGTCATACAAAGATGGAATCTTAGTTGCTACGGCTTACGATGGTTTGTTTTATTGTGATGGACATGGTATGAGTCGTTTTGAGACAGGGATTGAGGATTATATGCGTGAGAATGAGATATTTTGTATGGCGAAGCAAGGTGGCCGGATAGCTTTGGGTACAATCCATCAGGGGCTATTGGTCTTGGATACAGAAACCATGGCTATTCAATACTATAATGAATATAATAAGCTGAGTAATAATACAGTTCTTTCATTAGCTTTCGATGCAACAGGTAATCTGTGGGCTGGGTTGGAAGGAAGTATTGATTATATTTGTTTGGAGCTTCCTTTTACAAATCTTTACTCATATCCTTATTCTTATGGAGCTGGCTATACGGTAGCAGTGGAAAACGGTAATCTCTATTTAGGTACTAATAGAGGTTTATATTATACCAGTTATCCGGTTCGTATGAATGGCGAACGGTTGGATATTTTTCCTATCCCCAATTCTAGTGGACAGGTGTGGAGTCTTTGTCGAATTAAAGATGAACTGTTGTGTTTGCATGATAGGGGAGTGTTTGTAGTACAGGGAGCAAATGTAAAACGTATCTTGGAAATTGATGGAGCTTGGACTTGTCAGCCTGTGATGAATCATGATAATTTGATATATATAGGAGTATACAACGGTATTTATGTAGCCGAGAAAGTAGGTAATGATTGGAAGCTTAAGGGGAAAATTATAGGTCTTGACGAATCATGTAGAGTCTTTGAGCAGGAATCTGAAAAGATAATTTGGGTATTTAACAATAAAACTGTATTCAGATTTGAGTTAGGCGATGATTTATTGCATGTAATAAATCGTAAGGCTTATGGAGTGGAAGACGGATTTCCTGCTGGTTCTAACAATTATGTGACCAAGGTACAAAACAAAATATTTTTCACTACTCAGCATGGGGTATATCATTATGACCCACAAACAGACAGGATGGTTCCCAGTTCAGATATTAATAGTTTGCTTAATGGATCTTCTCCCTATTTGTGTTTGCGTGAGTATAATAATCATCTTATCAGTTTGAATGAACATGAGATATGTTTGGCTAATCTTCATACATATAAGCGGGCGGCTAATACCAGGATTATACCTATACATCAGTCTTTAGTCGGTTTAATTCCTGATTTTGGAAATGTATATCCCTTGTCAGATTCTTTAATGATAATCCCCAGTGAGGAAGGCTTTGCATTGTTGCAGATACCAAACCAAAAGACAAAGGGTACTGCACCACGTTCTGTTTTCATCAGAAATATGTATTTGTCTTATCCTAAAGATTCTTTAGTCTATACGGCTAATTTTCAAAATAAGAAAATAAAGCCAGTGATTGATTATTCTTATAATTCAGTGCGTATAGATTACAGTACTTCCAATTTCCTATGGGCCGATGATGTTCGTTTTCAATATCGGTTGAATCAAGGTGAATGGTCAAATTATACTACTATGTGTACAAAGGAGTATAGTAATTTGTCTGAAGGAGAATACATGTTTGAAGTGAAAGCTGTATTCTCAGATGGTAGTGCGATGACCGATACCATTGATTTTGTCATTCGTGCTCCTTGGTATCGTAGTGTATGGGCCTATAGCTGCTATTTGTTGTTGATATGTTTATTCCTTTATTTGATATATCGTTGGGAAGAGTTGCGCATGCTTAGAGAGAAGCAACAGGCTGTGGTAGAAAAGGATAAAAAGATGAAGGAAATGGCAAAGGAATATGAAGAAGAGAGGGCGCGGCAGGAAAAGCAAATCATGTTGTTGGAAAAAGAAACTTTGGAGCATGACTTGCAACACAAAAGTCAGGAAATGGCTAATCTGATGATAAACTTTGTGCGCAAAAATGAGATGCTGAATGATATTAAAGCAGAGATTGCCAAAGTGATAGCTTCTTTGAAAGGGGAGAGTGCCCGGGAAGGGAAAAAACAGTTGCTGTTGATTAGTAGTAAGATAGATGCTAACATACAGAGTGATGAGGTACTGAAGCGTATAGAAGAACAGTTTGACCTTATACACAATAATTTCATGAAGCGTCTGCATGCCAAGCATCCTACCTTGTCCAACAATGAGCGTATGATGTGCGCTTATTTGAAGATGAATCTTTCAACCAAGGAGATTGCTCCTTTGCTCAATATTTCTGTACGCGGAGTGGAGACAATTCGCTATCGGTTGCGCAAGAAGTTCGGGCTGGAGCGTGAGGATAGTTTGGTTGACTATTTGAATAATCAGTTATAACTGTGTAGCTCTGTCATGGTATATCTGGGTATGAAGCGGTCAATTCGGTATATAGCCTATCAAATAGGTTGTACAATTTTTCTTCATCGGATATGATGCGGCGTAGTTTTGCGAGCTGTTTCGCATTGTTCGACTGTGGTATCCACAGTTTCAAGTAGCCGCTCTCTCCGTATTTGCTGCGCACATGCTCTTTGAATCGTTGGTATTGCTCTTGTATGCCTAATGCAGGATAGTGATCCAGTCCATACTGCACAGCGCGTCGCAGTGTGTATTCTGGCTCAATGCACCGGTCGGCCTCTGCCACTATCAGTCCGTAGATATTGCGTGGGGCATGACCGCACGAGGCTCGGTGGTCCTCTACCGCTTCTTTCATCACTTTTATTTGTTCTTCCGTGAACCATTGCCGCAGTGTTGTGTCGGTCTGCAATATCTCGCCCGATGCCAAGTGGTGCACCTCGCGCCCCCGACACAGTCCCGTGTCGTGATAGGCAGCTATGGTCAACACCATGGCAGGGTTGACGTCATAATGTCGTGCCAGTCTGAGGCTCTCCTCTATTACTTGACGTACGTGGCTGATATCGTGTGCCCGGTCAAAGCCATTGTAACACACAATGATATGTTTCTCTAAGTAGGTGGTCAGTTCTGTAGGGATTTGTTGGGCCATATCTGTTTCTATTATGGATGATAGCTTTAGTTTGCATTTGGGGGCTAAGGTAGTATATATTTTGTTGTTATGGTACATTTTTACTTCGCTTTATGGCGTCGTATTTAATTATTCGTATCTTTGCCATCGGTTTTGTTCCTAATCCCTGTGCGGGGAGAAGGATGAAAAGGGAATCGGGTGCAAATCCCGGACAGTCCCGCTGCTGTGAGTTTCAATACCGGGCACGCCAATACACCACCTCATGCCACTGTCAGAATCTATGGACGGGAAGGCGACGTGCTGCGAAACGAGTCAGAAGACCTGCAAGACCCGACATCAGGCTTCGTGCTTGCGAGGATGAGCGCGAAGGAGCAATTATGAATTACTTAGTATAGACTGACAATGAAACATTCACGTCTCTATCGTTGGAGGTGGGGCTGTTGGATGGCGGGGCTTATGCTACCTTGGCAAATGTATGCGCAACAACCTGTTGACACAATCGCTGGCAAAGTGCATCAGATAGAACATGTTACCGTGACTGCCCGTCGTCTGCCTGCCAGAATTACCTCCACCGCTCCCGTACAGATTCTGTCGGGACAAAACATTGACCGCTTGGGCATACAGGACATGGCCGACGCTGTTCGTCGTTTTGCCGGTGCACAGGTGCGCGACTATGGAGGTATAGGTGGTCTGAAAACCGTGTCGATACGCAATATGGGAGCCGCCCATACGGCCGTGAGCTACGACGGTGTGGCTGTGAGCAATTGTCAGGCCGGACAGATAGATATTGGTCGCTTTTCGCTGGACAATGTGTCGATGGTGTCGCTGGCCGTGGGGCAGACTGACGACCTCCTGCAGTCGGCCCGTCACTATGCTGCGGCCGGCGTGCTTAGCATCGAGACCGAGAAGCCTCATTTCGAAGATGGTCGCCGCTACGCTTTGCGTGCCCGCCTCAGTGGCGGTTCCTTTGGCTATGTTACCCCTTCCATACGCTGGTGGCAACAGCTGGGTGGCCGTACCCGCCTGGCCTTGGACGCCAATCTGATGCGCGCCGACGGCAACTATCCTTACACCTTGCAGAATGGAAAGTACACCACTCGTGAGCGCCGCAACAACTCCGACATCCTGTCCTGGCAGGGTGAGGCCAACCTCTACCACACCTTCAGAGACAGCAGCAACCTCAGCCTGAAGACCTATTATTATCGGTCGGAACGTGGACTGCCCGGTGCCGTCACACTCTATAATCCTTTGTCTGACGAACGTCTGTGGGACGAGAACACCTTTGTGCAGGCCCGTTATAGAAAAGAGTTTAATCCCTGTTGGACCTTGCAAGTGCAAGGTAAGTACAATCATGGCTGGAACCGCCTTGAAGACCGTGGTAATGAATACGAAAACGGTGTTGCTCGCACTGTGCATCGTCAAGATGAGTACTACCTTTCAGTTACCGCTCTCTATCGTCCTACCACGGCCTTGTCGCTGTCATTGGCACAAGACGGTGCTATCAATAAGTTGCGTAGCAACCTGGCCGATTGCCCTTTCCCCACGCGCTACACTTCACTTACGGCCTTGAACGCCCGCTATCGGTGGAGATGCCTGACGGCATCGGCCATGCTGCTCTATACCTACGTGACAGAGCATGTACAGGTGGGGCAAGCTCCCGATGATTTTCAGCGTTTTGCTCCCTCGGTTTCCTTCAGCCTTCAGCCTTGGAAGCATGAGCAGTTCTATGTACGTCTGCTTTATAAGAGTACTTTCCGCATGCCTACCTTCAACGACCTCTATTATTATCAGCTAGGCAACCGGCATCTGCGACCCGAGAAAGCCAACGAGTACAACCTGGGCATCACATGGAACCGTCAGATGCCTGCCTGTCTCGACTACCTGTCGCTGACCCTCGATGCCTACTTCAATGATGTGACCGACAAGATAGTGGCCTTTCCTACCACATACGCCTGGCGTATGGCCAATTTCGGTACCGTTCATGCTACTGGTATCGATGCCACGCTGGGTACTGCCGTCGTCCTGCCCCTTAATATGAGCCTTGTCCTGACGTGTGGATATACTTGGCAGCGAGCCATTGATTTGAGTGACCCAGAGTCCAAGAACTACCGCGATCAGCTTCCCTATACACCCCGTCATGGCGGCAACGCATCGGCCATTCTCGAGACCCCTTGGCTGACTCTGGGCTATACGCTGGTAGGTGTCAGTAAGCGTTACTGCCTGTCGCAGAACATACCCGAGAATGAGATAGCCGGCTATATGGAGCATACGGCCACTTTGTCGCGCAGTTTTAACCTCAGACGTTGCAGCCTTGCGCTGAAGGCCGAACTGGTGAACTTCACCGATGAACAGTACGACGTGATAAAGTACTATCCCATGCCGGGACGCTCGTGGAGGTTGACGGGAAGTGTCAGCTTCTGAAATTTCCGACAGGACGGCTACCCCTACACCGAGCGGTGTGAGTAGGTGTGGGTAAAATGAAACATTATTAACCAACTAAATAAATATAGTATGAAAGTAAGAAGTTTTTTCTATGGCATGCTTTGCATGCTGGCTCTGGGAGCCTCGATGGCATCGTGCAGCGATGATAACGATGATGATCCCCATAACGACGCGGGTTCTACGGTGACCTTGCCCCAGGTACGCGCATATTTTCTGAATGAGGGCACAATGGGCTATAACAACTCTACCATTGCCTTCTATGCTCCCAATGGCGACGCTGACTTTATAGGCGATATTTTCAAGGTGCAGAATGGTCAGGGACTGGGCGATACAGGCCAGGACATGATAGAATATGATGATTGTATCTATGTGTCAGTCTATGCTTCCAATTACTTGGCCAAACTGAATGCTGCCGGGGTTGAATTAGCCCGTACATCGTTTGTAGGCGATGCCGACCTTTCGGCGGGCATACGTTCTCTGGCTGCCGAAGACGGATATATCTACGCTTCGTTCTACGGAGGTGTTGTGGCCAAGATTAATGCCAACACCCTGCAGGTAGAGCAGAAGCTCAAGGGGCTAGGGGGCAATCTGGAAGCAGTGGCCATCAGCAATGATATGCTTTATGTAGCCAATTCTTATACTTACAACGGCAGTCAGTATATTTATCACACTGAAGTGCCTGTCATCGACCTGAAGACTTTTACCTTGAAGGAAACCTTGACTGTGGCTCAGAATCCCAACATGATGGTTGAGGATGATGATTATATATGCCTCATTTCGTGGGACTATTCGGCAGAGAGCTATGTGCTGCAACTCATTGAGCCCAATGCTGGTAACCGTGTGACGCGTCTGGGGTATGCTACCCATGTGGCTATGGAAGATGGCACAGTCTATGTGATAGACTCACGTGTGAACTATGATAACTGGCCCGAGACCTCGGCCGACAACAGCTTCTATACCTACAATATAAAGACAGGAAACATGAACCAGACTTCTTTCCTGAAGGATATGCCTGCCAAGTTGAAGAACGAGGTCATCTATATGATAGAGGTGAACGATGAGAACGGCGATATCTACATCGGTACCACGGGACACAGCAATGTCAACGGCGAGATTTACCGTTTCAGGAAGGATGGCAGCTTCGTAGAATCGTTCGACTGTGGTGGTCAGAACCCCCGCTGTGCAGTATTCTTCAACTAACCTCGCCAGTATATGTACATGAAACCCTTTGCTTTGTATATAGTGTCAGCCTGTGCCTTGTTTCTGTCAGCCTGTGGCGGAGGCAGGGCCTCGCAGGCTGTGGAGCAAGGCGACACACTGGCACTGCGCTATGCCGACAACCTGACTTTGGTGGCTCGCGATGGCTATACCGTGGCCACGCTGCGCGACCCCTGGGATACGCTGCGCACGTTGCACACCTACGTGTTGGTGCCCCGTGAGGAGTCCTTGCCGGCTGGACTGCCAGCCGGAGCCACAGTAATACGTACACCTTTGCAACGGGCAGTCGTCTACTCGTCGGTACACTGCGGATTGCTGCACGAGTTGGGTGCAGGCAATGCCATCGGGGGCGTGTGTGACTTGCGCTACATCAAGCTGCCAGCTATACACCGTGCCGTGGACGAGGGAAAGGTGGTGGATTGTGGCAATGGCATGAACCCTGACATGGAGCGTATCATTGACCTGCATCCTGACGCCATCCTGCTGTCACCCTTCGAGAACAGTGGCGGCTACGGCAGGGTAGGCAAGCTGGGTGTACCCGTGGTGGAGTGCGCCGACTATATGGAGACCTCTGCCCTGGGACGTGCCGAGTGGATGCGTTTTTACGGCCTATTGTTCGGGGTAGAGCAGCAGGCCGACAGCCTTTTTGCTCAAGTGGAGGCGGACTACCTGCACCTGAAAGAACAGGCACGGCAGGTCGCCGAACGTCCCACCGTAGTATGTGAGCTGAAGAGCGGCTCGGCTTGGTATGTGCCCGGCGGACGCAGTACTACGGGACGTATACTGGCCGATGCTGGGGCTATCTATGCCTTTGCCGATGATGCCCATAGCGGTTCGGTACCTTTGGCCTTCGAGACTGTGTATGACCGGGCGGGCGAGGCTGACGTGTGGCTGTTCAAGTACAACCGTGCTCATGATATGACATACGGCGACCTGTGTGCCGACTATGTGGGCTATACGGCCTTCAATGCCTACAAGCAGCGCAACATCTATGCCTGCAATACGGGTAATGCTCCCTTCTACGAAGAAACTCCCTTCCATCCCGACCTGCTGCTGGCCGACCTGATACGCATCTTGCACCCCAGTCTTCTGTCCGGCCACCTGCGTTACTATCAGAAACTGGAGGAATAGTCATGGCCGGGAAAGGATGGAAATATGGCGTTGCGCTGGTTGGGCTGGCAGTCTTGCTGTTGCTGGCCAACCTGTTGGTGGGTTCAGTCAGGATTCCCCCTGCCGAGGTATTGCACATGCTAGCGGGCGGCGAGGCAGTCAGGGAGAGCTGGCACTTCATCCTGTGGGAGTCGCGCCTGCCCCAGGCACTGACGGCCTTGCTTTGTGGAGGTGGGCTGGCCGTGTGCGGTCTGCTGCTTCAGACAGCTTTCAAGAATCCCTTGGCAGGCCCTGATATTCTGGGTATCAATTCTGGCGCCAGCTTAGGCGTAGCCTTGGTTATGCTGTTGCTGGGAGGCAATGTGTCAGCGGGTGCCTTCAGCCTGTCGGGCTTCCTGTCGGTGCTGGCAGGTGCGTTTGTGGGGGCCATGGCTGTCATGGCACTGGTGTTGTTCTTTTCCACTATTATCAAGAGCAGTGTCATGTTGCTCATCACGGGTATCATGATAGGCTACATGGCCTCATCGGCCATCTCGTTGCTCAACTTCTTTGCCACGGCCGAGGGCGTGCAGTCCTACCTGGTGTGGGGGATGGGCAACTTTGGCGGCGTGTCCATGCAACAGATGCCCGGTTTCGCAGCTGTGGTGTTGCTGGGGTTGACAGGTGCGCTGTTGCTCATCAAACCGCTCAATGCCTTGCTGCTGGGCGAACGCTATGCCGAGAACCTGGGTGTGAACATCAGGCGGGTACGCAACTGGCTGTTGCTGGTCACCGGACTGTTGTCGGCCATCACCACCGCCTTCTGCGGACCGGTGGCGTTCATCGGCCTGGCAGTCCCCCATGTGGCACGCATGGTGCTGGGCACGGCCAATCATCGTTCGCTGCTTCCGCTCACTATCCTGTGTGGTGGGGTAGTGGCTCTGCTGTGCAATCTGCTCTGCGTCTTGCCGGGCGAGTGGGGCATCATACCGCTCAATGCCGTTACCCCCATAGTGGGCGCGCCGGTCATTATCTATGTCATTGTCCGTCAGCGCAAAGGTCAGCAGATGCAATAATTGCCGCGCAAACGGTTGCACCTGTCAGTGGTATAAAAATTGATATATGTCAAGTGGATGTATGATGGAAACCTCTACCTTTGCGCCCGGTATTAGTTAACTAAAAGATTGTAAGCAAATGAAATTACCCGAAGAACCGATGATGCTTTACAGCTTCATCAACACGAAACTGCGTGACCAGTATCCTTCGCTTGATGCTCTTTGCGAGGATATGAACGTGAACAAGGAAACCATCGTCAGTACCCTGAAGAGTGTTGGGTTTGAGTATAGCCCCGAACGCAACCGCTTCTGGTGATTGATGCCTTGTGGCGTATAAAACAAAGAGGTGCATCCCGTATAAAATGGCAGCTTGCTGCCGGCGGTGATGCACCTCTTTTGTATAGTGGTTAGCGGTAAGCTTCAGGGACGTGAATGCGATAGGCTTCAGGGGCATGAATGCGATGGGCTTCAGGGGTATGAATGCAGTAGGCTTCAGAGGTATGAATCTTCTGACGGGTTATTTCTCCTGTAAGATGCTTTGCAGCAGCAGCGGTTCGTTGGTAGTGATGAAGTCTACTCCTTGGCCGATAAGGCGGTGCATGTCTTCCTCCTTGTTCACTGTCCATGCGTTTACTTTCATGCCCAAGCGGTGACATTCGTCAATCCATTCGGGATGCTTTTCGAACACACTGTAGTGATAGTCGGGGCCGGCACATCCCATATCTTTCAGCTCTTGAGGCGTCAGTTCGCCGTTGAGGTAGTAGACGGGTGTACCTTTCGGCGCAAGCCGTATGAATTCCTTAGTGGCGTGCAGGGAGAAGGTGATATACTCTGTGCGGTCGTTCAGGCCCATGTCTGCTATCATGCGTACGATGCCCTCCACGGCCCGTGTCTCCTGCTCTGGGGTCTTATGCCCTTTCAGTTCCAGGATGAGGCGTGTCTTCAGCGTGCGTGCCTTTTGCAGGTACTGCTCCAAGGTAGGCAATTGTTCACCGTTGTCCAGCCTTACAGCGGTACATACCTGGCAGGTGGCCTGCTGCATGGTTACGCCTTTGAAGGTGGGGTCGTGGTTTACTACCAGTTGGTTATCGGCCGTAAGCCATACATCGAACTCTGAGCCGTAGCAGGCAATGGAGTCGGCTTTAACCAGTGCTGCAATAGAGTTTTGTGCCGAACCTTCGGTCTTCCAGAAACCACGGTGGGCAATGACTTGTGTTTGTTGTGCCTGCATGGCAGTCATGTTGGCCAGCAACAGGGCAATGGCGATAAACGTTTTCTTCAGTTTCATGGGGTAATGTGTTAATGTGCTAATGCGTCAATCAGGTAATGTGCAGATGTGGTAATGCGCCACACCCATTAATCTACAGATTTATAAGTTTTTCAGCCTTTGGCTTCCTGGTAGAGAAAGCGTTTGATGCTCTTTTTGGCAGTCTTCTCAAATTCCTCGAAGTGTATCTTCACCTTGGATATCTGACAGTAGGCAGGCAATTGCTGGTTCAACTCTACGCGGTTGTTTTCCATGGCCTTCTCTACGTCGGCCTGCTGCATTCCGTGTGCAAAGGCTTCATCAAAGTCTGGGTATATCAAAGCCACCAGCTTCTCCTTCTGCAATACGATGAGCGACTCGGCCACGTATGGCATGTTGTTCAGCTTGCTTTCTATCTCTTCGGGGTAAATGTTCTGCCCACTGGCGGTGAGCAGCATGTTCTTGTTGCGTCCGCGCACGGTGACGTATCCGTCAGCGTCCATGGTTCCCAAGTCGCCGGTGTGCAGCCAGCCGTTGGCGTCGATGATTTGTGCCGTAGCCTCCGGGTTCTTATAGTAGCCCAGCATGAGGTTGGTACCCCGGCAGATGATTTCACCGGCTGTATGTTCGGGGTCGGGTGAGTCAATCTTCACTTCCATGCGTGTGGTGGCTTTTCCACAGGAGGCAAGCTTGAGATTCTCCCAGCGGCTGGAGCAGATGATGGGGCCGCATTCCGTCATGCCGTAGGCAATGGTGTAGGGGAATCCTATCTGCTTGAGGAAGCGCTCCACGTCGGCATTGAAGGGTGCACCGCCTATGATTATCTCGTCGAAGTTGCCCCCGAAGATGGCCATGGCCTCCTTGCGGGCGGCAGCCCTTATCTTGTCGTTGATGATGGGTACACGCAGTAACAGCTTGCCTATGCGGTTGTCTACGCGTGGCAGTATGTCCTTCTTGATGATTTTTTCTACAATGAGAGGCACACATGAAATGATCCTCGGCCTAATTTCAGAGAAAGACTGTGCTATGATTTTGGGCGAGGGCATACGTGTAAGGAAGTAGAGATGTGCACCTGCCGAGAATCCGTAAAGGAAGTCGTAAACCATGCCGAATACATGTCCCAGTGGGAGCATGGAGACGATGTGGTCGCCCGGACGGACGGGCAGCATCTCGTGGCAATAGGCAATGTTGGACCACAGACTGCGGTAGGGCAGCATGACTCCTTTGGAGTAGCCGGTAGTGCCCGATGTGTAGTTGATGACAGCCAGTTCCTCGGGTGAGGCCTCCTTGCGGTAGCAGATGTGTTCGGGGCGGAAATTCTTGGGGTAGCGTTGCCCGTAGATGGCGTTGCGGTGTTCATGAGCCTCGCGTAGCTGCTCATCACGGCAGACGGCCAGTGAGAAGTCAGTCAGCAGAATGATGGCCTTCAGGCCGGGCATCGCCTCTTCGTTGAGGTTCTCCCATACCTGGTCGCCCACGAACAGGAGCTTGGCCTCAGAGTGGTTCACGATGTTGTGCACGTTGTCGGCTTTAAATTCATGTAGGATGGGTACGATGACGGCGCCGTATGTGATGGTGGCAATAAAAGTCACGGCCCAATGTGCGCTGTTACGTCCGCAGACGGCTATTTTGTCACCGGGCTGTATGCCGGCACTTTCCAGTACGATGTGGAATTTGGCAATCTTCCGGGCCACGTCTTTGTATTGCAGTGTAATGCCTTTGTAGTCTGTCAGGGCGTCTCGGTCCCAGTTGTTGATGATGCTTTGTTCAATATAGTCAATGAAGAATTCCTTTTCCATGCCTTGATTTGTGCACAAAATGTTTAAAACCGTGCAAAGATAGATTATCTGTTCATGTTATGCAAGCGCTTGCTTGTTTTTATCCTGCCTGCTTTTGCTTTTCCCGTTCTCCGAGATAAGCAGCAGTTTGTCGCCAATGTGTAGTTGCAGGCTACCGTTGGGTATAAGGTATTCGTCGCCCCGTTTCACTATCATGACCAATGTACCTTGTGGCAGATTCATGTCTTTCAGTGTATTGCCATTTTGCAGTGTGGCTTCACTTACGGTCATGTCGCGCAGGTTGGAGTCTATTTCATCGGGTAGTTCTACGCCGAAGTCATTGCCTGTTTTTTCCATAGGCAGCGACAAACCGAGTACACGTGCAGCCCGCGAAATGGTGGTACCCTGTATGATGAGTGACAATATGGTAATGAAGAATACAATGTTGAAGATAATAGATGCCCCAGGAACACCTTCTACCACCGGATAGGTTGCAAAGATGATAGGCACGGCACCGCGCAGCCCTACCCAAGAGATGAACAGGCGTGACTTCAGGGTGATTTTACGTCCGAAGGGCAGCAGGCAGATGAATACGCTCAAAGGACGTCCTACCAGTATCATGAATGCACCTATAAGCAGGGCTACCGGTGCAAATATTAGCATCTCGTGCGGATTAACCAACAGGCCAAGACAGAGGAACATGATAATCTGGAAGAGCCACGAAAGTCCATCCATGAAGGTATATATTTCTTTCCGATACATGATTTTGTGGTTGCCTACCATCATGCCGGCAATATAGACTGCCAGATAGCCGTTGCCTTTCAGCAGGTCGGTAATGGAGAAAGTGAAGAAGGCAAAAGACAGCAACAGAATGGGATAGAGTGACTGATTGTCAATATTCAGTTTATTGAGCATCAGGATGGCCAGCTTACCCAGCAGGTAACCCGCCGTGCCACCAACGATGAATTGTACGGCGAATGAGATAAGCAGATTGCCTGTTCCCATGCCCGAGGACATGATGAACTGGATGAGTACAATGGTCAGCATATAAGCCATAGGGTCGTTGCTACCGCTTTCCAGTTCGAGCATGGGGCGCAGATTGTGCTTGAGGTTCATCTTTTGCGAGCGCAGGATGGCAAAGACCGAAGCCGAGTCGGTAGATGACATGGTGGCAGCCAGCAAAAGGGAAGTGATAAGTGGCAGGTGGATATTGGTCCAGCTGACATCGGAGAGGAACCAGATGAAAAGACCTGTAAACAGGGTGGTCAGCAGCACTCCTACGGTAGACAACATGATACCCGGTGCCAGCACAGGCTTTATATCACTGAATTTGGTGTCCATGCCGCCCGAAAACAGGATGATGCTTAGTGCTACCATGCCTATGAACTGTGCTTCTTCGGCATTGTGAAACTGTATGCCCAAGCCGTCGCTGCCAAAGAGCATACCTACGACAAGGAACAGTAATAGTACGGGAACCCCGAATCGGTAGCCAGTCTTGCCGGCAATGATGCTGACAAAGAGTAAAACCGAACCAACAAGTAAAATATTTCCAGCTGTAATCATGGTGCGTATTTGTATTGATAGATGAATAATTTTGTATTCCTGGACGTGCTTTAAACTACACAGATAAGGGAATATCTGCAAAAGTATTCAATAATCTTAGGTTGGGCAAATCTTGCCGGAGCTAAATGTATTTTGGTACATTAATACAGCCATTTGTACCGGTTCTTGTTGTAAACTGAAAAAAAGGAAAGGTTAGTTGAACTTTAGTATAAAAGTGGTTTGTGGAATGCGTCGCAGGGTCAGGCTGCCTCCTGAGAGGCGCATGATTTGTCGGGAAATGCTCAACCCTATTCCGCTACCGCCTTCTTTGGTCGTGAAGAAGGGGACAAAGATGTGCTCGGCAATGTCGGCCGGTATGACGGGGCCATTGTTGGCAACCGTGATAAAAATGGCTTCCGTGTCGTCGCACCAGGCATGTATGCTGATTTCTTTGGTTTCTGTCATAGCCTGAGTCAGTGTGCCATTACTTTTCTCAGTAGATTTATCCAAAGTCTGGAAGGCTTGCACGGCATTCTTCAGCAAGTTGGTGACAACCTGTGAAATCAGGTTCTCATCGGCGTGAAGAATGAGGTCGGGTGGAGTGATGTGAACATGGAAACGGATATCCGTGTCGTGGTACTGGTGGCGTGCCAGTTCTACCATTCGCTCAATAAACTCGCTGACGTAAAACAGGGTAGGCTCGGGGGTAGGGATACGCGTAAATTTGCGGTAGGACTCAACGAAGGCCAACAATCCTTTGCCGGTGTTGCTGATGGTTTGCAGGCTGCGATGCAACTCTTCGGGGGTAGGCTGGCCGCACGAGTGCAGCAAGGTGTCGCTCAACGAGGTAATGGGGGTGACGGCATTCATGATTTCGTGTGTCAGCACCCGTATCAGTCTTATCCAGGAGTCCAGCTCCTTTTCGTTCAGTTCGTTGTTGATGTCGCTCAAGGCCAGTATGCGCAAGTGCTCTTCATGCACCTTAATGCTGCTCACCCTGACGGCCAGGTCTACCGTGCCACGCTCGTTGTAGTAGGCTGTGCGCAGTTTGTCGCCCGAACGGCAGGAACAGAGCTGGCGGTAGAGGTTTTCGTCTATGCACTCCAGTTGCCTGATGTGTGTAAACACTTGCAGTCCCAGCAGGCGCAGGGCTTCATCATTTTTCTGGTAGACTGCCCCATGGTCGTTCAGCACCACGATGCCAGTCTCCACACAGTTCAATATCAGCTCGTAATATTTCTCCCGTTGGGCCGTATTTATTTTCACGTTGTAGAGTATGGAGGCCACCTTGTTCAGGGCCTTGTTCACCAGTCGTGTCTCGGCATTTTTGTCAGCCTCATTAAAGTGTATGGAGGTATCGTCGTTTTCTATTGCATCGAGTAGGAAAAGCAGATTGCGTGTATGCAGGTGATAATGTCGTGAGAGACAATACAGGCAGAACCCCAAGAAAACGGTTGTTGCCACGGCTGCCACAAGGAGGGGGAAGGATTCCCGGTTTTCGTAGACCCGTGTCCACAGGCAACCGGTAGCAATGGCGCTTGCTGTGCAGGCTATGGCTTGCAGGTAGAAAGGTTGTCGTTCATAGTCTATCTTCATACTTTTTGTGCGAATAAGCCTTGCAAGTGGCAGGCAGGTTATAGTCCGTATTTTTTCATTTTATTGTAAAGCGTTTGGCGCGTAATGCCCAGTTGGGCAGCTACCGCCGACAAATTGCCGTTGCAGTTCTGCATGGCTTTCTGAATCATTTGTCTCTCCATTTCCTCCAGCGTTGATACTTGGGCGTCAGCCGGTTTGCTGGCTTGCTGCGACAACTTGAACAGTGATGCCGGCAGTATGTCTTCCTCGCTGATGATGACAGCCTTTTCTATGGTATGCTCCAATTCGCGTATGTTGCCCGGCCAGGGATATTGTGTCAACCTGTCGCATGCTTCCTGTGTCAGCTGCATGTCTTCCTTGCCATAGCGCAGGCAGTAGCGGTGGATGAACAGCTGAGCCAGGGGAACAATGTCTTCGGTACGCTGGCGCAGCGATGGGATTTCTATGTGGATGGTATTGATGCGGTAGAGCAAGTCTTCGCGGAATTCGCCTCGTTGTACGGAGGCTTGCAGGTCGCGGTTGGTAGCACAAATAAGGCGTATATTGACCGGTATGGGGCGGTTGCTTCCTACCCTGACAACGCTGCGGCGCTGAAGAACGGTGAGCAGCTTAGCTTGCAGGTGGTAAGGCAAATTACCTATTTCGTCCAGAAAGAGCGTCCCCCCTTCGGCAGCCTCAAATTTACCGGCTCGGTCGGTATGTGCATCGGTAAACGAGCCCTTCATGTGTCCAAACAGTTCGCTTTCGAATAAAGTTTCACTGATAGCCCCCATATCTACACTTACCATAGGTCCTTGTCGTCTTCCTGACAAGGCATGTATCTCGCGTGCCAGCATTTCTTTTCCGGTGCCGTTTTCACCGGTAATCAGTATGTTGGCATCTGTGGTAGCAACCTTTTCTACCAGTTGGTGCAACTCTTTCATGGCCGGGCTGTTTCCCCAAAACATGTTGTGCGCGTTGGTAGCCGGAGCCGGGCTGCTTCCTGCGGATGGTGCAGTTTGGGCTGCTTGTAACAAAGTTTCCACCAGACGGTTGTTGTCCCATGGTTTTACGATGAAGTCGGCCGCTCCTTCCTTGATGCCACGCACGGCCAAGTCAATGTCGGCATAGGCCGTAAACAAGACAACGGGCAGTGCCGGATGGTTGCGCTTGATTTGCTGTAGCCAGTAGAGTCCCTCATTGCCACTGTTGATGCCTGCCTTGAAATTCATATCGAGCAGCACCACCTGCCACGTTCCTTGTCGCAAGACACTGGTCAGTGTGGCAGGTGAAGCCAATGTGTGTATCTCCTCAAAATAAGGCTTCAAAAGCAGTTGCAGTGCCTCGAGCACTCCTTTATTGTCGTCCACAATCAGGATATTTCCGGCTTTGTTCATGCGCAGTAATGGGTATTACGGATTAAAATATTCGCAAAGTTAGCCAATGATGTCTGCCTTTGTCGGGTATAACTGTTAAAACATATAAATATTGTTTGGCTTTAAAAGGAAACGGAAAACCGGTTCTGCCATACATTATTCTTGTTTTAGACTAATGATGGGGTTGCTATTGGCAATTTTCCATGCCCTGAGCACCACGATAAGTATGATGAATAACAAGAGTGCGAATGCCATGAACAGGAACCACGCTGACGACATCATAGCACAGTCCGCAAATTGCTGCATCCATAAACGCGACATGTACCAGGCAACCGACGTACCTATGATAAGTGCAACGACAGCTATTTTCAGAATATCGACGGCAAACAGTCGTAGAATGTCGGAGGCCTCGGCACCGTTTACTTTGCGTAATGCAATTTCCTTGCTGCGGCGCTGGGTTTCATTGTTTGCATAGCCTGTCAGTCCCATGAGTACGATGAGTAATATGCAGGCCGAAGTGGTCCACACTATATCGCGGAATCGGCGTACATCCTGGTAGATTTCACGTTGCAGGGTGTGGTAAGAACGGAAATGTAATCCTGATTGAGGATAGACTGTTTGCACAAATTGGTTTAGTTGCTGTAAGTTTTCCTCTGCCGGTTCCTTGAGCCTTACATGAAACTGGTAGCAGAACCTGGGGGCTAGAACATAAGCTGTGGAAGTTTGCTGTTGGAAGAAACCCGTATTTCTGACGTCTTTCACAACACCGGTCACAATGGCTTGTTCACTGTTGCCAATGCTGGCCGGGCAGGGTAGCTTACGTCCTTCCCAACTATCAGTCCATCCCATTTCTTTCAGTGTACTTTCTCCTACTACGGCTTCTCCCTCTTGTCTGGGCCATCGGCCTTGGAGCAAAGTGAGGCCTACTGTCTGAGGAAGGTCTTTTCCATAAAACTGGTAATGCAAAGTGCCTACCATATTGCCGTCTTTGTTCTTTAGCGGTATCTGGTTGTAGAAGGCCAGCATGTTGTATTCGCTGCGTGATACTGATTTCACGTATGGTTGTCTGGCAATGGCTTCCTCTGCTCCTTCACCACTGACCGGTAGTCCGTCCATTCCCGTGCCGAAGCCAGCAGTAGCCATTCCGGTGACCAAATTGTTGGTATCGAAACCTACCGGACGGTTCATCAGTTCATGGTATTGATATATGCTGGTCAGCAACAAACCTCCCGCCATAGCCACTCCGGCAAATTGGACAAAAAGCAAGCTGCGTTTCCAGGTTCTTTTGTTATCTGTATATCTCTTGAAAACTTGGCTTACCGGTATTTGGGCATACATGTATCCCGGTAGCAGGCCGGCAATGAGAAACAGTAGTGCAACGGTCAATACTGGTACCCATATAGTGTCAGGTGTAAACAGGTCGGTTACGCTGTTGATGCCAAGCAATTCTTCAACGGGTTCACGGAATAGGAATATCAATAACAGACTGATGACTGTAGCTGTGATTGTGACCATGCCGGTTTCGACCAGAAACAGTCCAAGAATACTTTTTTCATCAGCGCCGCAACATTTGTGTACTCCGACTGCTTTTGCACGTTGGTTGATGCTGGCTACGGAAGCCAGTACATAGTTCATGATGGATACAAAAACAATGGCAATTCCCAGTAAAGCCAGAATGCCGATTCGACGCAGGTTGTCGGAACTGCTGAGGTAAATGTCCTGTATGGGTACAACGCTGTATGTCTGTCTGATGCCGTCGTGTTCTGTGGCTGTGTATCGGCCAATGGCTTTTGTTACTTGTGCATTCAGTTCGTCAATGTCAGTGTCAGCATTCATGCGTAGGAATATGTTGAACACATCATTAGCGCTCCAGGCACTTTCTGCAGGCATGCTTGCATCAAGTGTGGGTAATGAAATAAGCAGGTTGACAGGGAAGAGGGTATTAGCCGGCAAATCATTGAATACTCCTTTGATGGTTATATCAAAGCTTTTGGCAAATGAAAGGGTCTTGCCGATAGGATTTTCTGAACCGAATAGTTGGTGTGCTTTGCTTTTGGCAATGAAGGCTGTGGCTGGTTGTGCCAGATCTTGTGTATTGCCGCTAAGCAAAGTCAGTCCCATGGTGGGGAAATAAAGTGTATCGGCAAAAATAATGTCGAGGTTGTCCAGCTTATTCTCTTCCAAGTACAGGTCGGGTTGATAGATGGTGAACACAGGGGTGGCCGATTCTACAAGTTGTGGCAGGCTTTCGGCCAGTGCGGCAGCTGCCGGTCGGAAACAAAAGAGGTCTTCCTCGGTTGTTTGAGTCGCTATTTCTGTGGTGGTCCGTTGAAGGACTACGAGGCGGTCGTGATTTTTATAAAATGTGTCGTAGCTAAGCTCATAGGCTATTTGTGTAAATAGCAAAAGACCGGCAAGTAATCCTAAGGTCAAGGATATTAGTTTTACAGCATTTGAGCTGTGACCTCTTAACAGTGTTTGTAGGGTGTAGTAGAGTTTTCTCATGTTCGTTGTTTGTTTATTAATGTTTCAGTGTGCAATGGTTGTTTTCTTTATGAGACAAAGAGCTTTCATGTTGTACAAAAAGTGTTTGATATTTCTGGCTATAAATGTCAGCAGATATATGTATTTCCAGATTATCAATGCTGTTGTTCTTTATCATGATTTGTGCGTTTAAAAATAGTTATTTTGAAAGTTCATAAAATCATTTGTTTCAAAAAATATAATACATAAACCGTGCCAAAAATATAATGCGTTGATTTTTAGACTGAAAGAAAATGCGTTTTTTACAAGAGTGTCTAATTTTTAGACACAGCTGTCTAAAAATTAGACACTTCGCCTGTTGCATTATGTTTTTCGGGCGGTCTTAAATTATGTGGCTAAAGGATGGGAGGTGCTTTGAGTTACAGCAATAGTGTTTTACCTGGCAAATGGAATATGGAAATGTTGGAAAAATCATGGTCTGTTTGTTGAAATGATGTGGATAGCAAGAATTATGGTAGAATAGCATAAATAGATAAGTTTCTTTATTCTGACATTTATGAGTTGTTCTCGGTTTATATCAGGAATACTCATTTGTAAAAAATGTGTTTGATTTCCTATTTATGCCTTTTGTGCCTTTCTACCGATCTCAGTCGCCCCTCAGACGTATTTGCTCCGTATCTTCTTCGAATAAAGGTACCCAAAAGCGAAGAAGGAACGAAGGAGATACGGAGCAAATACGGAGCAGGTGGGTCTGAAAAGGGGAATGAAACCTGTATTTACAAGAAAAATGAGTGTTGGGATTTTGGAGCGGATATCTGGCTCTCTAGATAACGTATATGATACTTGATTGCTGGTAAAAAGAGTGTATGATGTGACGAAAACCGGGAGGAATGTATGGGGTAGGGTGGAGGGAGGTCTGTATGAAAGGGCAGAAAAAAGCATGTATGTGGGCGAGTTGGCTGGCGCCCGGTTATATAATTATGGTATATCCGGATAATGAATTTCAAGGAAATGTAGCGGCGGAAATTTTTCTTCTCTGTTTTTTGTTCTATTTAATGTTTGATTGCTAGAAAGTTAAGAAATAGAAGCTGAAAAAGTTTAGAAAAATGTAGTAGAAAGATTTGCATAGTCCAAAAGTTTGCCATACATTTGCACCGCATTTGAGAAACGAATGCGGGTTTAAGGAAGTTTGGGTGAGTGGCTGAAACCACCAGTTTGCTAAACTGACGTACGGGTTTACCGTACCGGGGGTTCGAATCCCCCAGCTTCCGCCCAATGTTTGCACTCTTAGCTCAGTTGGTAGAGCAACTGACTCTTAATCAGTGGGTCCAGGGTTCGAATCCCTGAGGGTGTACTTCTCAATTTAGTTAAGTTGGTGGATTCGTCTAGCGGCTAGGACACATGCCTCTCACGCATGGAACACGAGTTCGATTCTCGTATCCACTACACCGACAGAGCGGCTGCCTTTACAGGTAGTCGCTTTTTTTTTATGATTGTTTTCCATGCAAAGCAGATAGTTCTTATCTTTGCATATTAATTGGAAGCATATTCTTGCTGGCCTGCTGGTGTTGTTCGGTAGCACGAGGCTCTGTAGGTGTTGAAGTAGAGAATGAAGCTTCGTAAAATGTTGATTTAAAGTATATAATAAATTGGACTGGTTATATAGTTTATTTGTTGAGCATTCTGCCTTGCAGGCTGTGATTGTTATTTCGCTGATTTCGGCCATAGGGCTGGGATTGGGTAAGATACGTGTGTGTGGCATTTCGTTGGGGGTGACATTTGTGTTTTTTGCCGGTATTCTGGCCGGACATTTCGGACTGTCTATCGACCCGCAGATGCTGAATTATGCCGAAAGCTTTGGGTTGGTGATATTTGTATATGCCCTGGGACTTCAGGTAGGTCCCGGTTTTTTCAGTTCTTTCAGGAAAGGCGGATTGCAGCTTAATATGTTGGCCTTGGGAGTGGTACTGATTGGTACACTGCTCACGGTTGTCGGTAGTTTTGTGTTTGGTGTTTCATTGCCCGATATGGTGGGTATTCTCTGTGGTGCTACGACCAATACTCCGGCTTTGGGTGCTGCCCAGCAGACGTTGAAGCAGATGGGGATGGATGCCAGTTCGCCTGCTTTGGGCTGTGCTGTGACATATCCGCTTGGAGTGGTAGGAGTGATATTGGCCATTCTTCTCATGCGCAAGGCTCTAGCACGTAAGGAAGATTTGCAGCCTATTGAGAAAGAGGACGACAATAAGACTTATATAGGTGCTTTCCAGGTTCATAATCCGGCCATTTTCAACAAGAGTGTAAAAGAAATAGCCTCGTTGAGTCACTCGAAGTTTGTCATTTCGCGCTTGTGGCGCAATGGTTGCGTAAGCATTCCTACTTCGGACAAAATAGTGCAAGAAGGAGACCGCTTGCTGGTGGTGACATCGGAGAAGGATGCACCGGCCTTGACCGTTTTGTTTGGTGAACAGGAACATACAGACTGGAATAAGGAGGATATAGACTGGAATGCCATTGACAGTCAGTTGATATCCCAGCGCATTGTGGTGACTCGACCCGAGTTGAACGGTAAAAAACTGGGTAGTCTGCATTTGCGCAATCATTATGGTATCAACATCAGTCGTGTATATCGTAGCGGTGTGCAGTTGCTGGCCACGGCAGAGTTGACCTTGCAGTTGGGCGACCGCCTGACAGTGGTGGGCGAGGCTGCAGCCATACACAATGTGGAGAAAGTGCTGGGTAATGCCATTAAAAGCTTGAAGGAACCCAATCTGGCAGCAGTGTTCATTGGCATCATTTTAGGATTGGCCTTGGGTGCTATTCCTATTTCTTTGCCGGGCATCAGTTCGCCTGTGAAGCTGGGACTGGCTGGTGGTCCTATTGTGGTCGGTATATTGATGGGAACTTTTGGTCCGCGCGTGCACATGGTGACTTATACTACTCGAAGTGCAAATCTGATGTTACGCGGGTTAGGTCTGGATATTTATCTGGCATGTCTGGGACTTGATTCGGGTGAGCATTTCTTTGAGACGGTCATCAGGCCTGAAGGGTTGCTGTGGATAGCCGTAGGCTTCGGGTTGACACTGATTCCAGTACTCATCATGGGCGTGGTGGCATTTAAATGGAAAAAAGTGGATTTCGGTTCAACGATAGGTATGCTTTGTGGCAGTATGGCCAATCCTATGGCGTTGAATTATGCTAATGATACCTTGCCTGGCGATAATCCTTCGGTAGCCTATGCTACGGTTTATCCGCTTTGCATGTTTGTGCGGGTAATCATTGCCCAAGTGTTGCTGATGTTCTTGCTTGGGTAGAAACTCATTTAGATACGATTAGAATAAAAAACATATATCATGGGAACCATTACTCCTGAAAGTATTACCGAAGATTTGCGCTATCTGCATCTCTTGTCGCGTACATTTCCTACTATAGCCGAGGCTAGTACGGAAATCATTAATTTGGAAGCCATTTTGAATCTTCCTAAGGGGACAGAACATTTTCTTACGGATATTCATGGTGAGTATGAGGCCTTCCAGCATGTGCTGAAGAATGCTTCGGGGGCTGTGAAGCGCAAGGTGAATGAGATTTTCGGGCATACGTTGCGCGAAAGCGAGAAGAAGGAACTCTGTACGCTGATATATTATCCTGAAGAGAAACTGGCACTGGTGAAGGAGAAGGAAACGGACCTGGAAGATTGGTATCAGATTACATTGAACCAACTGGTGAAAGTTTGCCAGAACGTATCGTCCAAATATACGCGTTCAAAAGTAAGAAAAGCACTTCCGAAGGAGTTCTCCTATATCATTCAGGAGTTGTTGCATGAGTCGAGCATTGAACCCAACAAGCATGCTTACATTAACGTTATCATCAGTACCATCATTTCTACCAAGCGGGCTGATGATTTTATTATAGCGATGTGTAACCTGATACAGCGGCTTACCATCGATTCGTTGCATATTGTAGGTGATATTTTCGACCGTGGCCCGGGAGCGCATATCATCATGGATACGCTTTGTGATTATCATAATTTCGATATACAGTGGGGTAACCATGATATTTTGTGGATGGGTGCGGCATCGGGCAATGATGCCTGCATGGCCAACGTTATCCGCATGTCCATGCGCTATGCCAACCTGGCCACGCTGGAAGATGGCTATGGCATTAATTTGCTTCCTTTGGCTACGTTTGCCATGGATACGTATGGCGATGATCCTTGTACCATATTTGCACCGAAGATGAATTTTGCCGACGGGGAATATAATGAAAAGACATTGAGGCTCATTACGCAGATGCACAAGGCTATTACGGTGATTCAGTTGAAGCTGGAAGCGGAAATCATTGACCGGCGTCCTGATTTTGGCATGCAAAACCGTAAGTTGCTGCATAAGATAGACTGGAAACGGGGTGTATTTGTGTATGAGGGCAAGGAATATCCATTGCGTGACACGAATTTGCCAACCATAGACCCTGATAACCCCTATAAGCTGACTGAGGAAGAGCGCGACCTGATGAACAAGATTCATGCTTCGTTCATGAATAGCGAGAAGCTGAAGAAACACATGCGCTGCTTGTTTACGTATGGCAGTATGTATCTGGTGTGCAACAGCAATTTGTTGTATCATGCTTCCGTGCCGCTTAACGAGGATGGCAGCTTTAAGCGTGTACGTATCGGTGCAAAAGAATATTGGGGCAGGAATTTGCTGGAAAAGGCAGATCAACTGATACGCACAGCCTACTTTGACGAAGAGGGAGAAGAAAAGAATTTTGCGCTTGACTATATGTGGTACATGTGGTGCGGTCCCGATGCACCTTCGTTTGACAAAGACAAGATGGCTACATTTGAGCGCTATTTTATCGGTGACAAGGAACTGTCAAAAGAAACAAAGGGTTATTATTATACCTTGCGCAACCAGGCGGCTGTATGCGACAATATTCTGCGTGAATTCGGAGTGGAGCCGGGGCCTCATTCTCATATCATCAACGGACATGTTCCGGTGAAAACCATCAAGGGTGAGCAGCCTATAAAGGCAGATGGAAAATTGTTGGTGATAGATGGCGGATTTTCCAAAGCTTATCAGCCAGAGACGGGTATTGCGGGCTATACGCTGGTATATCATTCGCACGGGTTGCAGTTGGTGCAGCATGAACCATTCCAAAGCAGGCAGAAGGCCATAGAGGAAGGATTGGATATTAAGTCTACAACTTTTGTCATCGAGTTTAATTCACAGCGAATGATGGTGAAAGATACGGATAAAGGACGCGAACTGGTGACACAAATCAAGGACTTGATGAAATTGCTGGTTGCTTATCGTACAGGTTTGATAAAAGAAAGGGAGTAAGACAAGATGTTACATTTTGATACAGACTATATGGAAGGTGCGCATCCTGAGGTGATGCGCAGGTTGTTGGAAACCAATTTGGAACAGACTGCCGGTTATGGCTCGGATAAGTATACGAAACAGGCTGTTGAGCTGATTCGGAAGGCTTGTGATTGCCCGCAGGCTGCGGTATATTTTCTGGTTGGAGGAACGCAGACTAATGCCACGGTGATAGACGGCTTGTTGGCTCGTCATGAGGGTGTTTTGGCTGCTGAAACGGCCCATATCAATGTGCATGAGTCTGGTGCTATCGAGGCCTCAGGGCATAAGGTGCTTGTGCTTCCGCAGCATAATGGTAAGGTGGAGGCAAGCGAGGTAGAAGCATATATTGACAATTTCTATCGTGATGAAACGTATGAGCACATGGTGGCACCGGGCATGGTGTATATTTCTCATCCAACGGAATATGGTACACTTTATACGCTCGATGAGCTGACACGTTTGAGTGCTGTTTGTCGGAAGGCACAGATTCCTTTGTATATGGATGGTGCCCGTTTGGGCTATGGATTGGCTGCAGAGGGTACAGATGTTACTTTGCAGGACATTGCGCGACTTTGCGATGTGTTTTATATTGGGGGTACCAAGGTCGGTGCCTTGTTTGGCGAAGCTGTAGTAGTTCCTGACGCTGGTCGTTTGCCTCACTTCTTTTCGCTCATCAAGCAGCATGGGGCATTGTTGGCCAAGGGACGCTTGCTGGGCGTACAGTTTGGTACTTTGTTTACAGACGGGCTGTATCAGCGGATTGCTGCACATGCGGTTAAGCTGGCCATGAAGTTGAATGTGGCTTTTGTGGAGAAAGGATATAAGCTTCATATAGACTCGCCCACGAATCAGCAGTTTGTGTGTTTGCCTAATGAGGTTATTGACCGTTTGTCGAATGATGCCACGTTTGAACTTTGGGGGCCTCGGGGAGAAAAGCAGACGGTAGTGAGGTTTGTTACCAGTTGGGCTACCCGTGAGGAGGATGTTGATAAATTGATAGAGCTGTTGTAGACTTCTTGATAAGTGTGTTAGGCATACTGATTATGAGAGTGTGGAATAATGTGTGGATAGTAGGGCTGTTGTGTTGCCTGTGGGCGTGTAGTACGGGGGCAAATGACGGATATATTTTGCCGGAGGAACCTGACTATTCGGAGGACGTGGCATGGTATAAGGATTTGTCAGAGGCGAATGCTGTAGCTGATATATTTTATATTGCGCCGACATGTATTTGGAATTGGAGTGATGAAGAAGGGCGGATTGTTTACTTTGAGGATATCTATAATGAGTCGCAACGTCAGGCCTTGTTGCCGTCGCTAAAGTTGGCTCAAAATATATTTGGAGTTGGAAATAATTTTTATGCTCCTTATTACAGACAGATTTCTCTGGATTCCTGGATGGAAGGAGAACAAGCCGTAGCCGAGCGCTTCCCCTATGCCATGGCCGATGTAAAGAATGCTTTTGACTATTACATGAAGCATTATAACCAAGGTCGTCCTTTCGTCTTGGCAGGATTTAGTCAGGGGGCTAAGGCTGTGGTGGAATTGTTGAAAGAATTGACAGCAGAGGAGTATGAGCGATTAGTGGCGGCTTATGTGGTGGGCTATCGGGTGACTAAGGAGGAATTAGCCAATTACCCTACCATTGTGGAAGCTTGTGGCGCTGACGATACCGGGGTTACGATATGTTATAATTCGGTAGCCACACCTGATGCTATTTGTCCCGTGCTCTCTCCCAGCGCATTGTGTATAAATCCGGTAAACAGGAGTAGGGATGAGATTCCGGCAGTTTTGAACGATACGGTGACAGTGACACTCGACAATACCTGGAAAGTATTGCGGGTCGAAGGATTGGATGAGGAAAAATATTATAATCCAAGTTTGGGTAGTTTGTTTAAGCTGGGCAATTATCATTTGCTGGAACTGACTCTTTATAAACAGAGTTTGGCTGACAATGTGAAACTGCGTATAGATAGTTTTAGGAAGAAACACTGATTTATCTCAAAAAAATATGGTGGATTAAGCCCTGTATTGGTAGCATCTTATCAAATAATTCACTACTTTTGTCTTTATAAATACATTGGTGCCGGCATTAGGGTGCTCTCTCCAATGTTTTATTTTTACATATATTTAGTATCATATAGCTCGGTTTGTAAAATGAAGGCACTGAAAGAACGGATTCTAAGTGACGGGAAATGTTATCCCGGTGGTATACTGAAAGTAGATAATTTTATCAATCATCAGATGGACCCTATTCTGATGAAATCTATTGCGGTAGAATTTGTGAGGCGTTTTGCTTCTTCTTCCATAAACAAGGTGCTGACAATAGAGGCCAGTGGCATAGCTCCGGCTATTATGGTAGGTTATCTGTTGGAGCTGCCGGTGGTTTTTGCTAAAAAGAAAAAACCGAGTACTATGGAAAACATGTTGACTACTACAGTGTTTTCCTTTACAAAGCAACGTTCGTATGAGGTATGCATTAGCCGCGATTATTTAGGACCGGAAGATAGGGTGTTGTTTATTGATGATTTCTTGGCCAATGGCAATGCGGCAGAAGGTATAATTGACCTTGTAGGACAGGCGGGGGCTCATTTGGCCGGTATGGGCTTTATCATTGAAAAGGCTTTTCAGCATGGAGGCGATGAATTGCGCATGAGAGGTATTCATGTGGAGTCGCTGGCTGTGATAGATAGTCTGGATAATTGCGAAATCGTAATCAGATAAAATAGTCATTGTATTTAATGCATCCTTTGCCTTTGACAAAGGATGGAGTGGTATGTCTTATCGCGATATATAGTCTTGGCAGGTGTAATAGGGTAGGAGAGGCTTGTGTTTAATGTGTCTCATCGTTTTTTTTGTTCTCTGTTTCAGGTGTGTATTTGTTAGCTATTTGATTAATAATGTTTCTGAATTGTTCCAATTCGGAATGTTCTATATAAATATTATTTTTCTCATAATATCCCTGCTCATTAGGCTTGCTTTGGGTAATCTTAAGGAATTGCCTTCCATGATAGTTTTGTAAATCGAAGAATAGGTAGCCGTTAATTCCCGGTAGTCTGAAGTTGGCAATGTCTTCATAACTCTTATAGGTGCGTTCAGTTGTTTTCGTCAGATAAGTGACGTTGGTTAGTCCCGTCGTTTGTTTGTCTATGTTTCCGCCTTTTGTGCAGTGCCCGATAACAATAGAATCGGCTAATTTCAGTATGGTTAGATTTCTGTCTATGGCAGATTGCTTGTTTATCTGGTGTACACTGTCATCACAATGCGTAAGGATGAGTATTCTTTCTTCTTTTAGGGCTACCATGATTTCATATTCCCAATACTTCTTCATGGTTTCTGCCAATACCAATATGGTCGGAATCTTTTGCTCCAACAATATTTTGAATACCACTTGTTCCGCTGGTGAATGGTTTCCACACAGAATGCAGTCTTTTTCGGGCGACAGTTGGTAGGCCCAGTTCTTAATGGTTTCCATATCTGAATACGAAGTTTGTCGGGAGCATAAAAAAGCCGTTTTATATCGTTTCAATAGTTCTTCATTTCCCAATTTAGATAGGTTAGCCATATTCTGTCTTCCATTTTAATTTTCCGTAAATATCGCTATATTTTTTGACTATAGAAATATGGTGCTCAATTAATCTGTGGTTTACTTCACTATTTTTTAGTTTGGCTACTTTTAGTAGGCGGATGATTCTTTCCTTAAGTATGGTATTTATTGTGTTTTGCTGTATTATTGTATATAGTTGGATTTTGTTAATATAAGCTTTTAAAGACGAAAATAGCTTTTTGACGTATGTTAAGTCTTTATGGCGAATTTGTTTGATGTATTATTATATAATTGATTATTAATATATTATATGAATATGACGTATTATTGACGTATTATTATATATCTATTGACGTATTAAAGAATGATATTATTTAAGCTATTGCATTCGATTTATTGATACGTTTGCGCCGTGGAAAACACAAAAGCTTGAAAAATTTAAGCAAATTTTATCAATATGTTCAAACGCTGATTTCCTATTTTAATATGAGAAAATTCAATAGTGAGAGTATTAACGGAATCTGTATTTAACAGTTTGGTTATGGATTCTTATTTATTAATCTTGTTATACTAATAATTATGAAATGCAAAATTAGCTATTTTGTGACGTCATTACTTTTATTAGTCAGTACTTTGGCCTATGGTCAAGGTTTTCAGGCAAAAGGTAATG
>ENA-UONS01000757-UONS01000757.1-human-gut-metagenome-genome-assembly--contig:-CS19-NODE-757-length-34642-cov-7.945991_pt1 | contig 34642 bp, 40 predicted proteins | sample MGYA00242458_ERZ724005 | MGnify/ENA metagenome assembly ERZ724005
ATAAAAGTATAGTTAATGAATTAGTGAAGGAAAAAAGTAGTCCTTCTTTTTTTATACCTAAAAATGAAGAAATTGAAGATATTGGAGGATTTGATATATGAAATTAGTAAAGTTTATTGTAATTTTTTTTATAATTATATCAATTGTAATTTCAAGTTATTGTTTAATACTCATAATTAAAGATATGAAAGAAGAAGAAACAAATGAAAGTGATTTAATTGAATTAGAAAATACTATTATTGAAGAAAAAGAAGATAACAAAATAATAGATTGGAATGAATTAAAATCTATAAATGAAGATATTGTTGCTTGGATTGTAATTGAAAATACACCAGTAAATTATCCAATATTAAAAGATAGTAATAATTTGTATTATTTAAAACATAACTTTAATAAAAAATATAATAGTAATGGTTCTATATTTACTTTAAATAAAGATTTTATACAAGATGATGAAGTCATTATATATGGACACAATATGAGAAATAAAACAATGTTTTCAATTTTAGGCAATTACTTAAATACTAATTTTTTAAAAGAACATCAAATAATTAAAATATATACTGAAAACAAAAATTATATTGCAACGATATTTAGTTGTTATTCAATAGGTGCTGATGAAGAAAGTAACAATATACGTAAATTAAATTATGAAGGTAGAATTTCGTATTATAAAAGCAAAAGTAATATTGATACCAAAAATATAGATGACACAGGAAAGATAATTAAATTATCTACTTGTTCATATATAAATGCAAAAACAACGCCAACGGATCAACGATATTATGTTATTGCAATGATGAAGGAGGTAGAATGAAAAAGATACTTGAAAAGAAATTAATTAAACTTGAAAAAGAAAAAAGTAAATTTATTGAAGAAAGACAAAAGGTTCAAGAAAAGATAGATATTTGCGAAGGTCAATTAAAGAAAGTAAATTTATATAAGAATGAATATGAAAAAATTGATAGTAAAGTAAAAGATTTTTTTGAGAAGTTAGAAGGTGTTAAAACAAATGACGGAACAGGAAAATGAATTATTAGAAATGTATATTAGATACATTAAAAAAAGAAATTTGATTATTTTTATTATTGTATTTATTGTGGTAGCTTTAGGTGTATTTGGACTTTATAAAATTAAAAATATTAATAACAATGTTGAAGACTCAAATGTAATAGAAGAAATTATTAACAATGAAGCTATTATAAATGAAGAAATCAAAGAAGAAAACAATATTGAAATTAAGGAGCATAAAGTTGAAGAAAACACACAGACACAAAATATAGAAAATACTACAATTAGCAATGAAAAAATAGAAATTGAAAAGAAGACGGAGGAGGATAAAAAAGAAAAAACTGAAAAAGTAGAGAATAATAAACAAGAAAGTTCTCCAGCAGTATCAAAAAAATATGAAAATAAGGATTTTCTTTTTAAAGATGGATATACAATGGAAAATGTTACACAAGCTGCACAAGAATATTTAAAGCAAAGTGGACAAGCAGGTCAATGTATTCCAATAAAAGATAATGAAGGTATTTATATTGGAATGAGAGTTATTTTTAATTAAGGAGCTGACAAATAAAAAAGAACACGTTATTATTAGATTAAGGAAGGTGATTAGTTGTGAAAAATAAAGTAATTATAATAACTATAATAATATGTTTAATAGTAGGTTTATGTGTTGGTATTCAAGTAATTAGAAATAAAAAGAATGTTGAAAATATTGAAGTTGTAGAAGAAAATACGATAAATGAAAATGATATTGCAGAAAATGAAGAAATAATTGAAGATACTGATGTTAAGGAAGTGATAGATGAAGAAAATCAAGATAACGATAATGTTGAATTAAAAGAAGAAAGTAAAATAGAGATTCAACAACAAGAAAAAGTTGTAACAAATAAAAATACAACACAAGTGAAAAATAATAATGAAAATACTAAAAAGGAAGTGGTAACTGAAAAAGTAAAAGAAGAAACAAAAGTAAATACTGAAAATAAAAGTACACAAGTACAAGAAAAAAATGTAAATAAAGTGTCAGAAAATACAGGAACAAAAGTAGAAACAATTGAAACTAAAAAAGAAGTTAAAGAACCAGAAAAACCTAAATGCACAGATACAAAACATGGTGTAGGAGTAGGTAATTCAAATAGATGGTTTAATTCAAAGCAAGAAGCAATTAACCATTATCAAAGCATAATAAAGAACTGGGGAGATAAATGGGAAAATTTCGAGATAGATGATGAAACTTATAATAAAAATTGTCCGTATGGATATGAAATATGGTCATGTCAGTTTTGTGGAAAATGGACAATAAACTTTTACTATAATTAAATATTAAAGTAATACAGAGCAAGTAAATAAATTATTACTTGTTCTTCTTTTTATTAAAAATGGAGGTAAAATTAAATGAAAATAAAAAAAATAAATAGAATATTAGCTACAATAATGCTTTTTTTAACATTATTTAGCATTGTACAACCTGTTTTTGCAGCATCTGGAAGTGGTACATGGTCTGGAGGTCAATATGCCTCTGGAATGAAAACAACAGATAATGCAGGTGGAACAACAGGTGTACTAATAAGAAGATTAAACAACTTAAATACAGGAGAAAGAAGAACGGTATTCTGTGCAGAGCATGGAATAGATTTTAAGACAGGAGCATCATATAATGGAGTTTATTATACTCCAACTAATTCTAATATTAGAAAGGCTTGTAAAGTTGCTTATTTAGGATGGTATAAAAATAATGGAGGCTATACAGTAGATGGTGGTATTTTAGCAAGTGATATGAAATGGGTAAAATGGGACTATGTATTTACTCAACAATATATTTGGGAAATACTAGGACAAAGTAATGCCACATTTATTAATGCAGATGAGCAACAAGGGTATGTAGATTTTAAAAATAGAATAAATAACGAAATTGCAAGTATTGAAAGAAGACCTAGCTTTAATGGAAATACAATCACAATTCAAGCAGGAGAAACAAAAATAATAAACGACTCTAATGGGGTTCTTGCAGAATATGGAACAATAGATAATACCAAAGATGGAATTAGATTTGTTCATCAAAATGGTAGCAATTCAATGACTATCTCAGTAGATGAAAATACAAATTTAGAAAATTATAGAATTTCAGACAACACTTTTAGAGAGTGGGGAATGATAAAAAATGGAACAGAAGATAATGATACAATGGTTTATTTTGAATTTGCAGAGGGAGTACAAAATCAATTATATTGTATGAGTTACAATGATCCAGTAACATTGAATTTTTCACTAGCAATTGAGACATTTGGAAGATTGGAATTACAAAAATTAAATACAAACGGAGATTTAATAAATGGTGCAATTTTCAATGTTAGAGGTCCAAATGATTATAACAAAGATGTAACTGTTACTAACGGGAAAATAACTATTGAAAAATTAAAAAAAGGAACATATACAATTATTGAAAAATCAGTTCCTTATGGGTATTTAATAGATACAAAGTCTTATGATGTTGAAGTTAAGGTAAATCAAACAGCAACAAAAGCAGTAGTAAATGAAGAACCAATAGGAGAAATCAAAGCATATAAAACAGATAACTATGATAACAAATTAAAAGGTGCAGAAATATCTTTATATGCAAGAGAAGATATAAAAAATGTTGCAGGAACAATTACATGGCATAAAAAAGGAGATTTTATAACAAAAGCAACAACTAATGATGATGGAATGGTACAATTTTCTAATTTACATTTAGGTAAATACTATGTAAAAGAAACAAATGCTCCAGAAGGCTATTTATTAAATACAAAAGAATTTGATACAGAATTAAAATACAAAGACGCAAATACAAAAGTAATATATATTAATGTTACAGGAATAAAAGATGAAGAACCAACAGGAACAATTACAATAATTAAGAAAGATTCAGAAACAGGATCAGTACCACAGGGAGATGCAACATTTAATGGTGCAGTTTATAAAGTTTATGCAGCAGAAGATATATATAATAAAGCAAAGACAAAAAAATTCTATTCTAATGGGGATTTAGTTGCAACAAGAACAATGAATGTAAAAGGAGAAACTGAAGATATAACAAATCTTCCTTTAGGAAAATATGTTGTAAAAGAAGAAACAGCTCCAATAGGATATATGTTAGATAAAAATACTTACAGTGTTGAATTAAAATATAAAGATCAACACACAAAAGTAATAACAGATACAAAAACAAGTTTAGAGAATGTTAAGAAAATGGGAGTTCATATTTTCAAATCAGGAATAAAAACAAATTCAGGAGAAACACCGGGATTAGAAGGTGCAGAATTTACAATAAAATTAAATTCAGCAGTAGAAAAAGCATACGAAAAAGGATACACTTATGCAGAAGTTTGGAATGGAATTGATGAGAATGGAAATCAAGTAAATGTAAATAGTAAAAGAGTATCAGAGGCACAAGCAATAGCACCTAGTTATGAAACAATTAAAACTGATAAAGATGGTAACGCATATACTCAAAAGAATTTACCTTATGGAAAATATATTGTAAAAGAAACTAAAACACCAATAGATTATGAAACAGCAGTTGATTTTACATTTTCTATTACTGATGACGAGTCAGAAATTAAAGAAGTAGCAAAGAAAACAAAACATTTAGTAGTAAATAATGAGCAATTAGAAACATATATTAAGCTAATTAAAAAGGACTTAAAAACAGATAAACTTGTTACATTAAATTCTACAACATTTGAAATAAAAGCTACAAAAGATATATATGATAGAGCTACTAAAAAAATATTATTCAAAAAAGGAGAATCTATTTCTCAAAAAATAGGAAATACAACATACACATCATTTACAACCAATGCAGATAATATTGTAGTTCCAGACAATTCATTTAATAATAAAAATGATGATAAAGCAACAATTACAACACCTTTAAAATTGCCAGTAGGTAGTTATGAAATAACAGAAATAAAAGTTCCAACAGGATTTTTACAATTAGATAAAGCAGTTACATTTGAAATAAAAAATGTAAAAGATTATGATACAGATAAAGATGGAGATTTTATAAAAGAAGTTGTTATTAAAAATGAACAACCAACAGGAACAATTAAATTAGATAAAACTATTGCATTAAGAGAAGATGTAGATACATCTTTAATTGATACATCAGATTTATCTGGTATAGAATTTAAACTATCAGCAAAAGAAAATGTTATAGATATGGCAGATGGTAGTGTTATCTATAAAAAAGGACAAGAGATTAAAAAATATAATCTTTCTAAAGATGGAAAACTTACAATAGCAAATCTTTCAATGGGAATTTATGAAATTGAAGAAACAAAAACTTTGAATGGACTTGTATTAAATAAAACAAAATATGAAGTTAAATTTGAACAAAAAGATTTGACTACAAAAGTATATGAAACAAAATTAGATATATCAAATGATACAACATTAGTTGATTTTTCTAAAGCTGATATTACAGGAGATAAAGAACTAATAGGGGCAAAACTTACAGTATTAAATAATGAAAATAACATTATAGATAATTGGACATCAACAGAAAAAACACATAAAATTGAAGGCTTAACAATAGGAAAAGAATACACACTAAAAGAAGAAATTGCTCCAGATGGTTATGTAGTTGCAACAAGCATTAAATTTACAATAAAAGATACAAATGAAATTCAAAAAGTGAATATGATAGATAAAATAGTAGAAATGAGCAAGGTTGATATTGCAGGCAAAGAAATAGAAGGTGCAACAATTCAAGTATTAGATAAAGACAACAAAGTAGTTGATGAATGGGTATCAGGAAAAGAACCACATAAAATCAAAAATTTAGTTGAAGGCGAAACATATACATTACACGAAGAAGTAGTTGCAGATTCTTATGTAAAAGCAACTGATGTTGAATTTATCGTAACACAAGATAAAGAAACTCAAAAAGTAAATATGATAGACAAAATAGTTGAAATGTCAAAAGTAGATATTGCAGGCGAAGAAATAGAAGGTGCAACAATTCAAGTATTAGATAAGGACAACAAAGTAATTGATGAATGGGTATCAGGAAAAGAACCACATAAAATCAAAAATTTAGTTGAAGGCGAAACATATATATTACATGAGGAAATAGTTGCAGATTCTTATGTTAAAGCAACAGATATTGAGTTTTTAGTAACAACTGATAAAGAAACACAAAAATTAGAAATGATAGATAAAATACTAGAAGTTTCTAAAACTGATTTTGTAACAGGCGTAGAATTAGAGGGTGCAAAATTACAAGTAACTGATGAAGAAGGTAATATTATTGATGAATGGGTATCAAGTAAAGAGCCTCATAAAGTAGTTGGTTTGGAAGAAGGTAAGAAATATGTATTAACAGAAATAACTTGTCCTTATGGATTTGAACAAGCTGAAAGCATTGAGTTTACAGTAAGCTACGAAAAAGAAAATCAAAAAATAGAAATGAAAGATATGCCGATATTAAGTTCTATAAGAGTTGAAAAAATAGATAAAGATACAGGAGAACACATTAAGTCTAATAAATTTGTATTTGGAATTTACGAAGATGAAGAATGTACTAAACTAATAAAAGAAGTTGGTGCAAATATATTTGAAGGTACTGCATTATTTGAAGATTTAAGATATGGAACATATTACATTAAGGAAAATAAAGCTCCACTAGGTTATTCATTATCTAAACAAGTGGTAAAAGTTGAGATAAATGAAAACGGAGTATTTGCAGATGGTGTTTCACTTGAAGAAAATGAAGGAATATACAGTTTTGAATATTACAATACATTATTACCAATAATACAAACAGGAAAAGAATATACTAATCAAATATTATTTGGAATAGCCATTGTTTCAAGTATAATCGCATTAGCAGGCATAATTATTTTAAAAAAGAAAAATAAATAGGAATTTTAAATGAGCTATAATTTTTTATTAAAGTTATAGCTCTTTTTTTCGTTAAAGGAGGGATTTTTAATAGAATCGAAGATTATATATAGTAGCAAAGAAATGCTACAATTATTAGATGATTTAATAGAAGAAGGAACATATTATTACCTTTATGGAGAAGATTATTTAGATGAAGTTGGAAAAGATGAAAGAATAAGTAGAAAGTTATTAATTGATATAAAAAAAGTTGTAAAAAGAATTGAAGTTAGTAAATATATGAAATTTACATTAAGCGAGAGATATGGAAAAGAAGAAATATACAATATGATAAAAATATTAGAATATAAAGAAGTGTTTATATTATGTATAGTCTATAATCCTAAAAGTAGTGAATTTTGTATGATTTTTAAAGGAAGTCCTAATGATTCAAGTTTAGAAAGATTTATAAATGATTTTTTAGAAATGGAGAGTTATTAGTATGCAGAAAAATAAAACAATAAATAATTTTAAAGATATAGTATTCAATTCATATTTAAAAACAACTTTGAAAAAATATGGTATAAAGACAAATAATAGAATTCTACTAAAATATATAGAATCAAGTAAGTTTGATATAGATGAATATATCAATAATACAGATTGGAATAAATATTTAAAAGATAATAATTTGTTAGAAAATGTAGAAGAACTTGTAAATGAAACAATACTTTTAAAAGAAGATTATATAGCATTTCAAAATGATAAAGTTTTCATTTTAGATAAGTTATTAAATAATGTAAGAACCTTTGATAAAGAAGGAAAAACGATAAATATAAGACTTGATTTAGAACAAAAAGAAATAGTAATAGATCAATATAATTCAAGTTTTGATGATGAAGTAAAAACATATATTGAAAATAATATTGATGAATTTGAAGAAATATTTATTGCAGATAGTAAAACAGAATTTGAGAAATTATTTCCAAAAACTTATGTAGAAACATTAAAAGAACAAGCATTAAATAATTTTATAAATACTCAAAATATGGAAGCAGTTAGATATTGTTTAGCTTTTCCAGATGAAATGAAGTCAGCAATGAGCAGGGAATATGTTAATAATGATAAATTTAAAACTTTATTAGTATTTAATAATATAAATAATGTCTTAAAGCTGTCAAAAGAGAATTTAAAAGAAGAAAAAGTAAAGGAGAATGATTTACGAAAAGAAAAGATAAAAGAGCAAGAAAAGCCAAAAATAAAAGAAGTAGATACTATGTCTATATTTATTACTTTATCAGGAAAAGAAAAAGAAACGCCAAGAGGAATATACTTACCAATAAATGATGAAAGTCAAATATATATTCCTAAACAATTATATAAAAAGATTGAAGATAAATTAGAAATATTATCAAGCAAAGGAAATCAAGCTCTTATGAGTGAATATAAAGTTAATAATATAGAACATACGAGAACATGGGTATCAAGACTTAATTTAGATGATTTTTACCATAAATATTATAGTTTATATGAAATTCAAAGAGAAAAAGAGGTGATGATATAAATGCAAGCTACAAATAAAGGTGATGCTGCACAAGTATATGAAGGTGCAACAAAATCAACTAAAACAGGAACAAAGGGTACAATAAAATATATTTTAAAACCTTTTATGATATTTAGTTATCATTATTTTATTGAAGGAATTAAGGCAGTTCAAAAAGACGGGCCAACAAAAGAATTAGAGAAAATTACAAATCTATCTTATGATGAAACAATAAAAGTAATGGAAAAGTGTCAAAAAGATGGTGTTAGAATAGTTGCAATAGAAAGAAAACTTGAAAATGAAAATAGTGAGTTTGGAAAGAAAAAATCTTTATATCAGCAAAAGAAAATTACAAAGTATGCAAGAAGAATAAAGCAAATGAGTAATTTGAAAGCAGATTATCCTAGAATTGCAAAATTAATTATGGCAGATAGAATAATCAAAGCAAATGAAAATAAACAAAATGAAGAAATAGAAAAGCATAAAAATAAACATTATAATATCTATTTTAATAAATCAAGAGTTGATTATATGGGAAATAGAATTGCAGACATTATTGAGTACAGAACAGGAATATCAAAAAAATTATTTGATGAAGATACACAAAAAGCATTAGAAGAAATTAAAAAAGATGGTATGACTTTAAATACTCAAAAAATGAAAGATTTATCAGAACAAATGAAACTACACGAAATTGGAACAGTTGAAATAAGTGAATTTAAAGAAGATTATTGTATTCATGAATTACCATTTTCAGCTTATATGAGCTTAAAAGATGATTTAGAAGCTACAGATATTAAGTTTGGATTTAGAACAGTTGCAAACAGTGATGGTAAGGAAATGGCAAATATATATTTTCAAAATAAATTTCTTGAAAGATATAACGAATTAGGCTTTAACAATTATGGACAAATTCATGTATTTGGAAAAGAAATTAAAAATTTGCAATGGAATATTCAATCACAAGATGAATTAGTAACATTTAAAACTAAAACAGGAGAAGAAGAAAAGACTACATATTCAAAATTAAGTGGCAAAAATTATGTTATGAAAAGGCAAGAAAATGAATGTGTCTGGACTATTTTAAGAAATGATTTAGAAGATGTTGCAATAACAGAAAAAAAAAGAAATGTAGTAGAGGAGGAACTTGAAAATCTTAAAATATTTGAAAATATTGAAAAAGAAAATGACATTACAAATGATATTACGAATGATATAGAAATTGAATTTGATAATGAGAAAGAGGCAGGTGATTAGTTGTTAGTTAAAAGGAACACAAAGTCATCATATTTAATTATAATTTTATTTTTGATAATAGTATTTTATTATATGCTAAGAGTTACAACATTAGTTCAAATAGGTGGAGGAGAATGGAATTTTGAATATTTTGAAATAGCATTAAATGAAATATATAAAATAAACACACCGATATTGTTTACGACTCAAAATGTAATGACATCTGCTGGTGTGTCTTTATTTATTTTAATGTGTTATGAAACATATAAAATGCAAAATAAGAAAAATATTCAAGAAAATACGTATGGTTCTGCTGAATGGAGAAGTCCAAAAGATATAAAAAGTAAAAAAGATAAAGAATTTGAAAACAATATGATATTAACTGAAACTGAACAAGTATCTAAAAATATGGGTATAAGTAAAATGAATAGACATGTTGTTTTAATAGGAAGACCGGGAACTGGAAAGTCGAGATATTATTTCAAACCTAATATATTAAATGCAAATGGAACAATAATTATAACAGATCCAAAACGGAGAGTTACTTCGTGATTGTGGTTATTCTTTAAAACAAAAGGGATATACAATAAAAGTATTAAATTTAGATGATAAACGAGCTTCAAATCATTACAATCCACTTATGTATATAAAAGAAATAGAAAATGAAAATGATTTATCTCAATTTGAAATACAAGAAGATGATGTTATGACATTAATTAATACATTAATTGCAAATACAAAAGTAGAAAGTATTGATAACACATCAGGAGATCCGTTTTGGATTAAAGCTGAAATGATATATCTTCAAGCATTATTTTATTATGTTATAAAACATTATGATAAGGTACACAGGAACTTTACAAATGTATTAAGACTTATAAGATTAAGTATGCCAAATGCAAAAGGTGTATCAGAACTTGATGAATTATTTAAAGAATGGGAAAAAGAAGAACCAGATGCAATAGGAGTAAAACAATATAAGCATTTTAAAGTTGCTTCAAATACACCTAAAATGATGAGTACAATTATTATGACAGCAACAGCAAGAATAGCAGTATTTAATATTAAGCAAATGTATGAAATGACAGATGATGATGATATGGAACTTGAAAGAATAGGTATGCCAATTGATGATAATTCAAAGTTATTACAAGAAATAAATTCAAATAGAACACAAAAAATAGGTAATGGTAAAGTTGCATATTTTATAATTACAAAACCTAGTGATTCAACATATAACTTTTTAGCAAGTATATTCTATACGCAAGTATTTGCGATGATAGATGAAAATGCAAAAAGGTGTGGAGGAAGTTTGGCAACACCACTTGAGATTTATATGGACGAGTGGGCTCAACTACGGAGAAATACCTAGATTTGTTGAAGAACTTGCTTATTTAAGAGGCTTAAATGTAGGTATAACAATAGGACTTCAATCATTAAGTCAATTAAAAAAGAAATATAAAGAAAGTTGGGAATCAGTATTAGATTGCTGTGATACAACTTTATTTTTAGGTAGTAATTCAAAAGAAACATTAGAGTATATTGTAACTTTATTAGGAAAGAAAACATGGTATAAAAAATCAACAGGAAGAACATTCTCAAAGCAGGGTTCTTCAAATACTAATTGGGATGTTGTAGGTCGTGAACTTGCAACAATTGATGAACTTTCAAAAATGCCTTATGGAAGTTGTGTTTTGTTTATATCAACAATAGGAGCTTTTTATTCAAAACTATATAACTTAACTGAACATCCTAATTATAATAATTTATTTGAACCTAGAAATCCAGATAAGAACAAATTATATAATCATAAAAACGAATTGGAATATAAGAAAAATTCAAAATATAAATTATTATTCGATTCAGGATTATCATTTGCAAGAGTAATAGAAAATAGTTTGAAAATTGAAAATGTTGATGCAGAAGAATTAAAGAAATTATTAAAAAGTGAAATTATACAAATTGATGATTTTAAAGTAAAAAAATAAAAATGGAGGTTTAAAGTATGTTAAAAAATTTAAAAGAAAGTAAAAAGATTAAAAAATTAAAGGAAAAAATAACAATTCTTACAGGAGCTATAACAGGCTCTTTTTTAGTGCTAACCACAAATGTAATGGCAGCATCAAATACAGGATCTATCGATTCATTTATAAATTTTGCATGCGATTGGCTTGTAAAAATTGGTGGAGTAATTGCTTTAGTAGGTGGTGTAATGTTTGCATTAGGTTGGCAAAGAGAGGACGCAGAAGGAAAGTCAAGAGGCTTAATGACTCTTATGGCAGGATTTATGCTAGTTGCAATTGCACAGTCTAAAAACTTATTTGGATTATAAAAAAGGAGGGATTCAATAATTGGATGGAATTATAAAACTTCTTTATAGTTTCAAATTTTCAGTTTTTGGTATTCAAATAGATAGTGGTAACTTAATAGGAACAGTACAAAAATTAACTAATTTTTCAAGTGTTAAGTCAATTAATATTTGGTCTATTGGAAAGACAGTAAATGATTGTATTGTTCCAATTGGATTAAGTTTATTAATTCTATTTTTTATGATTAATTTAATTAAAAAATCAATGGAAGTAGAAAGAATTAGTTGGGAAAGAATTGTAATGAGTTTTGTATCATTCTTTTTGTTAAAGTATTTTATACAAAATGGATATACATTTCTTTCTTCAATTATGAATGTTGTTAATGATATTTTTGTGAGTGTAGCAAATAGTATTAGTAATGGAAATACGCATATAGATATTGCACAAACATTGGTGGATGCAGTTCCAAAAGGATTTATAGATAGTATTCTAACTTATGGATTATATTTAATATTGTTTATTCCATTTATGACTACAATAGTGCAAATATTAACTCAAATATTTTTAAGAGTAGTAAAACTAATACTATGTTTTGCATTTGCACCAATACCAATAGCATTGGCAGCTGATGATGAAGGAAGAGGAAAAGCAGTTCAATATTTCTTATTTGCAGCAAGTGTTGGTTTGGAGGCAGTAATTATTTATATTGCAACAAATATTTATGCAATTGGTCTGGCAGGATTAAGTGGAACGGTTGGATCTACTGGAGCAATATCAACAATTGTTGCAATGTTATTTTTAAATGGAATGTATTTAGCAATTGTTCAATATGGTGGGCAATTTGCAGAAAAATTAGTAGGAGGGCATTAGTTTATGGATGAAATAGAAATAACTGTTTTTGATGAAATAACAGATTATAAAGAAAAAATATATTTCTTTAATTTTAGACAATGGATATTTGCTATTTTAATTGCTGTACTTGTAATACCTACATATATTCTTTTAAAAGATAAAATAGGTGAAGAACCTACAAGTTATATAGTAATTGCAATTGCAGGTATATTAGGATTTATTGGATTTGTAAAAATACACGAATTACCAGCAGAGAAGATACTTCCATATTGGTTTAGACATTACTTTTTATTTGCTAAACCAATACATTATATAAGTGATAAAGAATATGAATTTAATCATAGTAAAGAAGGTAAAAAGTTATTAAATGAAAAGAAAAAAGCTGAAATTAAAGAAATGAAAAAGAAAAAAATGTTAGAAAAAGCAAAGAAAAAATATGAAAGTAAGCAAAATAAGAAAAGTGCTAAAAAGCAAAAAGAAGATAGTGATTTTGAAAAATTTCAAGCAGTTATGAAAGATGATTTAACAGAAAAATTATCTAATTTAACAAAAGAAGAACAAGAATTATTATTAAAGATATTTAATAAAAATGAAGGGAAGTGATAAATATAGAATTAACTGAATGGGAAAGAACTTTATTAAATTATTACTTATTAAAGTTTAATTGTAAATGGGTGCGAGTTTTTAATAACAAGCATCCTTTTTTAGATACAAGAGTTGATTTATATACGATTTATAAAAGAAAGATAAAATGTCAGCCAGTTTGTGGGGAGCAAACATTTTCTAATATGTTTGAAAAGTTAGAAGAAGGCAAGTGGTACTTTATACCAGATTTATTAAAGGAAGGAGAAATGCTTATTGAAGAAAAAAATAAAGAGTAAAGAGGAAAAAACAACTTTTATAAACAATTGGTTAGTTAGAAGTAAAAACTCATTTAAAGTTGCAAAACCTAGAACAACATCACAAATAATAAGAATGTTTTTTAAGGATTATGATATTAAAAATTCAATTATACAATTAGATAATAACCATTTTTCAGTATGTTTTGAATATCAAGATATTTCTTTTTCAAAAGCAAATTATGAAACACAAGAAAATATCTTTTTAAAATGGGTAGCATATTTACATTCATTTAATTATAACGATCATATTCAAGTAGTATGTGCAGGAAAGCCAGAAAAAACAAATGATTATAAACAAAGATATATTTATGATACAAATAATTTTAATGAAAATGAAACTAAAATTGCAAATGAATTTAATAATCTAATAGAAACAACATTAGGAGATAAAGAAGAAATATTATGCGAAACTAGACAAGTTGTAATAACGGTAATAGCAGAAAATATGAAGGATGCACAAGATATATTTATGCAATATCAATTAAGAACAGAAGAAAAGTTTAAGGAGCTAAAATCTAAAATTAGACGAGTAACAATAAAAGAAAGATTGGCAAGTATTTATAATGTTTTTCATAATGAATTAATGGATATAGATGATATTTTTGAATATGCAAAAGAAAATGATTTATCAATTTATGATGTTTTGGCAACAAAGGAAGATGTTTATTTAAGAGAAAAAAATTATATAAATATTGGAAATAAAAAGTATATAAGGATTATGTATGTAAGTAGATTTCCAAAATCTATAACACCTAGATTTTATAATAGAATAACAACATTAGAAAATTATAATATCATAACAACTTTAAATATAACACCAGAAGATCCAGCAGAATTTATTAAAAAGACAAACAAAGCAATTAGTGGAATGAAAACAGAAAGACTTGCAAAGATAAAAAGAGCATTAAAAAATAATTATAGTTATGAAGTTGTAAAAGATGAGAAACTAGAAGATAAGTTAGATAATGCTTTAGGTTTAAGAGAGGCACTTTTAAAGAAAAAACAAAAAGTATTTACCAATAATATTTTAATTTGTATTCAAGCAGAAAGCCTGCAAGAATTAAATGAAGCAACTAAAAATATAAAAAGTATTGCAAGTGAATATTCAATTGGTGTGCAAAATATAGATTGGCAACAATTAGAAGGTTTACAAAATTGTATGGCATTAGGTTGGAATACACTTCAATTTAGAAGGTCATTAACATCAGAGGCAACAGCAACAAATGTACCATTTAATACAAAAGATATAATGCATCCATATTCAATATATCATGGTATAAATTTAGTATCAAAAAATCCAGTATTTTGCGATAGAAAGAAATTATTGAATGGTAATGGTTGTGTATTAGCAACAAGTGGTGCAGGAAAATCTTTTTCAATAAAAACCATCATAGAACAAGTAATGCTTCGCTATCCACAAGATGAAATTATTGTCTTGGATCCACAACGGAGAATATGAGCCACTTATTAAAGCATTTAATGGACAAACATTAAATATAAGTACATCAACAAATACATATATCAATCCATTTGATTCATCACTTCAATATGAAAAAGATAATGAGGATGCATTAAATAATAAAATTGAATTTGTATTAGCATTTATAGAATCATTAGTTTCAAGTAAAGGTGGTGCAGGTCTAACAGGAGAACAAATAACAATAGTTGATAGATGTGCAAAAACAATTTATGAAGAATATCAAATGAGTAATTACAAAAAAGAATTAGAGCCAGATTTTTATAAGTTTTATGAAGAATTATTAAAACAGCCAGAAGAAGAATCAAAAAATCTTGCATTAGTTCTTGAAAGATATGTAATAGGTGGAATGGATATATTTGCAAAAGATACAAATATAGAAATAAAGAATAAATTTATATCATTTAATATAGCAGAATTGCCTAGAAGTATTCAAACAACAGGGTATTTAGTTATACTAGAGCATGTTATGGATAGATTAAGAAGAAATAAGAATTTAGGTAAACATACATGGATATTTATTGACGAATTTCATATTTTACTTGCAAATCAATTTTCATCAGATTATATTGCAAAATTATATAAAACAGGAAGAAAAGAAAACGCAATACCAACAATAATTACACAAAATATTGCTGATGTATTGAAAAATGAAGATGGTTGTAAAATTCTTTCAAATTCAGAGTTTGCAATGATATTAAAACAAAAACCTTTAGATTTACCACCAATTTGTAAGATATTTGATATTAGTAATGAAGAAGCGAATTATGTTATAGATTCTCCAGCAGGTCAAGGAATTATTGTTTATGGAGAAGATAAAGTTGCATTTAGAAATCAAGTGTCAAAAGAATCATATATTTACGAATTAAATCAAACATCTAATTTTCAAGTAAATAGGAGCTAGTCTATGAAAAACGAAAATAAAGATTTTGCAAATTCAGTAAATAAAATATCAGATGGTATAAATAAGACCAATAATCTTGTTTTAGATAATGCAAATAAAATAAATGATTGGTATTCTAAAAATATAAATGAAATGTTGGAAAACGAAATTGAAAGTAAAAGACTCGAAACAAATATTGAAAATGAAATTAAAGAAGATGTTGAAGTTGAAGATAAAGAAAATATCAAAATTGAAACAAAAGTAAGTAAATATGATGAAATGCAAACAAATAAAACTAATAATACTAATGTTAAAGGTAATAACAGATTAAATACTAAAAAAGATTCAAAAAAAATTATTAAAGTAGTAAATAATCAAGAAATAAATAAACTCAATAATAAATTGAGTAAAACAAATAAAATAACATGTGGAATTAAAACAGGAATTAAGGGTGCAAAAACAATTAATAATGGAGTAAATAAATTTGTTAAAACAGGTAAGTCAATTAATACAGGATTAAATGAAAATGGTCTTAAAAGCTTTGAAAATAGTTCAAATAGAATAATGACTAAACCTATTAAGAAAGTTGCTTCAAAAGCTACTTCAAAGGTTACAAAAGAAGTAAATAAACAAACGAAGAAAATTATAAAAAAGAGTAGCAAAAAAATTGCAAAAACAACAAAGAATTTAGTAACAAATGTAACACGTATTATGATGAAAATAATTGAAGAAACTACAAAAATGATATTATCAATGTTACCATCAATAGCACCAGTATTGATTATAATTCTTGCTATTGCAGCAATTGGTAACTTTTTTAATTTTAAGTCATCAAAAGAAGCAGATAATATGGATTTTGATGAAATGTCTAAAATGATAATAGAAATTGAAGATGAGAATTTACAAGCGATTTATAACGAGTTTTTAAAGAATATGGGAAAACCTTATTTAATGGATCATAGTAATTTAGAGTATGAGGAATGTATGGAATATTATGATTGTTCAAGTTGGACCATACATTGTTTGGCACATACAGGAATTAAAACTATTGCTAATACTGGAGCAAGTGGGTTGTATTCTGGGCATTGTAATCCAGTAGAAGTAAATGATAGACAAGCAATGGATTTAATTTTCTTGAAAGATACCTATGATACAGGAGAACCAGGAAGTATTTCTCATGTTGGAATATATATGGGAGAATTAACAATTAATGGAGAAACAGCAGAATGGGTAATTGATACAGGTGGAAATCCAGAAGGAGTAAAAATAAGAAAATACAATAATGGTTGGTGGAATGGAGAACATTTTTATGGTTTTGGAAGATTGAAATAGGAGGTATTTTGAAGAATATATTAAGAATTATAATAAGAATTTTTTTATTTGTTAACGCACTAATGTTAGCAATATGTTTTGAAGGAATATTGATAAGGATGGGTATATTGATTTTTATATACTCATCTATTTTTTTGATTATTTTTAAGGAATGGAAGGAGTGATTAATTGGTAGTAGATATTTATAATACAGATAAAAAATATAACATTATATATGCAGATCCGCCCTGGCATTATACAGGTTGGAGAAAAGGAAATAAGAGTGCAGAAAATCATTATCCTACAATGAAAACAAAGGATATAGTTGAAATGAAAGATACAATAAAATCTATATCAGATGAAAATTGTATCATTTTTTTATGGGTTACTTTTCCATGTTTAATAGATGGATTAAATGTAATGAAAGAATGGGGATTTAAGTATAAAACTTGTGGATTTACATGGGTAAAAAGAAATAAAGTTGCAGATAGTTGGTTTTTTGGACTTGGAATGTGGACAAGAGCAAATGCAGAAATTTGCTTAATTGGTACAAAAGGAAAAATATCAAGAGTATCAAATAAAGTATCACAAGTAATAGATACTCATTTAGAAGAACATAGTAAGAAACCAGCAATAGTAAGAGATAAAATAGTTGAACTTGTAGGAGATTTACCTAGAATTGAACTATTTGCAAGACAAGTTGTAGATGGTTGGGATTGTTGGGGAAATGAGGTGTAAATTTGAATATTAATTTAGAAATACTAGACAAAAGTGAAAAGAATATTAGTGAGAATATAAAGGTAACAGGAACAACAGATATAATGGAAATAAAAGAAGTTAAAGCAATAAGAAATGCAGTTAGAGAACACTTATTATTTATTGGTTTAGATAGAGGAAATAATGTAAGAAATATAAGTGTATTAGGTATTGGTTCAAGCTGTGGTGCAGTAATAGATAGTAAAGATATTGTAAGAACAGCTTTATTTTCTTGTAGTGATAGAGTTGTTTTAGTACATAATCATCCATCAAATAGTATAGAACCTAGTAAACTTGATATACACATAACAAGTGTTGCAAATAAAATATTAGATGCATTTAATATTGAACTTTTAGATCATATTATTGTTACTGAAAGGGAATATGCAAGTTTGAAAAAACTTAATTTATTAGATAAGAATTTTGATGATAAGAAACTAGAAAATATGTCAAAAGGGTTATTAATTGAAGAAAATATAAGATTAAAAAATCAAATTGAAAAGTTAGAAGAAAAAATAAAAGAAAACGAATTTGATTTAGAAATGGAGGCGTAAATGAAAAAAGTCATGAGTGTATATGCACAAAATTTAGCATATTACAATGAAGGAGAAATTATAGGAGGTTGGTTAGATTTACCAACAACAAAAGAAGAAATTGATGATTATTTAAACGAAATAGTAAGAATAGATAATGAACACGAAGAATATGAAATTGCAGATATTGATGATTGTCCGTTTGAATATGAAATTATACAATGGGCAGATTTACACAAATTAAATAATTTAGCAATTATATATAGTTCTTTAGATGAAAAAGAGCTAGAAATGGTAAACGCATATTGTGAAAATATTGAAAAAGATTTAGGAATAGATGAAATAATAAATATTTGTTTACAAACAGATAGAATACCTTATTATGAGTATGATAGTCAGTTTAATGGTTATTGTTCAAATGAGGAAAAAATGGGCTTAACAATTGCAAATGAAACAGGATTATTAGATACATTACAAAAGTTAGGTGTGCAAGATTATTTTGACTTTGAAAGGTATGGCGAAGAATTTGGTTTTGATTATCAATTGCTAGATAATGGATATCTAGAATATACAGATTTAGATAAAAAATTATATTCAAAAGAAGAAATTGAAGAAATTGCAAATAACATTTTAATAAAAGATAAGTATGATAAAAAAGAAAAAGTTATATTAGATAAAATTGCAGATGTAAAAGAAAGATTTAGAAAATTAACAGAAAATAATAGGCGACTTATACAACATTTTAAAGGAGATACAAGATTTACAAATGTAATGGTTGCAGGAACAATTTTAGCAGGTATTGAATTAAGAAATTTACAAAGAGAAAATAAAAATTTAGAAGGAGAACTTGAACGTTCTCCTTTTTCAAGTGAAATGGAAGAATTAATTGATGAGTATGCAAAATTGGAAAAAGAATTAGAAGAAATTGAAAATGATTATGAAATGGAGCGTGATTAGTTTGAAATTAGTAACAAAGGAATTAGAAAAATTATTTGAAAAATACCCTATTGGAAGTCAAGACGGATTAGGTGGAAATGCAAAAGTTATTGCAAAGTTTTTTAATCCAATGGGAGCTGGAACTTGGTTAATAACAGAAGGAAATAAGTTGGAAAATGGTGATTATGAAATGTTTGGTTATTGCCATTTAGGAGATGATGAAATGGCAGAGTTTGGATATGTTTATTTGTCAGAACTAGAAAAAATACAATTACCTTATGGAATGAAAATTGAAAGAGATTTATACATGGAAAAGGATTGCGATTTAATAAAGGCAATGAAAAGAACAGGAATAACACCACCAAATTATTTACTAGAAGAAAAAGAAAATGATGAAAATTTAGAACAAAATCAAGATGACGTTGATTATGATTATTAGGAGGTGCAAAAAATGACGTTTGATGAATTTTTATTAAGTGAGAAAATAAGTTGTAGTTTTGGAGATAAAGATATTTTAAAAATACCATATAATGAAAATGTATATTTTATATATAAACCTACCTATAATAGACTAGAATATAATGAAAAATTAGAAAATATAGGGGTATTTGAAAAGCAAAATCAAAAATTATATGGATCAAGCTGGGAATTTGATACAAGATATAATAAGGAGCTTGAAAGTAAATTTTATAAAGGTAGTTTTGAAAAAATAAATGAAGAATTGTCAAGAGATTCTAATTTATTATTGAATAATTATATAACTGAAAATACTTCTTTGTTAAAAGCAAATTCAAAAGATGTATGGGAAAAATATATAGCATCAGAATATAATCTTAATTCAATAAAAAATAATGCTAAAAACAAATATATTTATGGAATTGAAAGAGATAATATTGTATTTTCAATAAATAAATATAAGTATGAAAGAGATAAAACTTTAAAAATTCTTTTAATGGAATATTTAGAAAAACCAAAAGAAATTGCAGAAAAAGTTTTTAGAGAATACATAAATAATGATGAATTAGATAGAGTATATTCAAGAGTTGCTGGTATTCCAGATTATGATGTAACAGTAAAAGAAAAAATAGGAATTAGACTTTGGGAATATGAATTAGAGAATAAATTAATTAATGATTATGAGAATAATCTTAATAATGAAGTTAAGTTAGAACATGATATTGTAAATGCAATTAAAGATTTAGATGTGCAAACTGTGACATTAAATTTAGAACGAAAAGGTAAAGAAATATCTTTTAAGTATCCAAAAGACCAATTATATAATTTATATTTTAGCGATTATTATATTGCAAGTAGAGATGATAGAAAAGCAGTAAAAGAATTTTATGCAGATGATGAAAATAAAAGTTATTATTATGATTTTAAACTTGAAGATATTAAGTCAATTACATTTAGAAAACAGATAATTTTTGAACAAAAAGAATTAGAAAATGATAGAGATATTACAGATGAAATGTTTGAATAAAGATTAGAAACAGGAGTAAAAATTGCTCCTGTTTTTATAAAAAACTATTCTCCCAGCGGGCTAAAAAGGTTTTAGGAAATTTTTCCCTAAACAGCAAAATGGTGTCAAAACACCAAGCTGGCGAATATTGGACACTTAAAAATGCTCTCAATATTCGAGGCAAAATAAATTTGCCTTTGAATGATATGCTACACTTCGTTAGCATACATTATTTTTTTAGTAATTGGATTGGAGGAATGTAATATAAGTAGTTATGATGATGTATTTTTATCTTATAATAAGATAATTGAAAATTTGAAATTATTAGATATTAAAACTAAAACAGGCAAAATAATAGATCATAAAGATTTAGTAAAAGCAATAAGCATTATGAATAAAAAACATAGTAAATGTAGATGGCAAAGTGAAAAAGTAAGAAGTAAGAAATATTTTATTTTAAAAGAAGGCTATTATTGGCTTATATATGTATATTTTCAAAATGAAAATTCGTTTATAAATGCTGATATTAAATTTTTTAAAGATAGAATAAAACAATATGAAGAAATATTGAATATCAAAGAAAAAGAATTATTTAATTGTGATATTGAAGTAGAATGTTTAGATGTATTTTTTAATAGAAAAATAGAAACAGTAAAAAAAGCAATTCAAAAGATGATAAAAGTAAATAAAGAATATAGATATTTAGCAAATGAAAAATATGTTGTTTCAAAAGAAGGTATTAAGTGGTTATGTGAAAATTGCTTTAAAAATAAATATTTAGAATTGTTAGAAGATTATAAAATGGAATTAACAGAGATGTTTATACAAGCAGGATACATATATGATAATTTTTTTGAAAAGAATTAAAATAATTTTATATGGAGGGCGTAATGCTCTCTTTTTTAGTTAGGAAGTGATTTTATAGAATTAAATAAAAATGAAAGAAGAAATAGTATAAAAGTATGGGTATCAAAAGAAGAAAGAGTTTTGTTAGAAGCAAAAATGAAACATTATGGATATAAAACAATTGCAAAATATGTCAGGGATGCTGTTATATATGAAAATGTAACTTATGTGGATTTAAAAGGAAAACAAGAAATATATGATGCTTATAGTGAAAATACGAAACAAATAAAAGCTATTGCAAAAGAAATAAGACATATAAGTAAGTATGCAACACAAATATCAAGTGATGAAATAAAGTCTATGTATAATTCAATGGGAACAATATTAAAAAAACAAAAAGAAATGATAAATTTAATTGAGAAAAAATTAGATTTAGAAGTTTATAAAAAAGTACAGGATAATAAAGATGCCAGTTACTAAAAGACAAGCACATTATGGTTCGCCAAAAGAATTAATAGATTATATTTTAGATGAAAAACATAATGGAGAAAAAGCAGGAGTAGTTTCATCAATAAATTGTAATGTTGAGACAGCATTTCAAGAATTTAGAGATATACAAAACAAATATAAAATGGGTGGTACAAGAGTTGCATATCATATTATACAAAGTTTTTCTCCTTTAGATGATATAACAAAAGAAGAAGCAAACGAAATTGGAAAGAAATTGTGTGAAGAATTGTATTCAAATTATCAATGTATTATCTCAACACATATAGATAAGGGCCATATACATAATCATATTTGTGTCAATGCAATTAATTTAGATGGTGTAAAACTTGAAGATAGACTTGCAAATGAAAAAGAAGGTTTATATGCTTTAAGTGATACAAGCGATAGAATTGCAGGAGAATATGGTTGTTTTATAATGCCTAGAAAAACTTATTTAAATAATAAAAATAAGGATTATTATCATCAATATAAAAAACAATCGTGGAAAGAAAAAATAAAGTTAGATATTGAAGATATATTACCAAAATGTAATACATTTGATGAATTTATAGATGAATTAAGTATAAATGGATATAAAATCAAAAGAGGAAAAAATCTATCAGTTAAGTGTGATGGTATGGAAAGATTTGCAAGACTTAATACAATAGATGAAAGATTAAGTAGTAGTAATTTATATAAGTTCTTTAAAAATAAAGATAATGCTGTATTAGAAGATATAAATATAACTGAAAACAAATTTAATTTAAGTATTATAGAAAGTTTAATAGAATCAAAAACAGCAATTGAAAAAAGCAATATTCAGGTACAAAACAAAAAGTATAGTGAATATCAAAAAACAAAATATATGGAAATAAAGAGATATTATAGATTAAAACAACAATTAGAATTTTTAGAAAAATATAATATTATGTCTTTTGATGATATAGAACAAGAAATTGAAATTAAAAGAAGTATGATAAAAAGGGCAAATATTGTCTTGAAAAAGAAAAATGAAACATATAAAGAAATACTTGAAAAAACAGAAAAAGCACAAGATTATATTAGGCTATATGAAACATATAAATATGCAATGAGTTATAAGAAGCAGGATCCACAATATATATTTCCAAAAGAGGTAGAAATATTTTTAAAACTTCAGAAAGAATTAGGTATAGAAAATATTGAACAAGCAAAAGGATTAATAAAATCAACAAGAGAAGAAAGAATTGAAATTAACAAAATGAAGAACAATATTTTAGAAATACAAAGAGAATTAAATCATTTAGATACAATTAAAGAAGAAAAATTATCAGCAAGTAATTTATTTATACACAATATAAAATTTGGTGGAAATCATATTAAATATGAAAAGTCAGATGATAAATTTTATTGTATTGAGCTTCCATATACAAAAGATATAATTTATATTCCTAAAAAATATACTGCTTATAATGAAAAATATCAGTATTATACATTATATTTGGTAGATGATATGGAATATGAAATTTTTAATGATAAAGAAGAAATAATAGATACACGTACAGGCACAGAATTGGAACAAAGTGTATCAGAAAAGAAAAAAGAAATAGATTATAGTTATAATGAATTTAATATATATTAAATTGCTCTCAAATCAGCTTTGGGAGCTTTTTTTAATTTAAGGAGGGATAGTTATAGGAAAAATAAAATTATTAAGTTTATTTAGTGGAATAGGTGCTTTTGAAAAAGCACTAGACAAATTGAAAATACCTTATGAATTAGTGGGATTTTCAGAAATTGATAAATTTGCAATAGAAAGTTATTGTGCAGTACATAATGTTGCAAAAGAAAAGAATTATGGAGATATTTCAAAAATAGATCCAAAAGAATTACCAGATTTTGATATTATGACGTGGGGATTTCCATGTCAGGATATATCAATTGCAGGAAAAATGAAAGGAATTAAAGAAGGAGAAACAAGAAGCGGGTTATATTTTGAAGGATGTAAAATTTTAAAAGAAAAGTTACCTAAAATAAGTATAATTGAAAATGTAAAAAATTTAACAAGTAAAAGATTTCAAAATGAATTTAATTCAATATTAAAAGATCTATCAGATTTGGGTTATACAAATTATTGGCAAGTTTTAAATGCTAAAGATTATGGAATACCACAAAACAGGGAAAGAGTCTTTATTATTTCAATACGAGATGATAAAGGCTCTTTTTCTTTTCCAGAAAAAATGCCGTTAGAATTAAAATTAAAAGATATGTTAGAAGATGTGGTAGATGAAAAATACTACTTGTCAGATAAAGCAATAGGTAGATTAATAAAGAAGAATAACAAGTTAATAAAAACAAATGACAATCCAGAAATTAGTTCTTGTATAATTGCAGGATATTATAAAATGGATGGTGGAAATAATCAATATATAGCAAATAAAGTAGATAGAATTGGTGGAATATATGATGATGAAAAACATAAAAGACAAGCAGGCGGTATTTATAATTCAGATGGAATATCTCCAACATTAACAACAATGTTTCCAGGAGGAAATAAGCAACCATTTGTATTAGTAAAGGAAGCTACTAAAAAAGGTTATGCAGAAGCAAAAGAAGGAGATTCAATAAATTATGCTTATGCAAATAATTTGAAGAAAAGAGGTAGAGTTGGTAAAGAAGTTTCTCAAACGATATTAACAACACCTAGTATTGCAGTTTTAGAAAATACAAATAAATTGATATGTTTAAATAATAAAGATAAAAAGTGGAGTATTCAAGATAGAATATATGATACAGAAGGGATTTATTCATCAGTAACAGCAAGTAATTTTAGATCTAATATAGCAGAAAGAAAAATGTTTAATTCATTTAATAATAAAGAAATTAAAGATATAGCACCAACACAAACAGCAAATTGTGGTAATATTCATAGTAGCGCAGCAGTTCTTATTTCGGAAGATGGTACAACATTTATGAGAATAAGAAAATTAACACCTTTAGAATGTTGGCGACTTATGGGATTTGATGATGAAGATTTTTATAAGGCAAAAAATGCTGGTATATCAGATACGCAATTGTATAGACAGGCAGGGAATAGTATTGTTGTAAATGTTTTAGAATGTATATTGAAGAATTTAATGAGAGAGTAAATAAAAAGTCAAAGTTTTATTAAATAATTTTAATAGGAGGCTTTGACTTTCTTTTTTTATTTAATTATTTATTTATTGACTTTATCTTTAAGAGCTTTTCCAGCTTTAAAAGCAGGAGTTGTTGCAGCTGCGATTTTGATTTCTTCTCCAGTTTGAGGATTTCTACCAGTTCTTGCTGCTCTTTCTCTAGTTTCAAAAGTACCAAATCCAACTAATTGAACTTTTTCTTTTTTTGCTAATTCTCCAGATACAACATTAACAAATGAGTTTAATACAGATTCTACATCTTTTTTTGTTAAGTTTGTTTCTTTAGCCATAGCATCAACTAATTCAGCTTTATTCATTATTATAACACCTCGCTTTCAATGATATAATCTATAATCTTATGTATAGAAATGATATATCAAATGTTTATTATAAAGTCAATAAAATTTGACAAATTTAGAATAAAAGAACCAAAAATTATATTTTTGTGATATAATGTCATAGAAAGAAGGTTTAAGAAATGACAGATAAATTTATATTTGATTACATTGAATTAAAAGAACAAGAAAATTCTGAATTTATTAGATATTCTTATTATGAACTAAAAATTAAAAGTAATCTAACAGATGAAGAGATAGATAGATTTTTAAAAGTAAATAGAGATTATTTTGAAAATCATAATTATAGAGTATATTTTACTGGAGCAAGATATGAGTATAAAGGTGCTTTTCAAAATGTCCAAGCTAATGAGTTAATGATAGCAATAAAAGAAAAACAGGAGTAATAATAATGAATTTATATGAAGTAATGAATGATAAAGAAATAAAATTATTAAATGATGCAGGAATAAAAGTAGAAGATAAAGAGTATTTGCAAGAAGATTTCAAAACGATGGAGCATAAAATTATAGAACATATAATGTCAGCAAGTTCAAAAAATGGAGATATTGATAGAATAAGAATTAAATATAATGTGATTTTAGATAAAATACAAATGTAATACAGAAAAGTAATATATTTATGTTTTGAATTAGATTAAAAAAAATTGCATAAAGAACATGGAGGTTTGATATGGAAATAGTAGATAGAATTAAAGGCAGCTTGATTGGTGGAGCAATTGGAGATGCATTAGGATATCCAGTTGAATTTATGAAAATTGAATCTATAAAAAATAAATATGGAAATAATGGAATAACAAAATATGAATTAAATAATGGAAAAGCTCTTATTTCTGATGATACTCAAATGACTTTGTTTACAGCAAATGGTTTAATGTATGGTATTACAAGAGGGAAAATGAGAGGAATAATGGGACCAATAGAAAGTTATGTTTATATGGCTTATAAAGATTGGTATTATACTCAATATAAAAATGAACAGCCGAAAGACTATTTTTTCTCAACATGGTTATTTAATTTAAAAGAATTAAATGAGAGAAGGGCTCCGGGGAATACATGTTTATCAGCATTAAGTAATAGCGAAATGGGAACTATTGAAAAACCAATAAATAATAGTAAAGGTTGTGGAGGTGTTATGAGAGTTGCACCAGTTGGATTATATTTTAAGCCAAGTAATTATATGACATTGGATAAAGTTGGACAAATTAGTGCAAAAATATCAGCTATAACACATGGACATCCATTAGGAATAATTCCAGCATATTTATTGGCAGTTTTAATAAATGATATAACTTATAATGAAAAAATTACATTAGAGGAACATGTTAATAATGCAATGGAATGTTTTAGAAAAAATTTAAAAATATTTGGTAAAGAATACAATAAACAATTTGAAAAATTAATAGAAAAAGCAATTAAACTTTCTAAACAAAACATTAATGATATTGATGCAATAGATGAATTAGGAGAAGGTTGGGTTGCAGAAGAGGCATTAGCTATTGCGATTTATTCATGTTTAAAATATACATCAAGTTTTGAAAAAACAATAATAGCAGCAGTTAATCATAGTGGAGATAGCGATTCAACTGGATCAATTGCTGGAAATATAATAGGGGCATATCTAGGATATGATTCTATACCAAAACATTATATAAATAATTTAGAATTAGTTAACGAGATGATGGAAATTGCAACAGATATGTCAAGATATTGTCCAGTAGATGAATATGCAGAAAATAATGATAAAGATTGGTTAAATAAATATGTATATATAAAAAGAAAATAAATTTAAGGAGGAAGATTTAGATGGATATTATTGTTGAAGGAGTAGGAAAGAAATATTATAAACCAGACGAAGTGAAAATAAATTTGGAGTTTTATACAAAAGCTAACACTTATGAATCTGCTTTAGAAGAAGGAACTAGAGATGTACAAATATTTATGAATGATGTACTTGGAACAATGAACTTTGAAAAGAAAGATTTAAAAACTAGAAGTTTTAGAGTTTATGAAGAAAAAAAATATGATTATGAAAATAAAATCGAGGTTAAGTTAGGGTTTGCATATACACAAAATGCAACGTTAAAATTTGATTATGATATTGATTTTATTTCAGAATTTATGGATAAGGTAAGTAAATTATTAAATCCACCTAAATATACAATAGGATTTGATATTAAAGATATGACAAAAATCAAAAAAGAAGTAATTGCAGAAGCATATAATAGTGCAAAAGAAAAAGCAGAAGCAATAGCAAATGCAGCAGGAAAAACATTAGAAGAATGTATAAAAATTGATTTTAGACCATTTGATGAAAGAGTTTACTCTGCAAGTAAAATAGGAAATTCTATGTTTGAAGCAGAAAGAGCAGATTATTCTTTTAAAAAAATGTCAGCACAGGAGACAATTACAAATATATTTACACCTGAAGATGTGGAAGTTCAAGAAACTTTATATTGTTTATGGATAACAAAATAGAATGCTAATAAAGTAAGATATTATCTTGCTTTATTTTTTAAAAATATTAAATAGAAAATATGATAAAAAATGTATAAAAATATTGTAGAAAAATTGTGAAAAACATTGTTTTTTTTGAGTAAATAGTATAAAATATTATTGAATAGTTATATTCAACAGATGAAAAATTGGAGTGATAAAATTGAATAATAAAGTTGTAAATAAGCAAATACCAATAAAAAGTATTATAGATATAGCTAATTATATGGAAGATTATAAAGAAAGATATGATAAAATTTTTCAAGATGAGGAAAATAAAAATAAAGGTAAAAGTTTTGGAGAAAAAAATTACGAATATGAAAATGGATATACAAGATTAGAATATACAATTGAATTTCATAATGGTAAAAGACTTACAGAATCAGATTATAATTGGTTCGTGGGTAATTTAAATCAAACGAGAATGATAAAAGAAATATATATATCATTATCCATTGCATATAACTCTAGATCTAATGGAAGTGATTATAATGATATTAGGAATAATATTCATGCAAATGTTGAATTTAGAGATTGTGGTATGGAATTAAAATATTCTGATGTTACAATAAACATTGATACAACGAATCAAGAGAATGAAGCACATAATATATATTCAACAATTATGAATACACTAGAAAATAATCCAGATAGATATGATAAAACGATAAAAGGTAGAAAATTAAGAATACAATCATTTACTATTTCTATTGGAATTATTTTATCTTATATATTATATATAGTTTTATTGATAAATAAATCAAAATTTCCAGTAGAGATGGGAGAATTTTTGAACAATAAAAATATATTAATTTTTGGACAATGGTTCGTTGCAATCCTATTAGGAAATGTTTTTTCTTATTGGTATATATTAGGATTATATAGACCTCTATTACCAGAAACAAAATATGCAGGATACGATCGTTCAACTTATAAATCAAAGTACAAAGATGATATAGACGATTATGTAGAACATTCAGAAGTACATTTTGGAAAGTTTTGGGATGCTGAAAATAGAAGAAATAAAATAGAGAAAATATATAAAATAACAAGAATAATTTTACTTGTACAATTAGTAGTTAGTATAATATTATATCTTGTAATAAAATAGTAAGATGAAAAGAGGATAATATGGCAAAATTTACGGTTGCAAATGGTAAATATGTTGTTTATGCCCAAAATCAACAAGAAGCTAAAGAAATATTGATTCAAGAATTAGAAAGATTTGATGATATAAAAGATAAAATGGCTGATTTACTAACAAAAGATGGTCATGAATGGCAAAAATTTATGGATAATATATCCGAAGATAGATTAAATGTACACTTTAATGATGAACATTCAGGAATATATGATATAGATCCTACGGCAAAGGGAGAGGTTAGACAAAGAGGAACTCAAAATGGAGCTTTTTTATATGAGTTAGCATATAGGTATCCAGAAATACAGGGACATAATGCTAATTTTAGATTAGCACATGAAATGGGACATTTAATGTTAAATCCTTCAAATGCCAATCAACAAAAATATGACGAAAAATCAAATTCAAGACAAGTTGCTGGGTTAATAAGAAGAGATGAGGCAACAGGGAAACTTTATGGAGAACAAATACAAGAAAATGCAATAAACTTACTTGCACAATTAGCTATAAGAGGAGATGTAAAAGCTGATGATATTATAACTGGGAAAATAGATTTATCAGAGTATAACTCATATAAAAAGTGTGATGATTTAGTTAATTTGTTAGCTGTATCAATGAGAAATGATTTTGATAAAGAAATGTCATTTGAACAATTAGCAGAACAAAAAATTGATGCTATGATAACAAGAGAAGATGGAAGCCAAGTACCTGCTAATACATTTTTTTATGGAATACTTAATGATTCAAGTGTTATAGAAAATGAATTTGATAAATATCTTGGAGATGGAGCTTGGAGAGATTTAAATCAAGCATTTGAACAATTATATGACCAAAATATAAGTAAAGAAAAATTTGATTTGATTTTAAAAAATGCACAAGGTTTAATACAAGAATTTGCTAATGTTAGATATCAAGATAAATATAAAGAGGCAGTTGCTAGAAATGGTGGTTTTAAAGATATTCCAAATCTTACTGAAAAACTAGAGATGATTGAAAAAATGACAGGTAAACAATTTGTAAGAAATGAAAATACTATACCACAACAAGAAGATGTAAGAATGCCAGAAGGTTATTCTATAAATGAATTTGGAGAAATTATTAGACCAGCAAGACTAGAAGTGAATAGACCTATTGAAGAACAAAATGAAATTCGTGATAATGGAATTAAAAACACAAGATTTGGTGCTGTCATAAGTTCAAGTACGTATAACCAGCATTTTAACCAAAATATAAATCAAAATGAAAATAAATTATCATTAAAGCAAAGAATAGCACAATTTTTACAGAAAAATAATTTGTTTATGAATTTATCATTTGTTGAAAACTTTGTACATCATCAATTAGATGTGTTGCCAGAAGCTACTCAACCAACGAAAAATGAGACAAATACAGTTAATAGGACAAGGGAAAACTTTATAAATGAACTTACAAATTTTGGAGCATATAGAAATCTGCCACCAATTCAAAGAATGTCTGATCCTCAAAAGTTAGAAGAAATGAGAAGGAAAATGGAACAACATACTCAAGAAAATGATGATCCAGAAAGATAGGTAAAATATGAATGAAGATAAATATAGAATAGAAGAATATACAGACTTTATGCTTAAATTATATAGGGGAGCGGTTGTACCTAAAGAAAATCCAAATTTTAATAATAATAGAGTAGAAATTGAAATTTATAGTAGTGTTTTGGATGAAATAAAGGATTGCAAAATAAATATAAACGGTAAAGATTATAATATAAAAAGTCAAAATTTATTAAATAAAATTAAAGAATTTATAACTAACAATTTAGACCTTTTAATAAATTGGTCAAAACATCAAAATCATCACAATTTAGATTGCAATGCTTATGAAGGTGGAATTGCTAGAACAATTAGAGTAAAATATGGACAGCTAATTATACTAGTTAATGGACAAGTTAGAGATATTGGGCAACTATGCGATGAATTTATAGAAAAGATAGTAACTTTAATTTTAGATGAATGTGAAAAGACAGATGAAGATTATCTAATGGATACTATTGATAATATGCAAGAAGATTTTTATGAAGAGAATAGTGAATTTGAAAAATATTGTAAACTATATGAAGAAAAATTTGGTAAAAAAGCATATATTGCAGAGCCTAGTGGAACAATAAAACAGACAATAGATGCAATTAAAAAATGTTTAGAAGAAGATAAAGATATGTTAGATGATTTATTATATCCTAATTTAATGGAAGATATAAAAAATGGAATTCTTTATTAAGTTATTAATGTTTTTATATAATAAAAAATGAAAGGAATGAAAAAAATGATAATAGATGGAAAAGAAATTGAAAATAAATCTGAAATTGTGAAATTAATCAAAAATGGGGTAAATGTTTTAGAATTTATAAAAGTTGACTCTGATATTGATTTAATAAGTACATCAATAGTATTGGAAGGTAAAGACGATGATTTATTCTATGAAGAATCAGCTGAAATGATACTTAAAGCTGCTATTTATTATGTATTGAATGTAGACGGAGAAGAAAAGTCTTTGACAAGATGTAAAGAAATTTTACAACAGGGAATTAATAATGAAGATGGGGTATCAATATTGAAAAATATATTTGATAAGGAATATCACGCTAAAGATTTATACAAATTTATGGATATTGCATTAGAAAGGAATCAAAAATTAATAATGGAAAAATTAAAAGAAAGATTAACAAAAATATAATAGGAGGAAAAATAAGATGGTTGATTATAAAGAAATGTTAAATCAAAAAGCAGACGAATTTTTAAATGATGCTAAAAGAATATTTGAATTAGAATTAAATTTTAGAGAATATATTAATGAAATGCTAAGTGAAGATAGTTATAAAAAAGCATCTCGTGAATATGATGAAGAAACTAGTAAAATAATGGTAAGAATAAAGGAAACTAATAAAATTCTTGAAGAAGTAGATGAAAATGTAATGGAAGATATGAGCTGTGTATCTAAAGAAAAGATGCAGGAATTAAATATAGAATTAGGAAAAATAATGAGAATTATGGGACTTAATTCATGGTGGGTAAAAGAATACGGAGATGTAAGTTTTGATGATAAACCATGTGAAAACTTATACCAAAAAATATATGACGAACATATAGAAAATTCAAAAGAATTTTTATTTGAATTTATAAATGTAACTAATAAACTTTTTAACAAATAAGAAATGAAAAAGGTTGTCTTGAAAAAGCAACCTTTTAATCATCTATGTCCTCAAATAATTTAGAATCATAAAATTCTTTTAATGAGATTTTTAATGTTTTACAAATTTGATATATTACCATTGAACTTGGATTTTCAACTTTGCAATTTACTATATCTCTTAATGTTGATGGAGGAATAGTGGAAGTTTCAGCTAACTTATTTATTGTTATTTTTCTATCAGCACATAATTCATCTATTCTTTTACTTAAGGCTTCTTTAAATAGCATTTTCAATCCCTCGCTTTCTTGCATAATATTTTATAAGAAAAAGCAAGAAAATATGCACGGATATCCGTTGACTTAAAATGTTGCAAATGATATAATTGTTGATATACAATGAATGTATAAGTAGAGCAGTACATAGTTATTGAAATTGATACTGCTTTTATTATAAAATATAACTTGGGGAAATAGCATATTGCAAAAGGAGGAAGTATAATGGAACAAATATTTATTGTAGTATTTTTTGTTATTTTAATTGGAGTAATTGGTTATTTTGAAATAAAAGAAAATAAAGAATTTGAAAAAGAGGAGAATGAAGTAAAAGATGATCCCGATAGATTTAGTAAAAAAATTAGAGCTGTAAAGGAAGAATATGGCGAATTTAACTATAACGAATATCCAGTAATGAAAATAGGAGAATGGGAAAAAGAAGTTAGAAAAAATATGGATTCAATAGTTGATACAAAAACTAAATATAGTTCAAATAAAGAATTAAAAATATTAGTAGGAGATTATAATAGAGCTTCTGTATCTAATACAACTTCGGTGTTAGAAAGTATAGGATTAAATGTTACTATTGCAAATTCAGGTATTGAAATAATAGAAAGAATAAAAAATAATGAAAAATATGATTTGATAATAAGTAATAATATTTACAATACAGGTCATTGTGATGGACCAGAAACTCTTATGAGATTAAGGGAAATAGATAACTTTAATATTCCTGTTATTGTTTTAACAGTTTCAGATGGTAAAAGAGATATGTTTATAAATGGTTATGGGTTTGATGAATATATGGTAAAACTTTTAACACAAGAAAAAATAATAGAAACATTACCAAAATTATTTAAAGATTTAGAATTTACAAAAATTGAAAGCAATAAGCCAGCATAAGACTTATTGCTTTTTTCTACCTAATAACTTATCTATTGAAAAAGGTTTATAGACAAGAGTTAAACTATATAAGAATGTTGTAGGTATTAAGTTTTTAGAATTTTCATAATGTGCATAATTTGCTTGTGATGTATTAATTTTCTTTGCAACTTCTTCTTGTGTCATAGCATTTTTTTTACGAAGTATGCGAAGATTTTTTGATATTAAATCTATATCTATCTCTAATGGTAAATATGATGCATCATTTTTGTTTGTTATTCCAAATAAGTAATCAAGACTAAAATTATAATGATTAGCATATTCAATTAATCTTCTTAATGGAATAGTATCTTTTCCAGTTTCCCATCCAGATATTGTGGTAAAGTTTAAATTAAAGAACTCTGCAATATCTTTTTGTTTTATATCAATATTTTCTCGACTATTTTTAAAATTTTTAATTATCATTGTTTTCACCCTATATAATTATTCCACTTACTAGGGTAAATATTATATTTCTAGGGGAAATAGACTATTAAATGTCAAAAAACTTTATTTGTTTGCAAAGTTCGACAAATTTCGCAAAAGGAATGTGATATATTTAGCAAGAAAATACAAAAAATATATAAATATATCATAAAAACTATAATATTCCATAAATCATCATTATGAAATATCAATAAAAAATATATTTTGATAGTTATAATCATTATATGAAATATCAAACTATATGTATAACAGAAATTAACTTTTTGTATAATAATTTACGCATTTTAT
>ENA-UONS01000766-UONS01000766.1-human-gut-metagenome-genome-assembly--contig:-CS19-NODE-766-length-34400-cov-11.445916_pt1 | contig 34400 bp, 33 predicted proteins | sample MGYA00242458_ERZ724005 | MGnify/ENA metagenome assembly ERZ724005
AACCGCCGCATGAACTGAGGAACCATTTTTATAAAAGCCATCTCCCCCTGCTGTCAAAACCGAAATATGCACGTCATGTTCCAAAAACAATGGGGGGTGATGCACAGCGTGCAGCAGCCCCTTTCTTTTATCGCTTTATTCCAGCTCGGTGTCGTCCGGGTGGGCGTCGGCTTCCAGCAGGGTCTTTTTGGTACGCAGCAGGTTCTGCGGGCTCACCGAGAAGCTGCGCAGGCCCATCTGCAGGTACTGCACCGTGTTCACCGGGTTGCCCACGGCCAGGCCGCAGATGGTCACCGGCACGTTGCCGGCCTTTGCCGCCTCCATGACCATGGCGATGAGCTTTTTCATAGCCGGGCTGGCGGGGCGGTAATACCGCTCCGCGCTGGCCAGCTCCCGGTCGGCGGCGTGGGTGTACTGGGTCAGGTCGTTGGTGCCGATGACCAGAAAATCGCACCCGTGGGCCACGAATTCCTCCGCGGTCAGGCAGGCCGACGGCACGCTGAGCATGACGCCGAAGGGGGTCTTTTCGTTGAAGGGCACGCCCCGCTCCCGCAGGCTCTGGCGGCAGTGCTCCACGATGTGCATGGCGGCGTCCCAGTCCTCCACATCGGTCACCATGGGGAACATCACCCGCAGCGGGCCGCGGTGGGCGGCCCGCAGCAGGGCACAGATCTGGGTCTCGAACTGCCGGGGCTGGCGCAGGCTGTTGCGGATGCCCCGCAGCCCCAGCTTGGAGGACTGCACCCCCTGATAGGCGTCCGCCATGGTGCGGTCGGCGCCAAAATCGAAGGTGCGCACGGTCACAGGGCAGCCCTGTGCCGCTGCAAGGCAGGAAGAATAGAAGTAGAACTGCTCCTGCTCGTCCAGAATGCGGCCGGGCAGCATCATGTAGCTGCTGCGCAGCAGGCCCACGCCCCGGGCACCGGACTGCATGGCGGTGTCGATATCCTCCGGGCCAAAGCAGTTGGCCAGCAGCTCAAAGGCTGCGCCGTCCCGGGTGTAGCCGGGCTGGCGGCCCAGCACCCGCATTTCTTCGTTTTCACGCTGCAGCTCACAGATGCGGGCTTCTGCCTGCTGGCGGGCCACCGCGTCCGGGTCCAGGATGCATTCGCCCTTGGTGGCGTCCAGAATGACCGTGCGGCCGTCGCAGTCGTCCAGGAACTCCGGCCCCACCTGCACGATGCCGGGGATGTTCATGGCCCGGGCAATGATGGCGGCATGGCTCTGGCCGCTGCCCTCGGTGGTGACGACGCCCAGGATCATGCCGGAGGGCACACTGAACAGGTCGGTGGGCATCAGGCGGTCGGCGGCCAGGATCACCGGGTGGTCCAGTGCCAGCCACATGCGGGGCCGGTTGCCCAGAATGTTGATCACCCGGCTGGTGGCGTCCAGAATGTCCACGCTGCGCAGCTGCATGTAGGGGTTGTCCTTCATGTTGGCCAGCTGGTCGGCGTAACGCTGGCCAACCTTGTCCATGGCGGCAGCGGCGCTGATGCCTGCCTTGATGCAGAACCGCACCTCGTTCATCATGCCTTCGTCGTCCAGCATCATGCTCTGGAACTGCAGGATGGCCTGCTCGGTGGAAGCGGCCCGCTCGGCCATGGAGTCCAGCTCGCTCTGGGCGGTGCGCACCGCATCTTCCAGCTGGCGCAGCTCCCGTTCCGGGTCAAAGGGCCCGGTGCTGAACGTTTCCACATGGCGTTCCAACCGGCTCACCTGCCCCAGCACAAGGCCCGGGGACGCAGAAACACCTTTACAGATCTTCATGTTCGGTCACCTCCGGCAGTTCCGGCGCGGTCAGGGCCTGCCAGACCAGCGCCTGCAAGAATGTATTGGGCAGCAGGGCCGCCAGCGCCGCCCGGCCCGCGTCCGCGCTGCCTGCAAACAGCGGGGCGAACCCGGCCATGCGCGCACGGTCGCATTTGTCCAGAAACGCCTGCCCCAGCGTCCGGGTGGTGTAGTACACCGTGGGGTCTACCCCCACGTCCTCGGCCACGGTTTCCAGCGGGGAAAGCTCGGCGTCCTTCATCCGGGCCAGCAGCAGGGCCGCGTCTGCGGTAAGGGTCACGGGGTATTTCTCCCGCACGGCCTTCTGCACCGCGTCGAACCGTGCCCGGAACGCGGCAGCATCGGCGCTGCTGTCCGGGCCGTTGTCCACGGCATAGGCGCAGCCCCGCACCCGGCCAAAGGCCCGCAGGGTGTCGTAATAACCCAGCTCCACATTGCGGCGGGCGGTGTCGGGGTCAAAGTGCAGGATGTCGCCCAGCTCCCAGTAGCTGCGCACCATGGTGGTGGGCAGACCGGTGAGGTTGGGGCGGGTGATGCCCACCCCCTCCAGGTCCACGCACACCAGCTCGTCAGCCCCCATCTTTTTGGCAAGGCCGGTGGGCATGTTGTCGCTGTACCCGCCGTCCAGGAACTTGACCCCGTCGATCTCCCGCGCCCGCAGGGCAGGGAAGCAGGCCGCCGAGGCCATGAGGTAATCCTTCACGCGGCCCTGCGGGATCTCGTCCAACGTCAGCTCCCGGGGCTTCAGGCCCCGCTGCTCCACCGTGACAAGGCCAAAGCGGATGTTGGCGCGGCGCAGCGCGTCCTCGTCCAGCACCCGTTCCACGATCTCTTCCAGCGGCGAGACGTCCATACCGCCGGCCTTCACCACGCTGCGCAGAAAACTGTGCAGGGCCGACAGGTCGGCGTTTTCTTCGGGCAGCTCCATCACGTCCTTGCTGCGGATGGTCAGCCACATATCCCGCGCCACCTCGTACAGGTCCAGCACGAACATGGCACCGTTCAGGCTGCCCACACTGGTGCCGGTGATGATCTGCGGGTGCCAGTCCAACTCCATCAGAGCCTTCCACACGCCCACCTGATAGCTGCCGCGTGCTCCGCCACCGGCCAGCACCAGCGCTTTGCACGGAGTGGTTTGGTTTTCCATACTGCCTGCCTCCCTGTCTGTCTTTGCTGAAATTATACCATATTTTCCGGAAAATTTCTCCCCGTTTTTTGGTTCCTCACGGCTTTTATACGGCTAAGATCCGTGGTATACTGGGCAGGAATCATCTTGAAGGAGGAACTTTGCCCCATGCGCTGCAAGCAATGGATCTTTGATATGGACGGCACCCTCACCGACAGCATGACCGTGGTGTGGCGGGGTGCCCCGCTGGCGCTGCTGCAGCGCTATGGCCGCACGCCCAAAGCAGACCTGAACGACGTGCTGCTGACCATGGGCATGGCCGACGGTGCCCGCTACCTCATCCGAGAATACGGCCTGCCCCTGACCGAGGCGGAATATTACGACGTGATGCGGGACGTGATCGCCCAGCTGTACGAAACGGTGGACCTGAAGCCCGGTGTGCGCACCCTGCTGGCAAAGCTGCAGGCTGAGGGGGCCCGGCTGTGCCTGTGCTCCAACACCTGGTCCGACCAGTGCCGCACCGTGCTCACCCGGCTGGGCATCGCGGACTATTTTTCCTTCATCGTGGAGGCGCAGGGCGTGCTGCACAAGAGCCGCCCGGAGGTGTTCTTCGAGTGCATGCACCGGCTGGGCGGGGCCGACCCCGCCGCCTGCGCCGTGTGCGAGGACGCCATTTACGCCGCTTCCACTGCCCACAAGGCCGGGTTCACCGTGCTGGGCGTGCAGGACGCCGCCAGTGCCGACGATGCCCCTGCCATGGCGCAGGTGTGCGACCAGTTCCTGCCGGACTGGACCGCACTGGACTGGACAAAGATCTGAGAAATTTTTCCGCAAAAACACGCCGGTGTTCCCGCTGTGGGAGCACCGGCGTGCTGTTATTTCAGGCTGTATTTCTGCTGCTGCACCCATTGCTGGAAGGCGTCCCGCACGGCACCCTCCCGCCCGCGGGGGATGGAGATGCGGGCCCCGCTGCGCATGCGCAGCTCCCCGGCAGAAAGCAGGTCCGCCTCGGCCAGATTGACCACATAGGAGCGGTGGGGCTGCAAAAAGCGCCCATCCGCCAGCAGAGGCTGTGCCACCGCAGAAAACGGCACCCGCAGCGACAGGGTGGGCACGTCCTCCCCGCTGGTGAGGTGGAAGTGCACGATGTGGTGGGTGCACTCCAGATATTCGATGCCCGCATAGGGCAGCGCCCGCAGGCCCTCGGCGGTGTTCACCGTGACGGACGGGCCGTATTCCGGCTCGGTGGCGCGGGCCAGCAGGGCCGAAAGCTCCCGCTGGCGCACCGGCAGCAGCAAATATTGCAGCGCATCCACCTTGTAGGCGCTGTAAGCGTGGGCCGTGGTGCGGGCCACAAAGGCCAGCGGGGCCCGGCGGCCCCGGCGGCGCAGCTCCCCGGCAGCCGCCAGCCCCACCGGCGCAGCCGAGCCGGAAAGCTCCAGCAGGTACAGGTCGTACCGCACGCCCTCCCCGTCCTTCCGCAGCAGGGCGTCGGTGTCCGGCAGGTGTTCCACGATGCAGGCGTCCGCTCGCCGGGCAAAAAATTCCATGCACTGGCGTTCCAGCCCGCTGCGCAGGCCCGCGTCCGGGCTGCACACCGCAATGTGAAAGATCACAGGATCCCTCCTCTTCAAACCCGCCCTTGCATTTTGCGCGGTGCGGGGGTATAGTAATCAAAAAAACAACAAAGGAGACGCCGCCATGTCAAAGCCCCTTGTCAGCATCATTCTGCCCGTGTACAACGCCCAGAACCACATCGCCCGCTGTCTGGAGAGCATCTGCGCCCAGAGCTGGCAGAACATCGAGGTCATCGTGCTGAACGATGGCTCCAAGGATCAGAGCCTGCCCGTGTGCGAAGCGTTCCGCGCAAAGGATGAGCGCATCGTGCTGGTGGACAAGGCCAACTCCGGCGTGTCCGACACCCGCAACCTGGGCCTGAAGCTGGCCAGCGGCAAGTATGTGCAGTTCGTGGACAGCGACGACTATATCGACCCGGACTTCACCGAGCATCTGGTCACCGCTGCCGAACAGAACAACGCCGACCTGGTCATCGCACCTTACAAGATGGTGATCCCCGCCGGGGCCACCAAGCCGGAACAGGTGCTGGACAAGCTCCAGGACGAGCTGGGGGTCATGACCGTGGCCCGGCCCCCGGAGGTACGGGAGTACGGCTTTCTGCCTGCCGGGGTCTACACCCAGGACGAGTTTGCCCGGCATCTGATGGACAAGCCTGCCTCTTATTTTTACGGGGTGCTGTGGAACAAGCTGTACCGCCGGGACCTGCTGGTGGACCACCAGATCCAGTTTACCAGTGAGGTGCGGTGGGCCGAGGACCTGGTGTTCAATATGCAGTACCTGGAGTACGCCAACGTGCTGGTGTCCATCCCGGAGGCAGGGTACTACTATGTCCAGAACCCCCAGAGTATCTGCCACACCCAGATCAACGCCGCCTCTCTGGTGCAGAACAAGATCCAGGTGTTCCACTACTACACCGAGCTGTACACCCGGCTTGGCATCTACGAGCAGGTGCGCCCGCAGCTGTACAAGTTCCTGGTGGATATTGCGGAGAGCACTTACCCTTCCGGCCCCTTCAAGGAGGTCATCGACGAGGCCAAGGCCTACTGGAAGGATGCCCGCGAGGACGTGCAGACCCGCACCGCCGAAGCGCGCGAGCGCTGGAACGGCATGCGGGAGGAGCTGCGGGAAACGGCGCAGGAACGCAGTGCCGAGCGGAAGGCCCGGCACGACAGCGACCCCAAAGAATAAGCAAAAGCAACAAACGGGAAGCCGCAGGAGCTTGCACGCTCCGGCACGGCTTCCCGCTTTTTTATGCGATGTTCAGCGGCCGGGTGCTCAGCAGCCGATGGCGGCGCACTTCTTGGCCAGCCACTCGCGCTCCTCGTCGTTCAGGCGGGGTGCCAGCTTCTCGAACACCTGACGGTGGTAGTTGTTCAGCCAGTCCAGCTCGTCCTTGGTCAGCACACCGGGCACGATGGGAGAAGTGGCGATGGGCACGAACATGATCGGCTCAAAGCCCAGGAAGGTGCCGTACTGGTTGTCGGCCTTGTGCACGCACACCAGCTCGTTCTCGATGCGGATGCCCACCAGATCGGTCTCGTACACGCCGGGCTCGTCGGTCACGATCATGCCCGGGCGCATCAGGGTGGTGTTGCGGCCGTTCAGGGCGTGGGGGCCTTCGTGGACGTTGCCCACAAAGCTGACGCTGTGGCCGGTGCCGCAGCGGTAGTTGATCAGGTGCTGCCACAGCGGTTCACGGGCGATGGTGTCGATCATATGGCAGTCGCAGTAGTCCAGCCAGACCGCCTTGGCGATGTCGATGTGGCACTGCAGGGTCCAGGTGTAGAACTTGCGCTCGTCCTCGGTCAGCTCACCCAGCGGGTAGGTGCGGGTGATGTCGGTGGTGCCGTCCATGTAAGTGGCACCGCTGTCCACCAGCAAAAAGCCCTTGCGCTGGAGCTTTGCGTGGTCCTCCGGGGTGGCGTGGTAGTGCATCATGGCTGCGTTGCCGCCGTAGGCTGCAATGGTGCCAAAGCTCTCCACAATAAACTTATCCGTGGTGCTGCGGTACTTGTGCAGGATCTCGTCCACGGTCAGCTCGGTCAGCTCTTCGCCGGCTTCCAGACGCTTTTCCAGCTCGATCTGGAACCGCACCATAGCCACAGCGTCGCGCAGGTGGGCTTCCTTGTCGTGGGTCAGCTCCACCTCGTTCTTCACGCCCTTCATGGGCAGCAGCGGGTCGGCCAGGTCCTTCACGGTGAGGGCGGCGTTGTTCTCCAGCACCTGATACACGGCATAGTTCACGGTGGCGCTCTCTGCCAGCACGGTCTGGGGCTCGGTCTCAGCGGCCATGAAGTCCAGCACACTGTCGTACTCGGCCAGGGTCACACCGTTGGCTTCCAGTTCCGCCTTTGCCTCCGGGGTCACGCGGGCGGTGTGGATGAACAGCACGGCGCGGTCCGGGGTGACATAGCAGTAGGCCATGGCGTAGGGGGTGCACTCGATGTCCATGGCGCGCAGGTTCAGCAGCCAGGCAAGGTTGTCCAGCTTGCCCACCAGCTGGGCGGTGCAGCCCAACTCGGCCAGCTTTGCACGCAGCTGGCCCAGCTTTTCGGCGGGGGAGAAGCCTGCGTATTCCTTGGGCAGGATCCAGGCCGGGGTAGCGGGCAGAGCCGGGCGGCCCTCGGTCCACAGCTCATCCTCCAGGAACAGGGTCTTGATGGCGGCGTTCTTGGTTTCCAGCGCCTTCTTCACGCTGTTCACCAGCGCGCAGCTGGCGGTCAGACCGCACAGGCCCAGCTTGCCGCCCTCAGGCACCACCTTGGCGCAGTATTCCTCCACGGTGGGCACGCCCGGCTCACCCATCTTCATCAGCTGGATCTCGGTGCCTGCGATCTCCTTCTCGGCCTGCACAAAGTAACGGCCGTCGGCCCAGACAGCACTCTCGGTCATGGTGACCACAAAGTTGGAGTTTTCACCATGGAAGCCGGAGAAGTAGGTCAGGGAGGTGTAGTGGTCGGGCAGGTACTCGCTGGAGTGGGGGTCGCCCACCGGGATCAGGTACACGTCCACACCGTTTGCCTGCATGGCGGCACGCAGAGCGGCCAGCCGTTCGGGAACTGTATTCATGCTCATAGAAAAGCCTTCTTTCTCCTATTTGCCGGAAGAACGTCCGGCGGCGGTGGTTTGCTACTGCATATTGTAGCATTCCGGCGCAAAGAATGCAATGCGGGAGTACAACCGCATCTTGGGCACCGGGCCGGACCACTGCCCGAAAGGGAACTTCTGTGTCCCCGGCCAAGGGCAGAGCTGCTGCTTTTTGCTTATACTGCGCTGGTACTGCCGGAAGCGGCGGTATCAGTGCCCGGCTTCTGTGGGGGCTGCCCTCCGGCCGGAGCCTGCCCGTTGTCCGGCGGGGTGGTGCCCTCCGGGGGCGTCTGGCCATCAGTCGGGGCCGGGCCATTGCCGGGTGCCTGCCCACCGCCGGGGCCCCCGGACATTCCGGCAGCGGCTTCCCCAGTCTGGGCATCGGCGGCGGCGATCTCGCTGCTGTCGGCTGTAAGGGTATAAGTGGCTCCATCGGACAGTTCCGGGCTGGAGAAGAACACAAAATTCGTGCTGCATACCGCTGCTGCCGTGTACAGGGCCTTGCCGTCAGCATCGCAGATGGACAGCCCTGCTCCTGAGGACAGACCCAGCTTCTCCCGGCTGCCGCCGTAGGTCACATAGGGCTGTTCGGCACTGATAGAGCAACTCATGCCGGAGCTGCCGCCTGCCGCCAGGATCGTGCCGCCGGTAATGGTGATAAGCCCATCGGCATCCAGCGGCTGGTTGTCGGCGGTGTTGGCCGTCCACACTGCGATATTGCCGCCGGAAATGGTCAGGGTTCCGTTGGAGTCAAAGCCATCGCCCTCGGAGGAGCAGGCGTTGATGGTGCCGCCCATAATGTTCATCACAAAGGCATAGTCCCCCAGGTCGGAGTTTGCCGCATTCAGGCAGTCATCTGAAGCGGTGATGTCGATCTTTCCGGAATAAATGTTCATCTCGGCGGCTTCCAGCCCCTCGGAGCAGGTGGAGATATTGATGGTGGGGCCATCGGTACCCTCCGCTCCCACATTCAGGTACAGGTCGCAGTGCACGGCATCGTCCCCGGCGGCAATGTTCAGGGTACCACTCTCCACGTTCAGCTGCTGTTCCGCATTGATGGCATCGTTCACCGGGGCATCAATGTTCAGCGTCAGTGCCCGGATGGTCAGGGATGCATCCCGGTCCTCCTCCGTGGTGCCGGACTTGATGCCGTTTTTGCCTACGGCGTGGAGGTTCAGGGTGCCGGTGCCACACAGCACCACCTGGGAGCCATCCTTGCACTTGACCACCGCACTTTCGGCATCCTCGCTGGCGTTGGCATTGTCCTTGTTGTTGGCTTCCCCATCGGTCAGCGTATTCTCGGTTCCCTCCGCTGCCGCCAGGGTCACACCGGAGGATTTTCCGCAGACCAGCGGAGCGGTGGTGGTGCTGGTGAGGGTCAGGCCGTTCAGCACCAGGGTCACGTCCTCGGTACCTTTCCTGATCTGAATGCTGCCGTCTGCACAGCTGCCGGACACCGCATAGGTGCCTGCCGCCGCAATGGTGAGGGCCGTGCCCTCCACGGTGCAGCCGGATGCATTTTCCGGGCTGAGGGTGATGCCGCTTTCTGTAAATTCGGCCTTTACGGCATCTTCCAGCGAATACGCCGGGGCGGACGCCGATGGGGCGGTGCTCTGGGCTGTGCTGCCGCAGGCGGCCAAGCCCCCTGCCAGGGCCGTAAGGCCTGCAGCCTGCAAAAAGGAACGGCGAGAAATGCGGATCTGGAATGCACTCATAAAAATCCTCCTTCGTGTCTCGTTTGGGTTTGCATCGGACCAAGTTTAAGCCCTGTTTGTGGAAATGAGGCGTAAAAAACGTGAACGAACCGTCCAAATCCGGTGAAAGTCCGATGAAAAGGGGCCTGTCCGACTGTTCTTTTGGACACAAAACGCGAAAACGCAACCAAATTGCAAAAAATGTTACAATTTTTTCTTGAAAAAGGCCCTTTTCCCATTGACAGGCTTGCTATAATAGAGATGTAGGATTTTACGGGCCAGCGCTCTGCGGCTCTGTCTGCTAACAAAGAAAGAGGCATTCAAACTATGACCAAAATTGATATTTTTTCCGGCTTCCTGGGTGCCGGCAAGACCACTCTGATCAAAAAACTCATCAAGGAGGCCTTTGCCGGCCAGCAGGTCGTTCTGATCGAGAACGAGTTCGGTGAGATCGGCATCGACGGCGGCTTCCTGAAGGAGTCCGGCATCCAGATCAATGAGCTGAACGCCGGCTGCATCTGCTGCTCTCTGGTGGGCGATTTCCGCGCCGCTCTGCAGCAGGTGGTGGAGCAGTACCACCCCGACCGCATCGTCATCGAGCCCTCCGGCGTGGGCAAGCTGAGCGACGTGACCCGCGCCGTGGAAGGCGTGGCCGAGCACCTGGATGTGCAGCTGAACAGCTTTGTCACCGTGGCCGATGTGAACAAGGTCAAGATGTATATGAAGAACTTCGGTGAGTTCTACGACGACCAGATCAGCCATGCAAGCTGCATCCTGCTCAGCCGCACCCAGACCGCCAGCGAGGAGAAGATCGCCGCCGCCGTGGCCATGCTGCGCGAGAAGAACCCCACCGCCACCATCGTGACCACCGCATGGGACGAGCTGACCGGTGAGCAGATCCTGAAAGCCATGTCCACCAAGGACGACTTCAAGGCAGAGCTGATCGCCATGGCCGCCAAGGCAAACGAGAAGCACGCCGAGGAGGACGAGGAAGAAGAGCACCACCATCATCACCATCACGACCACGAGAACGGCGTGTGCAGCTGCGGCCATCACCACCACGATGATGACGATGATGAGGACGAGCACGAGCATCACCATCACGACCATGACGAGGACGATGACCACGACGAGCATGAGCACCACCATGATCACGATGAGGATCATGACCACGAGGAGCATTGCTGCTGCGGCCACCACCATCACGATGACGACGATGATGAGGACGAGCACGAGCATCATCATGAGCACGGCGACCACTGCTGCTGCGGCCATCACCACCATCATCATGACCACGACGCCGATGAGGTGTTCACCAGCTGGGGCGTCGAGACGGCCCGCAAGTTCACCAAGGCCGAAGTGGAGCACGCCCTCACCGAGCTGGACACCGGCAATTACGGCATGATCCTGCGCAGCAAGGGCATCGTGGACGGCGGTGCCGACGGCTGGCTGGAGTTCGACTATGTGCCCGGCGAGTGGGAAGTGCGTGCCCGCGGCGCCGACGTGGGCGGCAAACTGGTGGTCATCGGCTCCAAGCTGAACGAGAAGGCCATTGCAGAGCTGTTCGGCTGCTGAGATGTAAAAGAAGGAGAAACCATCCATTATGGCAAAAGAAATTCCGGTCTACCTGTTTGTGGGCTTTCTGGAAAGCGGCAAGACCAAATTCATTCAGGAGACCTTTGAGGACCCCAACTTCGACTCCGGCGACAAGACCCTGCTGCTGATCTGCGAAGAGGGCGAAGAAGAGTACAACCCCAAGAAGTTCGCCTTCCCCGGTGTGACCGTCAAGGTGATCGAGGACAAGGCAGAAATGAACCCGCAGAACCTGGCCAAGCTGGAAAAGGAATCCGGCGCCGGCCGCGTGGTCATCGAGTACAACGGCATGTGGCTGCTGCAGGAGCTGGCCGATGCCCTGCCGGAAAACTGGCTGGTGTACCAGTGCATCGCCACCGCCGACGGCACCACCGCCCTGACCTATGCCCGCGACAACTCCATGCGCAGCCTGCTGCTGGACAAGATCGCCCGCAGTGAGCTGATCGTGTTCAACCGCGCCGAAGCCGTGAACAACGACGAGGCCCGGCAGGAGCTGCACAGGCTGGTGCGTCAGGCTTCCCGCAAGTGCGACATCGCCTACGAGTTCAAGGACGGCAGCGTGGCCTATGACGACATCCCCGACCCGCTGCCCTTCGACGTGAACGCCCCGGTCATCGACATCCATGACGACGATTTCGGCATCTGGTACATGGACTGCCAGGACGAGCCCCAGAAGTACACCGGCAAAACGGTCAAATTCCTGGCACAGGTGTGCCAGACCAACCGCGCCGGCAAGAACAGCTTCGTGCCTGGCCGCTTTGCCATGACCTGCTGCGTGCAGGATATCCAGTTCGTGGGCTTCCCCTGCAGCTACGACGGCTACAAGGCTCTGGAGCAGCGCAGCTGGGTGCGGGTGACCGCCAAGGTGGGCTACAAGTTCCACAACATCTACCGCGGCAAGGGCCCGGTGCTGACCGCCATTTCGGTGGAGCCTGCCGAAAAGCCGCTGAATGAAGTCGTAACGTTCTCTTAACGTTCTGATCGATCTGTAAACAGGAGGTTCTGGCATGAAAACACTGTTCCGCATTCTGGGCACGGCCGCTGCCGTGGCCGTCACCGGTGCCGCCATCGTGGCACTGGACAAGATCCTGAACCAGAAAGACCCGCTCCATGTGGAGGAGGTCGAGTTCCCCGAAGAAGCCGAGCAGGACGCCGCCGAGGCCGAAAAGACCGCCGAGGCCTACGCCGAAGCAGAGGCCAAAGCAGCGGACGATGCCGCAGAGCAGCCCGCCGCCCCGGCCGAAGCCGACGCCCCGGAAGCTCCTGCCGAGCCCGCCCCTGCACAGGAGCCGGCCACGCTGGAGGACACCAGCGAGGAAAATCCGGGGTAGGACCCCCCGGCTCCGAACCCGAACCCCGTGGAGGCCGGCCCCGCCGTCGCCCCCAAGGACGAGAACGGCAAGTTCGACGCCACCAAGATCGCTGACGCCAGCGATTTCGGCGACTGGGAAGAGCAGGGCTGCAAGGGCTGATCTCCCGTAACAGCAAAGAGGACGATGCATAACGCATCGTCCTCTTTTTTCATTCGCCTCTTGCCAGCTGCTGCAGCTTTGGCTTGTCCAGCACCTGCACGCCGCCGCGGTACAGCCGCACCCAGCCCTCCTGCGCGAAGTATTTGAGCATCCGGCTCACCACCTCGCGGGCAGAGCCCATGTACTTTGCCATCTGGTCGTGGGTCATGCGCACCTCGTCGCCGCCGGTCTTGGCCAGCTCGTCGGTGAGAAAGATGGCCAGCCGCCGGTCGGCGCTCATGAACAGGATCTGCTGCATCGTCCACATGGTGTCGGAAAAGCGCTCTGCCGTGAGCTGGTAGGCGTAGCAGCGCACATAGACATTCTGCTGCATCAGACGGCGGAAGATGCCCGCGCTGATGCACAGTGCCTCGGTGTCCTCCTCAGCGTCGATGTACAGGTCCACATTCACCGAGTCCATCACGCAGGACGCCGACAGGATGCACACCTCCCCGCCGAACAGGCGGTAGAGGGTCACGTCCCGGCCGTCCTCCGACAGCAGATAGGCCCGCAGCTGGCCGGTGCGCAGCAGCAGGATGCCCACACAGCTTTCCAGTGGGCTGTGCACCCGGGCCCCTTTGCGGTAGTGCACCGGGCGGGTGTAGCGGCAGAGCATCTCCTGTTCGTCGGCGGTCAGCTGCGCCCAGAAGGGGAACGCGCAGGCCAGACAATTGCGGTCCTCCGGGGTCTTTTGCATGGCACTCATCCTTTCCGCAGGGCCTTGGCGGCCTCCGTGCCGGCCTGTGCCCCCTCGTATACAGCCTTTGCCACCTGCAGCAGGCCGCCGGTGCAGTCCCCGGCAGCGTACAGGCCGGGCACGGTGGTCTGCATCTTCTCATCCACCACGATGCGGCTGCCCTCCACGGCGGCCCCGATCTTGCGGGCCAGCGCAGTGCTGCCCGCCACGCCCAGCGCCACGAACACACCGGACAGGGCAACCTCCTGCCCGTCGGACAGCTGCACTCCGGTAACCACCTGTTCGCCCAGAACAGCCTCCACCTTCTGCGGGTATACGGTCACCTCCGGCGGGAATTCTGCGGTCAGCGGCATGCCGTTGGTCAGCAGGCTGACGCTTTTCACCACTGGCAGCAGGGCCTGCACCTCGTGCAGGGCATAGGCTCCGCTGCCCAGCACGGCCACATCCTTGCCGCGGTAGAAAAAGGCGTCGCAGACGGCACACCAGCTCACGCCGTGGCCCTCCAGCCCGGCAAGGCCCGGAATGCGCGGCACCGCACGGGAAGCCCCCGTGGCCAGGATCACCGCGTCCGCCGGGTAATCTTTCCCTATGGTTTCTACCGTAAGTTTATCCGTATAGGTCAGCCCCACGGCTTCGGCGGTCACAAACCGCACCCCCAGGCGTTTGGCGTTCTCGATGCTGCGGCGCTCCAGCTCCGCACCGGAAACCGGCTGAGCAAGGCCGTAGTAGTTTTCGATCTTCTCGGCCCGGTCCAGCGCACCGGGGCCTTTGGTCAGCACGGTGGTGTCCACCCCCGCGCGGACCGCATACAGTGCGGCAGACACGCCCGCCGGGCCGGAACCTACGATCACAATGTTGGACATGGTTGGTCCTCCTTTTCAGAGTCACGATTTAAAATGGCCTCCGCTTCGCTCTGGCCATGATCAGAGGAAACATGATTTTTAATTTGCGGATGGGGTCGTAGCGGGCAGTTTTACCACATCCACTGCATCGGAAACTTTTCTTATAGTATACACCTTTTTCCGCAAAATTTCTGTGACCGGGTCGCAAAAAGCAGCCTTTTGCCGCTGCGGGGCACTTTTCAGCCGGAAAAGAGTGTGTTATACTGGGTTCGTCTCTCTGATTTTCTGCCATGGAGGCTTTTTATGACCAAACAGCGCATTCTTTTCATTACCACCGGCGGCACCATTGCCAGCGTACATACTCCGCAGGGCCTCCGGCCCGTGCTCAGCAGCGACGAGCTGCTGTCCCATCTTCCGGAGCTCAACGACCTGTGCATCCCGGAAACGCTGGCCCTGTGCAGCATCGACAGCACCGACCTCGGCCAGGAACACTGGCTGATGATGGCCCGCGCCATTCAGGAGAACTACGCCCTGTACGATGGTTTCATCATCTGCCACGGCACCGATACGCTGGCCTATTCCGCAGCGGCACTTTCTTACCTCATCCAGAACGCGGACAAGCCCATCATCCTCACCGGCGCCCAGCAGCCCATCTCCAACGAGATCACCGACGCCAAGAAAAACCTGCGCGACAGCGTGATCTGTGCACTGGACCCGGGCAGCCGGGGCGTGATGGTGGTGTTTGGCGGGCACGTCATTGCCGGCACCCGTGCCAAAAAGAACAAGACCATCAGCTACGACGCCTTTGCCTCGGTCAACTTCCCGGAGCTGGCACTGGTGCAGGGCGACCGTCTGGTGCGCTATGTGCCTTCGCCCTGGCCCACCGGCCCGGTGGAGTTCGGCCGCGCCATGAACCCCCGGGTGTTCCTGCTCAAGCTCATCCCCGGCATGGACCCCGGCATGATCCCGGAGATCTTCCGCCTGTACGACTGCGTCATCGTGGAGAGCTTCGGCGTGGGCGGCATCCCGCAGCGGCTCATGGACGCCTTTGCCGAGGGGCTGGGCCACTACGAGCAGACCCACAAGGTGCTCATCCTGACCACGCAGGTGACCTATGAGGGCAGCGACGTGGGCGTGTACGAGGTGGGCAAGCGGGTGAAGAACCGATTCCGCTTCCTGGAAGCCCATGACATGACCATCGAAGCCGTGGTCACCAAGAGCATGTGGCTGCTGGCCCAGAACTGCGACAGCTTCGACCAGCTGCAGCAGCGGTTCTACCGTCAGGTGAACTTCGATACCTTCTATCACTGAGCAAAAAGCTCCTCCGCCCATGGCAAAGCGCCATGACGGGGGAGCTTTTTCCGATCAGAACACCAGCTGCACCAGCAGCACATAGCACAGGGTGCCGCCCGCCACGCTGAGCAGCGTTTCGTGCTTCCATTTGTGCAGGGCAACGGTCACCAGCAGCGCAATGGCCTCCGGGGCACCGCGGCTGCCCGCAAAGGGAGTCACGCTCTTGAGGCAGTAAACGATCAGCATGCCAAAGATGGCGGCGGGCAGCACCCGCCCCAGATACCGCACCACCTCCGGCGGCTGCTGGTCCTTGGACGAAAACACCACAAAGGGCAAAAAACGGGTCAGCATCGTGGCGGCCGTGCACACCGCGATGGTGATGCCCATCTGAATGGCAGTCATACGCCGGTCTCCTCCTTCCGTTTGTCCGCTTCGGTGCCTTCGGCTTTCTCAATGGGCTTGCGCAGGGCCAGCAGCAGCACCAGAATGCAGGCCATGGCAGGCAGCAGGAAGCTGCCGGAACCGAACACCGCCAGGCACACCAGCGGGGCCGCAATGCCGATGAGGGCGCTGTAGTGCTGCTTGTCCTTTTCCCACTGGTTCAGGAAGATGACCGTGAACATGGCCGTCATCACAAAATCCACGCCCTCGGTGCTGAAGGGCAGGATGGAGCCGACCGCTGCGCCCAGCCCCGCGCTGGCCACCCAGTAGAACTGATCCAGCAGGGTAATGAAGAACATGAACCAGCCCTTGTCCACCCCTTCCGGCGGCTCTGCCGAGCAGGTGATGGAAAAGGTCTCGTCGCTCATGGCAAAGATCATGTAGAAGCTGCGCAGACCGTAGCCCTTGTAGCGCTCCAGCATGGCCAGGCCGTAGAACAGATGCCGCGCCTGGATCATAAGCGCCATCAGAAAGGCCGACAGCGGCGAGAATGCTCCCAGCAGAAGGCTGGCCAGTACGAACTCCAGCGAGCCGCCGTACACCACCGTGCCCATGAGCATGGGCATCCACACCGGCAGCCCCAGCGACTGTACATAGATGCCGTAGCCCAGGCCCAGCACAAAATAACCCGCCAGAACCGGCAGGGTCTGGGGTGCGGCGGCACGCAGCGCCCGCAGAACGGGGCTTTGCGGCCGCACCAGAAGTTGTTCGTTTGTCTGCTGCATTTGTTATTCCCTCAGGGCAGCCGACATTCCCGGCCGCTTTGCTTTCTTAAACCTATTTCTCTGATATGATTTTATGAATTATGTATGTATTATAACAGGTTTTGCCGCTTTTGCAACCGGCAGAACGCAAACGTCCCGGCATGCGGGCCCTGTTCGGCTCCATGGCACTGGGCCTGTTTGCCAGCTCTTCCAGCGGCAGCAAGGTGGTGGACAAGGAGACCGACCTTTAATTCTCCTGAAAACAGCAAGACCCGGAACCCTCCGCTGGGAAGGTTCCGGGTATTTTTTGCCTGTTATGTTACGATTCGGCTTTCTCGTCCTGATGCCGGGGCATATCCAGTTCCGGCATCAGCTCATCGCTGATGATGGTGAGCATCTGCTCCAGCTTGTCCACGTCCTCTTCCGGGAAGCGCTGGCGCACCCGCCGGACCACCGTGCTCAGGTAGGAGTAGCTGATGTTGTAGTAGTCGATATACTTCTGGGTGGGGCGCAGGTGGTACTCGCGCCGGTCCACGGTGGACTGGATCTTTTCCACATAGCCCTTTTTGACCAGACTGCCGATCTTATAGGCCGCATTGGGGGTGGAGATCTGCATCATGCGGGAGAACTCCGCAATGGTAGGCTCGCCCATGGCCATGATGCCCTCCATACAGAAGGACTCCACCGTGGTCAGGGTCGCTTCCCGCGTGGCAAAACGCTGGAATACGTTCTGATAAAAGTGCAGCTTGAATTTGGTGTATACATCTTGAAAAGCCTGTTCCAGCATGGATCGCGCCTCCGCTCGTTCGTTTTCTTTCAGTTTATCACAAGTTGCCCGCGACGGCAAAGCCCAATCATGCTTTTGCCTTTTTGATCGTGCGGGCACGGATGATGCTGAGCACCACCAGCTCTACGACGATGGCCACGGCCAGCAGCACCAGCGAGGTGAACAGGCTGGCCCGGCTGCCCAGTACCGCCTGTGCCAGGCCGGTGATCATATAACACACCGCCGCGCAGGACGCCGCCGTGATGGCATAGGGCAGCTGGGTGGACACATGGTTCACATGGCTGCAGTGGGCACCCGCCGAGGCCATGATGGTGGTGTCGGAGATGGGGGAGCAGTGGTCGCCGCACACGGCGCCGGACAGGCAGGCCGCGATGGAGATGACCAGCATTTCACCTTCCGGGAATGCGTGGCACACGATGGGGATCAGAATGGAGAAGGTTCCCCAGGAAGTGCCGGTGGCAAAGGCCAGGAACACCGCCACCAGGAAGATGATCACCGGCAGCAGATACTGCAGCGCCGCAGCGGAGCCGCTCAGCAGATTGGCCACATAATACTTGGCTCCCAGCAGGCCGGTCATGCCGGACAGGGTCCAGGCCAGCGTGAGGATGAGCATGGGGCTGACCATGGCCTTGAAGCCCTCCGGGATGCAGGCCGCAAAGTCCTGGAAGGTCATGACGCTGCGCACCCGGTAGAACACGAAGGTGAACAGCAGCGCAATGCTGCTGCCCATCACAAGGCCGGCAGAGGCGTTGCAGTCCGCAAAGGCGGTGACGAAGTCCACCCCGTCAAAGAAGCCGCCGGTGTAGATCATGCCGAAGATGCAGGCCGCGATCAGCACCAGCACCGGTGCGATCAGGTCCACAACATGGCCCTTCGTCTCGGTGCCGTCGTCCACGTCGTCGCCGTAGGGGCGGTCCTCGGTGGTGAACAGGTCGCCGTTTTTCGCGTTGTCCTCATGGAGCTTCATGGAGCCGAAGTCAGTGCCGGTGAAGATGAGGAACAGGCTCATGACGACGGTAAGCAGGGCATAGTAGTTGTAGGGGATGGTGCGCAGGAACATGGTGAAGCCGTTGATGCCAGACCCCTCCGGCACGCTGGAGGTGACCGCCGCCGCCCAGCTGGACACCGGCGCAATGATGCAGATGGGGGCCGCCGTGGCGTCGATGAGGTAGGCCAGCTTGGCGCGGGACACCTTCTGCCGGTCGGTGACCGGGCGCATGACCGAACCCACGGTCAGGCAGTTGAAATAGTCGTCCACAAAGATCATCACACCCAGCAGCAGGGTGGCAAACTGTGCGCCCGCCCGGGAGTGGATGTGCTTCGATGCCCAGCGGCCAAAGGCGGCCGAGCCGCCGGCCTTGTTCATCAGGGCCACCAGGATGCCCAGCATGACCAGGAACACCAGGATGCCCACATTGCTGCTGTCGGACAGTTTGGCGATCATGCCGCCCTCTTCGTGGAAGAAGAGGGTATTCAGGGCCAGTTCCAGGTTTCCGTTGGCATACAGCAGTGCGCCCGAGGCGATGCCCACCAGCAGGGAGGTGTACACCTCCTTGGTGTTCAGGGCCAGCACAATGGCAATGACCGGCGGCAGCAGCGAGAAGAAGGTGCTGTACACCGCACAGGTGTAGGTAGACGGGTCGGCGATCTTGCCGGGAGTGGCTGCCGTGCACCACAGCAGCAGGGCAAACACGAACAGTGCCGCCGCCCAGGACAGATTCTTGTTTTTCATAATGATTCCTTTTCGTTTCAGGCGATTCGTTCCGGCAGCGTATCAGGCCCCGTGCTGCGGGGCAGACTATCCCCACGGAATGCAAAAGGGGAGTGGGGCCGTGCCGGATTACAAAGCGATGTATTTTGAGCTGTTCCGCGCCAGCGTGCAGGCCGTACAGCTGCTGCAGGACGCACAGGCCCACGCCGAACAGCAGCTGCTGGCCGAGGACCCGCCGCCGCTGCGGCTGGAACCGGAAGAACTCCCTCCGTCAAAGAGGGAGCCTTAGCCTTCCCCCTTGGGGGAAGCCTTTTTCAGTTCTTCTTTGCCTCCGCCTTGGCCGCAAACTTGTCGTTGTGGATCACAAAGCGCTCGTGGGTGCCGCCGCCCACCGGGCCTTTTTCGTCGTGCAGGCTCACTTTGAAGGTGAGCTTGCGGCCTTCCACAGCCACCAGCTCGCTCTCGCAGGTCACAGTCATGCCCACGGGGGTGGGAGCGGTGTGCTCCAGCTCCAGCTTCGTGCCTACGGTGCCGTCGCCCTCGGCCAGAGCCGGGGCCACGCTCATCCAACAGGTCTTTTCGGCCAGGGCCACCAGGGCCGGGGTGGCAAACACGTCCAGCGTGCCGCTGCCCATGGTTTTTGCGGTGTTTTCAGCAGTGACGGGCACGCTCTGCTCGCCGCGGATACCGGTTTCCAGTGTCATAAAAATTCCCTCCTGTGCGTCTGTACGCAGATCTCGATTCTATACGTTTTATAAGATACCACAGCTTGGCAAAGAATGCACCCACTTTGGCGCATTTTGTAAAAAATACCTTTTCTGTTTCCTGCCCGCTGTGCTATGATAGGGTCAAAAAGGGAGGGGACGTTCCATGTCTGACTTCTGGAAATCCTATGACATCACCGCCGCCGAATACGGTGCGGGCTATGAGTGCTACCCGCTGTTCGGTACTGTCCATCTCATAGAGCTGGCGCTGTCGGCTTTGTTCCTTCTGTGCATGGTGTGGTGGTACCGCCGCAGCACGCCGCGCATCCGGCGGCACATTCTGGTGGGGGTCACGGCGGCCCTGCTGGCCGACGAGGCCGCCCTGCTGCTGGGCATGGCCTGCACCGGCCAGTGGAACTGGAGCTATCTGCCGCTGCACCTGTGCAGCATCAACGTGTTCGTCTGCCTGTACAACACCCTCACCGACCGCAGCTGGTGCAAGGAGGAGCTGTACGCCCTGTGCATCCCCGGCGCGGCACTGGCTCTGCTGTGCCCCAGCTGGCGGGATGTGCCCGGGTGGTTCACCCTCATCAACCTGCACTCGGTCAGCATCCACGCCCTGCTGGTGCTCTACCCTGTGCTGCTGGTGGCGGGCGGATACCGCCCCAGCGTGCGCCGGGTGCCGCAGGTGCTGGCCTTTTTGTTCGGCTCGGCCCTGCCCATCTATTTTCTTAACAAACCCCTGCACACCAACTTTTACTTTTTGAACAACCCCTATGGCAACGTCATCACCAGCACCTTCACCGCGTGGTTCGGCGAAAAATTCTACATTCTGGGCTTTCTGCCCGCCATCGCGCTGGCTCTTGCGCTGATGTATGCCCCCTGGGTGGTGGGAAAACGGAAAAAGATCTGACCCCCTGGCAGATATCCTGCAAGGCCTGCTGCACGAAAGAGGTGTGGCAGGCCTTTTGTTTTTTTGCCCGTCTAATCTGCATTTTTTTTGCGTTTTCAGGTGTTTTTTCAGCAATTTAGGGCAGATGCAGAAATTCTTGTGCAACCCCCTTGACAGGGTACTGTACCCGTGGTATCATGAACACATGAACAGACATTCATATGATTTCATCCCGAAAGGAGATGCTTCCATGGCACAGCAGAACGAACCCCTCGTGCAGCCGGAAGAGCTGGACATGCCGGATGACGAAGTGCTGTACGAGCTGGCCGACCTGTTCCGGGTGTTCGGCGACTCCACCCGCATCAAGATCCTGTACGCCCTGCACGACAATGAGCTGTGCGTGCAGGACATTGCCAACGCCGTGCAGCTGAGCCAGTCGGCCGTGAGCCACCAGCTGCGGGTGCTCAAGGATTCCAAGCTGGTACGCTTCCGGCGGGAGGGCAAGACCGTGTACTACGCACTGGACGACGACCATGTGCGCAGCATCCTCTCTCTGGGGATGGACCATATCGAAGAATGATTTTCCGGGCCGCGGCCCGCACAAAAACAGAAAGGCTGGTATCTACGATGAAAAAGACCTACAAGATCGAAGTGGACTGCGCAAACTGCGCCCAGAAGATGGAGGACGCTGCCAACACCGTTGCCGGTGTGGAAAAGGCGACTGTCAGCTTCATGACCCAGAAGATGAAGGTGGAGTTTGCCGAGGGTGCCGACCCCCACGCCACCATGGAGAATGTGCTGTCCGCCTGCAAGAAGGTGGAGGACGACTGCGAGATCTTTGACATCTGACCTCTTCCGGTCCGGTTCCCGGCATCGCTGCCGGGCGGCAGCTCTCCCCCTGTGGGAGAGCCTTTCTTTCCTCTGCCGCCGGGCAGCGGAAAACTCCTCTTTTTCGTGGAAAAAACGGGCAGTTTTCAACACTTTCCACGCACTTTTCAACACCCTTCGCGGAAAACTCCAAAAAGAAACGTGGAAAAGCAAGTTTTCTGCGGGAAAATCCCGTGGAAAACACGGGGGAAAGGGTGGAAAATCCATTTTTGTGGGGAAAACCTGTTGAATTCCACTGCGTTTTCCCGTTTTTTCTCAGAACCGCCGCAATCCGACAAAAGGAGCGTTTTGTATGACCAAAAAGCAAAAAAAGAGCCTGCAGCAGATCCTGATCGCGCTGGCCCTTGTGATCCTGCTCAAGCTGCTGCTCCGTGTGCTGCCGGCACTTCCCACCCCGGTGGAGCTGCTGCTCTACCTCATCCCGTACTTTGTGGTGGGCAAGGACGTGCTGCGCAAGGCCATCAAGGGTGTCAAGAACCGCCAGCCCTTTGACGAGTGCTTCCTGATGGCGGTGGCTACCGTAGGTGCCTTTGCCCTGGGCGACTATGTGGAAGGCTGCGCCGTTATCCTCTTTTACCAGATCGGCGAGCTGTTCCAGAGCGTGGCCGTGGGCAAGAGCCGCCAGAGCATTTCCAGCCTGATGGACATCCGCCCGGACTACGCCAACATTGAGGGCGAGGACGGCAGACTGGAGCAGGTGGACCCCGATGACGTGGAGGTCGGCACCGTGATCGTGGTGCAGCCCGGCGAGCGGGTGCCCATTGACGGTGTGATCGTAGAGGGCACCTCCGCCCTGAACACCGCCGCCCTGACCGGTGAGAGCCTGCCCCGCGACGTCCAGACCGGAGACGAGGTCATCAGCGGCTGCGTGAACATGACCGGCCTGCTGAAAGTCAGGACTACCAAGGAATTCGGCGAGTCCACCGTCTCGAAAATTCTCGATCTGGTGGAAAATTCCAGCATGAAAAAGGCCCGTGCCGAAAACTTCATCACCCGCTTTGCCCGGGTATACACCCCGGCTGTCTGCTACGGTGCGCTGGCGCTGGCCTTCCTGCCGCCCATCGTGCTGCTGCTGATGGGCCAGCCTGCCCGCTTTGGGGACTGGATCTACCGCGCCCTGACCTTCCTGGTCATCAGCTGCCCCTGCGCACTGGTCATCAGCATTCCTCTGAGCTTCTTCGGCGGCATCGGCGGTGCCTCCACCTGCGGCATCCTGGTCAAGGGCTCCACCTATTTGGAGGAGCTGGCCCGCACCGGCATCGTGGTGTTTGATAAGACCGGCACCCTGACCCAGGGCACCTTCAAGGTCACCGGCATCCACCCGGCAAACGGCGTCAGCGAGGAGCAGCTGGTGGAGACCGCCGCCCTGGCCGAGAGCTGGTCCAAGCACCCCATCTCCCTGAGCATCAAGGCCGCCTACGGCAAGGAGATCGACTCCGCCCGCGTCACCGACGTGGAGGAGCTTGGCGGCCACGGCGTGACCGCCAAAGTGGACGGCAAGCCCGTTGCCGCCGGCAACGCCCGTCTGATGGAGCGGCTGGGCCTTTCTGCCCCCGCCGTGAGCGAGACCGGCACCGTCGTGCACGTTGCCATCGACGGCAGATACGCCGGTTACCTGCTCATCGCCGACGTGGTCAAACCCCACAGTGCCGAGGCCATCCGGGCCCTGAAGGCCGCCGGAGTGCGCAAGACCGTCATGCTCACCGGCGACGCCGAGCCGGTGGCCAAGGCCGTTTCTGCCCAGCTGGGTCTGGACGAATACCACGCCGGTCTGCTGCCCGGCGACAAGGTGGACCAGATCGAAACACTCATCGCCGCCAAGAAGTCCAAGGAGAATCTGGCCTTTGTGGGCGACGGCATCAACGACGCCCCGGTGCTGTCCCGCGCCGATGTGGGCATCGCCATGGGTGCCCTGGGTTCCGACGCCGCCATCGAGGCCGCCGATGTGGTGCTGATGGACGATGACCCGGCCAAGATCGCACTGGCCATGCGCATCGCCCGCCGCACCCTGCGCATCGTGTACGAGAACATCGTGTTCGCGCTGGCGGTCAAGTTTGCCTGCCTGCTGCTGGGTGCCATCGGTATGGCCAGCATGTGGACAGCCATCTTTGCCGACGTGGGCGTCATGGTCATTGCCGTGCTCAACGCCACCCGCGCCCTGTACACCAAAGATCTTATCAAGAAGAGCCACCCGTAACGCTGCTGCTTTCCATAAAAAATGCCTGACCGCCAACGACAGCGGTCAGGCATTTTTGTGTTTTCCGGGGTTCAGATGTCCCACAGCTCCGGGGCAGAGGTGGACACCGCCGAGGCACCGGCCCGCATGGCGGCCATGACGTCGGCCTTGTCCCGCAGCAGACCGCCCGCGATCACCGGCACCCGGGTGCGGGTACTGATCTCGGTGATGACCCGGGGCATGATGCCGGGCAGGATCTCCACAAAGTCCGGCTTGCCTTGTTCCAGCTGGCCGGAAAGGTTGTTCAGGGAAAGGGAGTCCAGGATGAACGCCCGCTGGATGGTCAGCAGGCCCTGATGGCGCGCCCGCCGGATCAGGGACGGGTGGGTGGAAATGATACCGTCCGGGTGGCACAGCGCAATGAGGGAATTCACGGCAACTTCCCGCGCCGAAAGGCCGTCCACAAGGTCGATGTGCACGACGGCCAGCTTTCCGGCCGCGTGGATGCGCCGGACCAGCTCCCCCACATTGAGCAGGGTGCTCGCCAGCAGAAAGACCGTGCTGCAGGGCGAGGCCAAGGCGGCCGTCAGAGCGTCATCCGTCTTGACGGCTGCGATCACCGGCTCGTCCAGCAGAGTTTCAGCAAGTGGATGCATCGGACAGGACTCCTTTTCTCTCAGATGGTTCTCATTATCGCACAAAGGGGCCGCACTGTAAAGTGCAGCCCCAGTCTGCGGTTGTGCTTATGCCTGGAAATAGATCGCGGTGTTGGCCACGGTCATCATGGTCATCAGGATGGTATTCAGGAAGGCCGCAACGTACACGCTGCCGGTCTTTTTGTACAGGTACTTGGCCAGGCAGGATGCAATGGCCAGCGAGGGCACCAGCGCAAACAGCAGGATGCCGCCAAGGGCCTGTCCCGGGTAGAAGGCAACGCCGGTACGGAACAGGGTGCCGTACTGCAGCACCAGCCAGAGGAGGATGCCGCCCATGTTGGTCAGAGCAGCCAGCAGGTAGCCCCAGCCGCCCTGCAGCTTTTCGCTGCTGGTGTTGGAGATGGCGGCGGCGCCGCTGACAAAGTAGTACACAAAGAAGAACGGCATATACTTGACCGCCGCCGGGATGGCGCTGGCTTCAAAGGTCTTGAAGGCGAAGGTCCAGATGCGGAAGTCGGTCTTGAAGATGGCATCCACGGCAAACAGGCAGGCGTAGGCGATCACGCTCACCAGCAGTGCCACGCAGAAGGCTGCAGCCACAGACACCGGCTTTGCGGCAATGCCGTACTGTTCCAGCGTGATGCCCTTCTGCTTGCGGCCGCCGAACAGGTAGACGCAGACCATGGTCACGATGGAGATGCAGGCGCAGATGAGAGCCCAGGTCACGATGCTGTTGACGGTGGGGCCCTGCCAGGTGGCATTGGTCTCGAAGATGTTCTTGGTCACCAGCACACGCAGGACGATGGAAGCGATCAGGACGCACACCGAGCCGGACAGCCAGGTCTTGCGGTCGTCCTCGGTGCTGCGGGCTGCCAGAACGATGCCCACCACCGACAGGAGCAGGGCAATGTCACTGGCGTAGCGCATCCAGCGGATGGGCTCTGCGGTCAGACTGCCGTCGTATACGGCGGGGAAGATGATGGCCGGGATCAGCATACCCACCACGAACAGGCTGATCGTGCCAAGCTTGCCGGACAGGGTGCCGACGGCCGGGGTGGGTGCTGCGACGGCCTGCTTTGCATTGGACAGGAAGGGCAGCTTCATCAGCAGCAGGGCAAGAGGTGCCAGCATGAGCAGGAAGCCCACCAGAGCGACCAGCTCAAAGACTTCTTTCCAGTACCAGATCTGGCTGGTGGAAGCAATGTTCTGCACCAGACCGGACTGGTCGGCAAATGCAGTGGCGTAGAACTCGATGGCATCCTTGGTGGAAGCCTTGGAGAAGTGGTTCCAGGGGTGGATCTCACGCGGCTGGTAAATGATACGCTGGCCGCCGTCCGAGCCGGTGTACCAGGTGTCAGCCTGCGGAGCTTCCTGCTCCAGCAGGGTCTTGCCAGCGGTGGTGGCAACATAGTCCTTGTGGTAGACGGTGCCGCTCTTCGTGGGAGGCTCGTCGGCCGCAAAGAAGAACTCGTCGTACTGGCCGCAGATCTTGCCGATGGTGCGTCCGCCGAAGGTGGCAACTGCAGCCTCTTCGTCCAGGCTCAGGTAGGAGGTCCAGGAGTAATCGGCACCCATGCTCAAACCGGCCTTGATGATGCGGTAACCGGCGGCAGCGTAGTTCTGCTCATCCAGATAGATGGCCATCTCGGAGGAGAAGCCGCCCATGGAGTGGCCGCTGACCGCGATCTGACCGTTGCCCTGTGCATCCTTGGCAACGTAGTCCTGGCTGTACATGTACTGTGCGGCATCCCACAGCGAAGTGGGCCAGAAGTTGAAGAAGCCGCCGGTATTGTCGGCGTTCCCGTGGGAATGGCCGTGGTCATACATATCCAGTGCCAGCACGACATAGCCGCGGCGGGACATCTCGATGGCGGTCTCGTCCTGCATCTCGGCACTGTTCAGGTAGCCGTGGGTGGTCACGATGGTGGGGTGCGGGTTGGAGGCGTCCACGCCCTTGGGCATGTACAACAGGCCCGAAAGGGTGCCGGAGTCGGTATCAAAGGAAATGCGGGAGACCTTGACCTTGTAGAATGAGGTGTTGAACATCTGGGCAAAAATGCTGCCCAGCAGCATCAACGCCACAGCGATCGCCAGCACAACGACCGTGCGCGAACGCTTTTCGGTGGCCTTTGCGGTGCTTTTCATGGGGATCCTCCTTCTTTTTTCAGAGACATGCCCGGCGGCTGCACTTCCAGAACCAGCCCCCGGAACAGATGTGAACGGGCGGACAAGGGGTGCGATGGGAACAAAAAATGGGGACGCACTGCGGTCGTGTGGCACAGTGCATCCCCATCTCAATTCTCTTGGGATGCTTTCAGTATACCATTTCTCAACGGTTTGTCAACAGACAATTCACAAATTCGTGATTTTTTGTTGGAAGTAGTCAAAATCCAGACAAATTCTTTTAATGCTCTGCCCAGTCACTGCTGCGGCCCACGGCCTTGTGCCAGCCGGACAGCAGCCGTGCGCGCTCAGCCTCCGGCATAGCGGGGGTAAAGGTCATGTTGCAGTGCCACAGGCTGCGGATCTCGTCCCGGTCCTTCCACACGCCGGTGGCAAGGCCGGCCAGATAGGCAGCGCCCAGGGCCGTGGTCTCCCGGATGGCCGGGCGCAGAACGTCCTTGTTCAGGATGTCGGCCTGGAACTGCATCAGGAACTGGTCGCGGGAAGCACCGCCGTCCACCTTCAGGGAGGTGATGGGCACACCGGTGTCCTTTTCCATGGCGGCCACAAGGTCGGCGCTCTGGTAGGCGATGGACTCCTCCGCCGCCCGGATGATGTGGTTCTGGGTGGTGCCGCGGGTGATGCCTACAATGGCACCGCGGGCGTACATATCCCAATAGGGCGCACCGAGACCGGTGAAGGCGGGCACGATGTAGATGCCGCCGTTGTCCGGCACCTTCTGGGCATAGTATTCGGCGTCGCGGCTCTCCTGGATCATCCGCAGGCCGTCGCGCACCCACTGGATGACGGCACCGCCCACAAAGACACTGCCCTCCAGAGCATACTCCACCTTGCCGTTCAGGCTGATGCCGATGGTGGAGATCAGGCCGTTCTGGCTGCGGCAGATGGTGTCACCGGTGTTCATCAGCAAGAAGCAGCCGGTGCCGTAGGTGTTCTTGGCCTCACCCTTGGCAAAGCACCCCTGCCCGAACAGTGCAGCCTGCTGGTCCCCGGCAATGCCGGCCACCGGCACCTGCACCCCGCACAGGTCGGTGGTGCCGTAGACCTCGCTGGAATCCGCCACGCGGGGCAGGATGCAGCGGGGGATATCCAGCGCTTTGAGCAGGGTGTCATCCCAGTCCAGGGTGCGGATGTTGTAGAGCATGGTGCGGCTGGCGTTGGTGCGGTCGGTCACATGCACCTTGCCGCCGGTGAGCTTCCACACCAGCCAGGTGTCCACGGTGCCGAACAGGATCTCGCCCGCCTCGGCCCGCTCCCGCGCGCCGGGCACGTTATCCAAGATCCACTTGATCTTGGTGGCGGAAAAATAGGCATCCGGCATCAGGCCGGTATTCTCGCGGATGTATTCCGTCATGCCGGGCTGCTGCACCAGCTCGTCCACCAGCGGGGCGGTGCGGCGGCACTGCCAGACGATGGCATTGTAGATGGGGCGGCCGGTGGCCTTTTCCCACAGGATGGTGGTCTCGCGCTGGTTGGTGATGCCGATGGCGGCAATGTCATGGACATCCACGCCGCTCTGGGCCACCACCTCGTTCATGACCCCGTACTGGGTGGACCAGATCTCCATGGGGTTGTGCTCCACCCAGCCCTGCTGCGGGTAGATCTGCTCAAACTCCCGCTGCTGCACCGCGATGATGTTCTGCTCGTTGTCAAACAGGATGGCGCGGCTGCTGGTGGTTCCCTGGTCCAGTGCAAGAACATACTTTGTCGACATGGTTCAACGACCTCCGTTTCGCTCAGGGGCGGTTTTACAGGTCCCGTGTGGCTACGACATCCACACCGGTGCCGCAGACGTCGGTCAGCACGACCTGCCCGGTGCGGATGGGTGCGTGCAGCGTGACGCCGTCCAGCGCAGCCATGACCTGCACGATCTTTTCTTTGGGCACCGCCTGCGCGGTCTTGACCGGGCAGCGCGGATAGCGCCCGCCCTCGGCCCGCACCGTACTGGTCAGGATACGGGTGGGGTGGTTCAGTTCTTCCTTGCCATAAGCGGCACCGTTGGGGCAGGCATTGCCGGTTACATTATAATCGTTTTCCGGGTCCACCTGCAAGTGGCAGCCACGGGGGCAGCAGATACAAATGATCTCACGCTTTTTGTTCATTTTGCTACGACCTCCTCTACTGCAACGGTCAGCGGGCCGTCGGCCTTTGCCAGCAGGACCCCGGGCAGGGTGATGTGCTCCATCTCGCCGGGTGCCATCCGCTGGCGCTTGAACCGGGCCAGCTGCTTCTCCCCGCAGGTGATGGTGATCTGGCTGGGGCCGTAATTCTGCCGCACCCGGAACGAGATCTCCACGCCCTTGTCCACGTCCGCCGGGCGCACCCGCTGGGGGACGGTATAGCCCACGCCATTGCCCGGGACAAGGTCCAGCACAGCCGCGTCCGGGGTCTCACCGTGGAGCACATAGGCGGCGGCTGCGGCTCCGGCCCGGTCGCTCTCGCCGGAAACAAAGTCCACCAGATCGTGCACATGCACCACGTTGCCGCAGGCAAACACGCCGGGAATGCCGGTCTCCATGTTCTCGTAGACCACGGCTCCCTTGGTGTGGGGGTCCAGCGGGATGCCGGCCTGCCGGGTCAGCTCGTTTTCCGGGATCAGGCCCACACTGAGCAGGATGGTGTCCACGTCAAACTCCATCTCGGTGCCCGGAATGGGGCGGCGGTTCTCGTCCACCTTGGCCACAATGGCCTTTTCCACCCGGGTATCGCCCTGAATGTCCACGATGGTGTGGGACAGGTACAGCGGGATGTCAAAATCCTGCAGGCACTGCACAATGTTGCGGGTCAGGCCGCCGGAATAGGGCATGACCTCCACGCAGGCCAGCACCTTGGCCCCTTCCAGCGTCATCCGCCGGGCCATGATCAGGCCGATGTCGCCGCTGCCCAGAATGAGCACCCGTTTGCCTACCAGATAGCCCTCCATGTTGACATAGCGCTGGGCGGCACCGGCGGTGTAGATGCCGGCCGGGCGGGTGCCCGGGATGCCGATGGCCCCGCGGGTGCGCTCCCGGCAGCCCATGCAGAGGATGACGCTCTTTGCTTCGAGGATCTGGTAGCCCTTCTCCTTGCTGACACAGTGGATCTTTTTATCCGGCGTGATCTCCAGCACCATGGTGCCCAGCTCCACCCGGACGCCGGTGGAGCGCAGCATTTCAATGTAGCGCCCGGCGTACTCCGGGCCGGTGAGCTGCTCGCCGAAACGGTGCAGCCCGAAGCCGTTGTGGATGCACTGGTTCAGGATGCCGCCCAGCTCGTTGTCACGCTCCAAAATCAGAATATCGCGCAGGCCGTGCTGCCATGCGCTGTAGGCTGCGGCAAGGCCTGCGGGGCCGCCGCCGACGATGACCAGATCAATCATGGTTGGTTCCCTCCTGCTTGGTTTCGCACAGTAAGACGTTGCTGCCTGCCTTGTCCTGCAGGACGTCCAGCGGGTCGATGCCCCGCGTCCGGCTGATGAGCTCCAGCACCCGGGGCCCGCAGAAGCCGCCCTGACAGCGGCCCATCCCGGCGTTGCAGCGGCGCTTGACGCCGTCGATGGTGGTGGCCGGGATCTCGGTGTGCAGGGCGTCCAGGATCTCGCCCTCGGTGATGGTCTCGCAGCGGCAGATCACCCGGCCGTAGGCGGGGTTCCGGGCAATGAGCTTTGCCTTTTCTTCCGGCGGCAGCTCCTTGAACCGCACCCGGGTGCGGCCGTCCCGGTAATCCGTTTTGGCCGCAGGCAGATCCCCGTGGCCTTCCAGAATGCGGACCACCTCTTTGGCAACGGCCGGTGCGCTGGACAGGCCCGGCGATTTCATACCGGCCAGGTCGATGAAGCCGGGTGCACCTTCCGCCTCGCCGATGACGAAATCCCCGGTGTCCACATTGGCGCGGACGCCTGCAAAGTTGCGGATGGACTCGCCGAAGCGGATGTCCGGCACGCTGCGGCGTGCGGCCGCGCTGACAAAGGCCAGCCCGGCGGCGGTGCAGGCGGTGTTGTCGCCCGCCACCGGCTCGGCATTGGGTCCGACGATCAGGTTGCCGTGAACGGTAGGTGCCACCAGCACGCCCTTGCCGTTTTCGTTGGGGCACTGGAAGATGACATGCTGCACCCGCGTGCCTTCCGATTTGTCCAGAAGGTAATATTCGCCGCGGGTGGGCTGGATGGTGAACCGGTGCGGAGCGGCCATGTCGTGCACGGCATCGGCCCGGATGCCGGCGGCGTTGACAACGTAGCGGGCCTCCACCACGCCGGACGGCGTGGTCAACGCCCATCCGGACGCGGTTTTCTGAATGCCGGTGACCGGGCTGCTGAGGTGGAGTTCCACCCCGTTGCGCACCGCCACCTCCGCCATGGCCAGCGCATATTCCCACGGGCTGACGATGGCCGCGCTGGGTGCATACAGCGCTCCGGCCACCTCCGGCGAAAGACCGGGCTCCATGGCCCGTGTTTCCTCTGCCGACAGCAGCCGGATGCCCGGCACCCCGTTGGCAAGGCCGTTTTCGTACAGCTTCTGCAGATGCGGCAGCTCCGCCGGGCTGAGGGCCAGCACCAGACTGCCGCACTGCCGGTACGGCACATCCAGCCGGGCACAGATCTCTTTGGCCAGTGCAACGCCCTCCACATTGAGCCGTGCCATCCGGGTGCCCGGCTCGGGGTCGTACCCAGCGTGCAGAATGGCACTGTTGGCCTTTGTGGTGCAGTCGGCCACATCGTTCTCGGCCTCAAAAATTGCAGTGTGCAGCGGATAATGCGAGAGCTCATAGGCGGCAGCCGCGCCAACGACACCGCAGCCGATGATTGCTACATCCAGCATAAAAACCTCCTGATCTTCTGCCTGTCACAGCATGCTCGTTTGCGTAGCGGGAACAAAAAAGAGCAGAGCAAACAAAAGGGAACAGGCTCCCTCTTGTTTGTTCTGCTCGCTTCTCTGAACAAACACTTGATGGCTTTATGATAATGCAGATTGCACAAGATGTCAAGCGTTTGTGGAAAATAAATGCATCTTTCGTGTCGGAACGGTTCAGGACTTGCGCAGCAGGTCGGTGAACCAGGCGCTGACCTGACGGTAGATCTCCGGGTCTGTGACCGACAGGTCGAACGGATAGGTCCCGTCCTCGGCCAGCACGGCACAGGCCGCCCGGACCTTCTGCATGGCCTGCGGATCAAAGGCCTTATCCCGCCGCCCGGAAAGGCAGTTCATCAGGACGTCATCCTTCCAGCTCAGCAAGAACTCAAATGCTTCTGTGTTGTTCATTCCAAAATTGCTCCTGTCAGATGGGTTTCCTCAGCGGCAAGGTCTGCCGCCATGGCGTTCAGGATGCTCTGCAGCGCGGGCCGGACATCCGCCGTGTCCAGGATCAGCCCGGCTGCGTGGGGGTGACCGCCGCCGCCAAAGGGCAGGAAGTAGCGGCTCACATCCAGTTCCGTTTCGTTCGTGCGGGCAGAAAAGCGCCAGTGGCCGGGTCCCTGTTCCAGAGCGGCCAGCGCGATGCGGATATCCGAGCAGTCCGCCATCTGGTAAGCAGCCTTCTTCATGTCCTCATAGGACACCTGCAGTTCCGCAGCCTGCGCCGCGCTCAGGCACAGATATCCCACCCTGCCGTCGGCGGCAGTCCGGGCCTGTGCAAGCAGTCCGCCCTGATGGCAGCATTCGCGCAGGGTGCGCACATCCATCGTCTTGACCAGCTCGTCATGGTCCACCCCGCCGAACAGAAGTTTTGCCGCGACGCCCAGCGTCCTTCCGCCGGAAATGTGCGAAAAGCGGCGGGTATCGTGCAGGATGCCCAGGTACAGGTAATCTGCCGCTGTGCGCAGCCCCTGCTCATGCGCACGCTGCGCCACAGGGACCAGCTCGTCCGAATCCATCATCTGGGCGATCATCTCCGCGCAGGAGGAAAGCGGCTCGATGCAGCCGATGTCCCCGTAACCAGTATTGGTTTCGTGGTGGTCCAGCGTCACCCGGACCGCTGCCCGCCGGAACCATTCCTCACCGGCAATGCGGTCCGGCGCTGCGCAGTCGCAGGCAATGGCAACATAGGGCCTGTCCTTCGGGACGCGCCCTTCCAGCAGTGCAAAGGGGTCAAACGTCGTGTCCTGCTCCACATAGTTCTGCACCCCTTTGGCAAGGCCCGGGGCCGTGTAGGGGATGATTTCCCGGAACTTGCAGGGGAAATTCTCCCGCAGGTAATAGGCAACGCCCATGACCGAACCGACGGCGTCCCCGTCCGGGTTGATGTGGCCCAGGATCACCGCCGTGTCGACCTCCGTGTTGCACAAGGTCATAAAAAGCTCTCGCAGGGTCTTGTAGGTTTCCATCCGTCTTTTCCTCCTGTTCCGTTACATGCCGCATTTTCTGTTCCCATTGTAAGGGTTTCTTCCAGCGGATGTCAACCGTTTTTTCGTCGATTCTCTCATACTGAAATGCAGGAAGTCCCTGCAGAGAGCACCGCACATCCGGGCTTCTTGTCTCTCCGCCCGAATATGCTATAATGGAAACAGCCAATCTCCTCACGCCTTTTTCTCGTGCCGATCAATGGGAGGTATTTTGTCGATGAACTATAAAGCAGAATCCCTTAATCGCCTTGCTTTTCCCTTAAAATTCGGAGATAGACCTTGCCGCATTTACGGCACAGACTGCGCCGAATATCTTCTGCTCCAAATGACCGGTGAACATGAGCTGCAAAGCATGGAAAGCGAAGTTACCGCTATTGCACAGAGTGCGCAGCACTTTTTGTTTGCAGCCATCCCGGTGGAAAGCTGGAACGATGCACTTTCTCCGTGGAAGTCTCCTGCCGTGTGGGGGAAGCAGGGTTTCGGCGGCAAGGCTGGGGACACCCTGCGCTTTCTGACAGAGCGGGGCATCCCCACACTGAAGCAGCAGTTTCATCTCCCGGAAAACATCAAAATCATTCTGGGCGGCTACTCGCTGGCGGGATTGTTTGCTTTGTGGGCATCCACCCAGACTGATCTGTTCTACGGTATCGCCGCCGCATCTCCCTCGGTGTGGTTTCCGGGCTGGATGGAGTTTGAACAGCAGCGCCCCATTCAGGCACAGTGCATTTACCTGAGCCTTGGCGACAAGGAAGAACACACGAAAAACGCTGTCATGGCTGTGGTGGGGGATAATATCCGCACTCTGCACAGTCAGCTTATAGCGCGCGGTGCAGACTGCACCCTTGAATGGAACAACGGCGGGCATTTCAAGGATGCCGACCTGCGCACAGCAAGGGCGTTTCGCTGGGCAATGGAGGATATGCGATGAATATTCTGATTGATGCCGATGGTTGTCCCGTGGTTGATCTGACTTTGCAGATTGCAAAGCAGTTCAGCATCCCGGTCATTATCCTGTGTGACACTTCCCACCAGATCGAGCGTGAGGGTGCGCAGACGCTGGTATTTGACAAGGGTGCTGACAGCGTGGACTTTGCGCTGGTGAACCGGGTAAAACCGGGGGATGTGGTCGTAACACAGGACTACGGGCTGGCCAGTATGTGCCTTGCCAAGCGCGTCCGGGTGCTGAATCAGAACGGCTTGGAGTACACTGCTGACAACATGGATGCCCTCATGCTGCGGCGGTACGAAAACAAAAAGCTCCTTCGTGCCGGCAAGCACCCGAAAGGGAGTGCGAAACGGACGAAGGAACAGGACATGAAGTTTTCAGAAACACTGAAAAAGATTTTGAATTGCAAACTTTGATTGATTTTCATAGGATGCTTCAGGGAAGACCGGCTGAGTTCGGTCTTCTTTTTTCTTTAATCGTGAATTTTCTGTTACTTCTCAGGAAAATGGGTGCAAAAAGGCCTTTTTTGACGAGAAGAAAATTGTTCTCGCCCGGTTTTTGCAAAAGAAAAAGTCGCAGATTCGATTGAATCTTCGACTTCTGGCGGAGATGGTGGATATTCTCCCGCGGACTAAGCAACAGCCCGCAGGGCTGATTGCTTGCGGTCTGCGGACCGCCGCCCTGTTCTCATCCGCACCATCTTGGCCGCAAAAAAGGCACCAGCCTGAGCTGGTGCCTTTTGTTGGCGGAGATGGTGGGATTCGAACCCACGTGCCCGGTTAAGGA
>ENA-UONS01000801-UONS01000801.1-human-gut-metagenome-genome-assembly--contig:-CS19-NODE-801-length-33557-cov-15.420482_pt1 | contig 33557 bp, 30 predicted proteins | sample MGYA00242458_ERZ724005 | MGnify/ENA metagenome assembly ERZ724005
CGATTATGAAGTTAGAAGCGGTTGTTGGCTAGCCGCGGGATTATTTGGCGCTTACACCGCATATATACAAAACTGGTTGCAAGTTCTGAAAAATGACAACCATTTCATTATATCGGCATCCAGTAAAGCGGAAAAGGCTGTAAAATATATCCTCGGAGAAACAGAATAAAAAAATAAGGCTAGGGGCATAAACCTCTAGCCTTTTCTGCTGTCGTATGATGTCGGGGTAGTAAAAACTTGATTTTAAGAATGTATTTCTATAATACCCTATAGTTGGTTGTTCTACATAGTAGGTCAAAAATCAGGTTCTCAGATATCCGATTCTGGTGAGACTAAGCCATTATAGTTATTTATACTCCAAAATCTGTTTTTCACCAGCAAATGTAAATTCTGCTACTAAACTTTTTCTATTACTTTTTACTTCCTCCGGTAAAGGAACTGCGATATGTAGCGTTGTCGAATCCAACGGTGAAAGTGCATCCCATGAATATACAATATCTATATCATCAGAATCTGAATAAAATAAACTGTATGATGTATATTCGTAATTATAATTATATGTTACGGTCAAATTAGATATTATCTCATCTAATTTTTTTGACGTGCTGGCAGTATTTTGTATACGGAACTTAATATCTAAATATATTTCTGAATCATCATTTGGTTCATAATACATATGAAAGCCACTGGTATTATTAGGATTGATTTCTCTGGTTAAACTGGCACCTTCAAACACTCCCTGAATGCCATTGCCTCCATAAATAGTTTTATGATCATATAACAGTAATTTTTCTCGTTCTTCCCGCTCTTTTCTCTCTAATTCCTCCTGTTCTTTGCGCTCCTTTTCAGTCTGCTTATCTGTATATTGTTTTAATAAATTCTCCAGTTCAGAATCATTCGGTGAATATTTTTGTGCTTCTTTAATATCCTCAATAGCCTGTTCATACGCCTCATGTCTAGCTGCACCAGATGCACTACTTTTTAATAAATCTATAACATCTTCCAATAGAGAAGCCATCTTTTTCTGTGCATCGTTATAATTAGGATCTGAAGAAATTACTTTACTATATTTTTCATATGCTTTAAGTGAATCACCTGACGCTTCAAATTCTTGTGCATCTTCATATGCTTGCTTGGATGCATTCAGATTCTTGATTTGATTAACTACATCATTGTAATTATCAATAGCTATTGTGTCCCCATATTTGTTAATTTTGGTAATAATCTCATTAGCCGAATCATAATCAATTTTCCCGTCAAGATAATCATTTAATATTTCATCAAGTTGTCGCCCCAAATATTTACCGAATTCTAATCGATCATTTTCATTCATATCGGACTTGACAGCCTTATAGCTGTCAAACTGATCATTTTTGTATGCTGAAATTGCTCTATTTAATGGAGTATTGAATACGTTTTTCCATACTACGGTACCAACGACAACTGCAATTACTAAAATTATGGGAATGACAATATATCTTATTTTTATTTTAGGTAAAGATATGTTCTTTTTCTTCTTTAAAGGATAACCACAATTAGGACAATTCTTTACTTGATCAGAAATTTCTTTACCGCATTCTGGACAATTTATCAAGGCCATCGCATTAACCTCCATATGGGAATTTATGTGCTTTTAAAAGATTCTCAGTATATGTTTTTATTACTTCAACATACATACTTTGTGTAAGCCAATTATCCAAATCATATTCATCATTTTCTACAGTGTCCTTTAAACCTGATGAATACATGACATCATTTCGCATACTATTTATATAAGTACCTATTTGTGAATCTTTATTGATTTCTAGGTTATCTAAATCATTCATTGGGGTTTTCAAACCATTCATAAGTCCACGCAATGTAAGAAAGCTTTTATTGCCTAATTCCTCATCTGCTTTTTTCAAAGCATCGTTAAATTTCTTGGCAGTATAATATACTTTTTGATCATATTCCGCTATTTCTCGTTGTTTTTTAGTATCATATCCTAAACGATCCAGCTCATTAAATTCATCAAATATCTTAGCAAATTCTCCAGAAGCATAATATTGTTGGATATTATCTAAACAGGTTTGTATTTGTGCTTGAACTTCTTCTTGCTTTTTCTTTTCATTTTGTTTTACTACCGTCAAAATACTAACCATAGCCAAAATGCAGATTACAATTACTAACAATATTACAATTATTTTTTTAGGTATTTTCTTTGCAAAACGATGTCCGCAATTAGGACATTTTTTTGCTTTCTCACTTACCTCTTGTCCACAACCAGGACATTTTATCATAGCCATATGTTTTCCTCCCAACATAAAAAATTTATTGTTTCTTGTCAAAATTATACTTCTGTATCATCGTGTTTACAACCATTATTTTCTATATATGTGTAATTCTTTTCACCTATATGGAAATACTAATTGATACACTATTAGTGAAGGTAGGTGATACAGATGGTGAACATGGGTGAAAAATTACGCTCTCTCAGAATCGAAAAGAATTTAACGCAGAAACAAGTAGCTGATCGAATCGGTTTAGCCATCAGTGCTGTATCATCTTATGAATCCGGCAGCAGGTATCCTACTTATGACACGCTCATAAAGCTGGCACGAATGTTCCATGTGTCTACTGATTATCTCCTTGGAATTGCAGATAAGCGGAATATTGATGTTACTGGTCTTGATGATGAAGATGTGGGATTGATTTCACAATTAGTGGATAAGTTGAGAAAGTAGATTAAGTATACTCAGTCCTTCGACCTTTTTCTATCGTAAAATAAAGGCTACAGTAGAAAATACCATAGCCTTTTACCTTTACTATTTTTTATCATTCTTTACTATTATAACCTTATGAGTATATTGATCTTTATGTTTTTGTTCTAACTTATCAAAATCTAGATTGTATCTCTTCTCAAGATATTCTAAAACCTGTATTAGTCCATCTCCAATAAACAGATGATTTGATCCAAACTTATATTTTATCGTTCCGATTTCGTTAGGTTTAAGATTTTTAATTGTCCCATAATACTTATTAAGTTTTTTGTCCTGATAAACACAAACTGGATATCTATATTCACAGCCCTCTTCCCCAGTGTATCCATCATATGAATTGGGATTGTAACAAGTATCCGCTATTCTGTATTCCAATTCCGAAACCAAATCAGCAATATTTTGAGTTCTATTCATTGTGTATTCCCCCCTTATTTTACATTATTATGTTTTATCTCCTTCAAGAGCCTATACATATATTACTGGGTTTTAAATATTAAATCCTCCATTGCATCTGCAATCATCTGTGAATATATTATTCCACATCCAAGGTAATTGTTTGTGATAATATTATTATATAATTCCAATAATTTTTTTTGATATTTTTGTGGAAATAAATTATGTACATAATCTATAAGTTTATCTGCATCCGCTTTTCTCTTCATTTTCATATGCCCACATAAATAGCAGTAATTATTAATAAAAGATTTAAAATCGTTTAAATTGTTCGAATTTTGAAAATTCTTTGCGAATTGAATACTCTGATTTATGTATTCAGATGTAATGACACTTAGATCTTCCTTATCATTATTTTTGTATGGTAAATATCTTTTTCCTCTATTTACAATTTGAATCGGTGTTATTTTTAACAAATATCTTAATTGAATTTCTGTTGCATGTGCCTCTGAATATGATGAAATAATTGTGCTCACATCTGTATCTGGATACTGATTTATCATCCATAATATATCATAAATATGCACAAGTTCATGCCATATTACACTTCGTTGATAAGATTCAACACAATTGTTCAAAAGATTAGAAAAATGAATTATATATAAACCATTTACAATTTCTTCCTTTTTAACCTCACCATAATATCGTTGTGTGTCAGAATATTCAAAAGATGTTATGTCTGGAATGTTGCATGATAGATATTTATTGAATTTCATTACTTCTTCATTAATTTCCTCTAACGTAAACATATTATTTCCCTCTTTTACAAAAATGTGGTCGTATAACTTTCTCACACTTAATTATATCACGCTCAATAATATCAGACAACTTATTAACAATAAAGTAATGTTCGAAAAATTATTGGATTAAAAGTGTATACTTATTACACCTTTTAGATTGTTATAATTAAATATCATATGTTATTATATGAAGCCGACCTATTATTACGATAAGATTTTTTTACCGAAAAACTCCACTTTTTCCTTATTTTACAGGCGTTTCAGCATATCTTTTCATTTTCCGATTTTTTGACACAAGACCTCATTTTTCCTAGGAAAATCAAGTATTTTCACGATAACACTTTTGTTTTCAAATATTGCCATTTTCCGCTTTTATCGGAATTTTCAATTCAGCTATAAAATCTCAAAAAGCACTGTATTTTAGGCAAAAATCGGACTTTTCATATATCTTCAAAAATCCATCTCGATAAAGTGTACGATAACGTAAAAAAGGCATATCAGATATTTTCTACCCAATATGCCCTATATTAGTCTGTAATTTCAATCTTCCAGTTCATCATTGCTTCGTACGTTTTACTCGGAATCTTGTCTTTATATTTTTCTGCTACATCTTTAATCAGCTTTTCTTTGGTGATCTTATATTTGTCGAACGCTTCTTCAACCGTATTAAAAGTTCCCAGCTTAATAGATTTTTCCATGGCTGCTACACACGCTCTGTATTTATTTTTATCTACATCAAAAAATACCCCTAGCGGTAAATCTCCTCTTTTCTCCTTGCACGTTACGAATAGTGTATTGATTGTCTGCGGTACAATACATACCGTTTCAGGACTATATACCGTGTTTCCTTTTATCAGAATATCTTTATCAAGCGAAACCCTGCCACAAAACACTTTCATCTCTATCTTGTGTTCATCGTACCATAGCTTATAATTACTATAATTCAACCATTCCTTGCAGACAGTGCAATTTTCATATTGTGGATATAATTTATGTATTGCTGTACTGTAGCACCGGTTCATCATCCAGTGCCATCTATCGTAAGAATCTTCATTGCTATTGGTGTATAGCGTTCCATGGTATCCTACTCCATACATAACCAGTTCTGCCGTTTTTGCACTCCAATCATCCGGTTTATATCGAATATCGTTCATAACCTTCAGTATAAATTCTTCTGAATCATCTCCGGTTTTCAGGAAATGATTTCTTACAATGCGGAATTGCTCCTGATTAAGCGGATACAGATTTTTATAATAGCAATCCTCTTTATCATTGCCACTATGCCACACATAAATATTGTTTGCTTTATCCTCATTGACAATAAATGTTTCTACAACCATTTTAGGTGCATAAGCATAATCCCGTTTATATATCCACTTACCATCGTAAAATACATTTTTTCTCAGAGAATATCTCAGTTCTCCTCTAATATATGAACCATCCAGTAGACCATATTTTCCCCACGTTCTCGTTATACAGCGACCATAATTTGACAGCCAGGTGTCCTTATAATCCATCAGCCTAACAAATACTTCATCCGTGCCGCATGGAATAATTCCTAAATCAGCTATATTCAGTATTCTTGCAGGATTGATTTCTTTAAATTCTCTGCCAATACGGATTTCCACATTATCAGAAAATATGAACTCTTTCTCCCTCTTCTTTTTGCTATGTTCCTTGAAATACACTCCTTCGCAATCTTTACATAAACCTCTATAATACGGATGTCCATTAGCACTTGAAAATCTGAACCTATCTAGTGGAAGTTCCCTCCCGCATTTCTTACATATTTTTGTTTCTTTATTATCATTTAACATAGTCCTCCTTTTGATTAACCGGATATTCAGATGAGGCAGCAGGTGTCCATCTTTGATCCGATGCAGACTTTCTTTTACTTCTCGTCCGCTGAGAAATATCCATACATTTATTTATCCTCGGTGTATATCTGCCGATTCTATCATATTCAGTTTTATATAAATGCCTCTCTGACGCTCTGTGAGCCTCATACAGCAGTTTTTATTGTATTATCCTATATCTTTATCATTTAATTTTTATACACTCTCCATTGGTCAAATACGCTCCTTTCTCATATATTTGGGCATAATAAAACAAGCTCCTTAACAATTACATTACTGACAGTAATATACCTGTTAAAAAGCTCGTTCACATAATTTGTTCACACTTTTGTTTACACTTTGGATGACGTGCTCAAACCTCCTTATTTTACTGGGTTTCTAACCATAGGTGACGGTTCGATCCCCTCTTCCCCTGCTTTAAAAAGTCGATGTTATCGGCTTTTTTTATTTCTGTTTTTAGATACAATTTCACCCCGGCACGACGTGATTCATAGATCTGCGCCATGCCGGGGTGTTGTCTTTACAGCTATATTGTTATATTTCCTCTTTCTCCGAATCCGGTGCGATCACAGATCCGATGGCGGTCGCGTAATCAGAGTACTCCGGAATGCTGATCTTCACATCCCACAGGCTCTTGAAATCCTCGATGATCTGGCGGCACTCGAAGAATTTAGTCAGTCCGCCGATCAGGATATACTCTTTGATGCCGGTGCTCATAGATGCCAGGATTCCTGCCTGGCAGATATTCTCGATCACCATATGTACAATACCTGCCGCGATATCCTCCGGTTTGGACTGGGCATCTGCCTTACCGAAATTAGAAGCCGTCACATCCAGATTCAGGCCCGGCAGCTTTTCTTTGGCCAGATCTGCGATCCGCAGATCGATCTTCGCCACATCACCCTTACGGGATAACGGCACAATTTCATGAATGTCGCCGGTATTCAGCATGATCGAAGACAGTCCGCAGATTGTTCCGCCTCCTAATCCGACACCACCCAGGTGCTTCATCTCCTTCTCCGTCACTTTGACGAAGAAGCTTCCGGTACCCATACTGATGACAATGACTTCCTTTTTATCCGTAAGATAATATCCTCCGGTACCTGTAGCAACGAATTCATCCACTTTATAGGTAGGACAGCCGTATACCGCTTTCTCCACATATTTGCTTCCCACACCGGTGATATAGACTCCCTCCACATCAGCCAGTTCCAGATTATTCTCATACAGATATCTTCCGAATGCACCGTAGAGAGATGCCACCTGGCTATCCGCCTTGACCGCCATGGGCGGAAGCATATGCTCTTCTTCAAAAGCTACGATTTTTGTCGTACTGCTACCGATATCGATTCCTATTTTGACAGGCATGTTTTCAACCTCCTCATATCACTTAACTGTTCATAGTCTCATTTCCAGATACATTTCCACAGTTCGAGACCGTCAGCCAAACACTTTATCCACAGCATCCTGTACAGAACTGACGCCAATGACCCGGATCTTACTTCCTTTTTTACACTCTTCCAACGAGACAAGCGGCACCACACATTCTTCGAAGCCCAGCTTCTCTGCCTCTGCCACGCGTTGTTTTGCCATGCTGACTGCCCGGACCTCGCCGCTTAATCCCACTTCACCGAAAGCGACCAGTTTCGGATTCAGTGCCTTATTCCGGAAGCTGGACAGAATCGCCAGCACGATTCCCAGATCGATCGCCGGTTCCTGGATTTTGATACCACCGGTGATATTCACGTAGGCATCACAGGAAGATAATTGCACTCCGGAACGTTTCTCCAGCACTGCCATCAGGAGATTTACACGGTTGAAATCCGTACCGGTGGTCTGTCTTCTGGGAATTCCGAAATTGCTGTGGCACACCAGCGCCTGCAGTTCGATCAGAAGCGGCCTGGTGCCCTCCATAGTACATGCCACCACAGAGCCACTGGCATTCTCCGGTCGTCCGTTCAACATATATTCCGAAGGGTTCTTCACCTCCGCGAGTCCCGTCTCTCGCATCTCGAAAACACCGATCTCGTTCGTGGACCCGAAACGGTTCTTCACCCCACGCAGGATACGGTAGGAAGCATGTCTGTCCCCTTCAAAATAAAGTACCGTGTCCACCATATGTTCCAACACTCTGGGTCCCGCTACGGTTCCTTCTTTTGTTACATGTCCCACAATAAAAATAGAAATCCCCAATCCTTTTGCCAGTTGCAACAGGATGCCTGTGGATTCCCGCACCTGTGATACGCTTCCCGGTGCTGCAGATACATTTTCATTATACATGGTCTGAATGGAATCTATGATCACGACCTCCGGCTTGCTCCTGCGGATCACTTCGCCGATGATGTCCAGATTCGTCTCACACAGCAGGAGCATATGTTCCGAAAATGTGCCGAGCCTGTCCGCCCGCATCTTGATCTGTACCTTGGATTCCTCTCCGGAGATATACAATACCTTATGTCCGGCCTCTGACAGATTGTGACACACCTGAAGCAGCAGGGTAGATTTACCGATCCCCGGATCGCCTCCTACCAGAGTCAGGGAACCCTGTACGATTCCGCCACCGAGCACCCGGTCCAGTTCTTTGATCCCGGTGAGTGTCTTGTTCTCCTCACGGATCGCGATTTCAGATAATACACAGGGTTCGGAAGCCTCTCTGCGCTCTCTTCTGCTCCCGGTGCCGGTGTTTTTCAATACCGTTTTATCTATCGTCTCTTCCACGAAAGTGTTCCACTCTCTGCAGCCGGGGCATTGTCCCAGCCATTTCGTGGATTCATAGCCACAGTTCTGACAGAAAAAAACGGTGGCTGTCTTACCTTTTGCCATGCTCTCTCCTCAATCGTTATAAAAAAGAGCCCAGACACGAAGTACTACAATATCCTCCGTGTCTGGACTCCTTTGCAGTGCGCCTTTACGCCTCTACGATCTTCACAGGTACTTCCCCTGCTGCTTCCAGTTCTACACTCAGGCTCAGCTTGCCGCCAAGTCCGGTCTTCATGGTTCCTACGTTCTTACCGTCAATAAATACTTCGTACTCGGTGTCGTCCTTTAATCCTACTGTGATCTGAGAATCTTCATCACCTTCTACGATGAATTCTACACTGTTATCGGACTCTTTGAACTCCAACACACTGGTTCCGGGAACAGATTCATATAAAAACATACCGTTCTTCTCCAGCTTTGTCATCTCATTGTAGGTCTTAACCTTCAGCAGATCCCCTGCATGCTCATAATCTTCTACCTTTGCCTTCTTGGCCAACTTATGATTACCAAAGCTGATAGATCCGTCTGCTTCACTGCGAAGTATTTCTTCCACTACTGCCATCTGTCTGTCCTCCTGAAAGTAACTGCATCCGCAATACATCTTTCTCTTTCGTTCTTTGCGAATGGGGTTTGAATAGTTACAGTATAATATATCTCACCCTGTTTTTCTACAAAAAAATTTTTAAATTTTGTAACTATTCAGAGTCATTTAAATATCATTGAATATTCGTCGAATGCTTGCATTCGTAAGAATATTTCATGATATTTATAAGACGAAGTAACCTCAATGAGCAAAAGGAAAGCTCTGCAAGAGCGATTTTGCGAATTGAGTGACTGAATAGTTACAAATGCTTAATTCTTAACCGTAAATACGACTTTACCATTCTTAAATCCTGCAGAAACCTTATCTCCCGGCACCACCTTTTTCAGCAGTATCTCTTCTGCCAGAGCATCCTCTACCACTGACTGGATCGCACGCTTTAAGGGTCTCGCTCCCATCTTATTGTCAGCATATTTTTTCACCAAATGCTCCTTCAGTGCTGCAGTGATCGTCAGATGGATGCCCAGCTGGTCCTCGCATCTCTTATACAGATTGGATGCCAGCAGATTTACGATCTCTTTCATATTCTCATTGTTCAGCTGGTGGAACACGATAATGTCATCGATACGGTTGATGAATTCCGGCTTGAAGCTGCGCTTTACCTCTTCCATGACATTGGATTTCATTTTCTCATAATCCTTCGTCTCGCTCTTCTCCGTTGCGAAGCCGAGATTCTTGGGATCTACAATCCGCTGTGCTCCGGCGTTGGATGTCATGATCAGCACCGTATTCTTGAAGCTGACCTTTCTGCCCTTGGAATCCGTAATATGACCGTCATCCAGCACCTGCAAAAGTACGTTGAACACATCCGGATGAGCCTTTTCGATCTCATCAAACAGAACGACAGAATAAGGATTCCTGCGGACCTTCTCGCTCAACTGGCCACCTTCTTCAAATCCCACATATCCGGGCGGGGAACCGATCATCTTGGATACCGAATGACCTTCCATATACTCCGACATATCCACACGGATCATGGCATCTTCCGAGCCGAACATAGCCTCTGCAAGCGCCTTGGATAATTCCGTCTTGCCGACGCCGGTAGGTCCTAAGAACAGGAAAGAACCGATGGGACGGTTCGGATCCTTCAGTCCCACACGGCCTCTGCGGATGGCTTTGGCCACGGCGGTAACTGCCTCTTCCTGACCAATCACACGCTTATGCAATGTCTTCTCCAGCTTCAGAAGTCTCTCGCTTTCCTTCTCTGCCAGCTTCTGCACCGGGATTTTGGTCCACTGGGCCACCACCTCGGCGATCTCATTTTCACCGATGCTTAAAGTATTTTCCTCTTCCCTTTTTTCACGCTTTTTCAGCAAACGCTCCTGCTTCTTTACCAGAGCATCCTGTTTCTTCTTGATCTCTGCCATCTGGGCAAAAGCTTCCACGCGGATAGCCTTCTCCATCTCCCAGTCCAGCTCCCGGATCTTATCCGAGATCTCCTTTGCCTTATCCGGTGCATCCATTGCATGCAGTCTGGCACTGGCCGCTGCCTCATCGATCAGGTCAATCGCCTTGTCGGGCAGATTCCTATCATTGATATAACGACTGGACAGTCTCACTGCCGCCTCCACCGCTTCCGGTGTAATGGTCACATGGTGATGTGCTTCGTACTTCCCCTTGATACCCTCCAGGATGCGGACAGCCTCTTCCTCTGTGGGTTCTTCCACCGTAACCGGCTGGAATCTCCGCTCCAGTGCAGCATCCTTCTCAATATACTTGCGATACTCCGCGATCGTGGTCGCACCGATCAGTTGGATCTCTCCGCGGGCCAGAGACGGTTTCATGATATTGGACGCATCAATAGCCCCCTCGGCACCTCCGGCACCGATGATCGTATGCAATTCATCCAGGAATAAAATAATATTCCCATCCTCTGTGACTTCCTTCAGTACCTTCTTGATCCGCTCCTCGAACTCTCCGCGGTACTTACTTCCCGCTACCATTCCGGACAGATCCAGTGTCAGTACTCTCTTATTCTGCACCGTAAAAGGCACATCTCCCGCCACGATCCGGGCTGCCAGTCCTTCCACCACGGCGGTCTTGCCAACACCGGGTTCCCCGACCAGGCAGGGATTGTTCTTCGTCCGTCGGCTCAGGATCTGGATCACTCTGCGGATTTCTTCATCTCTTCCGACTACCGGATCCAGCTTTCCTTCCCTGGCCAGCGCCGTCAGATCCCGGCTGTACTGCTCCAACGTAGACTGTTTCGCCTTACGGTCTCCCTTTTTTCCAAGGTCTTCTTTGTACAGATTGCCGTCCTGTCCGATAGCGATCAGGGTATCCACATAAATTTTCTGTACATTGGCTCCCAGCGTGTTCAACAGGCGTACCGCTACGTTTTCCCCCTCTTTGATCAGGGCCAGCAGCAAATGCTCCGTTCCGGTCTGCTTCTGTCCGAAACGTGCGGCCTGATGGTGTGCTTCCTCCAGGATTCTCGCGGCTCTGGGAGAATATCCCTCTCTGTCCTTCACTGCGACACCGTTCTCAAACGCAATCAAATCCCGGATCATGTCCATGACCTGCCCGGTCTCCACACCGTTATCAGCCAATACCTTGGCCGCCACACCGGTGTCTTCCTTTAATAATCCTACCAGAATGTGTTCCGTTCCGATGTAACCCTGCTTCAGGCTCCTTGCACATCTGGAAGCCTGCGCCAGCGCATTTTGCGCCTTATCCGTAAACTGTGACTGCATCAATTCAGTCCTCCATACTCTTCATATATTTCATCAATCAGCTCATGAACTTCCTGCCTGGAAATATTCTTGCAGCTGCTCTTAGCCAGTATTACCTGCAATTCCTTCCGCAATTCATCTACCGCACGCATGCGATCCACATCGAGTGCAATTACCGCGCCTTTTCGCCGGTCTACCTTAACATAACCTTCCTGCTTCAGAACCGTATATGCCTTATTTACTGTATGCATATTGATCCCGATCGTATCCGCCAGCTGGCGCACGCTGGGCAGAGAATCTCCTTCATGAAATTGTGACGTGGCAATTCCCATGATGATCTGATTGCGTAATTGCATATAGAGTGCTTCATCACTGTTGAAATCTATCTCTATTATCATCAAACTCGCTCCCTTCCCATGTCACTGATTGTTATATTCCTATTATAACAGTGAACGCAGTACTGTCAACTGTAACCGGGGAAAGTTTATCGTTTTTTAATCAAAAACGGCATCTCACTTGTGCAAGATGCCGTTTGCATTTTATTGATCTTCGTCTCCGTCCCAATTCAGGAATTCAAATTCAAATTCATCATCATCTGACATGAAGTTTTTGGACTTCCAGCCGGGATTCTGATTGCCTTCACTCTGCGGTACAGGCTTTGTGGGTCTTGCCACCGGTCTGCCGGCCTGCTGCGCTGGTCTTTCACTCTGCGGTGCCGTGGGTCTGCCTCCCTGAGGTGCAGGTCTTCCCTGTCCGGGTGTCACCGGTCTGCCTCCCTGAGGTGCAGGTCTTCCCTGTCCGGGTGTCACCGGTCTGCCTCCCCGGGGTGCAGGTCTTCTCTCCTGCGGTGCCGCAGGTCTTACGGTCTGTCCAATGGGTCTCTCTCCCTGAGGTGCGGGTCTGCCATCTGGACGTGTTCCCTGGCCTGTCGGTCTGGATGCCGGTCTTCTCTCGGCTCCCACTTCATGCATTACTTTCTGGCTGCCTTGCGGCCTGCCGCCCTGCGGTCTGCCTCCCTGAGGTGCGGGTCTTCCGTTTTGGGGTCTGCCTCCCTGGGGTCTGTCCACTCTTCTTCTGCGGGCCGTTTCCTCTTCCACGCCGGAGAAATAGGATGCGTCATTCATATCTTTGATTTTGAAGATCAACAGTGTCACCGCTGCTACCGCCGCTACAAGCAGAATCACCAAAATAATGATGACTGCTTTCTGGCTGCTGATTTTTTTCTGATTGGTCTCATACTGTGCATTGATCTCTGTGATCTGGTTCAGGGAATTGAACAGATCTTCAATCTTATATTGCTTCTGCCCTGCCATGTCCAGCAGATACCATGCATCTCCCTGCATCTGAGTATCCCAGTCTTTGGATGTGGTCTGTGTATCTTCCGCAGGCTGCTCGTCTGTGGGTTGTTCCTCTACCGGCTGTTCTTCTACCGGTGCCTGCAGCTCTCCGGATAATGCAACATAATCCGAACGAATGAAGCCTGTCACCTCGACACTGTTGGAAATAAAGCTTATCTGATACCATGTCTTTCCATCGGTTCCTGTTGCCTGTCCGGTCACAGTCAGTGCCATTCCATTCTCCGCAGTAGTCACGATCTGGCTGGTGGTAGACGCATTGCTGCGCACACGAACAGACTGACCTCCGGTCACGGTCGCACTCAGGGGTTCCACTGCAGTAACCTCCACAGGAGTCTCATTCACAACAGGCGCCGGTGTTGCTGTGGTCGTAGTCGTTGTAGTAGTTGTTGTAGTTGTTGTACCTGAAGAAGACGGCGGGGTAGATCCGTCGGTAATGCTTACCAGATCGGAACGAATATATCCCAGCGTATTCGCATCCACATATACTTCATACCAGGTATAACCGTCTGCTCCCTTGGTCTGACTTTTGATGGAGATCGCCTTATCCTTGGCTGCGCTGCCGATCACTTCACTGGAAGAATCCGCAGTTTTACGGATCTTAGCACTGGATGCTGTTACCTTGGCTGCACTTTCCGCATGGCTGACAATTGCCAGATTCTCACTAAAAAGTCCTGCTCCCAACACAAATACCAGTGCCAGCATTCCCCAGAAAACCTTACATTTACTTATTCTCTGTACTGTCTTTTTCATCTGCAACTCCTTTTGTATCCTGACCTTGTCTTACGCTTCATCGATTGCTTTGCCAATGTCATGACGCATGTATTTATTCTCGAAAGAGATCCATTCCGTTGCCGCATAAGCGTTGGCACGGGCTTCTTTCAGATCTGCTCCCTTCGCCGTCACCCCCAGGACACGACCACCGTTTGTAACGATTCCCTTGTCCGTAAGCTTCGTTCCGGCATGGAAGCAATAATAACCGTCTTTTCCGTCGAAGTTCTCCAGACCGCTTATTACAAATCCCTTCTCATAGGATACGGGATAGCCGTCGCTTGCCAGGACCACACATACCGCAGCATTGTCCTCAAATTGCAGGTCGATCTGATCCAGTGTGCCGTCCACACAGGCTTCCATCACTTCGATAATATCATTCTTCATACGCGGCAGTACCACCTGCGCCTCCGGATCACCGAATCTGGCATTGTATTCTAATACCTTGGGGCCGTTCGGAGTCAGCATCAGTCCGAAGAAAATGACTCCCTTGAAAGATCTGCCTTCCGCTGCCATGGCATCCACGGTAGCCTGGTAGATGTATTTCTTACAGAATGCATCCACTTCCTCTGTATAGAAGGGGCTGGGAGAAAAGGTTCCCATACCGCCGGTGTTCAGCCCCTGATCGCCGTCCTTTGCTCTCTTATGATCCTGCGCAGAAGTCATGATGCGGATGGTCTTGCCGTCCACAAAAGAAAGTACACTGACTTCTCTGCCTGTCATAAACTCTTCGATGACCATGCGGTTGCCGGCTGCACCGAACTTTTTATCCAGCATGATCTCATCCACGCCTGCCAGCGCTTCTTCTAAAGTATTGCAGATCAATACGCCCTTGCCCAGTGCAAGACCGTCCGCCTTCAGCACGATGGGAAAGCTTGCCTGCTCCTTCAGGTACTTAATAGCCTCCTCCGCGTTATCAAAATTCTCATAAGCTGCGGTGGGAATGTTGTATTTCTTCATGAGATCCTTGGAAAAGGCCTTGCTACCTTCCAGGATCGCTGCATTTTTACGGGGTCCGAAAGCCCGCAGACCCTCTGCCTCCAGTGCATCCACCAGTCCGCCGACCAGGGGATCATCCATGCCTACGATGGTCAGGTCAATGGCCTGTTCCTTCGCAAATGCCACGATCTTATCAAATTCCATGGCTCCGATGGGAACACATTCTGCGATCTGACCGATCCCGGCATTGCCCGGAGCACAATAGATCTTATCTACTTTAGGACTTTTTGCCACACAGGTTGCAATGGCGTGCTCTCTGCCGCCACCGCCTACGATCAATACTTTCATACCCATATCTTCTGCCTTCCTTAATTTTCGTTGTTTGTATGCTTTACTTTTCCGTTCACGACACAGATCCGTCCGTTGGCAATGTCATCCACTGCCTTCGGAAGAAGCAGCCACTCTGCCTGTTCCATCACACGTCTCTGCAACGTCTCCGGAGTGTCGTCGTCCTCCACTGCCACTGCCTTCTGTGCAATGATAGGACCCTCGTCCATGCCTTCATTCACAAAATGTACCGTAGCTCCTGTCACTTTCACACCGCGCTCCAGTGCTTTTTCATGCACATGTAGTCCGTAGTATCCCACACCGCAGAAAGAAGGGATCAGGGACGGGTGGATATTGATGATCCGGTTGCTGTATTCATGTACCATTGCCTCCGGGATCTTCACCAGGAATCCTGCCAGTACGATTAAGTCCGGAGCAAACTCCTTCACCTTTGCAAGCAGTGCCTCATTAAATACTTCTCTGCTCTCATAATCCTTCGGAGACACACAAACTGCGGGAATCCCGGCATTCTGTGCTCTCTCTAAGCTCTTTACCGTCTTGTTATTGCTGATGACACCCACGATCTGTGCATTGGTAACCTTTCCTGCTGCAATAGCATCAATGATGGCCTGTAAATTCGTGCCGCCGCCGGATACCAGTACGACTACTCTTAACATATGGTCACACCCTTTTCACCGGCCTCACAGGTACCTACCACATAAGCAGTCTCGCCTGCTGCCTTCAGAGCTTCCATAGTCTTATCCACATCTGCGGGATCCAGTGCCAGTACCATGCCCAGACCCATGTTGTAAGTATTATACATCATCTCGTCTGTGATATTGCCTTTCTTCTGCATCAGGCGGAAAATAGCAGGCACTTCGTAGCTGTCTTTCTTCACGACTGCACGGATGCCGTCGGGAAGCATTCTGGGGATGTTCTCATAGAAACCACCACCGGTGATATGGCTGCAGCCCTTTACCTTAACACCTGCGTTCTTCACAGACTTCATAGCCTTCACGTAGATTCTGGTAGGAGCAAGCAGTGTCTCACCAAGAGTCTTGCCCAGCTCGTCATAATAGGTATCCAGGCTCTCTTTTGTCATATCGAATACTTTTCTCACCAGAGAAAAACCATTGGAATGTACACCGGAGGAAGCGATGCCCACCAGTACATCACCGGGCTTGATATTCTCACCGGTGATCAGATCTTTACGTTCTACCACGCCTACGGCAAATCCTGCCAGATCATACTCATCCTCGGGCATCAGTCCGGGATGTTCTGCGGTCTCACCGCCTACCAGTGCTGCGTCAGACTGCTTACAGCCCTCTGCCACGCCCTTTACGATAGTAGCGATCTTCTCGGGAATATTGCGTCCGCATGCGATATAATCCAGGAAAAATAAAGGTTCGCCGCCTGCACATGCCACATCGTTTACACACATGGCCACACAGTCGATACCGATGGTATCATGCTTGTCCATTAAAAATGCCAGCTTCAGCTTGGTACCTACACCATCGGTGCCGGACAGGAGCACGGGATCCTCCATATCTTTGATGGCACTTAAGGAAAATGCTCCGGAGAAACCACCGATGCCGCCCATTACTTCGGGACGCATGGTCTCCTTCACGTACTTCTTCATCAGTTCTACAGACTTGTAGCCTGCTTCGATGTCTACTCCAGCTTTCTTGTAATCCATTTTCTCCTCATTTCCGCCGCAGGGGCTCTTTCGTTTTATTAGTGGGGCAGCCTCTTAAGAGGTCCCTGATTCTCTGTCTTATCTTCTTATTTTTTCATGCCTTCCAGGTATGCTTTATAGCCGATCTCCTGCAGTTTTGCATCTTTGGCTTCTACCTGTTCTTTTAATTTTGTGCTGTATGCTTTCAGTTTTCCGAGAAGTTCTGCGTCGGAGGTTGCCAGAATCTTGGCAGCCAGAAGTCCTGCATTGGCGCCGCCGTTAATGGCTACTGTGGCAACAGGAATGCCTGAGGGCATCTGTACGATGGAATACAGAGAATCTCTGCCTCCCAGGGAAGTAGTGTGCATGGGAATACCAATGACAGGCATCGGGAAAATAGCGGCGCACATACCGGGCAGATGTGCTGCCATACCGGCACCGGCAATGATCACCTTGAAGCCTTTTTCCTCCGCACTTTTTGCATATTCAAAAAATACATCCGGCTCTCTGTGAGCGCTGATCACGGTCATCTCATAAGGGATGCCCAATTCTTCCAAAATGTCTGCTGCCTTCGCCATCACAGGCATATCGGAATCACTACCCATTACAATGCCAACCTTAGGGCAATTCTCTGTATTTGCCATAATGTCCTCCTCATGTGTCGGTTTTCACCGATTTTTCCATATATCTATAAGTGTACTAAAATCTTGTCGATGATGCAATGGTTTTATGAAAGTTCCTGCAACGGTTCGTTCAGTTCTTCCGTTCCCGGCAGGACGAATCTGCCGTTTTGAATGATAGTGATCCGGTCTCCGTCCTTTTTCACCGCGGTCAGCTCTGCCAGTTCATCATAAGGAATGGTAATGTCCGTATGACAGTTAAAATATGCCTTGGACGGATTCACACTGCGGAGCGCCGCCACCTCGTTGTCTCTTGCCACGATCTCCTTGCCGTCGGGATTGTATACTTTTACTTCTTCCGCATGGGAATAACAGGTATCTCCCACTGCAAAATGCGGTCCCATCTTCTCTGCGATCAGAATGGGCATTTTGGACTCCACACCCAGTTTTTTTGCTGCCACATAGGCTGTGGTATTCGTGCCGATGGCAAATTCTCCTAAGGGCAGTGTCTTGTGGCGGAACAGGATATTCTCCTTAATAAATGCCTTATTTTCTTCCTCTGTGGCAAAATTGGCGCAATTATAATTTTGGATCTTACCGTTTTCAAAAGTGATCTCCAGATCCTTATATTCCAGACCGTTTAAGAATACCCGGGTTACATGCAGCACGCCGTTCGTACCTTCCAGTACCGGAGAGGTAAATACCTCACCCACGGGGATGTTCACATCTGCCACGCAGTTTTCAAAAATAGTCTCTTTCGCAGGGTTCTTCAGTTTCCATAAGTTTACTTTCAGATCGGTATGATTGCCGTTACAACCCTTAATTTCACAATGATCTGCTGGATCCAGGGCATCAATGATGGTCTGCTGGATCCGCTGATATTTTTTATAATCCAGCGTATTGATCTGTATCGTCTCCCGGAACAGTTCCTCGAAGCAGTCACCCACCTCCGGGATCGGGAACGCAATGATCGTGAAGCTGCGCTCTTCTTCTATAATGTACTGTCTCTGCAGCTGGCCCATCTGGGTACGGTTCTCTACCAGTAAAGCACTCTGCTCATCCGTCATTTTCAGGCTTTCCGGCTTGTTCACCGGCTCGAATTCCTTCTCTCCGAAGGTCTCCACTACCGCCGGGCCCGCATAACCGCGTGCCTCTTTTTTGTATTTTTCAAACGCGGTATGCATCACTTCCAGTTTCCGGCTGCAATACATTTTGTCTAAGAACAGTGCCTTATCATCCTTATGGTCGAACTCGTATTGTCTGTTGGGGCTGACGCTGTAGAAGCCATTTTTATAGATGGACGGATTGTATAAAATACTGGTGGCCGCACGGTAGATCACCGGCAGCAGTCCCATTTTCTCAAAATTCTCCAGGGCTCTTCTCATCATGCGCTCAAAGCCCAGCTGATAACGGACATCCACGACCGCTTTCTTCGACAGATCCTTGCCGGTTACCTCAAAGCCGATACGATACCCTTCGGTGTAAGTATCTGCCATGGTATTTATAATCTCTTCCGGCAGAGAATTCATAAATTCCGCCATTTTCAATTCATTTTCGCCTACATACTCACCGTAAGCATACAGATAACGCAGCTCCGTAAAGTCTGCAGTTCGAAGAATTGCCGCTGCAAAATTATTCTCCGGACATACCATTTCACGTACCCGCTCTTCTGCCGCCACATCCGCATAATCACTGACGAACCAGTAGAGGATCTCACGAATAGCTGCATACGTGGGAAGCTTATGGTTTTCCTGCTGTTCATATACAAATGCCGCATATACCTCAGAAAACAGCTCCATCCGGATCACCAGCTCATCCAAACGTCCTTCGTAGGTAAAACCGATCAGGCTCCGCATTTCTGTGTATAAAAAGGACACAAGCACACCGAATTCTTCTCCCAGCATCTTCACAGCATAAGCTGGATTGGCAAAACTGTTCTCATAGTTTTCCGGCAAAATATCTTCATACAGAGCACGGTTGCGCTGCTGTAATTCTTCCAGTGTGGCAGTGACCTGTTTCCCCTGCTCCAGGAACTGTCTGGTATCCTCGATCAGCAGTAAAAACTTCGCTACTGTTGTAAAATATTCTTTCCAGGGTTGTAACTCCGCTCCCTGGAAATCTTCACCGGGAATCTCCCGGATCCGGAGAAGCGCCAGTTCCAGACGTTCCTGTAAAATTTCTCTTTCTTCCATAATATCTGTTAACTCCTTATTTCCAAATGACTGTCGTGTGTTTCCATGCTCCTGCCTCCGGATGTCATATTTTACAGCCGGCTCCCCAGATACAGTAAAAAGCTGATGCCACCGAGGGAAATTACATTCAATATCGTCCCCAGCACAGGAAAGAACCGGTAAATATCCTTGTCCCGCAGTGTCAGAACGCCAAGGATCAGTCCGATCAGAGAATAGACCGTTGCCAGCACACCGGTGACTCCGTATCCTCCGTGCATCACGCCCCCCTGACTGTAGGACAAATACGTCACAATGCCAAGAGACACCAGGCTGATGACACCCAGGATCGTAGACATGATCGCTTTATCCGAATGTTTTTTATTCGTAAAAATGTAGTTCTTTTTCCGCATAATATATCTCCTATGGAACCCGAAAAGGGCACTTCCTATGTGGAAATGCCCAATCTGCGCGCCAAAGCGGCGCCTTTCTTCTCTTTTGTCCTCAGAACAGGATGCGGGATTTGCCGGAGATAAGCTTGCCGCCGCTGATGATCAGCAGTACTCCTGCCGCAATTCCGACTACCAGGGAGATCACTCCCAATACAATATTCAGAGCACCCGCTCCGCGCATGATCTTATAGATTTTCTCTTCCATGGAATCCTCCTGTCTTCTATCCAAAACTTTTCGAAGCCGCCTGCTTAAGCACCATATACGGCGTAATATTCATCAATTGCCTTCTTCAGGGTGTCGTCGATGTATACTTCTCCCTTGTAAGGTCTGTTGTACAGATGATCGATAACATCCTGCATGGTCACGATGGCATGTGCATCGAAGCCGTACTTTTCCTTGATCTCTTCCAGTGCGCTGACTTTACCGCCCAGTCCCTTCTCCATACGGTTCAGGGATACCATCAGACCAACGATCTCTACGTTGGCAGCTCCTCTTACCTTGGGAACCGTCTCTTCCATAGACTTACCGGAAGTGGTAACGTCCTCGATCATGATAACTCTGTCGCCGTCTTTTAAGGAACTTCCCAGGAAGCTTCCCTTATCTGCGCCGTGATCCTTCTCTTCCTTACGGTCAGAACAGTAACGAACCTCTTTGCCGTATAATTTGCTGTAAGCCACTGCAGTTACCACACTGATGGGAATTCCCTTATATGCCGGTCCGAACAATACATCGAAATCATCACCATACGTATCATGAATTGCTTTGGCATAGCTCTCCCCCAGCTTCATCAGCTGAGAACCGGTGACATACGCACCCGCATTCATAAAGAAAGGAGACTTTCTACCGCTCTTTAAGGTAAACTCTCCGAATTTCAATGCCTTACAATCCACCATGAACTCAATAAATTCCTGCTTGTACTGTTCCATTCTATGCAAAACCTCCGTAATTTTCATATCTTTTGTTCTGCTCTTTATCATACCATATTTTTTTTTAACATTCAATGAATTTCCTTGCAAAGAAAAAGGCAGTCAGCCGACTGCCTCAGACTGTAGACAAAACGCTTTTGGTCAGCACTCCAGAAGCGTTTTGCCTGCAGTCTGAGCAGCCTTATTAAGGCTACTCTCTGTTCTTTAATACCTCTGCAGGTACCAGCTTATTCAATCTGCCTACCAGCAGGAAATTGATCACCATATAGCATAGAAGAATTCCACCATAAATCATAATATATATCTGCGGTGTGAACTTCAGGTCCATTCCGATAGCAACATTTGCAATGCAATACGGATACACCAGATCCATGCTCCATTTTGCCAGTGGAACGCAGATCACCGCTCCCAGCAGAATCACATAGAAATTCCCATCCAGATAGAGTCTTCGTATCTCCCTTCTACGGTAACCGAATACTTTCATCAGTGAAATGGAAAAAGCGGAACGATCGATCATCACTTTCATCATCAGATACATGACGATCATAAAAATCAGTGCAGATATTGCCACGAGCATTACTACCATCGGTCCCATCATATCTGTAAAAATCTGTGAGCTTTCCGCCACATTATCTTTGGATACTGTGGCATATAATCTGCCATTATCAATATCCAGTGCATGATCTGCAAACACTACATTATAATAATCGTCCTCCTGATCAAACAATTCCTGCATGACATCCCTATCCAGAAAAACATAGACACCGGATGTAAAATGCACAATATTTTTCACAGTAAATGCATAATCTCTCTCATTCACCTCATCGGAAAGCACCAGCTTGTCGCCTACCTTCACACCGAATTTCTGTGCCGCAGCACTGGAGATCACAATCTCATTTTTCTTGTCTGCTGTTGCTATGGGAAAATACGGATTGTCATCATCAATCCCCAGCACTGTCACATCCAGATTATACCCATAGGATTCCTTTTTCAGATTCTCGACATACGCCGGTGTTCCACCCTCCGGAACATCCTCCGTAGGATATTTATAAGTATACATATAAGCATATTTTGTTTCTTCCAGACAGGCGTTTCCAAAATTGATACACAGTACCGCACAGTCTATGGACAGCATCAGGATCAGCAGGCAGATGAACATACCGATCACAACAGCAAATGCAGAACGTATTTCCCGCAGCATCTGTCTGATCTGGAATCTGAGCAGAAATTTCATATTTCCCAGATTCATGTTCTGTACCCTGCCGGCTTTTCCTGCCGTCTGCTCGTTACGAAGCAGTGACAGAGCCGTGCGTTTTAACTTTTTATTGATCACCAGATAATTTACCACTGCTGCCGTCACAGGTGGCATGATCAGACTGTAAAAAAGCAGATAACCGGGTGTCACGATCTGCATAGGCGGCAGAGAATAATATGCAATACTATCGCCCATCTGCCAGCCTGTTCCGTATTTGGAAAATCCCAGGATACATCCGACAGCTCCGCCCAGGAAAGAGATCAGCATGGGATTTAACAGATAGTGGAACAGTAATTGTCCCCTGGTCACACCCAGGGCATATAATGCACCTATGACGCTGCTTTCCTTTTCAATATTATGTATCACAAATACGGAAATCACATAAGTAAACAGGACCATGAGAATAATTCCGGCCAGGATACCGGCAAACCTATTGATGACCACATCGCCCGCAGCGGCATCGATACGCGGATTGTCCTCCGCTATCAGAAATTGGGTCAGATTATCAATATCGAAGGTGAAATATTCCTCGATCATATCATCGGCTTCCTCCTGCAGTTCCCGCACGCCATCCCGCAATTCCTTACTTCCGTCTGCGATCTCGCTCACTGCATCCGTATACTCGATGATTCCTTCCCGGAAATCCTCCAGATCCGCCAGGGTGTCTTTTGCTTCCTGCAGGGAATCCCGTAATTTTATATCCATGCTGCTGCCCTCTGCAGCCAACCGATCCAATTCTTCCTTATAATTATCCGCGGTCAGATCCACAGTAATATTATTTTCTTTCAGCTGTGCCTCCACCATGTCCATCAGAGCATCCACTACAGCATCCGTTCCGCTTACCAATGGTTCACTGGCAGTATACAGGACACTCAATCCACCAAACAACTGCTGGGATCCGCCTGCTGCCTCTCCCACACCTGCCGTATAAGCTTTGACACCATCGCGGAACTGTGCCACTGTATCCAGCTGTCCCTTCACCGCTGCCAATTGCGCCGCTGTCTGGGATGCTCCCTTCTGCGTAAACACAGCTGCCATTTGATCCAGCTGTTCTCCGTAACCGTCCAATGTCAGTCCGGAAAAGGTGATCCCATAAGCCGCATATGGCTCCAGCTGAGCCTTTAACTGTTCATTGACCATACCCAGAATGGCATTGAAAATTCCATAGGCTCCCTGGTTCAGTGCAGCACTGTTCTCCGTAATCTTACTCATACCGCCCACCAGCGCGCCGCCTCCGGCGGAAGCCGCATTGACACCATCCGTGTAGGATTTCACGCCGTCCCGGAACTCCTGCAATTCGTCCAGCGATTTTTTAATATCCTGCAGATCCTCCTGCATGGATGCGGTATAAGCATGCGGATCAGCAATCATGGTGTTCAGCTGCTGTTCGTAATTTGACGAAGTCAGCGTCACCTCCACACCGGCATCCTCCAGGCTGTCATTTACCTGCTCCAGCATGGCATCAAACAGGGTATCTGCCGCATCCGTAAGATCCGTATTATGTTCTGCCAGTTCATCTACGCCGTCCGTCAGCTCATTCACGCCATCCAGCAGTTCCCGGATACCGTCCTGAATATCATTTTTCGTTTCTTCTGCATCTGCCAGCATTTCCAGAAAATAGATATCTGTCACCTTGCTGCGATCCAGTTCGAAGGACTGTAGCAGTTCCTTCAGTTCCTGATCCGTCATTGCTCCGTTCAGCAGATAGGTGTAGGTGTAATCCTCCGTCCGGAAATTCTGTCCGCCCGCTTTCAGTGCTTCGTAATCCTCTGCCGTGACGAATCCGACTCCAAACAGATTGCTGTCCACAGTGGTATCTGATGTTTTCTCATATGTTGCATCGTAATCCGGTGTACTTCCGATTCCCGCAACGATGAAATCTCTGCCTCCTACGGTAAGGGTATCCCCTAACCCCAGTTCATGTTTTTCCGCATAGTGCTGTTCCAGCAGGATCTCGCCCTGCATGGGCAACTCTGCCCCCTGTTCAGGAGCAAACAGATCAATCTTCTCTCTCGCCTGATAGATACGTAAGGTAGCCTGGCCCTGATGAAAATCCAGTGAAAAATCCTGCTGTACCGTCACACCTTTATCTGTGATCTGTGTGACCTCACTGTCTGTCAGGGGGACAAATACTCCAAACTGTCCATCCTCTCTGTGATGAACAGCGGCACTCTCCTCTGTTCCCTGCATGATCGTCTCAGACGCCCCCACGATAGCTACCACCATATACATGACCATTGCCACCAGGAAAAACAATGCCAGATAGCGCAGCAGGTTTTCCCGGATATCCCGAAGTACGCGTTTGCTCAATATCCTCTGCATCCTACAAATCCTCCAGTTCTGCCGCCGGAACCCGCTTCTCATTCCGGTAATTCTTGCTGATCTGTCCATCCTTGATCATGATGACCTGATGCACCATATTTTTAATGGAATTATTATGCGTGACGATCAGCATGGTGGTTCCGTACTGTCTGTTGATATCCTCCAGCAGCATCAGAATATCTCTGGAGGTTTTTGAATCCAGCGCTCCCGTGGGTTCATCGCACAACAGAAGGCTGGGATTTTTGATCAGTGCTCTGGCAATGGCACAACGCTGCTGTTGTCCACCGGACAGTTGTGCAGGGAACTTGTTCTGATGTTCCGTGAGACCAAGTACCTGCAATAATTCCTCCAGATCCAAGGGATTTTTCGTCAGATACTGACAGACCTGAATGTTCTCTTTCACTGTCAGATTGGGCACCAGATTATAGAACTGAAAAATGAACCCCAGCTTATTTCTCCGGTAATCGGACAATGCCTTGCTTCCAAGTCCTGCCACTTCCATTCCGTCTACGACAATGGATCCGGAATCTACGGTGTCTAAGCCTCCGATACAATTGAGCAATGTCGATTTACCGGAACCACTGGTACCCTGAATGACACACATTTCACCTTTTTCCACTCCTGCAGTGATCCCTTTCAATACCTGCACATAACCGCCGCCCTCGCCGTAACTTTTCTTCAGGTCTTTTACTTCCAGATACATATCCTTCCTCCTCGTGCTTATTGATAATGATTTTCATTAACATAACACTGTTATGTTAATATCCTGAAACAGCACCCCTGCAAAGTCCGAACTTTTTCGGGGTGCATATATCTTAGCTTTCCGTCATCATGCCCATCCAGCCCCGGGCCAAATACCTGGTCAGGGCATCCACATGCTTCAGTGCCATACTTTCCTCCGATTCATGCAGAAACAGATGCATGAAAGTATCTACCATAATGTGCGCCATCCAATGTGTCATATAATCATCGATCCGCGGTCTCCCGGTAGCGCCGGTCACCATATCGCATAATCTGCGGTACTGCTGTTCCGAAATATCCACGATCTCGTCCAGACAATTTTCGAAGCGGGATCCCTGAGACTTTGTCAACAACAATAGAAAGGCATCCCGATTCGCATACATTTGCCTTATAATCTCTCTCGAGGTCTCCAGGTCATCATCGTTCTGTTCCAGTCTGACCACCTGCGTTTCACTTCGCATCTCCGCAGCATAATGTTCCTCCATTGTCAGATAGAGTTGTTTCAACGGTTTCTCCACCAATTCAGCAAAAAGATCTTCCTTATCTTTGAAGAAAAAATACAATGCTCCCGTGGTCACCCCGGCTTCTTTGCAGATGTTCCGCAGGGAAGCCTTCATATATCCCTTTTCCAGGAACTCTCTCCCCGCACATTCCAAAAGATGCTTTCTGGTCTCTTTATTCTCCTTTGCTGCTTCTTTTTTTATGTCATTTCCCTCCCTATTGTGTTTACATCTGTTCACTTGTTCACATAACATTGTTATGTCTGAATTATAAATAAAAACAGGATTGCTGTCAACCCTGTTTTTATTCGTATTTCTATCTTCTGTTTTATTTTGTTTTCAACTGATCGATTTTCTCCTGCAGATCTGCAATGGCACGCTGACTATTCTTAATGGCTTCACACTGCTTCTCAAAAGGAGGCTCCGGCATATCACTGTACTGCTCAAAATAAATCTTGCCGATCTCCAGATAATTTTTCTTCATCACTTCTTCGCAGGTAGAAATCTGGCTCTTCAGATTTGCAATAGCCGCCAGTTCTTTTGCCTTATCTGCCGCCACTTTTCCTTTTTCTGTAATGGTATCGCCAATCTTCTCTATAATATCCATGGTATGATCTCCTTTCCGGTACTATTATTTTACTCTTGCACGCTTTCCACGTCAATAGCAGACCCTTGTGTTCAGTTTATGTTTATAGTAAGATAGAAATATATTATTTTTATCTTACGCTACAAAGGAGTGTTCATTTTCATGTCCAGATCAACCAAAAAAGAAAATCTTCTATTCTGCATTGTTTCAACTTTAATCTCAACATTTGGGATTCTGTTGATTCTGAAATCCAACGGCTTTTATCCTTTTAAGGAAGTAACTCTTTTTACCTTTGATATGAAAGAACAGTATCTGCCGTTTTTCTCCTCTTTGCATTATCTGATCGGTGGAGATGATTCCATTTTCTTTCATTGGTCTAAATCCCTCGGCGGCAATTATATTGGTCTGTATGCCTACTATCTTGCAAGCCCTTTTTCCTGGCTGACAACACTGTTTTCCATTGAAAAACTGCCTCTTGCTATTTTTCTCATGACCGTCAGCAAAATCTCGCTCTCCGGATTAACGTTTTCGGTTTATGTTAATTTCCTGTGGAATAAATATAATTCATTACCCGCACAGACCTCTTCTTATCGAAGATTACTCGCTCATTTAACGTTGCTTCCACTGCCCATTGCATACGCGCTGATGTCATATAATCTGCAATTTGCACTATCCATCATGTGGTTGGATGGTGTCATTTTGTTGCCTTTACTCCTGCTTGGGGTGGAAAAGCTGCTGGACAAGCAACGTAATCTTTGGTTCATTCTGCCATTAACAGCAATTTTCTATTTCAACTATTATATCTCTTATATGGCAGGAATCTTTTGTGCCCTTTATCTTCTTTTCAGACTTCTTACCACTTACTCTCACTCCCGGCACGACTTGTGGAGAATTCTGAAAAATTTCGCTCTTTCTACATTAATATCCTTGGGACTGGCAGCTCCTTTGCTGATCCCGACTTTTTCCGATATGTTTATCGGAAAACTGTCGGATCCTCTGACCAGTGTTGTTTATGATCCTCGATTGATCAACCAGCCACTATCCGATATATTGGGACAACTTCGCAATGGCACCGTCAACTACCTTGGGGTCACCGGGCTTCCCAATATTTATTGTGGATATCTCGCTATTCTTTTGTCCATTCTTTTCCTGTTTTGCAAACGGATCTCTCTCCGGGAAAGGATTGGCGCCTTTTTACTGACAAGCTTCCTGCTTCTTAGTTTTTATCTTTGGCCGTTGAATATCTTTTGGCACGGCTTTATAACACCTAATTCCTTCAACTACAGATATTCCTTTTTATTCAGCTTCTGCCTGTTGTATATGAGTTGCCGCTTTCTATGTGTTCTTTCGTATCAATTACCATGTTTTTTAGAGAAGACGCATCGTTTCCCGGCATTGGAGCTTGTGGTTGGACTGCTTTTGCTAATTACCTCAGCCGATCTCGGTATCAATGGCAGAGCCATTTTCCGCAATATTGATTACGCAACTCCTTATATGCGTATGGATGAATACGTATCTTATCTGAATGACAACAAACCACTGATTGATGACATTAAAGCCTCGGACTCCGGAATGTACCGTATCTGTCAGAATTACCAGCTTACTTCCAATGATCCAATGCTTTTGGGATTTAAGGGAATGTTTCATTATTCTTCCACTTATACCCAAAGTGTCAACGCTCTGACATCTAAGCTCGGAATCGGTCAGGCATGGTTATGGAATACCGGCTATGGTACCACCCCTGTGACAGACAGTCTGTTGGGCGTGAAATATCTTTTGTCAGACACTGCAGAGCCTTCCGGATATTACTCCTTAAAAACGACGGATAATTCGGTGTCCGTTTACGAGAATCCTTCTGCTATGGAATTTATCTACAGTGCACCTTTGGCTTCGGCGGATATCTCATTTACTTCTGACCCTTTTGAAAATCAGAGCCGTTATCTGAATAACTTATGCGGATCGAATACTTTATTCTATCAGAAATACGATATAGAGCTCGCCAATCCTGCTGGCAGTCTGCCTGCTGATCTGGAATATGACCCTGTTTCCTCCTGGAGCTATTCTTTCATCGCCGAGAATACGGATCCGGTATATATGTATATGCCCCTGACTCCATTTGTCTCTGCAGATATTTATGTCAATGATGCTTTGGCAGGATCTTTTGAGTACGGTAAAAGTATTTATAATCTCTGTCTTGGATGTTTCCACGCCGGGGAAGCCGTTACGGTAACCGTTGTCTCAGCCTCAGCGACAGCGCCCGGTGATACTTATATTGAGTCTTTGGATACTTTAGCGTTGCAGGATGCTTTGACCTCTCTACAGACCGGTGAAATTACTCTTACCTCCCACAGCTCTGGAAGACTTTCCGGTAATATTTCGGTACATAAAGGTGATACCATTGTTACCTCCATTCCTTATGATGTCGGCTGGCATATTCGTCTGGATGGTCATAAAGTACATGCCTCTGATATCGGAACCTATGCAGATACTTTTCTCACGATACAGGCCCCTGAGGGAGAACATCATTTAGAAATGTATTATCTGTCACCCGGCATCGTCCCGGGACTTCTGATCCTTTTGATCACTTTAATGCTTCTTCTGGTCGTAAACTTTTTACAAACGCATAAGAAAAAGCAACGGTAATACATTGCGCCGCACGGAACACTTGTGCTATAATCGCTTTGTAAATCCAATGGAGGTGACAGCATGCAGCCGCTATACACTACTTTGAAAGTCAATAACGAAATTGAATTATGTGAAGTTTCTGATCCTGATTGTAAGCAGCTTATTGAGCGGGCTCTTTTAAAAAATCGGATTTCCTATTATATTCGTTGGCCGAAGTCCTCTTTTTTTAACAGGAAAAAGGATTCCTGTATTATCTGTATCAACGATAATGTCCGGGACACAGCTGAAGAGATCGTACGTGGGATCTGTGACGAGTCCGGATATAATGTCCGCTTTATTTTAAAACGCTCCTCTAATACATATTTATAAAAATACATTTTATTAATTTTTGTATATTAATTGACATTTTCTCCTTTATAGCGCATAATGATTTATTATAAAAACAAAGGAGGGGACTTTTATATGGAGAAACGAATTAATAAGCATGTATTTGCCTGGGTTTTCTGCTTTTTACTTGGTGAGTTGGGTGTTGATAGATTCGTCAGAGGTCAGGTTGGTCTCGGAATTTTGAAGCTTCTCACTGCCGGTGGCTGCGGAGTATGGAGCCTGATTGACTGGATCATTGCTCTTACCAAAGCATATGGTGCTGCTTATGCCAATTCCGAAGAGGTTGTATTTGTAGACGGAAAATATACTGCATAATCACATGATCAAAAAAGCTTTTGTCTTTTCAGGCAGAAGCTTTTTTCGTTTGATCATAGCAAACGATAAATGTGATATAAAAAATATATTATGAAGAAAAATACAAAACATATATTATTTTTTATTTTATTTATTCTACTGCTCCTGTTATTCCTGTTGCTGGCAGGCTATCAATGTCCACTGCGTTTCTTTTTGGGCATTCCCTGTCCTTTTTGCGGAATGACCCGGGCGTTTTTATGTGTCTTAGAGGGTGACCTTGCAAAGTCCTTTTATTTTCATCCTCTGTGGCCTATCGTGTTGGGGATTATTATTATTTTTCCTCTTTGGAAATTCCGGCTTCTTCACTTATCGGACAAATGGATCGATCATGGGGCTTTTGCGATTGGAATTCTGTTCTTGCTCTGCTTTATCATAAGGCATGTAACACATTCTCCCATTGTACAGATTGATTTTACAAAAGGTATTTTTCATTTCTTTTCATATATGAATATATGAAAAAGGAGCTGTAATACAGCCCCTTTTTTCAATCTTCTTATCCAATCGCTTTATCCGTTTTTTCAATCAAAATCGAATTTGGTGTAACGCTCATACATAGCGCCATAACGGAATCTTGCCATTTCATTCTTCTGAAGGACATCTTCTTCGGAACCTCTGTACTGACAACGCAGACAGTAATATTCCTTCTTATCCTTATCGTAGAACATATCCATATCGATATCTCTCATGAAGCAAGAGGGACATCTGTAGTTTAATTTGCCTTTTCCAGCTTGAGCCATGTTGCAACGACCTCCTTATCCTTGATCTTGGAATTGTAACCCAGTGTAAACATCGGGGAGAATGCGTATCCTTCCTTCACGTATCCGACAGCGCCTTCTGCGTTGGTGCTCATGGATACTGCGGTCTCGATCTGAGGGATCACCGCTCTTACTTCGTCAGCGTCTGCCTTCTCCATCTCACGGCACTTGTACTCGTAATCCAGAGTCTCTACCTCGTCACCCTTCTTGGTGCTTAAGGTGATACCCAGCATATCCTCGGAATACTCTGTGGTACCGTAGCAGGCTACGATATACTCGTTCAGTTCTACTTCAGCGTTCGGATCGCTCATCTCCAGGATCTTACGCTCGATCTTGATCGCAGAGCTGCCTTCCTCGAAGGAAACGATGGTCTGTAATTTTACGGTCAGATCGTAGAATTCGATGTCTACGGGATCCAGTGTCAGGATTCTGGTGTTGCCTTCCTGAGAGAAATGAGCCTTGGTACGGCACAGGCACAGATCCACTTCTTCACCGTTGTGTTTTAACTTGGCACTTCTTACGGTACCTTCTCCTGCATAGTGGGTGAAGTAACCTGCACGGTACTTCTCCTGGATCAGGAAAGGATAGGATGCATCGGTCACATGCTTGGTACCGATACCTACCGGCCACTCCAGCTTTGCAGCATAAGGACGCAGGTCAACGATAGCACCGCCCTGATCCATATTTACGCAGGCACGCATGAAAGGATCACAATACCAGAACAACTGCTTATCGGAGCCATACAGGATATCTCTCCACAGAGCACACTCGGGCTCGGTGTAGGTCTTCTTCTGACGATAATAATCAGCGAACTCAGCCATGGTCATATCGGTAAGCTTGCCTTCCTTTTTCAGGTCGCCATAGTACTTCATACCGTCTTCATAGCTCTTCTTCAGCAGTTCGTAAGGTTGCTCCCAACGACCCATTTTGTTCAGCCAGCCGGGTCCTACGAACATCATGTTGTATGCGTATCCGTTGTTGTATTTCTCCAGGGAACGATACTGGTCGATCAGGTTGTACAGGTAAGGATACTCCCATGTCTTGGTGTCATAGATCATACCACGCAGTACGTTCTGGGGATGGGTTCCGAAATTGGAGCCGTTACCGTCATAGCATGCCAGCAGGTCTCTGGACAGATGGGGGATCGCTACGATACCGCTGTCCTCTGCCTCATTGGCTGCTGGTGCATGGGTGTTCTGCTTGGAAGGGATCCAGGGTGCCCAGGGGCCGCCATCCATGAAGGTATACCAGGAGTTGTTGCAGGTATGGTATGCCTTGGGGCCTTCTTCCCAACAGGTTGCTACCGCACATTTTACGGTAGGATAGGTTGCTTTAATATAATTGGTCAGATCTGCATCCATATAGTAAGAACCGGTGGATTCGGGATAGAATCCGAACTTCTCATGGAACTTGCCGAACACATCATCCACGATAGACTTTTTGTCTTCCATGGAGAACATCCAGATACAGAAATCCTTGGTCTTGTACTTTTCACGGAACTCTGTGCAGGGCAGTCCCAACAGAGACAGTGCGATCTCATCGCCGTACTTCTCGTGATCTGCCTTAGCCAGTGCTACCGCTTCGTCATTGAACAGGGAAGCATAGGTCATCTGAATGGTAGTCTTCAAACCATTCTTATGCGCAGTTTCCTGCTGAAACTTGAAAATATCCAGAGATTCTGTCAGCAGTGCTTTTCTGCCCAGATCCTCTTCTTTGCCGTGCCCGGTTACTTTTTCCGCATACTCGGGAACCATCTCCGGACGGTGAATGATATTCACAATAAACTTATCCATCTTTTCCTCCATCTCGCCGTTAGGCAACTTATATTACTTTTGAAAGTCTCTGATCACTTTCAATGCGGGTAGTGCATTTCCATCATAATCGAACAGTGCCTGATTGGCCCATTCGTTTCCCCCGGGACCGGGATCCTGAATATACTTCAGGGACTCCTCGTTGGCCCAGCCACAGCCGGGCACCGGGATCCATGCCGGCTCCCAGTAATAGAAGCCTTTTCCTCTGCCATCCGGAACCTGCGCAATGCGTTCCATGACCTTCTGCATGAATGCAGCCTGTCCTTCCGGTGTCATAGGATACTCTACCGCCTCCGCAAGGTTGGGCTTGGTCGCCATGCCCTTACGCTCTTTTGGTGCGAGCTTCTCTCTGTCCGCATAGTCTTCCATGGTAAATCCCATAGAAACCTCCGCTACGATGACATCCTTCTGATATCTCTGTGAGAGATCATTCATATTATTGGTCAGATCATCAATGGTTCCGTGCCAGAAGGGATAATAGGACAGTCCGATGACATCGAAGTCCTCTCCTCTCTGTACATAGGCATCAAACCATTCTCTGCAGCGGGCATTGTTACCGCCACAGTCCAGATGAAGCATCACTCTGCTATCCGGGGATACCTCTCGCACCGCACGGATGCCCGCGCTGATGAATCTTGCAATATTGTCAACGTTGTCCCATTTTCCATGGGGCCACATCAGGCCATTGGTGATCTCATTTCCCACCTGTACCATCTCCGGAAGCAGGTCGAGACGCTTTAATTTCAAAAGCACATCCTTTGTGTAATCATACACATGCTTCTCCAGTGCATCCGCACCGGCATACGCCCACTCCTTGGGAGGGAACTGTTTGCCGGGATCTGCCCAAAAATCACTGTAATGCAGATCCAGCAGATAGCTGTAGCCCAGCTTTTTACCGGCCGAAGCCAGTGCCACCAGCTTGGTGAAATCGCTGGTACCGGCACTGTAAGGCTTGCCGTCCTCACTGTAAGGATCATTCCAAAGACGGATGCGCAGAGAGTTGGCACCGTATTTTTTCAGGATCTCCAGTGCATCGCCCTCCTTGCCTTCGTCATAAAACCTTGCACCGAGAGCTGCCTCCTCTGGCAGACTCGATACATCCATACCTTTGATAAATTTATCCATAAATTAACTCTTTGTCTCCAT
>ENA-UONS01000813-UONS01000813.1-human-gut-metagenome-genome-assembly--contig:-CS19-NODE-813-length-33324-cov-6.693559_pt1 | contig 33324 bp, 25 predicted proteins | sample MGYA00242458_ERZ724005 | MGnify/ENA metagenome assembly ERZ724005
TAATTGTTGATATGTGTTCCCTACGCCATTTTTTCTTAAAGAACTCTTGCTTCTCTTTCAGTTCAAATGTACTTGCTTTCAATGTTTCTCTAATATTTGATTCCGCCATCTCTTTATATTCCTCCGTGGTTAATTTTCTACCACTCAAGATTTCGTTAATGGTTAAACCATAAAGACGACTAAGTTCCTCCAATATCTCTACGGGCGGCATATAAGTTCCGGTTTCCCACCTTGAAACTGTCTTATTTGTGACACCGAGTTTTTCTCCCAATTCAGCCTGTGTAAGTTTTTGTTCTTTGCGAAGCTCTGCAAGAAAGCTTCCCATCTTTACCATATCCATTTATCTTCCTCCACCTCTGTGATGGTATTAGTCTATCACTTAGCTCAGTAAATGTCTTTACCATAAACAGCGATTCCTTAATTCAATCAGCAAAAGCAAGTTTTCGCTGAATATGTTCACTACATAATAATAAAATTCGCATTCAACAAATCAGCAGGTTCAAGTTCTTCGTCCTGTTTACAACATATTGTAAATCGAAGTTATGAATATTTCTACCCGCCGTCTATTGACCTCAATTACGAGGGAAATAGGCGGCTTTTTTGTTTCTAAAAAAATATTTTCAAGAATTTTTTGAAAAAGGGGTGATTTTGGGTGTGCATTTTGACCCCCTTTGTCCAAATGAGTGAAGGGGTTAATTCCGAACCACGAAAAGGTCAGCCCATTCACTTGTATTTTGACAACTGAATAAATCATTCACTAAGACTTTAATTCTGATGATTTTAGCCACCTTATCGGGTACGCCGAGACTTTTGGCGGGGTACAGACTTGCTTTTTTCGACGGAATTTGCTATGATACAGATTACTGCGCTGCGGCGCGGTAATTCCGTTGGGAAGGGAAGGATGTTTTGTGCAGAGTACGACCCGGGACATGACGCACGGCAGCCCGTGGCGGCTGATCGTATCGTTTGCTGTCCCTGTGCTGCTCAGCCAGATATTTCAGCAGCTTTACAACACGGCGGATACGCTGATCGTCGGCCGTTTCCTCGGCGACGGGGCGCTGGCGGCTGTCAGTTCGTCCGGACCGCTGATTTTCCTGCTCATCAGCTTCTTTGTGGGCATGACCATGGGCGCAAGCGTCACCATTTCGCGCTATTTCGGCGCTGGCGACCACGACCGTGTTTCCCGTGCCATCCATACAAACATCCTCGTCAGTATGTGCAGCGGTATTTTGCTGACGGTCTTCGGCGTCGCCTTCACGCCGACGATCCTGCGCTGGATGGGAACTGACCCGGAGGTTCTGCCGGAGGCCATCTCCTATTTCCGCTACTATTTTACAGGCGTGCTGGCCGTCGTACTCTACAACGCCTGCAAGAGCATCATGAACGCCCTTGGTGACAGCCGCCGTCCGCTCTACTACCTGATTCTCTCGTCCCTCATCAACATCGCCCTCGACCTGCTCTTCATCGCTGGCTTCCACTGGGGCGTATGGTCAGCGGCGGTCGCTACGACGATCTCGCAGGCCATCAGCATGGTGCTCTGCCTGATCCACCTGAGCAAGAAAGGGATGCCCTATCAGCTCCAGTGGCGCAAACTGCGCTTCGACAGGGAGATGCTGGGACAGATGGTGCGCTATGGTCTGCCGTCCGGCGTGCAGAACTCGGTCATCGGTTTGGCGAACGTCATTTTGCAGAGCAATATCAACTCTTTCGGCAAGCTGGCCATGGCCGGATACGGCGCGTATTCCAAGCTGGAGGGCTTTGCTTTCCTGCCGATCACGAGCTTTACGATGGCTCTGACTACCTACACCGGCCAGAATCTCGGCGCGATGCAGTATGACCGTGCGAAGAAGGGCGCGCGCTTCGGCATTCTGGTCTCCATCACGCTGGCGGAACTGATCGGCGTGGGCATGTATGTCTTCGCGCCGCAGCTGATCTCGATTTTTACGCCGACTCCGGAGGTCATCGCCCTCGGCACGCAGCAGGCGCGAACCATTGCGCTGTTCTACTGCCTGCTGGCCTATTCCCACGCCGTCGCCTCGGTCTGCCGCGGTGCGGGCAAGGCTTTCGTACCCATGACGATCATGCTGGCAACCTGGTGCGCACTGCGCATTGTCTATATCACGACGGTCATGCACATCGTACACGAAATTCAGTACATCTATTGGGCCTATCCGCTTACATGGTCGGTCAGTTCGGTGATTTATTTTATCTATTATCACCGCTCCGACTGGATACATGGCTTTGAGGCGAAAAAACATTAATGTAATATTGACTGCCAAAACAGGCCGCTTTGGATGCGTTCCATCCAAAGCGGCCTGTTTTCAGCATAACATACAGTTTAGTTTGTCTCCCTGTACCGATGCGAGCTTATGTGGTCTTCTTCCAGCAAAGTCTGGGTTGACAGAACGGCAGACCATATTCTGTCTGGTAAGTCACTCTGTTTCCGACGAATTGGAATTTCCCGTTCTCCAACGGCCTGACCGTCAGTTCATGGGCAAACAGGCAGTCTGTTTTCAGATCGGTGGACAACATTTCCACGGTCAGTGTGATCGTTCCGTCCTCGTCCGTCTGACAGGCCGTCACTTCCGGCTCGATCATGTAATAACGCAGAAATACATAATCATTGGTTTCGATTTGCCGCCAAGGGTAATAGTCCCCTTCCCCGCTGTAATGCGCCAACTCCCGGAACTTGTCGAGGTCAATGTCGAAATAGGGCAGGATTACCTTCTCAAATTCCTCCGCGGGTATCTCATAGCAGCATTGCTCCCTGATATAGGAGTATCCGTCCGGCTGAAACCGCTCGCCGTAAGTATCATAATACAGATACTCCCACATATCATTGAAGCTGAGGTTTTCAAAATTATCCTCATTCCAGTCTGTAAGATACATATTCGTGCCAATGTATCCGCCTGCCATGACGTACTTTCTGTTCAGATCGCACAGCTCCGGGTCGGGCGCTTCCAGCCGGATCAGGGAAAAGTCAGCATAGTGCTTATCCCCGGCCGGATAGAGCCGGTAATAGAAATTTCCTTTGTCCGTCAGATTCCATTCCAGAATTTCCTGCTTCTCATAATACACTTCCGAGCCGCCGCCCATCGGGTAATCCATGCTGTAAACACAGGCGTCACCGTCCCCATCGGTAAACAGCTGATAGGTAAACGTGCCGGTTTCCCTGACGGTAATGGTCTCCTGCTCCGCCGTTTTTCCGCTCTGAACGTTCTGCCAGAAATCCCGGAACCTATCTGCTGTCATCAGGTACGCAGGATATTCCCCACTTGTGTCGATCACGTCCAGTCCGGCGTCATACAGGGCGGCTTCCATTTCATCAATGGTGCTTTGCGAAAGGGTCGTTCCTGTCTTGTCTGCTCTGCGGTATGTCTCACTGCAAACTAACGCAATTTCTCCACACCGTTTCTGAAGCTGCTCCCGCATGGGGTCAATTTCCTCATCTGGCTGCTGACTGCATGCAGGTAGAAGTAAGGACAGAAGCAGGAAAAAGATTGCCGCGCTTCTCAATTTCATGAATCTCAGCACCTTTCTATTCCGTGATTATGAAATAAGGCCGGTTTTCACCGGCCTTGTTGTATTTCAGTCTGCCCGCTGCACTTCTTCCGTCATGATGACGGCGGCAACGGAATTCATGCCCACGTGGCAGGCGATGCTGCACGGCAGGTTGGCGTAACTCACCTTCGCAAAGGGAAATTCCGCCTGCACCTGCTGACGCCAGTGCTCTGCCAGTTCGCCGTTTTCCAGCGTTCCGGCGGTTTCGATCAGGAGGCGGGACTCCGGGACGTCTTTGAAACGTTCCGCCCGGTCTTGATGAATTGCTTCGATCATTTTGCTCTCGGCAAGCTTCATGCCCCGTACCTTGGCGAAGGCGTCCAGCTTGTCCCCCTGAATGGTCAGAACCGGCTTGAGGTTCAGCACCGTCGCCAGCGTGGCCGCGGCGGGCGTGACCCGGCCGCCCTTTTTCAGGTACTCCATGGAATCCACGGTGATGTAGATGCTGGCATCATAGGCGTGCTTTTCCAAGAAGTCCCTGATCTGTCCCGCGTCATACCCCTGCTCCACCAGACGAAGGGCGCTGATGACCGACTCCTTCTGGGTGACGGAGATGCGGTGATTATCCACCACCTGCACCCTGCCGTCGTAGTCCTGCGCGAACAGAGCGGCGCTCTGACAGGAGCCGCTCAGGCCGCTGGACATGGGAATATACACGATCTCATCATAGCCCTTTGCCAGAATTCCGTCCCACAGCTCCATGAGCTGCCCCGGCGACGGCTGGGAGGTGGAGACATCCCGGTGTTGCCGCATGGCGTCATACAGCTGCTCCGACGTGATGTCGATGCCCTCGTAGTGGATGGTTTCCTCCAGATTGACGGGCATGGCCAGAACAAAAACGCCCAGCTTTTCGCCCTCCATGGCGGTAATTCCGCTGTTGGTATCCGTTGCGATTGCGATTTTCATAGTGCGATAGTGCCTTTCTTCCTGCCGAAACGATGCGGCTGTCAGCCGTTGAGGATCTTCATGAATTCCTCACCGGTGATGGTTTCCTTTTCGTACAGATAGCTTGCCAGCTCATCCAGCTTCTGCCTGTTTTCCGTGAGAATGTTCTTCGCCTTTTCGTGCTGCTTCTTCACCAGAGCGACTACCTGCCGGTCAATGCTCGCCTGCGTCTCCGCGGAGCAGGCCAGAGACGCGTCTCCGCCCAGATACTGGTTCGTGACGGTTTCCAGCGCCACCATGTCAAAGTCCTCGCTCATGCCGTAGCGGGTGATCATGGCCCGGGCCATCTTGGTGGCCTGCTCGATGTCGTTGGATGCGCCGGTGGAAATGGTGCCGAACTTGACTTCCTCCGCCGCACGACCGCCGGTGTAGGTGGCGATCTGGTCGAGAAGCTCCTCCCGGGTCATCAGATAGTGGTTCCCCTGCTCCACCTGCATGGTATAGCCCAGCGCGCCGGAGGTACGGGGAATGATGGTGATCTTCTGCACCGGGGCGGAATGGGTCTGCATAGCCGCGACCAGCGCGTGGCCGATCTCATGGTAGGAAACCGTCCACTTTTCCTTGTCGGTAAGGATGGCATTCTTCTTCTGATAGCCCGCGATGACCACCTCGATGGACTCTTCCATGTCCGCTTCGGTGGCGAATTTCCGTCCGTCCCGGACGGCGCGCAGCGCCGCTTCGTTGACGATGTTGGCAAGCTCCGCGCCGGACGCGCCGGAGGCCATCCGCGCGATCTGCTTGAAGTCCACATCGTCGGCAATTTTGATCTTCTTCGCGTGTACCCGCAGGATGGCTTCACGGCCCTGAAGGTCGGGCAGCTCCACCGGCACCCGGCGGTCAAACCGGCCGGGACGGGTCAGGGCGGGGTCAAGGGATTCAGGACGGTTGGTGGCGGCGAGGATGATGACGCCGGAGTTTCCTTCAAAGCCGTCCATTTCGGTGAGCAGCTGGTTCAGCGTCTGCTCCCGCTCGTCATTGCCGCCCATGGTGCCGGTGTTCCGCTTCTGGCCGATGGCGTCAATCTCGTCGATGAACACGATGCAGGGGGCTTTTTCCTTCGCCTGCTTGAACAGGTCGCGCACCTTGCTCGCGCCCATGCCCACGAACATTTCCACAAATTCGGAGCCGCTGATGGAGAAGAACGGGACGTTCGCCTCACCGGCGACGGCCTTTGCCAGCATGGTCTTGCCGGTGCCCGGAGGGCCTACCAGCAGAACGCCCTTGGGCATGGATGCACCGATCTCCCGGTACTTGTCCGGATTGTGGAGATAGTCCACGATCTCCTGCAGGCTTTCCTCCGCCTCGTCCACGCCCTCCACGTCGTCAAATTTGATGCCGTCGGAGGATTGGACATACACCCGGGCGTTGGAATTGCCGCCGTTGAACATCATGGAATTGGGGCCGCCGGCTCTGTCCATCAGCTTTTTGGACATGAACTGCCCCAGAGCAATGAACAGGACAATGGGCAGGATCCACGTCAGCAGGAAGCTTAAGAGCGGGGAGGTTTCCTCCACGATCTCTCCGCCGAACTGTGCGCCGGACTCGTGGAGCCGGTTCACCAGATCGGGGTCGTTCATCAGGCCGGTTTTGTAAACCTTGCCGTCGTTCCCTTCAAAGAGAATCTGGTTGTCCTCCACCTTTACCTGATCGATTTCCTTATTTTCCGTCATGGTGATGAAGGTGCCGTAGTCTACCTCAATGATCTGCTGCTCGGCGATCCATGGAACCAGCAGGAAGTTGAACAGCACCAGCGCGACCATCACCAGCGTGTAGTAGAAAATAAGGGGTTTCTTTGGCCGTTTGACTTCATTCATATCCGTTTTTCCTCCTTTTGCCGCCGGCCCGGACGCAGCCGGCAGATGTATTTTTTCTGATTTCAGGCTCGCCGTCAGGCGGTGCCTTCCTGATTAAAATTAAGATTTTAATCAGGAAATAGTATCAGGCTGTTTCTTCCTGCTTGGGCAGTTCCACGGTAAAGGTCGTCGAGCCGCTGCCGCTGTCCACCGTGGCAGTGCCGCCGTGGAGCTGCACCACCTGCTTCACCACGGCAAGGCCGATGCCGTTGCCCTCCGAGGAATGGGACTCGTCCGCCTGATAGAATTTTCCCCAGATTCTGCTGACCTTGTCCTTGGGGATATCGGGGCCGTAGTTGGTGATGGTGACGGCCAGCGTCTCCGGTCCCTCGGAAATCCGCACGCCGATCTCCCCGTAGTTGGGGGAATACTTGATGGCATTGTCCAGCAGATTGATCCAGACCTGTTTCAGCAGTTCCTCGTTCGCCCGGATGGTATATTCCGGGAATTCCAGATCGAGGTCAAGCTCTTTGCGGCTCCACTTTTCTTCCAGCAGAAGCACGCAGGCACGAATCTGTTCCGACAGGTTGAAGGTGGTCAAATCCGTTAAAATCGTCTGGTTTTCCACCTTTGTCAGGTTCATCACATTGGTGGCCATTGCCGCCAGCCGGAGGGATTCTTCCTCGATGATGGCGAGGTATTCCTCCTTCTGCGCGTCGGTGAGATTGCCCCGGCGCAGGAGCTTCGCAAACCCGGCAATGGAGACGATGGGCGTTTTGAACTCGTGGGAAAAATTGTTGATGAAATCGCTTCGCAGCATCTGGGTGTTTTCCAGTTCCTCCGCCATGGCGTTGAAGCTCTCCGACAGCTCCTGAAACACGGGGTTGTCCCCCATCACCTTGCCATAGTGCATTCTGGCCGTGAAATCTCCCGCCGCCAAACGGTCTATGTTGTTGATCAGCCGGTTAAAGGGGCGCAGGGGAATTTTCACGGTGCCGATGGCAACCACACTGCCCACCAGAACGCTGATGAGCAGCATCACGATCAGCATGGCAAAGCCGGAGTTTCTGGGAATACCCAGATTGTCCAGCACCCCCAGCTTGGTCAGCAGGAAGGACAGCGCCGCCGTAATGAGAACCGCCGCCAGCTGAATGAGAAAAAACGCGGTGGAATAGAGCAGCGTCAGCGACCAGCGGCGCTTTCCCGGCTTTTTGCTCATACCTTTTTCACCGCCTTATAGCCCAGTCCCCGGACGGACTCAATGGTGAATTCCGGCCAGTCCTGAAAGCGCTTGCGCAGACGTCCCACGTGTACCGTCACGGTCTCCCAGCCGGTGTCGGAATCCGCGCCCCAGATCTCGTCCATGAGCTGGATACGGGTGAAGATTTTTCCGGGATAGGACAGGAGTTTGTATAGAAGCAGGAATTCCTTCTGGGGAAGCTCCTGCACTTCCCCCTTCCGGCTCACCGTCAGGCAGTCGTAGTCCAGCACCACGTCCCCTACCACGATACGGCGCTCGCTGGCAATTTTCGCCCGGCGCAGCAGCGCCTTGATGCGCCAGAGCATTTCCTCTTCGTCGATGGGCTTGGTCATATAGTCGTCGGTGCCGACTAAGAAGCCGTGCTTCTTGTCGGAGGGCAGCTCCTTGGCGGAAACCATCAAAACGGGCAGGTTGTTGTTCGTCTCCCGCAGGGTTCTGGTAAACTCGTAGCCGTCCATTTTGGGCATCATGATGTCCAGCACCACAAGATCGACGTACTCCGAGTCCATGAGCGCCAGAGCGTCCTCTCCGTTTTCGGCGGTGAGCACCTTGTAGCCGTCCGCTTCCAGCACCGCCTGCAAAAGTCTGCGGGTGTTTCGGTCATCGTCCACGACCATGATCTGAAACATGCGATTTCCTCCCCTCCATATTATTTATTGTCAGGTCACTGAACGCCGTTTTTTCCAGCGGACAGCCCAATAACTCTTGCCGTAGGCGATTCCCTCCGCCAGCAGACAGACGGGCAGCGCCACGAAGAAGTCCACGGCGGAATGCTGCTTGATAAACATGGTGGCAAGGCAGATGAACACCACCGCTACGATAATGAACGCCTTGAACCACTTGGACACGTTCTTTTCCTTCAGCCACGCCGACGCGATGCCCATGGAATAGGCCACATGAAGCGACGGACACACGCCGGTGGGCGTATCCTGCCGGTACAGCAATCCAATACACGCCGTGAGGAAATTTTCTCTGGGGAATACCTCCGGGCGCATATCCTGCCGGTTGGGATAGATAATGTAGATCGCCATGGCCACCACCTGGGTGACGATAATGAAAATCTGGAACTGCTTGAAGCCCTCCACATGGTACAGCATCAGATACAGCAGCGTAAACACGATCAGGAAATACCAGAATACGTAAGGAATGAGGAACCACTCGCAGAAGGGAATCAGATCGTCGATCCAGCAGTGGACAACATGGCAGCTTTCCGCGGGAATCAGGTTCTCCGTCAGAAAATACATGATAAAGTAGCCGATCCAGCCGCCCAGAAGCTTTAAGTGCGCAAACTGCGGGTCGTTGAGCTTGGACAGCCGAAAGGTGCGGTAATCAATTTCCGGTTTTCTCATGGGTGGCCTCCTGTGGGATATTGCAGGGATATTGCTTCTTGGGCATGTTGGGATAAGGCACGACGATGTGCTTTGGCAGCGCCTGCGCCATTTCCGTGACCTGCTCCATTAAGTATTCGCAGATGCGTCTGCGCTCTTCCTCCAGCGGTGCGTCGGGCTGAAAGCGGATGGGCTTGCCCAGATACATGGTTTTCAGCTTAGGCGCCAGATACTGCGGCACAAAGGCAAGCGCTTTTCCTGTGCGCTTGTAGTAGAGCTTCGCCACATCGATGAACCTGTCCTGGAACTCGCAGATAATGTTGTTTCGCGGCACGTGATGCTCCGGAAAAATCACCACGCTTGCGCCTTCCTGAAGCGCCGTCACCGTCTTTTTGAAAGTTGTAATGATTTTGGCATCGTGGTACACGCCGATGGTGTTGGCGTTGGTGAAAACCAGCTGGGACAGGGGCGCGATGATGTAGGACAGCAGCTTGTAAAACCAGCGGACGGCCTTCGGCTTTTCCGACCAGAAGTCCTGATATGCGTAGGCCGGCACTTCTTTTTTGTCCATCATCTCACCGGCGCACCAGATATAATGCTCACCGGGGGTATACAGCTCGCATGCGATGGGGCCGTTCATCTGGCTGTGGTTGCCCACATACACCACCGGCTCCGGCGGAAGGTTCTCCTCCCCCACAACCTTGATTTTGGGATACACCGCCCGCACGGCGGCTTTGATCAGCCGGTACAGCGGAGAAATTTTCCGTTCTCCCATCTGCTCCTTCCTTTCTCTGGGAATAATGCGTCAAGAATATCGCGGGAACCTAAACCGAAAATAAACAAAGTTTCGTTTCAGTTTAGATTCGCATGGTATACGGGTGGTATAATTATCGTCGAAAAGACGGGAACTTTCAAGGGGCAAAACCGTATAAAATGTCGCGGCTACACGAAAAAGTTTTTTGCCCCAAAGATTTCAGAAAGAGAGTGTACTTATGGCAAAAAAATTCGGAGACAGAAAAGACGGCGCAAAGCTCAGAAACATCCACGCGATGCATCTGGTCATGCCCCTGATGTATCCAAACCGATGTGACAACGAGGCGTTCATCAGCGAGCGGATCGACCTGACCAATGTGCTGGCTTATCTGGACGAGAAAAACGCCTCCGACCCGGACTACAAATACAATTTCTTTCAGGTGATGGTCACCATCATGCTGAAGGTCATCACCCTGCGGCCGAAGATGAACCGCTTCATTGCCAACAAGACCATGTATCAGCGCAATGAGGTCTCCGCGGCCTTCACCGTGAAAAAGGAATTTTCCGACGACGGCGGCGAGGCGCTGGCTTATATCCACTCCAAGGGCACCGACACCATCGACACCATTCATGACGAAATTTTCCGTCAGATCTCCATTTGCCGCAGCAGCGACGAGGTGGATAAAGGCACCCAGAGCCTGAACGCAGTGCAGAGCCTGCCCGGTTTTCTCGTGCAGGCGGTGGGCGGCATCGCCCGTTTCTTAGACCGCCACGGCTGGATGCCCCAGAGCGTCATCGCGGGCGACCCCTACTACTCCTCCGTGGTGCTGACCAACCTCGGCTCCATCAAGCTCCACGCGGGCTATCACCACCTGACCAACTGGGGCACCACGTCGGTGTTCTGCGCCATCGGCGAGATTAAAAAGCGCCCCTTTTTCAATGACGACGGCACCTTCGAGATGAAGCCCAGCATTGATCTGGGGCTGACCATCGACGAGCGCATTGCCGACGGCTATTATTACGCCAAAACCGTCCGTCTGTTAAAAACGCTGCTGGAAAATCCCCAGCTGCTGGACAAGCCGTTACAGGAAGAGGTAGATTACTGATGGAGACAATCACCGCAAAGACCCCATGGGCTGGCTCCATGGGCAGTATGCCCATGCACCTTGACTATTTTGAAGGCTCCATGTTTGAGGCTGTGGAGGCCATTGCCGGAAAATACCCCAATTACGTTGCCTTTGACTTCATGGGCAAGTCCACCACCTACAAGAAGCTGGTGCAGGAGGTGGAGACCTGCGCCAAGGCACTGAAAACCATTGGCGTCCGGGAGGGCGACAAGGTCACCATCGCCATGCCCAACTGCCCGCAGGCCATTTACCTGTTCTACGCCATCAATCTGGTGGGCGGCATTGCCAACATGGTGCATCCCCTGTCCGCTGAGAAGGAAATTGAGTTCTATCTCAACGAATCCGAAAGCGTCACCGCCATCACCCTGGATCAGTTCTACAATAAATTCGAGTCCGTCCGCAAGAACACCAAGGTGGTCAACATCATTATTGCCAGCATCAAGGATGCGCTGGCGCAGCCCATCAAGGCCGGTTACATGCTCACACAGGGGCGGAAGATCGAGAAAATTCCCGAAGACGCCCCGGTCATCCGCTGGCAGGAATTCGTGCGGATGAGCCGCTATTGCTTCTATGACTACAAGATCAGCCGCACCGCCGACGATCCCGCCGTCATCCTCTACTCCGGCGGCACCACCGGCACCACCAAGGGCATCGTCCTGACCAATAAGAACTTTAACGCGCTGGGGCAGCAGGTCATCGCCGCCAACCCCATGTTCCGTCCCGGGGACAAGATGCTGGCCGCCATGCCCATCTTCCACGGCTTCGGTCTGGGCGTGTGCATCCACACCATGCTGACCCAGGGCGGCCGGTGCATTCTGGTTCCCCGGTTCACCCCCAAGAGCTACGCAAAAGACCTGGTCAAGCAGCGCTGCAACTTCGTCGCGGGCGTTCCCACCCTGTATGAGGCGCTGCTCCGTCTGCCGGATATGGAGGGCGCTGACCTCAGCTGCCTGAAGGGCGTTTTTTCCGGCGGCGATTCCCTGTCCGTCGAGCTGAAAAAGAAGCTGGACAAGTTCCTGTACGACCACAAAGCCTCCATTCAGGTGCGGGAGGGCTACGGCACCACCGAGACCGTCACCGCCTGCTGCCTGACCCCCAGCCACATGCACAAGGAGGGCAGCATCGGTCTTCCCTTCCCCGATACCTACATCAAAATCGTCAAGCCCGGCACCGAGGAGGAGCTTCCCTACGGTGAAGAAGGTGAAATCCTTCTGGCAGGCCCCACGGTGATGAAGGAGTACATGCACCATCCGGAGGAAACCGCGAAAACCTTACAGCACCACGCCGACGGCCTGACTTGGGTCTGCACCGGCGACCTTGGCACCATGGACAGCGAGGGCTTCGTGTATTTCCGCGGCAGAGCCAAGCGGATGATCATCACCTCCGGCTACAACGTCTACCCCGCCCAGATTGAGAACATTCTGGACGCCCACGAATTCGTGCAGATGAGCTGCGTCATCGGCGTGCCGGATTCCTACAAGATGCAGAAGGTCAAGGCCTTCGTCAAGCTGGTTCCCGGCGTGGAAAAGAACGACGAAACCAAGCGTTCCATTATGGAGTATTGCCGGAAGTACGTGGCCAAATACGCCATGCCCTACGATATCGAATTCCGGGACGAGCTGCCCAAGACGCTGGTCGGCAAGGTTGCCTACCGGGTTCTGGAGGAAGAAGAACTGAGGAAGCTTCAGGAACCTGCTCCCGTCGAATAACATCACAAGCGTTTATTTCCGCGTACCCCTTACCGGGGGTACGCGGATTTTACTATTCTTGTCGTCTACACGCCAAGCAGCAACAAGAATTGCCGCCGAAATCCATCGTATAACGAGTACCCCCATGGTATAATGGCAGCATCTGGTATTTTACCGTACCGCCAATACAAGGAGGACTTTACCATGCGAAGAACGATTCTTGCTCTGCTGCTTGTCTGCCTGTGTCTGCTGACGGCGTGCAGTTCTGCCCCGCAGGAAACCACAGCCCCCACCTCTTCCGAAACGACTGTCCCCACTGAAACCGAGCCGACGGAGACTATTTCGCCGGTGGCGGAGGAAAAAGAGGTCATCGTCTACTTCGCCAACTGGTATCTGGACACCAAAACCGCCGAGGAAGGCGCGGAGGTGTGCAGCATTCCATGGGATAAGGTCACCTGCATCAACCACGCTTTCTGGGCGGTAGAACCCGCCGACGGCTCCACGGAGACCTCATGGGACCGGCTGGCGGCGTCCGGGGAACCCCGAACCAGCTTCCGCGTGGCGTCCACCCTCCCCAAGGCGGATTTTGATAATGACGAGCCGAGCCGGATGGCGCCCGGCCTGCCCCGGAACCACTTTGCCCAGTATCAGTATTATTCCGAGCAGTACCCGGATGTCAAAATTCTGATCTCCATCGGCGGCTGGACCCGCTGCGGCTATTTCTCCGAAATGGCCTACACCCCCGAGGGCCGCACCTCCTTCGTGGAGAGCTGTCTGGACATTCTGGAGGAATACCCATGGGTGGACGGCTTCGACATTGACTGGGAATACTTCGGCGGCAGTAAGGACGGCGCGCGCCTGCCCGAAAGCGAAGAAGATCAGGGCTGTCCCATCTGGGGTACGCCCGAGGAGGACAGCGCCAACTTTGCCGCCCTTGCCCAGCAGCTCCGTCAGGCCATGGACGACGCCTACGGCCCCGGCGTGAAGCGGCTCACCGCCTGCGCCTCCGCCTCCACCGGCTGGACGCTGCCCATGCAGAACTGGCGTCTCGTGTCTCCCTACATGGATTTTGTGAACATCATGACCTATGACATGGCGGGCACATGGGATAAGATCACCGGCCACGCCAGCAAGCTGCAGCACGCGAAGGACGCCGTCACCGTCATGAATCTTGGCTACGGCGTGGAGCTGCGCAAGATCTGCATCGGCAGCCCCATGTACGGCACCGATCTGAAAATGTTCACCCCGCCCTCCGGCAGCAACCCCGTGGGCATTTCTGTGGAATCCAAGGCCCCCTCTGACGTGGAGATCACGCAGGAAATGCTGAAAGCGTGGGAAGCCGAAGCCGTCAGCGGCTACACCACCGAGTGGGTGGACGGCAAGCCTGTCCTGGGCGAGTCCTTCGATAATGGCGGCACCGGCTGGCATTACGGCTACGATGCCTTCAACCGTGGCGCGTATCTGTACAACGACGACGAAAAGTCCCCGTATTACTGCTGGTACATCTCTTACGAGACCCCCATGCCCCTACAGGACAAGCTGGACTTCATCGAGCAGAAAGGCATTGCCGGTCTGATCGTCTGGGAGTGCAGTCAGGATACTTACGACCACGCCATGATCTCGCAAATGGCGGACAATCTGCTGAAATAACGCATAAGGGAGAGGCTTCGTGAGAAGCGCTCTCCCTTTCCTGATGCAATACAGCCCCGCGGCATTTCAAAATGCCGCGGGGCTGATTTTATTTCCGTCTGACCAGCTCCAGAACCTCGCTCATTTTTCCGCAGATGGCATTGTAGTTCTCCCGGCGGTGGGGTCTTAAGCAGGCAGAGCAATCCTTGATGCCGCTTTCCGTATACCGGAACGCGCCGCCGCATTTGTCCCCCAGACAGTACAGCGGGCAATAGCAGAACAGGCAGCTGAACGTCTCCGGGTCAGCGCCCTGATGGCAGGGAAAATATTCGCATTCCCGGTTCTGGAAGAAATCGTAGTGAGTCTGGCGTCTCAGGTCAATCCAATAGCGCTGCTCCACCACGCCGTCCACTTCCACTTCGTTTTCCAGGACGCCGCCGTTGCGCCGGATGCTCCTGGCAGAACCGATGTTGTCCTTGTCACAGACCATCAGCACCCGGTCGATCCCCAGCTTCTTGCATTCCTCCAGCGCAAGAGCGATCATACGGGTGGCAACGCCCCTGCGCCGCTGGGAGGGCAGCACACCGTCGCCGATGTGGCCGCCGTCCAACAGCAGCCTGTCATTCAGCCGGTGGCGGATATTCACCGCGCCCACGAAGATATCCTGCTCCGTGTCCAGACAGAAGAATGTGGAGTCCGGCACAAGTCCCTCCGTCTCATCCTTCACATCCAGATTGGCAAGATAGTTGTCAAAGTCCCGGTAATCCAATCGGCGAATGGCGTAAGGGGCGATCTTCTCCCCCGTCGCATACCACTGGGACATCATATCGTTCAGGTGCCGCCGGTACTTTGGTTCCAATTTTACAAGCTTTAACGTCATTTTTCTTCCTCCGCTCTTTTCAGCGCCGCAAATCTATGGTATAATCTTTCCAAATTCCGTCCACGGGAACACAGCGGGCGGCTCTTTGGAGAACTCCGCCCACTCCCCCGTTTCCGGATGATGAAAGCCGATTTTCGCCGACCACAGGGCAATTTCACAGGGGTCGTCCAGAACGGCGTACTTCCGCTCCCCCACCAGCGGCATTCCCCGGCTGGAAAACTGCACCCGTATCTGATGAGTGCGCCCGGTGTGGAGCCGCACACGCACAAGAGACATGCCATCCGCATATTCCAGAACACGGTAGGAAAGCGCCGCCTCCTGCACGCCCTTCCCCGGCGCATCTGCCACGAAGGTCATCCGTCTTGCCTTGTCCCGCGCCAGCAGGTCACGAAGCGTCCCCTCCGGACTTTCCGGTCTGCCATGGACGACGGCCAGATATTCTTTGCTGAACTGGTCTTCCCGAATCTGTCGGGACAGCTCCGACGCCGCGCGGGCGTTTCTCGCCAGCACCATCACACCGCTGACCACCCGGTCGAGCCGGTGCACCGTGCGCACGTCGGCCTTGGGGTCGCCCAGAGCTTCCCGCACCAGCTCCGGCAGTCCCCCCGGCTCGTCGGTGGAGAGGACTCTCGCCGGCTTGATGCAGACCAGAAAATTAGCGTTCTGATACAGAATTTCCATCGCGCACCCCACAAAAGCGTTTTCCCTATCCTATCAAAAATACGCCTGTTTTGCAAGGAGGAATTGCCATGAAGATCGTCATTCTCGACGGTTACGCCTTAAATCCCGGCGATCTGAGCTACGAGCCTCTTCGCCAGTTCGGCAAACTGACCATTTACGACCGCACGGACACCGAGGACGAAGCCATTGCCCGCATTGCGGATAGTGAGATCGTGCTGGTGAACAAGCTCCCCGTCACCGAGCGGCTGCTGGATGCCTGTCCCAGCATCCGTCTGATCTGCGTTCAGGCGACGGGCTACAATACCGTGGACTGTGCCGCCTGCGCCCGCCGGGGCATTCCCGTGACCAACGTCCCCACCTACGGTACCGCCGCCGTGGCGCAGTTTACGTTCGCGCTGATGCTGGAGCTGTGTCACCGGGTCGGCCATCACGACGCGCTGGTACATGCTGGCCGGTGGGAAAGCTGCGGCTCCTTCTGCTTCTGGGACACCCCGCAGATGGAGCTGGCCGGGAAGACGCTTGGCATTGTCGGCTTCGGGCGCATCGGTCAGGCCGTGGCGAACATCGCCCGCGCCTTTGGCATGAATGTTCTTTCCTACAGCCGCACCCGCCGTCCGGGCGGGGAAACGCTGGCGAAGTATGTCGATCTGGACACCCTGCTCGCCCAGTCGGATTTTGTCTCCCTCCACTGCCCCCTCACCCCGGCGACAGCGAAGCTGATAAACGCCGGCACCCTCGCGAAAATGAAGGCGGGCGCCATCCTCATCAACACCTCCCGGGGCGGTCTCGTGGACGAAGCGGCGGTAAAAGCCGCGCTGGAAAGCGGCCGTCTCCGCGCCGCCGCTGTGGACGTAGTATCCGAAGAACCCATCACGACGGACAATCCCCTTCTGACCGCACCCAACTGCATCATCACGCCCCACATGGCATGGGCGCCGCTGGAAAGCCGCCAGCGGCTTCTGGACTGCGTTGTGGAAAACATCCGCTGTTTTCTGGAAGGAAAGCCCCAGAACGTGGTGAATCTGTAAGAAAAACAAAACCCTCCGTATGGCAAGCGTCATACGGAGGTTTTGTCGTCCCAACACAGGGTGTACATTTTCTGATTCACCGAACCGTCCACGCAGACGGCAAAGTCCGCGACGCGGCGGAAGCCGCATTTTTCGTGGACTTTCAGGGAGGACAGGTTTCGCTTGTCCACATGAGAATAGAGCTTCGTTTTTCCCTCAAGGAAGCACTGTACCGCCCGTATCAGCGCGGCGGCAAACCCCTTTCGCCGCTGCTCCGGGGCAGTCTCCAGCGCTTCCAGTAAAAGCCCGTCCCGGTACGGTTCCAAACGCAGGGCGCTGACATACCGCCCGTTTTCCTCCCAGACGGCGTAAACCGCCCCCGGTGACCTAAAAAACACCTGACTCAGATAGCGGTAGAAATCTTCTTCCGCCAACTGGATTTGACGCATTTCCGGCTCCTCCGGCCAGAATTCCCGGCCGTTTTTCCGGTTGGATTCTGCATAAACTGCCATCAGGCTGCTAAAATGCAGCCGGGAAAGGCTCCGCGCAAGATACAGCATTTCTTCTCCTTATACCGCGTACTGGCTGGTGTAGAGGTCGTAATAGAAGCCCTTTTTCGCCAGCAGCTGAGCGTGAGTCCCCTGCTCCACAATGTGGCCGTGATTCAGCACCAGAATGAGATCGGCGTCCACGATGGTGCTGAGCCGGTGGGCGATGACGAAGCAGGTTCTCCCCTTCATCAGCTTGTCCATGGCCTTCTGCACCAGTATTTCCGTCCGGGTGTCCACGTTGGAGGTGGCCTCGTCCAGAATCAGCAGCGGACGACTTGCCAGCAGCGCACGGGCGATGGTCAGCAGCTGCTTCTGCCCGCCGGAAAGGTTGGTGGTGTCTTCGCTGATCAGGGTATCGTAGCCGTCGGGCATGGTGCGGATAAAGTGGTCGCAGTATGCTTCCCGGCAGGCAAGCTCAATTTCCTCCCGGGTGGCGTCCGGCTTGCCGTAGGACACGTTCTCGGCAATGGTACCCCGGAACAGCCAAGTGTCCTGAAGCACCATGCCGAAATTCCGGCGCACCTCGTCCCGGGATAGGGACTTGATATCCTGCCCGTCCAGCAGAATTTTTCCGCTGTCCACGTCGTAGAACCGCATCAGCAGATTGACGATGGTGGTCTTTCCCGCGCCGGTAGGGCCGACGATGGCCACCCGCTGGCCGGGATGGACACTGAGGTTCAGATTTTCGATCAGCGGCTCGTCCTTGGTGTAAGAGAAAGTGGCCTTGTCAAAGACAACCTCGCCCCGGCAGGGCTCCGGAAGCGTTCCCTCCGGCCGCTCCTCTTCCTCCATGTCCATTATCCGGAACACCCGCTTGGCGGAGGCTTTGACATGGGTCAGGTTCGCAAACCCCGAGGCGATCTGTTCCAAAGGAGACGCAAACTGCCGGGCAAACAGCACAATGGTCACCACAGTCCCCACGCCCACGCCCCGGCGCACGATCAGCCATCCGCCAATAAGGTTGATGCAGATATAGGCCATGGCGTTGGCAAATTTGATCAGCGGCTGCACGATAGAGCCGGTAAAGTTGGCCTTGGACACGGCCTTGCGCAGCTGCTCGTTGACGACGGCGTGCTTCTGCGCCGTGTATTCTTCCAGATTGTAGGCTTTGGCTGTTGCGAAGTTGGTGAAGCTCTCCTCCACGATCTCCGTCAGCTCTCCGGATTTTTTGAACCACTCGTCGTAGTATTTCCCGCTGGCGCCCGCGATTTTCGAGGAGATCCACAGAGAGATCGGGGTCAGTACGATGACAAGGCAGGCCAGCACCCAGTTCTTCAGAAACATGGCGACGGCGATCATGGTGATCTGGAAAACGCCCTCCACCATCACGTCAAACACCTGATGGATGTAGTTGCCCATGGCGCTCACATCGTCGATCATGCGGTTCAGTATGTCGCCCACCGGGGTCTGATCGACGTATTTCACCGGAAGACGCCGGATTTTGTCGGAAATGGCAATTCGCAGGTCGCAGGTAAAATGACGGCTCACCGTCCGGTTCATCAGCTGCATATTCAGATAGCGGAACACGCCCTGCGCCGCGTACACCGCTGTCAGCAGAAGAAGCCCGCTGACAAGACTGTCCCGGATGGGCGTCTGCCGGTCGCTCAGTCCGAAATCATAGAGCTTTTGTATCAGGTCTCCCAGAATTTCCGGCGCGGCAATGGAGCACAGCACCGCGAGAATTCCCAGCATCGCGCTGACCGCGACCCATCCGGCAATGCCCTTCGCCTCCCGGATGATCCGCCATGTGGTCTCGTCCAGCAGTTCATTCTTTTCACGCATTCAGGTTCCCTCCCGTCTGGGACGCATAGATTTCCCGGTACACCCCGCACCGTTCCAACAGCTGGGCGTGGGTGCCGCTGTCCACCAGCGCGCCGCCGTCCATGACGAAAATCACATCGCAGTGCATGGCGGAGGTCACCCGCTGGGTGATGATCAGCTGGGTCTTCCCTGCAAGATTCTGGTTCAGGGTGGCGCGGAGCTTCGCTTCCGTCAGGAAGTCCAGCGCGGAAAAGCTGTCGTCAAAAATGTAGATGGGCGCATTTTTCAGCAGCGCACGGGCAATGCTCAGCCGCTGTTTCTGTCCGCCGGACAGGTTCTTGCCCGACTGGCGGATCATGTGGTCGATACCATCCGAGAAGCCGTTCACGAATTCTCCGGCCTGCGCGATCTCCAGCGCTTCCCGGATCTCCACGTCCCCCGCTTCCAGCCTGCCCATGCGCACATTGTCCCGGATGGTGCCGGAATAGATGGTCGCGTTTTGCAGCACGCAGCTGATATTGTCCCGCATGGTGCGGCGGCTGAGGGTCTGAGTCGGCATTCCGTCCATGCGAACCTCCCCAGAGGTGGGCATACGAAAGCCCAACAGGAGCTGCACCAGCGTGCTTTTTCCCGAACCGGTGCCGCCGATGATCGCCGCCCGCTGTCCCTTTTTCACGGAAAGGGTGATGTCTTTCAGGGCGGCCTCCGCCGCGCCCTCGTAGCGGAAGGTCACATGGTCAAAGTCGATATCCCCGGACAGGGTGATGTCCTGCCGCTCGATGGGGTCGGCCATGCCCTTGGCATGAAGCACCTGCCCGATGCGCTTTGCCGCCACTTCGGCCTGGGGGAAGCTGATAATGGCAAACGCACCGGTGACAACGCCCGCAGAGACCAGAGACACATACTGGACGATGGCAAAAATGTCGCCGCCGGTCAGACCGGTGGATGTCTCCATCCGCCAGCCGCCTAAGTACACGATCAGCACCGCCGCCACGTTCAGCAGGAAGGTCGCCAGCGGGGAAATGGCGCCCATGGCCACATTGCCCCGGATGAAGCTGTTCACCATGATACGGGTAGCTTCGGACACCCGCTCATGCTCCCGCTTCTCGGAGTTGAACGCCCGGATGACCCGGATGCCCCGCAGACGCTCCCGCATGATCTCATTCTGCCGGTCTACAAACTTGTCGGATACTTCCCAGATGCCGTCGATCTTCTTTCCGATGAAGATAACGATTGCCAGAATCACAGGAACGAAGGCCAGCATGGTCAGCGACAGCGCAGCGTCCTTCCGCAAGGACAGCACCACACCGCCAAAAAACAGCACCGGGATCATGATGACAGTGCCGGACAGCTCCGCCGCGATCCAGCTCACCGTCTCCACATCGTGGGAACAGCGGGTCACAAGCGCCGCCGTCCCCAGCTCGCCGAATTCCTCAAAGCTCATCTGGTTGACCTTGCGGAACACGGCGGCGCGGAGGTCGGCGCAGAAAGACGCCACCACGTCGTTGGAAATTTTCGATCCCAAGAGCACCGTTCCCAGCCCCACCAGCGCCACCGCCGCCATGATGGCGCAGCATCTGACGATGTAGGCAAAATCCGCCCGATAAACGCCCTTGTTGAGAATTTCGCTCATGATGGCGGGCAGCAGCAGGTCGCAGACCGTGGATATCGCCACGGCAATGGTCGCGGCGAGCAGCCCCCTCCAGTAGGGCTTCAGATAATGCAGCATTTCTTTCATTTTTCTACCTCAAGCAATAAACTTCATGCATGTGCGCTGCACCGTGAAAATGCGCAAATGCTGATGCATGAAGTTTTTGTGCATCATTTCCGGTTGCCCCGCAGGGGCGAGGAAATGGCACATTTCTTATTTTTCTATGCATTTGCATAGAAAAACGGCCCAGGCCGAAGCCTGCGCCGCACAAACAGCCCATGCCGGTATTCCTACCGCACGGTTCCCTCCGGAGCAAGTCTTCTGCCATAAACGTTCCAGCCGTTCTTCAACATATTCACTTCCTCCTTTCTCACAATTGTGAGCATATCATAACACGCCGGTTTTCCTTTGTCAACCAACATTCTCCGTTCCGGCGGTGGATAAGCCGGGTTTATTCACACCGTTATACACAGTTTCCACAATTTTATCCACAGGCGATATACATAACACTCGCCAAAATCCGTTATGATCCGAAAAATGTAATGTATTTGTAACCTTTAGTTACAACTTGGTTTGCATCCACCGTATATTCGTCGATATTCATGCAAAAGGGGGAGACTTCCCGTCTCCCCCTATCTCATAGTGCTTCTCCCAGAATGGACTTGGTGGCGTAGGCATTCAGGCTCATGTCGGCCACATGCCCCGCTTTGTACTCGTAATACGCCTGAGCGCCGATCATGGCGCCGTTGTCCCCGCACAGGTGAAGCGGCGGCAGGTAAACCTCCGCACCCAGCTTCTCCGCCGCCGCGAGGATGTCCGCGCGGATACGGGAATTTGCGGCAACGCCCCCGGCCACGGCAATTTTCCGATAGCCGGTCTGTTCCAGCGCCATTACCGCCCGGGGCACCAGCGTGTCGGACACCGCCGCGGAAAAGGCGGCGCAGAGGCTGGGAATATCCAGCTCTTCCCCCACCTGTTCGGCATGGTGGATCAGGTTCAAAGCTGCGGTTTTCAGCCCGGAAAAGCTCATATTGTAGGGATTTTCCCCGGGCTTGCTGCGGGGAAGGGCGTATTTTGTCTCGTCCCCCTGCCTTGCGGCCCTGTCCAGCGCCGCGCCGCCGGGATAGGGCATCCCCAGCACCCGCGCGACCTTGTCGAAGGATTCCCCCGCCGCGTCATCCAGCGTCGTGCCAAGGATATTCATGTCCGTGTAGTCTTTGACCTCCACGATCATCGTGTGGCCGCCGGACACCACCAGACACAGAAACGGCGGCTCCAGCTCAGGATAGGCGATGTAATTGGCGGCGATATGTCCCCGGATGTGGTGTACCGGGATCAGGGGTTTCCCCAACGCCAGCGCCGCCGCCTTGGCGAAGTTCACGCCCACCAACACCGCGCCGATCAGACCGGGAGCATAGGTCACGGCCACGGCGTCGATGTCGCTTCTTAATAGACCCGTCCGCGCCAGCGCCTGATCTGCCAGACCGTAGATGGCTTCAATGTGCTTCCGGGACGCGATCTCCGGCACCACGCCGCCATAAATGCGGTGCAGATCGACCTGAGACGCGATGCAGTCCGTCAGGACCTCCCGTCCATCCCGGACAATGGCCACGGCGGTCTCGTCACAGGAGGACTCCACAGCTAAAATGTTCAAATTTCCCACTCCTTTCTCAGAATGAGAGCGTCTTCTTTGGGATTTTGGTAGTAATTTCGGCGGGTTCCCACATGGGCAAAGCCCAGCGATTCATAAAGGGCGCGGGCAGGGTCATTGGATGCGCGAACCTCCAAGGTCAGGCAGCGGCTTCCCCGTTTCTTCAGTTCCCCGATCAGCGCCAGAATCAGCGCCCGGGCGACGCCCTGCCGCCGGAAGTCCGGGTGGACAGCAATATTCATCATATCCGTCTCGTCCATCACCGTCTGGGAGCCGACGTAGCCCGCCACCGTCTCGCCGTCCAGCGCCACAAGCCAGCAGGAAAGGGGATTTTCCAGCTCGGAAGCGACGCTTTTTTCGCTCCACGGGTCGGAAAAGCAAACTTTTTCCAGTGCCGCGACCTGAGGGACATGCTCCGCCGTCATGTGCGCAATTCTCATTTTGCCTCGTACCAGCTCTTTCCGAATTTTGCTTCCGCCGTCAGCGGCACACTGAGAGACGCCACGTTTTCCATCTCCCGGCTGACCAGCGCCGCGACCTCTTGGGCAATGCCCTCCGGGCATTCCACGATCAGCTCGTCGTGAACTTGCAAAAGCAGCTGTGCGTCGGGGTATTTTTCGTTCAGGGCGTTTTCTACCCGAATCATGGCCAGCTTGATCAAATCCGCCGCCGTTCCCTGAATGGGCGTGTTCAGCGCAATGCGCTCCGCCCCGCTGCGGACGTTGAAATTGCTGCTTTTCAGCTCCGGAATATACCGGCGGCGGCCGTACAGCGTCTCAGTGTAGCCGATTTCCCGGGCATCCGCCACTACCTTGTGCATGTATTCCTTCACGCCCCGGTAGTTGTTCAGATAATTGTCGATATACGCCCGGGCTTCATAGCGGGAAACCCCGATATCCTCCGCCAGAGAGAACTCGGAAATGCCATAGACAATGCCGAAATTGACAGCCTTGGCATGGCGGCGCTGCAAGGGCGTGACCTCCTCCACCGGCACGCCGAACACCTGCGCGGCCGTAGCCGTGTGGATGTCCACGTGGTCGCAGAAAGCTTTGCGCATGGCATCGTCACCGGCGATATGCGCCAGCACCCGCAGCTCGATCTGGCTGTAGTCCGCGTCCACCAGTACGCAGCCGGGCTTGGGAATGAACATTTTCCGTATCTCCGCGCCCAGATCCGTGCGGACTGGGATATTCTGGAGATTGGGTTCCGTAGAGGACAGCCGCCCCGTCGCCGTTACCAGATTCTGGAAGGTGGTGTGAATCCGCCCGTCCTCCCGGATTTCCTTCATCAGGCCGTCGGCGTAGGTGGATTTCAGCTTGGTCAGCATCCGGTAGTCCATGATGGCCGGGATGATGGGGTGCTTGTTTTTCAGCTTTTCCAGAACTTCCGCATTGGTGGAATAGCCGGTTTTCGTCTTTTTCACCGGGGGAAGTCCCAGTTTTTCAAACAGGAGCTCTCCCAGCTGGCGGGTGGAATTGATGTTGAATTCCCCGCCGGAATAGGAGAAGATCAGCGTTTCGCAGTCGGTGATCCGCCGGGAAAGCATATCGCCGAACTGCCTCAGCTGTTCCCGGTCGATGCAGATGCCCCGGTTTTCCATGCGGTAAAGCACCCGGCACAAGGGGAATTCGATCTCCCGGTAAAGTCTTTCCATACCGTTCTTTTCCAGCTCCCCGGCAAGCACCGGGCGCAGGTGCCACAGAGCTTCGGCACAGGCCGCCGCGTCGGCGTCCTCCACGCTCAGCCCCAGATAGGTGGTCGCGAGCTTGGAGACGGTATAGTCGGAAGACGAGGGATTCAGGTCGTAGGCCGCCAGCGCCGTGTCAAAAACGCACTCCCCCGCCTGTATCCCCAGCTCGTCCAGCCGGTGCATGGTGGTTTTGCTGTCGTGGAAAATCAGATTTTTCCCGGCAAGGGACAGCTGCCCCATCTGGGCTTCCATGGGGGTCAGGGCGCAGACGCCCTCCGCCCAGGCAAGACCTACACTGCCGTCCCCCGCAAGGTACACGGCGCAGCTGTCCACATCGCCGGGCATATCCTCCCGCCGGGGAAGGGACTGCACCTTCCGCTCCGGCTTGGGGGCGTCCGCCGCCGCACCCCGCAGGCCGTATTTGTCGATCAGCCGCACAAATTCCAGTTTCTGGAACAGCTGGTACAGCTCCGACCGGTTATAGGGCTGAACAATGGCATCCTTCGGCGCAAAATCGATGGGCGCTTCCGGGCGGATGGTGGCAAGGTCAAAAGAAAGGTAGGCGTTTTCCTTCCCTGCTTCCAGCTTTTCCCGGAGCTTGGGGCGGATGGAGGGGTCGTCCAGATGGGCATACACCCCGTCCAGACTGCCGAATTTCGCCAGCAGCTCCTTTGCGGTCTTGGGGCCGACGCCCGCCACCCCCGGAATATTGTCGGAGGAATCCCCCATGAGGGCTTTCAGGTCGATGAGCTTTTTCGGTTCGAAACCGTATTCCTCCCGGAATTTTTCTTCGTCAAACAGCGTCGTCGTGGTCTGCCCCGGCTTGGAGATTACCAGCTTGACGTGGACATTTTCGTCGATCAGCTGCAGGGAATCCCGGTCGCCGGTGACGATGACGCACTCCCAGTCCTGCTGAGAGCAGATCTTGCCCACGGTGCCGATGACGTCATCGGCCTCCCAGCCCTGACACTCATAGATGGGAATATTCATCGCCCGCAGAACGTCCTTCATAATGGGCATCTGCTGCGCCAGTTCCTCGGGCATGGCATGACGGGTGGCCTTATAGCCGTCGTATTTCAGGTGCCGGAAGGTGGGGCCGTGGAGATCAAAGGCAACGCACACCGCCTCGGGCTGCTCCTCCTTCTCCATCCGTTCCAGAATGTTGAGGAATCCGTAAATGGCGTGGGTGTACAGCCCGTCCCGTGTGGTCAGGGGCTTGACGCCGAAATAGGCGCGGTTAATGACACTGTTGCCGTCCAGAATCAGCAGCTTCATACTTTTCTCCACTTCGCGCCCTGAGGCGTGTCGATGATCTCAATGCCCCGGGCTTTCAGCTCGTCCCGGATGCGGTCTGCCTCAGCGAAGTTCTTCGCTTTCTTCGCTTCGGTTCTGGCGGCGACCAGCGCGTCAATCTCCGGGTCGGCGGATGCCTGCTCCTCCTGCGTCTGCTTCTCCCGCAGCGTCTTGGCAGCGGACAGCAGATTCAGGGACAGCACCTGATCAAAGTCGGCAATGGCCGCCAGCTTGGTGGCGTCATTGCATTTGGCCTTCAGCACATCGTACAGGGCGGTGACGGCTACGGAGGTGTTCAGGTCGCCGTTCAGCGCGCCCACAAAGCGTTCCTTCAGCTTGTTGAACACGTCGGCATCCACCTCGCCGTCATCCTTGAGGGCGGCGATCTTGGCAATCAGCTTGTCATAGGCCGCGACGGCGTTATCCAGATTTTCCCAGCTGAATACCAGATTCCGGCGATAGTGGCTTTGCAGACAGAACAGCCGGTAGGCCATGGGGTCGTAGCCCTTCTGCTCCAGCAGGCTCACGGTGAGAAATTCCCCTTTTGATTTGCTCATTTTACCGTTGTTCGTATTCAGATGGTGGACATGGAACCAGTAATTGCACCACTTGTGACCCAGATAGCTTTCAGACTGGGCGATCTCATTGGTGTGGTGAGGGAAGGCGTTGTCGATGCCGCCGGCATGGATGTCCAGATACTCCCCCAGATGCTTGATGGAGATGCAGGAGCATTCGATATGCCAGCCGGGATAACCCACGCCCCACGGAGAGTCCCATTTCAGCGCCTGATCCTCGAACTTGCTCTTGGTGAACCAGAGAACGAAGTCGTTCTTGTTTTTCTTATTGGTGTCCTCTTCCACGCCCTCCCGGACGCCTACCGCGAGATCTTCCTCGTCATGGTCGTTGAAGACGTAATACTGCTTCAAAGTGGAAGTGTCAAAGTACACGTTGCCCCCGGCGAGATAGGCACAGCCTTTGTCCAGCAAGGTCTGCACCATGTGGATATACTCGCTGATGCAGTTGGTCGCAGGCTCCACCACGTCGGGACGCTTGATGTTCAGCTTGTCGCAGTCGGCAAAAAAGGCGTCGGTGTAGTATTTCGCGATCTCCATGACGGTCTTGTGCTCCCGCCGGGCGCCCTTGAGCATCTTGTCCTCGCCGGTATCGGCGTCGGAAGCCAGATGGCCGACGTCAGTGATGTTCATGACCCGCTTGACGTTATAGCCCAGATACCGCAGGGACTTTTCCAGCACATCTTCCATAATGTAGGTGCGCAGGTTGCCGATGTGGGCGTAATGGTACACCGTGGGGCCGCAGGTGTACATTTTCACCAGATCAGGGTCGTTGGGAACGAACAGCTCCTTTTTATGGGTCAGGGAATTGTACAGATACATGTTTCTTTCCTCCATTTATTATAATGTAGCGCGTACTGATTTGTTTTATACCGTTGCAAAAAGAAAACGCCCCTTGTAACTGCATACAAGAGGCGGGCAAAGCTCGCGGTTCCACTCTCATTTATCACTTTTTTGCTGACGCTTTCGCTCCCGGACGCACTTTCCCGCGCACGACACCGCCCGGGCTTTCAGCCGCCGACCCGGACTCTCTTTGGGTGCGAAGCACGGTACTCTTTCCGTTCATCGCGATATTGAATTCCCGTGTATTTTACCATCGAACAGGCACGATTGTCAAGCCTTGGCAGGAAATTTGACGGGTCAGTTTTCCCCGCCAAACCGCCCAAAACCGTGGAAACCACTGGAAATTACATTAAGAAATTCTTATCCTATTGACACTTCCCCCCTTTCTCGCTATAATATGTTAGAGAAATGAGACGAAAGTGAGGTTACGCCATGAATTTCTCCAACGCCTGTAGGCTTAAAAAAGGTTTGAGCCTGATTCTGATCGTACTTATGGTAGTCGGCATGTTCTCCGGCTGTAAGAAAAACAACTCCGAGACCGAGCCGAACACGACTCCCTCCCTCAATCTGAATATGTCGGACACCTCCGCTCCCACGCAGGAGACGGTCCCCCCCACCACGACGGAACCCATCGTGTATAACGAGAATATGGGTACCGTCACCAACCAGATCAGTGTCCGCGTCATCCCCAGCAAGGACGCCAACGTCACCGGCACACTGGACGCCGGCACCGTGGTGGAGATTCTCCGTCAGGAGACCATTGCCGACATCACATGGGGCATGATCAGCACCCCTGTCAGCGGCTGGATCTGCATGGACTATGTGAAGATGTATTCTTCTCAGAACGGCTCCGCCAGCAGCGAGACCGATCCCAATGCTTCTCAGCCCACCACCCCCGCACCATCCGACAATACGGGCAATACCACCAACAATAGCGGTACTCACAACACCAAGGGCGTCATCAGTGCCCGCAGTCTGAACGTCCGTGACGAGGCCAGCGCCTCCGGCAAGATCGTCGGCTCCTACTTCAAGGGCGACGTTGTAACTATCCTCGAGACTAAAGACGGCTGGGGCCGCACCGACAAGGGCTGGATCAAGATGGAGTACGTCAACACCACCGGCACTACCACCGGCGGCAACACTACGACAACCACCACCGGCAACAATAACAACACTGCCGGCAACGGCAGCACCACTACCGTGGCCAAGGGCATCGTCAACACCCAGGAGCTGAATATCCGCAGCTCTGCCGGTACTGACGGCGACCGGGTCGGCAGCCTGAAATACGGCGACCGGGTGGAGATTCTGGAAAAGAGCGGCGATTGGGGTCGTATCTCCAAGGGCTGGATCTCCCTGAAGTACGTCTATCAGGACGGCACCACCGGTGCCAAGTCCGCCAAGGGCATCGTGACCACCGACGGTCTGCGCATCCGCAGCGGCCCCGGCACCACCTATGAATCCGTCGGCTCCTACAACAGCGGCGACCGGGTCAAGGTTCTGGAGCAGTTCACCTACGGCGACACCACCTGGGGCTGCACCGACAAGGGCTGGATCTCCATGGGCTATGTCTATCAGGACGGCACCGATGTGGGCAAGACCGTGGAAGGCATCGTCACCACCGACGAGCTGAACATCCGCAGCGGCCCCGGCACGGGCTACGATTCCGTGGGCAAGCTGTATACGGACGAGGTCATCAAGATCTTCTATCAGGTCACTGTAGGCGAAACCACCTGGGGCTGCACCAAGGACGGCTGGGTCTCTTTGAAGTACGTCAGTCTGGAAGGCTAAAAATTGATATAATACCGGGACTTTCAGCAGAAAGTCCCGGTATTTTTTCCGCAGAATATCCCACATGACCGGTATTTGCTTGGTGCGTGCGTTCAACTTGCTCAATTTTTCCGGATTGTAACTATTTTTTTATTGCAAAATCACGGAACATGTGCTACAATTCGTCCTATGAGGAGGGCGTCCGCGCGGAACGCGCAGACCCCGCTGAAATACATTTAACTGGAGGAACAATGATGAAAAAGGTTTTTGCACTGCTTTTGGTTCTGAGCATGGTCTTCGCGCTGTGCGCCTGCGGTAAGGACACCGCTCCTGAGACCACCGCCGCCGCTCCCAAGACCGAGACCGAAGCCGCCCCGGCAACCGAGGCCGCTCCCGCCGAGAAGGCTCCCGAGGACTACACCGGCAAGCTGGTCGTCTACTCTCCCCATGATGCCGATCCTCTGAACGCGGGCGTTGCCCAGTTCGAGGCCAAGTACCCCAACATCGATGTGGAAGTCATCGCTGCCGGTACCGGCGAGCTGTGCCAGCGTATCGTCGCTGAGGCCGCCAATCCCCAGGGCGACGTGCTGTGGGGCGGCGGAGCCGACACCCTGGCCGCTTACAACGACTACTTCCAGCCCTATGTCTGCGCCAACGACGAGTTCATCGGCGATGCCTACAAGGATGCCGACGGCTACTGGATCGGTGAGTCCCCCCTGCCCATGGTCTTCATCTACAACAAGACCATGCTGGACGAGGCCGACGTCCCCACCACCTGGGAAGGCCTGTGCAACGAGAACCTGAAGGGCAAGATCGCTTACTGCTCTCCCTCCAAGTCCGGCTCCGCCTACACCCAGCTTTGCACCATGCTGTTCAGCCAGCCCACCATCGAGGAAGGCTGGGATCTGGTTGGTAAGTTCATCGCCAACCTGGACGGCAAGCTGCAGGACTCCTCCGGCAACTGCCACAAGCTGGTTGCTTCCGGTGAGTACGCTCTGGGCGTGACCATCGAGAAGTCCGCCGTTCTGTACGCCGACAATCCCGACATCGGCTTTGTGTATCCTGAGCAGAACTCCGCCGTTCCCGACGGTGTTGCCCTGATTAAGGACTGCCCCAACGAGGAGAACGCCAAGCTGTTCATCGACTTCGTCACCAGCGCCGAGTGCCAGACCGCTCAGAACGCCGACTGGGCCCGCCGCCCCGTCCGTTCCGACATCACCCCCAAGGGTCTGTGCTCTCTGGACGAGTGCCACGTGGGCAACTACGACTTCAGCTACGCTGCTTCCCACAGAGATGAAATCAAGGAGCAGTTCAACGATCTGGTCGCAGGTTAATTTCTCAACTTATGCTTTACTGCGGGAGGCACCCTCCAGGGTGCCTCCTTGCGGTGTATCGCCTGCGGCTGAAAACTGTGCCGGATGCTCCGGCATACTTTTGAACCGCGCGCAACATATCTACACATACGGGAGGACACCACATGAGCAATCAAGTCATTATTCAGAACGCCGTAAAGCGCTACGGCGATTTCACCGCGCTGAACGGCGTTTCGCTGGACATTCAGGAGGGCGAATTCTTTACCCTTCTTGGCCCCTCCGGCTGCGGCAAAACCACGCTTCTGCGGATGATCGCCGGCTTCAACTCCATCGAGGGCGGTGACTTTTACTTTGGCGAAAAGCGGATCAACGATGTTCCCGCCCACAAGCGCGACATTGGCATGGTCTTCCAGAACTACGCCATCTTCCCCCACCTGACCGTCCGGGAGAACGTAGCCTACGGTCTCAAGGCGCGGAAGATGCCCGCCAAGGAGATCAAGCCCAAGGTTGACGAGGCGCTGGAACTGGTGCAGATCTCCCATCTGGCAGACCGGAAGCCCAACGAACTGTCCGGCGGTCAGCAGCAACGTGTGGCTCTGGCCAGAGCTTTTGTTATCGAGCCAAGTGTTCTGCTGATGGACGAGCCTCTGAGTAATCTGGACGCCAAGCTGAGAGTGCAGATGCGCTCCGTCATCAAGAAGCTGCAGCGGCGTCTGGGCATCACCACCATCTACGTCACCCACGATCAGGAGGAAGCCCTCGCCATCTCCGACCGGATCGCCGTCATGAAGGACGGCCACATCATGCAGATCGGCACCCCCCGTGACATCTACGCCAAGCCCCAGAATCCCTTTGTCGCGGGCTTCATCGGCGTGAGCAACTTCCTTGACTGCGAGGTGAACGCCCCCAACGCCGGAAACGCCGCCGTGAGCATCAAGGGCGAGCTGGACATCACCGTCCCCGTCTCCCGCGCCTACACAGGAAGCGGCAAAATTTCCGCCCGTCCCGAGCAGCTTTTCTTCTCCGAGAGCGGTATGCCCGGCACCATCCTGTTCTCCACCTTCCTTGGCGATTTCATCGAGTACGAGGTGCAGCTGAACGACGGCCAGAACCTGATCGTCAACGAGTACACCAAGGACACCACCGAGATCCACAGCGACGGCGAACAGGTTCATCTGAGCTTTGACCCCATGCGCATCAGTCTGTACGACAAGAGCGAGGAGGTGCTCAGCCTGTGAACAAACGGCTTAATTCCCGCTGGAAACCGGATTTCTGGTTCTTCACAAAGCTGTTCGTGATTCTGGCAATGTGCCTGTTCATTGTCTACCCCTTCTACACCATCATCACGAAGAGTGTGTTTTCCAGCAAGGTAGAGGGCATCACGCTGTACAACTTCAAGCGTTTCTTCACCAAGCCCTACTATTATCAGACGCTGCTTCGCTCCATGGTCGTGTGCTTCTCCACGGTACTTACCACGACACTGGTGGGCGTTCCCGTCGCTTATCTGATCACCCGCTACAACATTCCGGGCAAGAAGATCCTTCACATCTTCATCATCATGAGCCTGATGAGCCCTCCCTTCATCGGCGCTTATTCCTGGATCATCCTGCTGGGCCGTAACGGTCTGGTAGCACGGGCGCTGGCAAAGATCGGCATGACCGCGCCCACGATCTACGGTCGCGGCGGTATCATCTTCGTGTTTACCCTGCACCTGTTCCCCTACATCTACCTGTACACCTCCGGCGCCATGAACAGCATCGACAGTTCCTTGGAGGAAGCCTCCGAGAATCTGGGCATGAACAAAATCCGGCGCATCTGGACGGTGACGCTGCCCGTTATTCTGCCCTCCATTCTGGCAGGCTGCATCATGGTGTTCATGACCTGTCTGGCTGACTTCGGCACCCCCATGCTGTTGGGTGAGGGCTACACCGTTCTGCCGGTTCTCGTGTATAACGAGTATATGTCCGAAAGCGCCACCGACCCCTATATGGCTTCGGCGCTGTCCGTCATCATCGTGTTCTGCTCGCTGGTCATGCTGAGTTTCCAGAAGCTGGTGGTGGACAAGCGGAATTACACCATGAGTTCTCTGCGTCCCCCTCAGGAGACCAAGCTCCACGGGTTCAAGCGCTTCCTCGCTTCCCTGCCCATCTACATTGTGGTGTGTCTTGCATTCCTGCCTCAGATCGTTGTGGTGTGCCAGTCCTTCATCGAGCGGAGCTTCTCCGGCGTCATTAAGGGCGTCAACCTGAACAACTACCGCACCATCATGTCCCGCCTTGGCCGGAACATCCGCAATACCTATGTATTCTCCATCGTGGCCATCGTGTTCATCATCTTCATTGGCATTCTGGTATCCTATGTTCTCGTCCGGAAGAAGGGCAAGATCGCCAGCCTGATCGACACGCTGATCATGTTCCCCTACGTCATCCCCGGTTCCGTTCTGGGTATCGGCCTGATCGTGGCGTTCAACCGCAAGCCTCTGATTCTGGTCGGCACTGCCGCCATCATGATTATCTCCTACGTCATCCGGAAGCTCCCCTACACCGTCCGGTCGGGCAGTGCGTTCCTGTATCAGATGGACCCGTTCGTTGAGGAAGCGTCCATCAATCTGGGCGTATCGCCTATGAAGACCTTCTTCACAGTCACGGCGCGGATGATGCTGCCCGGCATTATGTCCGGCGCGGTCCTCAGCTGGATCACCTGCATCAACGAGCTGAGCAGCTCCATCATGCTCTATTCCGGCAAGACATCCACCATCGCCGTTGCCATTTATCAGGAAGTCGTCCGCATGAGCGACGGCACCGCCGCAGCCCTGGCCACCATTCTGACCCTGACGACCATCGTTTCGCTGGTCATCGTGTTCCGGGCTACCAAGGGCAAGGTTAAGATCGTCTGATGATCAAAAACGTTATTTTCGACATGGGCAACGTTCTGCTGCGCTTTGACCGGGACTATTTTCTGGACGCCGTGGGCGTTCAGGGCGCGGACAGAAAGCTGCTGCTGAACAACGTCTACCTCTCGCTGGAATGGGCGAAGATGGATCGCGGCTCCATGACCGAGGCCGAAGCAGCCGAGAGCATGTGCCGCCGTCTTCCCCAGCGGCTCCATGAGACGGCGCACCTGCTGGTTGACCGGTGGGATCGTCCCATCCTCCCTATCGCCGGTATGGAGCAGCTGGTAAGCGACCTGAAAAAGGCGGGATACGGCGTATATCTGCTGTCCAACGCCAGCTACCGCCAGCATGAATACTGGCCGCGGGTTCCCGGCAGTCAGTATTTTGACGGGACGCTTATTTCCGCCGACGTCAAGCAGATCAAGCCCTGCGCGGAAATCTACGATACTCTGTACAAGACGTTCTGTCTTGTTCCCCGGGAATGTCTGTTTATCGACGATTCCGCTCAGAACATCGAAGGTGCCGAGCGCACCGGTATGCCGGGCATCGTCTTCCACAGCGACGCGGACGAGCTTCGCCGGGAAATGCAGGCTTTCGGCGTTCAGATTCCGTAAATACGAAAAAACGGCTCCGGGAAAATTCCCGGAGCCGTTTCCGTTCCAAGATACTATGTAAAGGGGCTGTAC
>ENA-UONS01000816-UONS01000816.1-human-gut-metagenome-genome-assembly--contig:-CS19-NODE-816-length-33259-cov-7.905343_pt1 | contig 33259 bp, 32 predicted proteins | sample MGYA00242458_ERZ724005 | MGnify/ENA metagenome assembly ERZ724005
TCTGCCGCATATACTCCGCTGTGGTCCTGACGATCTCATACACCTTGTCCTTGGCGGCGATTCGCTCCGGCTCGTCAATATCCTCATTGCGGTAAGTAACACCGCCGCTTTCAGTTACTTCACAAAGCGGCGAACCGTCAAGCAGGACATGTAGCCCACCAGTATGAGTCCTGTCCGTCTGAAATCCTTCTCGGGCAAGGACGATCGCTGCTTCTCTGAGGTAACGGTTCTTTTCTTCCGCGCTGATGCTCATATAACTCCTCCCGTGTGCAAAAAAATAAGGCCAGAGCGATCATGCTCCGGCCCACAAAAAATTGACGCTGACACCAGCGCCCTTTTTGAAATGAAAAAGGGCGCCGCTTTCTCAGTCCGTCAGGACCAACAAAACGACGCCCAAATCTTTGTGATTCTTTTTTAAGAAAAATACCGCTGTCAGCCGGAAAAATCGCCGCTCAAAAAGGGCGCTGGCTGAATGCATCTGCCCGAAAAGGGAAAACGCCCGGTTCGAATCGGGGCAGACGCTCTGAAACAGCGATTTGCATCTATGGTTTGAAAGAAGAAATCCGAGCTCGAAAAAGCCCGGAAACGGTTGATGCGCCTGGCTTTTCGCCAGACGCATCTATACCGTTTCGTTAATATGCGAAAGACTACCTAAACGGAGCAGGAATGAAGGTAAAAAAGCCTAAAAGTAGTGTGCCTGATGACATCCTATGTTGATATCCATCTGAGGAACAAGAATGCGAGAAATCCCAGTCCCAGCAGCGTGTCTATTGCGTCCCAGCTTGCACCGTCTGCGATGAAGGAAATCAGCATGATAACGATGATCACGATGACGATCCAGCCGCAGCCAAAACCTCTACCACCGTTGTCGCCAGAACCACCGCTATCAGAGCCACCGCTGGTGCTTTTGAATGCGTGGTAATCATTCATGTCGGGCATTATCATTTCCTCCGTTGCGCATGTGCATTAACAGCTTTTCAAAAGCCCGAATGCTACAACAACCATTGCCAGCGGAAACAACACGATTGCGCCTCCTATCACGAACAGACATGCCAGTAATCCCGGAAAAGCCAGTATGAGGAGGATAATCGCAATGGCCTTTGCCAAACACCACGCTACTTGGAATATCAGTTTCAGCGCATGGAATCCAATCCACACAAATGCAATCGACACAAGGATTTCTAACATCGTTGTTCCTCCACCTGAAGCGAGTTATTCTTCCAGTTACAATGTGAAGCAGCCTGCTTCCTTACCGTCGATGGCGAATGCGAACAGCGTACCCTTGTTCACTGCTGCGAAGTAGCCGGTGCGCTCATATTCGTCACCGTAGTTCTTCTCGATCAGCTCCAGCGTTTCGCGCAGCTGCAGCATGGCCGCAAATTCGTGCTTGCAATTGTAGCTGCAGAAGCAGGAGCAAATCAGCTGGCTGATCTCACCGTTGCGGTACTCAAACTCCACTTCATATGCTTCACTGCCTTCGACGATGGCATAGCCCTTGGTGCCGTCGATGCTGATGTATCTGACCTTGTTCTCCATGTAGTATTCATGACCGCGCTCTGCGATCGCTGCGGTGACATTCATACCCTTGAGGTCATCCAGACGGAATGTGGTATCGTCGCTGCCGCTGACAAACTCATCGTCATCCTTTGCCGGTGCCTTAAACCATGTTACTGCCTTGCTGCTCTGCAGTGCCTCACGATCGAATGTCACGAAGTGGCTGCCTGCCATGAAGAACTGGCCATGCACGGTGGTGTCCACAACGGCGATGACGCGCTTGTAATCCGACACCTTAATCTTGAAGTTATAATTGACCTCTGTGACGCGACCGAGCATGCCTTCCAGCTTGCCGTCCACATAGACCATGTCACCACGATGCAGGTCGAACTGATCGTTGTAGTATGCCAGCGTCATGTGTCTGTCCGCGAAGTAAATCTGCACCACAGACTTGCGCGGTGCTGCCGCCTGCTGCGGCACAGTATATGTAGCTGCGACGGGCTTCTTTTCGCCGGTGTCAGCTGCAAATCCAATCTTGAATGCCATACCTATTCCTCCTTGAGAACAGTTCCTTCATCTTTCTAATCTTTCTAATCTTTCTGATCTTTCTGATCTTTCTGATCTCATTCTACTCGCGCATGTGTCCCATAAAACGGACTTTGTAAATCTATTATAGCACTAAAACGGCTTTTTGCGACACCGTTTTTATCTATTGTGTTCAGTTGTCGCATATTTTAGACACCTACCGCAAAAATTACCTCCGATGGCCGTTCTGACTATCGGAGGTTATTTGTTCTTTTCACTTAGTCTGTCTTTTTTCGTTCAAACTTCGCCCAGTATTCTGTGTCTTTCTTTGTATACGATCTATTTCGCCGTTCTTGCGATTTTATTTGTTCACGGCGCTCTGGCTTCAAAAACCTGTAAATGCTTATCTCTGGTATATCATATTTCTTTCGCATTACGGTTTCCATTTCAGCCCACATTTCCAGATCGTAATCACTCCATTCATCCAGCGTGTTATAGAACTGATTTAGCATGGTCATGGACATTCTGTACTTTGTGACTCTGTCCATATATGCATTGACCTTTTCGGGATCGGTGTACATTAGTTCTTCGGCTGGAATTGTGTCGCCGCGCACAGTGACGGCGACCTCCTGTTTGGCAGGACGGGCATTCTTCACGGGTACGGAAATCTCCTTGATGCGCTTTCCGCATTCGGCACAGAAAAGAGAGTCACTATCGACTGCGCTTCCGCAATATTTACAGTATGGCATGGTTCACATTCACTACTTCCGTGTTAATATTCAATGTACTCTGCCAGCGATCCACATATTTTTTTCGCTTTTGCGTTTGGCGCTGTTTGATACACCGCACCGGTGCTATCCTGCCAAATTACAATGCCGTCGATGTTGGCCTGCTCCAGAACATACCAGTCAGCGGGAACAGGAGTATTATTGCGTTCATCGGTCGTAACATCTATGACGCTCAGTCTCTTTGATTTGCATATACCAGTCAGCTCATGTCCTGCAAAAGACGCAACACCGTATGCTGCAATATATTTCCAATAGTCTGCTGCAAAGCAAAGTCCCAGTGTCTGTTCAGCCATTCTTATTTCTTCTTCTGATGCACCATTCATGGCGTAGAAGTCCGGCTGCTTCTGCATCAGCTTAACAATATCTGCCATTATCATACGCCTCCTGTCATCATCTTTGCGAGTTGCTTCCAGAACTGCTGGCGCTGCAGATCCCATGTATTACCGGCTCCATGTACCTCTGTGGCCTCGCCAAGCACATGCCAGATTTTGTTGTTTCCTCCTTGCATGTGTTCTGCCTTTGTGAGAATAGCCAGAGTGGAGTTTGCATGCTGCCCAATATGGTGCAGTTCGTATGCCTGTCCTGTAGGATCGAGCGCGGCTAACCCTTGTTGCATCCGCTGCAAGTTGGTACGCCCCATATCATCGGCAAAATTCAAATCAATATTTCTGATCAGCGCAATATTTCCATTCACCATATGAGGCGAAAGACCTGCTGCTTGACAAATCTGGTATTGCTCCATGCTGGAGAACTGCTTGATTACATCCAGCGGATATCCAGACTGCTTTTGAATCAATGCAGCTTCATTCATAGTCAGTCCGTTCAGAGTTGCACCCTTTAGCGCAATTGCTTCTCCTGCGCCACCGGTAACAGAACCGGTGATTGCGCCCCATTTGAAGCCTTCACTGCCAGCAAGAGCCGCTGACTTCATTGCTTCATCAAAATCGCCAGTCTCCATGCCAGTTACCACGCCCGCGGAGACGCCGCTGAACAATCCCGAAGACAATCCCATAATGGTTCCTGTTTTTGCTGATGCAGCAAAAATCATACTGACCGCCGGTGCTCCAAGGCCACCACTCACAACTGACACAGTCACGCAAATTAGGATAACACCGGTGCCGATAGCCACATTTTTCAGTATCTGCTCGTATGTGTCATCGTACTCTTGGAACTCAGTTACGATCGTCTGTCCGTCATCGCCCAGAGTAAACACATATCGTGTTCCTTGGAAGTATGCATCCAGTTCAGAGAGCGTATATCCGAAGTATATGTTCTCCTGTGAATTGTACGCTACTTCCTCTAAGTATTCCTTGGAAATGTATACTGCGCTGACATTCTCAACGAAATACATTTCATTGTCCAGCTCAGTTACAAGATTCGTGTAAATGGAATCTTCCATATAGGTCAACAGAGCAGAATCATCAAGGCCGGTAAACTCGGGCATGCCTTCCTCCGTGAATGTGTATTCCACGGTCTGCTGCGTCTCTGTCGTACTGGTGGTAGGTTCAGCGCCGCTGTTGTCTACCTGCGGTGTGCATCCAACCAGCATTGCACAAACGAGAATTAGGGCAATCAGTCTTTTCATTCTTCACTACCCCCATTATCGTCAGCTTCTGCATCTTCTATTCCTTCATCAGTTGGAATTGCTTTCTTGCGTCTGCAAATACCCACGATCACGATGATGATTGCTGCCAAGACCACGCCCCCCACAACAAACGGCCACATCTGCACAGGAGCGGGATCTGTTGGTATATTGTCAGTGGGAGTATCCGTCTTGTCGGAATCTTCATCTTTATCATTATCATCGTCGATAGGGTCTGTGGTTTCAGTTTTGTCCGTTTCATCCACAGGCGGGATCGTTTGATCGGGGGCGGGAATCAATGTGCCGTCTTCTGCCACCGTTGCTCCCATCGACAGCTGATATTCCACATCTGCGATCGATAGGCCTGTTGTAACATGAGCTTTTAGCACATCATCTGTGCCTACATAAATGACCTTTGTAGTAGTCTGGTTTGTATAAACATTGCTGACTGTGATCGTGTATATACCTTCGTCGGTGTACTGCTCACCGTCTTTTGCCGGTTTATTAAACCGCACATCTTCTGTCAGTCCTTCTGCGCCTTCCTTGCGTACCTCTTTCTTGATGTCAATGTTGAGGTATCGGGACTTTGCGAGATCAAGATAGAATCCGTTTTCCGTAATCGAACTGTTCGTCAGCTCTGCTCCTGTGACCACATCGAAGGGATAAACCATGCAGTTGCCGTTGCGAACAGAAAAACGGAAATAAATGCGATAATTGTGATAGGACGGGAACGGATTCCAGCCAAAAATGTCGAGATTATCTTCACGGATTTCATAATCGAGAGCAACTTCATAGTCGCCTTCTTCACAGAGCTTTACCTCAACTGCAGCGCCCTTCGTGGCAGTCGCTGCCAGATAATCCGTATAAATCACGGGATCTGCCTCATGGTTTTGGTAATCAGTATGTCGGATGATCAAAGTGCCGCGCCCCATGTCAGTTTTCTCAATACCGAAGTATTCATCGTAACCATTGGTATCGCCGCAAATGCTGAGCATTTCATCGCCGTCAAGCTTATTTATATCCTGCTCCAGCTCAAACCACAGGGTGACGGTATCACCAACTGTTTTCAAAAAAACAGGGTTGCCATCTTTGTCTTCGGTAACACGCGTATATCCATCCACATAAAAGCTACCGATGTCCCAACCGAAATGCGGGTCCTTTTCTGTGATCTTGTTGTTTTCCGAAAAGCCAGTGTCGTGTCCTGCGTTGACTACGGAACCCAAATAGTGCTTCTGCTCACTGGCAGCCTCTGTCGCATATGCGATCGTGGGCGAAAATACCATTGAGATTATCAGAAGCAGTGCAAGAGAAAATATTGAAAATCGTACTGTTTTTCTCATAGCATTCACCCGAAAATCCTTTGTTTTTTAATGTATTATACCTTTTTGCGTTCCTTTAAATAGTCTTCGAATTTTGCTTTGGCTTCCTTTTCATCACTGCTTATACCGCCGCTTGCGCCAATGACCTGTTCGACCAATGCGCCAAACTCATCAAGCGCTTCAACATCGATATGTGTCAGATATTTTTTAAGATGCGAGAAGGTAAACGGATTTGTTCTCTTGATAGCAGCTACTTCTGCCAGCATTTCTTCTGTGGCTACTTCTGCATCAATGATCGGCGCGAGGTTTTCTTCAATAATTGCCGCTTCTTCGTCCGATACGCTGTTGTCGCACCCTGCGAAATAGTACAGCAGAGCGGTAACGGCAAGTCCATAGGACTCCTGCTCATCAAATGACCATTCTGCAGCCTTCTTTGCTTTCTTTACATCAAAACCGCGTTCTGCGATCAGTGCATTTGCGGCATGGATGTTTTCTTCAACAGCAGCCTTATTTACGCTGTTTAGTTCACCTTCGGCATCGGCTTTAAGCACAACCTTAACTTGGCACATTTTATACAGCAACTGAACGAGCAGCACCGTATTCTGTGTTACCAGTCGCTCCTGCGGAGTGAACTCCAGCCAGTCAACCTTCTTGTTAATGTTGATGATGGCATCCAATGCATTAAGATGCCGTCTATAAACGCCGTCGACAGTCAGCAGGACACCGTGGTAACGCGTTGCTACCATGTTGAGTTCATTTAGATAGGCGCAAATCTTGTTAATCTCTTTTTCTGCTGCCAGCATTTCTTCGTATGCTTTTTCAGCCTTATGTGACAGCGTTGAGCCGGTAATGCTGAATATCACACCACCAACAAGCAAACCAACACCCAGCGTTGTAACACCAAGCATTGTCGTTCCCAACGCAATACCGCCACCGCCTGCTGCAAGTGCGCCACCGCCAAGTGCGGCCAGTGTTGCATTGGTTGCTGCTGCTCCAGACAGCGATGCAATTGCTGTACCAGTCGAAGCTGTACCTAATGCCATAACAGCAGCGGTCGTTGCACCGGCTGCAGCAAAACCGCCTGCCGTACCAAGTGCCGCGCCGCCAATGCCGCCCATTAGAACACCTGCGCCAACGGAAACCTTGGAGATTTCCTCTTTATCGTAGCGTGGCAAATCAACAGAATCGCATGTAAATTCTTTGAAGCTGGGTCGATTTTGGATTTGCTCGAACATGTCAGAAAACTGCTGGAAGCTTGCAAGGACATCCAGTTCCAATTTTCCAAGTGTATCCATGCTACCTGCAGTTCTACTATTACAGGATTCAAAACGCTGGATATTCTTATTATGGCGTTCACCAGCAGATTTTACGGTGTCATTGGCACCCTTCATTTTGACGGCTCCATGGACGCCGGTGCCGATACCACCTGCTGCTGCCACGGCGGCAGCTATGCCTAAGAATAACGGTAATGGCATTACTGTTCCTTCTTTCTTTTTAGTAATTGGCAACTCTCATAATTGAGTTGGTAATATTGCTCTTTGGTCATTGTGCCAGCAAATAACGCATCATAAGCATCGTCAACACGGCACTTAAGCGGGCGTGTTTCATAAATGCTACAGAGGTTACCCTGTAGATATTTGCAAACACCATCGCCTCTGTCCAAGTCCGCGTATATCTCTGATAGGTGTAGGTTACGGCAACATTCGCCGCATTTATCGCATTTGAACATTATTCGAACACCAGCCTGTTATTACTGTCCGACATGAAGTCATCGAAATCACCTTCCCAAGGACGGCTGATGCCAAGCGATTCAAATGTGTTTATGATTACCACATGCAGTTCTTCTTCGCTCAAATTCTCCAGATCAGCTTCAAGACTCTGGAACATTGCCGTTTCTTCTTTGAAGCGCCCTATATCTATCTTTTCAAGTTCTGCAAGGTACTCCTGCAGTGCAAGTTTGACGCGCTGCAGCGCTGCGATGGTTTCATCCAGACAGTCGACGATGCCGATCTGCCGCAGAACTTCTTTCAGTACGAGCGATACAAGGCGATACCATGCTACCAAGTTCAGTCGGGTGAAGAACGCCAAGTAATTGCCGCCAGATCGGACTCCTGCGTCTACAACATCCATAACACACAGCGTGCCATGACCGATGAGAAGCATTATCCGAAGGCTCTTATGTTTCTCAGCGGGGATGCAGTCTCTCAGCGGAAGTTTCATCTGGAACTTCCGTCTGATTGCCCAAATCAGTCTGATAGTCAGTTCTGTAATGGTGACAGGAATCGCCTGTGCCATTCCGAATCTAAAATCATAGCCACTGGTAAATGCCTGCATAGCCACTTCGGCCAAGTCCTGCTTTTCGCTGCCGAAACTGCCAAATTTGCAAAGTCCGAACAACTCATAAAAAGGCATGACTATACCGGTGCCTCTGCCATGAGCGCCAGAGCTGCCAGCGACATCTGATAAAAGATGCCCGATCCAGTTGCCGATTCCGCACATAATTTTCATCAAGAAATTACCGCCCTGCAACTCGAAAGTATCTGATTTTACTGTAATGAGCTGGCCATCTGCTATAAACGAGGATGTGGATGTGAACTGATTTAGAATTGAGAAGAAGAGACCCACAATGTCGGGTGAGTGCGCCAGCGACATCATATGATGCGTGCCAGGCGCAATGTTGAAAAGATTGCCGACATCTCCGGGTTTTCTCTGATCATAGTTTACTTTGAAGTTTCTTTCCAAAAAACCGATTGCACTGTTCGCATTATTTGCATTCCCAGCTTTCGGTTTCCATCCCATCTTTTTAGCGAAGGAGATTACCGCGTTATCTGTTTGTGCGTCCGTCCACTTTCCGAGAACGCTATCGCCGGGCGCACCAACCAAGAAAATATCAACCACACCACCGATGGCGCCACAAGCAACCGCAGTAAGATAGTCATATTTATCGCAGTCATCATTGTAGAAAAGCTCACGATTCTCCTTGCTGTTGATCAGCAGGGGGTATTTAGCGCTTGCTTCAGCCATACGCGGTCTCCTTTCGGTGATTTCGAGAAAAACGTGATTTTATTTCTATATAGTATAGCAAAAACTTGCGCTATTTTCAATATATTCGACGCAATTCGTAACATTAATCCAAATTGATGTCGTTTATTTGCGACAGCAAAAAAATGCCCCCGACAACCATTCTGGCTGCCGAGGGCATTTGTGTTACATATATTCGTGGCTTGCGACAATGCCGCATTTGAAGTGTACCTCGATGCCGTCATCTCCGACGATAATCTGTTCCACCAGCTGCTTCATGATCATGCTGTCATCTGCGTTCATGATGTCACCGCTTTTCTTCGTCTTCATCGCAAAGGTAGGTCTTACTGAGGTACCATCCGTCCGCGACACGGACGCTGCCTCCGTTGCCCTTAACTGTGTAAATCGGTGCAGAGCCGGTCAGCGCGTCGATGTCATATCGGATCGTCCGAATGCTGACACCGAGTTCATCTGCGATATTCGCCATCGTTTCTGAACGACGGAAACTTAAGATTTCAAGGATTCTTTGCTGCCGTTCCTGTGCGCGTCCCATGCTCTGCACCCCCTTTCTTCCTTTGCTGGCTTAATGGTAAAGGTCAAATAGGCAAGTTCTTTGCCTATTTGAAAAATGATTTTTTCTTAGGAAACAAATAAAAAAGCCACCGACAAAACAGTCCTATCCCGTAGGATAGAAACTGCCTTGTCGGTGGCTTACTTCTCACACACCGCTGCTACTGACCTGAGATTGGTCTTATGCTGCCAGATTTCTCCCGCTGCCGTCCCGTCGTGTTAGCTTTTCAAGACAATTCTGGTGGGTGACCTGGAAGTGGAATTACGCGCAATGCAACCAAACCGTCTGCTCACCAGTATCGGCTATTCAGTTGTGATACCCTTATCTTGGGCAATAACAGGTGACCTCGCCGCGCATACCATGCGCCTGTAACCATGCTATGGCTTTTTCCTTCAGCTCTGCCGGGGCATCTGTAATGTTATAGATGCACTTATATACAGCAGCCCAGAAAACAATGTCATTCTCTGGGACGCCCATACCGCGTTTTTTGAGGTACGCCTCAATGGTAGGGCGATCAAGGGAGAAAAGCGCTTCGTTGCGCTCCTTCACAAATTTAGCTAATCTTGACTTCATAACGCTGACTGCCTTTCCTGCCCTTCCGGGGCAAACAAATCTATTGTATCGTGTTTTCGACTCTTGAACCGTCTTACCATTACCACTTGGCATCTGCTGCACTGCACCTTAATGTCATTATTCTGGTTTTTGTAGCCAGTAACAATGGCACCGCAGTTGGAGCAATGCCAAGAAAATGGAACCCATATTTCTTCAGGCCTCATCCGCTGCCACTCCTTTGTATCTGCCACCGTCCATTTCAGTTCGCAGCAGCGAAGCAGGCCGCCAATTGCTGGGGCGTAAAGACGGGAACTTTCTTATCCATCGCGAACGGCAGGACTTTTACAGTCTGCTGACAATGTTCGCATTCCATCCACCCATCCGTTTCCTCAAGGTAGAGATTATGGTTGATCGTGCCACAAATCGGGCATTTGACATCGTATAATTGCATGATTACCTCGCTTTCTGTACCTATTGGTACATGTAACCCGGCATTATGATTTCTCTGTCATTGCCAACCGGCATTTTCTTTTCGTCAAGTACTAACGCCGGAATAACTGCGTACTTGCCGTACCGATCTCTGATAGTGTCGATGCTTTCATTGAGTTTTTCCCTTCGTACCAGCCGCTCATAGTCTAGCAGCATGCTCAGTTGAGTGGGATTCTGGCTGCTGTCCAGCTGGATGGCTGTTACGGTAATGGAACGAATCGGATTGCGCCAACTATATTTTTCTTCAAGCAAGGAGTATGCCGCTAACGCAATGGTTCCTTCATCCTGCGTGGCCATTTCAAGTCTTTTCTGCCAACTGCAGAAGGAAAGCTCGCTGTCACGAACATACAATTGGACGCCTGTGGCGCGAAGATTCATATAACGCAGCTTATATCCGATATCCAATGAAAGCGCAAAAATAACTTTTCTTGCTTCGTCCATGTTTTCTAAATCTGCAACGCAGGTAATGCCATGGCCAACACTTTTGGCCGGAGCGGTATAGTCTTGATGTGCCACTCTGGAATCGTCGAGGCCGTTGGCGTATTTCCATAGTGCCACACCATTTTTACCGAATCTCCGCTGCATGACTTCAACCGGGAGAGAGGCAATACCCCCGATGGTTCGCACACCCATACTGCCGAGCTTTGCCGTCGTGGCATTGCCACAGTATAGAAGTTCTGAGCACGGAAGTGGCCATACAATCTCCTTAAAATGCTCTTTGCTGATCTGCGTGATCGCATCCGGCTTTTTGTAGTCACTACCCAGCTTTGCAAATACTTTATTGAACGAAACACCGATGCTTACTGTTAACCCAAGCTCATCTTTCACTGCCTGCCGAATTTCCTCTGCAATTTCCATGGGATCCCCGGGTGAATAAGTCACATCTAACCAGCACTCATCCATGCCAAACGGCTCCACTTGATCGGTGTACCTACGGTATATCCCATGCAGCAGCTTTGAAAACTTTAGGTAGTAATCGTACTGCGGCGGAACGATGATCAGATCCCGACAGCATTGTTTTGCCTGCCAATTGGCCATGCCGGTTTTTACACCAGCTCGCTTTGCTTTTTCAGATTTTGCAAGCACAATGCCATGTCGTTCTTCCGGCGATCCGCATACCGCGATGGCTTTTCCGCGAAATTCCGGGTTTAGCACTGTTTCCACAGAAGCATAGAAGCAGTTGGCATCGCTATGCAGGATTGCTCGGTCTCTCATCGCGCACATAGACCTCCTTTACGGAAAACCAAGTGTTGGTGTCTGCTTCGTAGTAGATTTTCCGCTCTTGACTGTCAATAATCACCGTGTACTCAATCGGGGCGATAGCGCGGACAACCCGTGGGCAGTATCTACGCTTACTGACTACTCTGGTGATTTCGAAAGTGGTGTCACGGTATATGAGCTTGAGAGGCTGAAAGCTGCCATCGGTCATAAACAAAGCATCGACAATCAGGGGTATTCTCTGATACTTTGTCGTCATGGCTTTACTCCAAATCTTTGAGTACCTTGACTGCAACTCCTTGGATAATGCAGTCCGTCACAATGATGTCCTTCAGACGGCTGTTTTCAGGATGCAGCCGCACACGCCGCTTTTCCGGTTCTGGATAGTACCGCTTCAGCGTCGCCTCATCCTCCATCAGCGCAACTACGATTTGTCCTTCATCCGCGTAATTCTGCTGCCGGATCAAAACGAGATCGCCATCGTCAATATTCGCTTCAATCATGGAATCACCATTGGCGCGAAGAATAAAGAATTCGCCTCTACCGAACAGGGCAACGGGGAGTCGAACATATTCTTCAATGTTTTCCTCTGCGAATTTCGGAACACCGCAGGATACGCTGCCAAGGACAGGCACCTTTACCGTTTCTGATTTGGTGCGCTTCGTTTCTTTCGTAGCGATACTTCGATGACCATCATAGTCCAGCATGTCATTCGCTCTCATGTACGAGAGGTAACGGGAAGCAGTGGCTTTCGACACTTCAATATGATCCGCAATCTCCTGTACAGAGGGCGATGTATCATATTTCTCCCGATACTGGTTGATGAAGTTTTCGATCATAGGGAAAAGCTCTGCGTTTTTATAACGCATGGTTCCGGCCTCCTTCCTTGTAACTGAAACAAATGTTTCATTTACAGTTTTTATTATAGCGATGCCGGATACAGCCGTCAATAGGTTTCCAGCAGAAAATCCGTTCTCGACCGCAGGTGTCACAATTCCGCGACATCTGCCTGAAATTTGAAAGCACCATGCGGATTTCTCCACATGGTGCCGGGTGATTATGCTACAGTGTTATTCGTCGGAACTTTCTGCTGCTGCCGCAGCTGCTTCTGCATCGCGCTGGCGCTTAACAGCCCAGCCGCCGCCTTTGGCAACAGGAGGGAACGCCTGCTCCAGTGCAAAAATGATAACACCTTCATCAGCGAAGATGGCACCGGGGACATTCATGCTCTGTTCCTGCGGCCACTCCATAACCTTACGCACCGCGTTTGCAGCGGGAGCGCAGGTCAGCTTGATCGGGTACCGCTGCTCACCAGCGGGCTTGGAGAACTTAATCGCATTGGGGTCAGTTTCCTTGCAGGCCTTGATAGCAAACTGCTTTCCCTTATCGTCAACGAACATCTGAATGTAGGCAGGGTAGCCCAGATCGACATGTGTGGCGCTGTTGAACTTGATTTGGTTGCCAGTGATGAAGGTGGCAACGGCATCGGTGCGGGTGGTGATCAGCTCGACGAGCTTAAACTTTTCAAGTACGGACATTGTAATTACTCTCCTTTGATTTCAATAATTTCGATATTTTCGGAAGTGCCAGCTTCCTGTGTGTTTGTCTTCGGGGTGGTGAAGATGGATTCGATGTCATCATCGTCCCATTCCAAATCAATGAGGGCGAAGCCTGCCAAGCAGCCCTTGATCATGATCCTCGGCCGCCTGCTCCGCCGATTCTTGCAGTAGTGCCGCTCTCGAATGAGCTTCTGAACCAGCAGCCAGTCATCTTTATCGATGATGGCTTCGTGGTGCCCTTCAATGAAATACTGCTTTTTGTCACCCTTGTTTTTTACCGATTTGTGCGTAAAAACATCCAGTGTGATCGTCTTCTGGCAAAGGACATCGCCGCAGTATTTCTCATTCCGCAGGATCCCCAGCACCGCGCCGCTACTCCAAACCGATTTATTGGTTGCCGTGGGGATTCCGCTGCGTGTCAATATCTCCGCGATCTGCGGAGAAGAATGGCCATTGAGATACATGTCGTATATGACCCGTATCAGTTCTGCCTCATTCTCCACGATCACCCAATGGCCTTCATCGTCCACCTCATAGCCGAGGAGAGACCATGTCGGGTAAATGCCGGTGCCGCGCTTCCATCTTCGGATATATGACCATTTCAGACTTTCTGATTTGGACTCCGATTCGCCCTGCGCGAACAGGCTGATCAAGCCGAGGTATGTTTCCGAGGTTGTGTCCAGTGTATTGATCCGCTCTGTCTCAAAATACACACCGACCGGCGGGGACAGTTGCTTCAGCTTTCTTACCGTGGATATTGCATCTACAACATTACGCGCAAAACGGGTAACTGCTTTGGTGACGATCAGATCGATTTTTCCAGCCTCGCAATCTGCAATCATGCGGTTGAAATTATCACGATGTCGGAGCGATGTGCCGGATATACCTCTGTCGGCATAAATGCCAGCAAACTCCCAGTCTGGATTGCTTGTAATGTACTCCGTGTAGTTCTGCACCTGCAGCTCATAACTTAATGCCTGCGTATCCATATCGGTGCTGACACGGCAGTAGGCACACACGCGAGGTTTCGGTCTTTCGTAGCCTTCCATATCGGCCTTGGCCGGGATGACTTGTACCTCTACCTGCTGTGTGAGCTGTTCCTTGATTCTGGCCGACCTGTTTTGCTTACGGGATGTTGGCCTTCGTTGAGTTGCAGGGTCAATTTGAACTTTTTTCATCCGTTTCACCTCCTTCCAGCCCATAAATAAGGCTGCCAGAAAATGTTTTCTGGCAGCCTCACGAGCTTTTTTGGAGACGGCGCTTGTATATTATAGCGCACCATTGTATAATGTGGTTATATTCTATCACCAATTCTTGCGATAGTAGGGACAAAAAATAAGGGCCGAAGCCCTTATTTGTGTTTTCGTTATTCGTATGTTTTGATAATCTGCCAAAGTGCTGCCTTCTGCTCATCGGTCAGAGCAGTCCACCTGTCGAATAGTTCCCGCAGCTCCGGGGTAAGTTCGACCATGTCATCTTCTGCGAAGAACTGCGCCATTGTAATATTGAACGCTTTGCAGATTGCTTCCAGCGTCACCATGCTAGGTGTGTTGCCTCTGCGATAAATATTTGAAACCGTATTAGGTGAGAGTCCAGCTTCTTTGGCGATTTTGTAATCCGTCCAGCCATAACGCTGCTGCAGCTCTATGAGCCTTTTCGTAATGTCCACAAAACCACCTCATTTCTATACTATATTATATCCCCATCAATGGTGATACAGTTATAGCGAAGAGGTGGAAGTCGTATTACAAGTTTTGGTGATATTCTATTCCTGTTTCTTGAAGGAGTGAAAATACCGTGGCTACAGAATCTGAATTGCGGCAGCATCGCGCCTGCTTTACCGGTCATCGGCCTCATAAGCTACACCAGCCCGAATCTGTCGTGATCGCTGCGCTGGAAGAGAAAATTCGCGAAGCCATCGACGATGGATTTGTTACATTCATCTCCGGCATGGCGTGGGGAGTGGATATCTGGGCTGCCGAAATTGTCCTGCGCTTGAAAGCGGAGGGACACCCGATTCACCTTATTGCTGCTGTTCCATACGATGGGTTTGAGCGCGGCTGGGATGATGACTGGAAGCGCCGCTACCATACAGTACTGTCCGCTGCGGATATTGTAAAGTATATCTGCGATCACTACCATCATGGCTGCTTCCAAATTCGCAATGAATGGATGGTTGACCGATCGGCGCGTCTGATCGCCGCCTACACGGGTGAGAAAGGCGGTACGAAGAACACCGTCGATTATGCAACCCGCAAGGGTGTGCAAACTATATTTGTTCTATGATAAAAGCTCCGACAGCTGTTATGGCCACCGGAGCTTTCGTTTATTTTGAAGTCTTATATCATGTCCCACAAGGAACGCGCCTGTTCGAACAACCATTCTGCTCGACGCTCGATACATTCTTCGTCCCAAATATCCTTCTGGAGGGCATCGTGGATTGTTGTCAGTCCAGCGGCGCATACAGACAAACCGGGATTGTTTACGCCCTTACCGGCCTTTTTGGCATCCCAACTGCTGTCTCTGATTGATGCGTTCAGCGACTGCGGGATAATAGCAAGGTTTCCCAATGTCAGCAAAGCGGAATCCCTTTGCCTAGCAAGTGTGTCAGTAGCGCATGCTGCCCAGTTATTACGCCACTTTTTCGGCATCATATGCTCCAGACTGTAGTTATTGAATCCCAACAGTGCGGTGGAGCTTTTTGCAGAGCGGATACCCGCTTCCAGCAGATACAGAATGCCTCTGGTCTGCAGGTTCACCAGTTTTGCGGTCTTGAAGCCATTTAGGAGGTCATCGTCGCTCGGTACGAATGTAGTGGCATCGTTGCCCTTATTCAATCGCTCCTTAAGCGCTTCTGCATCCAACACGCTGTTCAGGATCAGCGATGTGAACAGGTTGTTGTAATTTTTGGTGGGAGCATGGACGATCATTCGCTTCATGATGTAGCTTTCAAGAATTCCATAAATCTTTCGTAGTTCGTTCTGATTCTCTACATTCTTTGCTACATACAGTATGTACGGAATGAGGGTGGTATTCTTCAGACCGAACATGATTACATTCATCCGCTCAATACCCGGTGCGGCGGGGAGGCCCATGTTGCAATATTCGGGGCGGAATGTTTCTGCAAAGCACTTCGCGTACTCTGCCATTTGTCCCAGAACCACACTCTTATCGCCATTGCAGTAATGATCGATGAAGTCTTGGTATGACTTTGCCAGATGGTCTACTCTTGAATAGACGATTTTATCCTCAGCGGTGATGTTATACTGTTTATCCTGCAGGAAAATTTGGAAGTATGCATCGAAGAAAATGTCTATCAAAGAACGCTTGATACGGCCGGTCTCCAGTTCCTGCTCCCAATATAGGCGGGTTTCGCTGTCCTTTTCAAAAATTGCAACCCAGTTTTTCTCGTACTCTTGAACATTGTCCTTGTTATAGAAGTAGTTTTTCAAGAGTTCCGCCGTAGTAAGTCGCACGCCGAGTGAGTTGATGGTGTCGAACACCTGCTGCTCGTCCTCACCATCCAGAAGGTCGATGCAAACGAACTGAACATTCTGCTTGATGATATTTCTGTCCAACTTATCAGGGTCTATCTTTTTGAGAAAATAGTTGAAGGCCGAAATAATCTGCGACGCAGGCACCATGTTGGGAATTTCCTCCAATTTTTCTTGGCGCATAACCGCATCGAAGGCGGCAATATCGTTTCTACCGTGTTGGAGTACGATGGTGTCATCTTCCAATCGGAAGTCTCTCTCAAACAGCCGATTTTCATTTTTCTTCAGACACAGTACCTTGAAGAAAATCATCAGCGTTGTCAGGCGCTGCTGTCCGTCGATTACGATCTTGCAGTCGGAGAAGTGATCCCATGTGTTAGGAGTCTTTCCGCTTTTGAATATAATCGACCCCAAAAAGTACGGTTTCTTCGTTTTAGTTACAAACTCCATGTCCGCAAGGAATCTGTCCCACTGATCATCGTCCCAAACATAAGCCCGCTGATAAAACGGAATCTCCAAAAGCCTGGAGCCGTTAAAAATGCCATTGATAAGTATTTCGCCAGCTTTCATTGCTCTATCTATCTCTCTTTCTTGCCAGCCTCTGGCTTAATAGTACTGCTCTACATATTTGTATGCCTTGTCGAACAGTTCCTTATCCTTGATCTTATATTTTACCATGACAATGCTCCGAAGTGCTTTCTTCACTTCGCGACGGCCTGCCGTTGTATCCTGCCATCCATCGAAGCGTACGATCTTGACGATATCATCAATATCATTCACAACGCGTTCAACGATAATGGGGGTCTTATCTGTTTTAATGCTAATGAACAACTCTGTAAGTGCCGCCTTACCTTTGTCAATTTCTTCAACTGGCACAACTTCTTTTTCAGCCTGTGCTGCATCGTGTGCCAATTCGAGCAGGTGTTTGAGGAATTCAATGCTGCTTACCAGCCCTTGAGCGTGCTTTTCGCGCAGTTCCTCCAGACGCTTACCCAGCTCAACGAATCTGGGATCGTCGGAATGATCCAGAATTCGCGCAACGAGGTCAATCTCAATCTTACGCGCTTTCTTTTTCGCGGATTCATGTCCTTCGATAAAGCCTTCGATGAGATCTGCATCCAGTTCAAGGATTTCCTCGGCGGGAGTTTCCTTCACATCATCAACAGCGATGTTCTCATGTACAAGCTCCAGAGTCTTTGCGCCCAGCGACGCCCAAATCAGACCGCCACGACCATCAACCGGCTTGATAGATTCGTAAACCTTAGACAGCCACTTGTAATCGAAGCGGAACGGTGCCAAGCACTCATCTGGGGACAGTGCATTCCACACACGGTTAAGCACCCGGTAATCAGCACCGAATTTATCCTTATCTTTGTCGGTAGGCAGGCAATCCTGCGCAGCCATGAGTCCTTCCCAACCGTCGACGGTTCTGTCGACTCCGGGGAAATACGCGAGACATTTGCTCATCAGTGCAGGTAATTCAGCCTTCACTTGTTCAATGTTGGTAACGACTGTTTGTACGCTCTTTTCGTCGAAGTCAAGCGCATGTGCAACATCGTCAAAAATACCTATATAGTCGACGATCAAACCGCTGGTCTTATCTTGACCATATACGCGATTGGTTCTACAAATCGCCTGAAGCAGGGTATGATCCTTCATTGGCTTGTCAAGGTACATCACTTGCAAAATAGGAGCGTCAAATCCTGTAAGCAACTTTGATGTGACAATAACAATCTTAAGCGGATGGTGTGGATCTCTGAAGCAATCCAGCAGCTTTGCTTCTTCATCGCGGTCACGACGCCACTGCTTATAGCGGTCTTCTTTATCGTTGTTGGTATCCATCACGATAGTCGTTGCATATTCACCGAGCAGCTTGTCCAGCTCCTGCTTATATAGCAAGCAGCATTCACGGTCATAGCAAACTACCTGTCCCTTGAATCCGTTAGGGTCAATTTTGGTGAGGAAATGGTTTGCAATATGTTCGCACACTTTGCGAATACGCTCCGGCGATTTCATGATTGCTTCCATGCGAACCCGACGCGCCAGATCAGATTTTTCCTCTCTGGTCAGATTTGCTGAGGAAGTTAGTTCTTCGAAAGCGTCGTTGATAACATCTTGGTTAACATGCAGTTCTACAGGCACCGGCTCAAAAATAAGTGGCAATGTCGCCCCATCGCGGATAGAATCTGCGAAGGAGTATCTGCTCATGTAGCCAGACTTATCCTCGGTTGCACCGAATGTATGGAATGTGTTCTTATCCAGCTTGTTGATAGGCGTTCCAGTCAAGCCGAAAAAGAATGCGTTGGGAAGGGCTGTACGCATCTTTTCGCCAAGGTTTCCTTCTTGCGTTCTGTGCGCCTCATCCACCATAAGAATGATATTATCTCTGGGGTTCAACATACCGTCCACTTCACCGAATTTGAAAATAGTGGTGATAAGGATTTTGCGCATGTCGCCTTTGAAGAAGGAAATAAGTTCCTCCTTCGACTTTGCACTGGCAAGTCCGGGTATATCGGATGCGTTAAATGTAGCTGTAATCTGAGTTTCCAAATCAATTCGGTCATCAACGATAACAACAGTGGGATTCTTCAACTCAGGTGTCATGCGGAGTTTTTGCGCCGCAAACACCATAAGCAGAGACTTACCACTACCTTGGAAATGCCAAATCAGACCCTTTTTGGGATGCCCCGCCTTGACACGTTCAACGATCATATTTGCACCTTCAAACTGTTGGTAGCGGCAAATAATCTTGTATTTCCTATATTTTTTATCCGTTGCAAACATGGTGAAGAACTGAAAGATATCCATGATAATCTCGGGCTTCATCATTGCTGCAATGCTGCGCTGAACATCTACCAGCGTGCCTTCGGATTTGTTTTCTGGTGTATGCCAAGGGCCCCACACCGAAACAGGTGCATTTATGGAGCCGTAACGGAAGCGCTTTCCTTCAGATGCGAAGTTGAAAATATTGGTTACGAACATCTGAGGGATGCTCTTTTCATATGCGTGGATATCGCCTGCGCCGTCAATCCAAGAAATTGCTTCTCTGACGGGTGTCTTCAGTTCACCGATAGCGATCGGGAAACCGTTGATCAACAGCACGACATCCAGCCGCTTACCACCCTCTGCCTTGGGGTAAACCCACTGATTCGTAACGACATATTCGTTTTGCGCCAGATCTTCCTTTGTGCCGGTGCCAAAGAAGCGAATTGGAGTCATTCTGCCATCTTTGCCAAACGGGAAAGAGTTCTTTTCAAAAACAAGCTGTTTGAACGCCTCATTCTGCGTCACAAGGTTGTGCGGCTGCACGGACAGAATGAGACTGCGTAATTTATAAATGACCTCATCGGCTCTGCTGGGATCCTCTGCGATCTCTGGGTTGAGTCGAATGAGGGCGGACTTCACCATCGGTTCAACCAACACATCAGAATAGAGACGCGGCAGCTGCTCGGCAGGAATGTACTTCCAGCCATTTTTTTCGATGGTTTCATACACCATCTTTTCTAAATCTGCTTCGGTAAACATGTTTAACCTCCTGTGAAGTAATTTGAACGGTGGGTTACACCAAATAATTTTGATTTATCGCTCTGTTCAACGAACTGTGCAAATTGCTTTTGCTCGTCCAATGAAGGCAGTACGATAGGGATCTCTTTCATTTTTCCCTGAGTTAGTTTCAGCCTTGTTGAGCCGGATACATAGGGTCTCATATCCAGAATTCGAAAGAATGCGTTTGCATAGCGGAGATCGCAATTAGCGTTAGGAATGATCACATGTGCATGGTTATTTACCCAACATTTTCCTCGAACAATGTAAGAACTATGCTCTCCGGGTCCATAGGAACCACAGTCTTCCGCTAAACATAATGCTGTGCAATCCATTAAATACTGATTTATTGTATCCACTTGACCATTTGCGCCGTAATAGGGGTAAGTTGCACCATCGTGCATTTCTGCGCGAACGGCATCGTTAATTGGTTTTCGTAAATCATCTCTGATCGTAAAGGCCACCTCAAATGGCACTGTGTTCTGCGAGAAATTTGGATCCCCAAACATCTCGATAAATTGCGATTTGAACGACAAATTTTGATTTATCGCTCTGTTTGAATAGTTCTTCAAACCGCATTTGTAGCTCTATCGGTGGGACAGAAATCGCTATTTTTTCTATAGCTCCGCGGGATAATTCCTTGAATGTAGTACCAGTGCCAAGGCCTTCAAAGTAATCTCTTTTCATTCGCAACAAGTAATACAAATAAACAGGTCGCAATTCTGGGCCGCAAATGAAGTTCTTAAATCCTTGATTGCAGTACATTTCACAACCCGCAATCGCGGTTTTTCCAATAGGTGCGCGTGTTGAAAATAGCACTGTATTCGCAGGAAACGGCTTCAGTCCCGCATTTTTTATACCTAACTCCGTAATATGCTTTACAGTATCAAACACATAAAATGCTTCTTCACTTATTTCGGCCGGACTGATCCATTTGATATCGCCATCCCAAAACTCTGCTCTATTTGTTCTGGGCGTGCTTCCAAGAACAATGGTCGTAACTTCTGGGAACTTTGCAAACTTCCAACCTTTATCATTTAAAATGGGATCACCAAACATCTCGATAAATTGCGACTCGTTTATCCGATGAATCGGTGGTGGGACAGCTTTACATTATTCTGATTTACCATCGCGTACTGCAAGGTGGTATCGACGCTCTGGTGCCCTAGTAGCTGTTGTACCTGCTCGATCGGCATACCTTTGTCGATCGCCATAGTCGCAAGCGTTCTTCGGAATTTGTGCGGATGCACCTTGCTTAAATCCAGCTTTCTGCCCAATTCGCGCAGTCGAATTTCAACGCCGCTGATCAGCAGACGGTTGTATGGCTGCTGCAATGATACGAACAACGCTTCATTGCTGTCTGTTCTGCTGCGTAGGTAATTCTGGAGATGGATTTTGGTTCTTGCGTCGAAATACACCCGACGCTGCTTATTTCCTTTGCCCTGCACGATGCATTCGCGATTCTCAAAATCCACATCGCCACGATTGAGTTTTACCAACTCACCAACACGGATGCCGGTAGAAGCAAGCATGTCGATGATCGCAAGGTCTCTTATGCCATCGCAATGGTCGCGCATCAGCTCCAGCGCTTCATCGGAATATGTTTCCTTTACGGTCTTGCAGGTTTTTACTTTGTGGATCCTGCGAACGGGGCTTTTGGTGATGTAGTTTTCATCCTCCAGCCACGCAAAAAAACTCGACAGGATGCGTCGGATGTTGTCAATGGTTACCTTACTCGCGTTACTGCGCTTCTGATATTCATCAAGATATACGCGCAAATCATCCGTCGTTACTGATTTTACCGCTTTACCTATAGAGGTTAGCACATTGCGGATGGTGGAGTCGTAGTAGCGGATCGTTTTTTCAGAGCATCCTTCAACACGCTTGGCTGCAAGAAAGATCTTCAAATAGCTCTGCGTGTCATTTGCCGACTCTGCGGCTGTTTCTTCAATCATGCATTGCACAAGCGTGTTGTGAAGGATATTCTTCTGCGTCTCATCGAGATGTGCAGACATTTTTTGCTCGATTTTTTCTATCAATTGGCGTATCATATTGATTTTTTCTCCTTTGTACCAACATCCTACGCCATGATATTTATTCTGTATCCTGCTGAATTAGGGACTTTATGAGGTTATCGATCCGAACGATCGCTTCCTGTAGTTCAAATTTTGATTTATCGCTCTGTTGGACGATAGCTTCAAACTGGTTCTGTAGTTCGATCGGTGGCAGTGTAATCGGATAATCTGATAGGTAGTTTATGGGTACACGCAATTGACCGCCAGTACCAGTCATTACTTTTCGCGCACCGGTACGGAATTCATCAAACATAGTTACGGTGTATATCCAGTAAGGGTTACTCTTGCCTGCTACAGGTCTCAATACATGGAACTCTGTTGATCCTGCTCCAATGCCATTTGATAATCCTTTCGCTATTGCACCCTTGCCATTTTCCATACATGGAGTGATTTTTGCAAACAAAACATCATCTTCTGCAAAATATGTAAAACCTTTTTTTACTTCCGAATATGGTTTAATGGTAGAGCAGTCCATGTGGCCTTCTTCGGATACAGCAGGCATAGGTACAAACGAAACCTCTACGTCGTCAGCGATGCCCTTTGGCCGTTTAGGATTTAATTCGCAGCACTGACCGAGGGTTGTTAATCCCCAGCCTTTATCGTCATATCCCAGCCGTCCAAACATCTCGATAAATTGCGATTTTACCAACTCATCAGTAGCTTTTACTTGGTTTATGTACTTCTTTTTGAGCGTTTGAGCAGCCCAGGCAAGTCTGGCAATGCGCTCCTGCTCTGCCAATTCTGGCAACTCAAACTCATAATTTGCCAGAGTTGACCAATTAATAAAGAAGTTAGTTGAACCGTGTTTGTGTTCTACCGCATAATTCCAAAACCTTTCATTCTGTAAAACAAAAGGTAAATATGCCGGTGATAATACCTGAGGGTCTGCACTCTCAAGCACAAAGGTTTTCTCCGAGCATATTCCGTCGAAATTGACCACACCGGCTTTTCGAAGATGTGGATTTCTCGAAACAAGCAGGAATTGTCCTGCTTTAAATCCATAATAGAACATCGGTCCAATTGTACTTCCTGCAATAAGGCCTTTCTGGTCAACGGTAACATCGCCACTACAAAAGTGCTCACCACCGACATAATATATCAAATCGGTGTTGTCTTTATCGACCTTTGTGTTCGCCCTAATAATGACATCGGAAAGTTTGACCTTTGCCATTTATGCCACCGCCTTTCTTGGGTTAAGCGGCCCGATAAATTGCGACTCGTTTATCCGATGAATCGGTGGTGGGACAGCTTTACATTATTCTGATTTACCATCGCGTACTGCAAGGTGGTATCGACGCTCTGGTGCCCTAGTAGCTGTTGTACCTGCTCGATCGGCATACCTTTGTCGATCGCCATAGTCGCAAGCGTTCTTCGGAATTTGTGCGGATGCACCTTGCTTAAATCCAGCTTTCTGCCCAATTCGCGCAGTCGAATTTCAACGCCGCTGATCAGCAGACGGTTGTATGGCTGCTGCAATGATACGAACAACGCTTCATTGCTGTCTGTTCTGCTGCGTAGGTAATTCTGGAGATGGATTTTGGTTCTTGCGTCGAAATACACCCGACGCTGCTTATTTCCTTTGCCCTGCACGATGCATTCGCGATTCTCAAAATCCACATCGCCACGATTGAGTTTTACCAACTCACCAACACGGATGCCGGTAGAAGCAAGCATGTCGATGATCGCAAGGTCTCTTATGCCATCGCAATGGTCGCGCATCAGCTCCAGCGCTTCATCGGAATATGTTTCCTTTACGGTCTTGCAGGTTTTTACTTTGTGGATCCTGCGAACGGGGCTTTTGGTGATGTAGTTTTCATCCTCCAGCCACGCAAAAAAACTCGACAGGATGCGTCGGATGTTGTCAATGGTTACCTTACTCGCGTTACTGCGCTTCTGATATTCATCAAGATATACGCGCAAATCATCCGTCGTTACTGATTTTACCGCTTTACCTATAGAGGTTAGCACATTGCGGATGGTGGAGTCGTAGTAGCGGATCGTTTTTTCAGAGCATCCTTCAACACGCTTGGCTGCAAGAAAGATCTTCAAATAGCTCTGCGTGTCATTTGCCGACTCTGCGGCTGTTTCTTCAATCATGCATTGCACAAGCGTGTTGTGAAGGATATTCTTCTGCGTCTCATCGAGATGTGCAGACATTTTTTGCTCGATTTTTTCTATCAATTGGCGTATCATATTGATTTTTTCTCCTTTGTACCAACATCCTACGCCATGATATTTATTCTGTATCCTGCTGAATTAGGGACTTTATGAGGTTATCGATCCGAACGATCGCTTCCTGTAGTTCAAATTTTGATTTATCGCTCTGTTGGACGATAGCTTCAAACTGGTTCTGTAGTTCGATCGGTGGCAGTGTAATCGGATAATCTGATAGGTAGTTTATGGGTACACGCAATTGACCGCCAGTACCAGTCATTACTTTTCGCGCACCGGTACGGAATTCATCAAACATAGTTACGGTGTATATCCAGTAAGGGTTACTCTTGCCTGCTACAGGTCTCAATACATGGAACTCTGTTGATCCTGCTCCAATGCCATTTGATAATCCTTTCGCTATTGCACCCTTGCCATTTTCCATACATGGAGTGATTTTTGCAAACAAAACATCATCTTCTGCAAAATATGTAAAACCTTTTTTTACTTCCGAATATGGTTTAATGGTAGAGCAGTCCATGTGGCCTTCTTCGGATACAGCAGGCATAGGTACAAACGAAACCTCTACGTCGTCAGCGATGCCCTTTGGCCGTTTAGGATTTAATTCGCAGCACTGACCGAGGGTTGTTAATCCCCAGCCTTTATCGTCATATCCCAGCCGTCCAAACATCTCGATAAATTGCGATTTTACCAACTCATCAGTAGCTTTTACTTGGTTTATGTACTTCTTTTTGAGCGTTTGAGCAGCCCAGGCAAGTCTGGCAATGCGCTCCTGCTCTGCCAATTCTGGCAACTCAAACTCATAATTTGCCAGAGTTGACCAATTAATAAAGAAGTTAGTTGAACCGTGTTTGTGTTCTACCGCATAATTCCAAAACCTTTCATTCTGTAAAACAAAAGGTAAATATGCCGGTGATAATACCTGAGGGTCTGCACTCTCAAGCACAAAGGTTTTCTCCGAGCATATTCCGTCGAAATTGACCACACCGGCTTTTCGAAGATGTGGATTTCTCGAAACAAGCAGGAATTGTCCTGCTTTAAATCCATAATAGAACATCGGTCCAATTGTACTTCCTGCAATAAGGCCTTTCTGGTCAACGGTAACATCGCCACTACAAAAGTGCTCACCACCGACATAATATATCAAATCGGTGTTGTCTTTATCGACCTTTGTGTTCGCCCTAATAATGACATCGGAAAGTTTGACCTTTGCCATTTATGCCACCGCCTTTCTTGGGTTAAGCGGCCCGATAAATTGCGATTTCACCAGCTCATCAGTAGCAATAATTTGCTGACGATAGGCTGCTTTGGCGCGGTATGCTGCTTTTAGCAGCTCCACTAAGCTGTCCTGTTGTTCCAATTCGGGGAGTTCAAATTGATAATCTTTCAAACTTTCCCATTTTACACGAGGCGACAGCGATCCTGCCGAATTGCCAACTGCATAATCGAATAGCAGGTCATTTTGAATGATAAACGGCAGCAGCTCTGGATTGATCTTTTCCGGTATAGCTTCGATAACCGTTATGTCACCAGAACAGATACCGTCGAAAGGCGCTAACGCAGCCTTCTTAAGGTATGCTCTGCGTCGTCCGAACAGCATGTGTCCCTTTTTGAATCCTTTGGTAAATGTATTTTCTGTATCAACATCCCAATGCTCAAGGGTGATTTCTCCCGGAGTGAGGTGCTCCAGTCCAACAACAGGAAGCCCGGCACCATTTTTTATTGTTGCTTTATATTCGCGAGCAACATCGCCAAGTCTTACTTTTGCCATTTACTTGTCCTCCTGCGTCAGAAGTGCAATAAGCGCATCCGTTTGTTCTCTCATGTTGGTGCTTTGGGATACCCAGTCGTCAATGCATTCTTCTACGGAAAGCACAGGATCTACGATCGCACCATCTCGAACATAGAGAGCAATGTTCAGCGAAAAATCGGTTGCGGCAATTTCATCAAATCCTACTACACGCGCATAATGTTCCTCATCCGCAAAATTCCTATATGCGGAGGCAATATGCGCGATATGGGAGTCTTCGAGGTAGCTCTGCGCATTTTTGCGCGTGACTTCCTTGACTGCGTTAATAAACAACACTTTGCCGCAACGCTTCGGCTCCTTCTTGGTTCTGCAAATAACGATGCAGGCTTCCATCGGAGCGTTGAAGAACAGATTGGGGCCCAAACCAATAACGCACTCCACCATATCGCTCTGGATCAGTTTTTTTCGCATTTCTTTTTCTTCATTGCGGAACAGGATGCCGTGAGGGAACAGGATGGCGCATCTGCCGGAGCCGGGCTTCAAACTTGCCAGTATGTGCTGAAAGAATGCATAGTCCGCTCTGCCTTGAGGGGGAGTGCCCAAGAAGTTACGACCGTATTTATCAGATTCGAATGCACCGCGATCCCATTGTTTAATGGAATACGGCGGGTTCGCCAGAACTAAATCAAATTGCTTGAGTTTTCCTGCTTCAATGAATGCGGGTGATTTCAGCGTGTCATCATTAACAATGTGGAAATCCTTGACGCCATGAAGGAATAGGTTCATTCTACCGATGGCGGATGTGAGCTGGTTGATCTCCTGTCCGTACACCTTAACATTACGCCATTCCTTACCATGTTCCTTCAAATAGGCGATACAGGAAATGAGCATACCCGCACTACCGCAGGTCGGATCATAAATAGATTCGCCGGGCTGGGGTTGTAACATCTCGGTCATCAGATGCACGACTGTTCTGTTGGTATAGAACTCCTGTGCAGTGTGACCGCTATCGTCTGCGAACTTCTTGATCAAGTATTCGTAGCCCTGCCCGAGTTCGTCTTCGGGACAGTTCGCAATGGACAATGTTTTTGTGCTGAAATGCTCGATCAGATTCTTTAATAGTGCATCTGGTAGGCGATTCTTATTCGTCCATGCTCCGTCACCAAAAACACCGTGAAGCTGTTCTATATTGGCAGATTCAATGGCATGGAACGCATTAACGATCGCGATACCAACATTTTCGGGAACTGCACGAACATCATTCCAATGATGGCCTTGCGGAACCACAAAGGTATGAAGTTCTTCTTCATCAAACAAATCCACATCATCGCCGTATTTTTCGACCGCTGCTGCGGTTTCTTCATCGTATACATCGCAAATGCGCTTGAAAAATAGTAACGGGAAAATGTATTGTTTGTACGCGCCTGCATCAATGTTGGTGCGTAGCAGTACCGCAGAGTTCCATAGGTACGATTTCAGTTCATCTATGGTAATGCGATTACTCATCGAGCAAGCCCTCCCTTATAAGCAATTCTCTCAAGTTGTCTTCGGCTGCTCTAACCTCTGCTACTGCAGCAAAAAATCTTTGTCTCACAACAGCCGGGTCTACAGATTCCTGCTGCGTTTTCTCGATGTAGGAATTTACAGACAGTGTGTAGTCCTTTGTGGCGATTTCATCGATCGTAACGACCTTTGCCAAATCAATGACATCCTCGTAATTTTGATAGAGCTGGAATGCACGATCCACATCTGCTGCCGTCATGATGTTTTGCGCACGCTGCGGTGTGTAAATGGTGGAGCCGTCGATCATCAACACTTTGCCTTTATGCTCGGAAGGTTTGTTGTTGTTCAGACACAGCACGCATGCAGAAACACCTGCTCCGTAAAATAGCCCTCCAACAAAAGTGATAACAGCTTCCAGCTTGTCAGATTCTATCAAGCGCTTTCTGATCTCGCCTTCCTTGCCCCCGTGGAACAGGACACCCTGAGGAAGAATCACGGTACATCTGCCGGTTTTGGGATCCATTGACTTTACCATGTGTTGCAACCAAGCAAAATCGGCATTCGAGTCACTCGGCGCGCCCCACATGTTTCTGCCATATACATCGGAAGCAAATGCATCTGCGCCCCAATTTTTGAGTGAGAATGGTGGATTGGCGATAACACAGTCGAATGTCTGCAATTCACCTCTATACAGGTAATTGGGGGATCTCAATGTGTCACCCTGTGTAATCTTGAAGTCCTGCGCACCATGCAGGAACAGGTTCATACGGGCTATGGCAGAAGTAGCGAGGTTTTTCTCCTGCCCATAAATCCTACCGTAAGTGGCGCGATCATCGTTCATATAGCGAATCGCTTCAATAAGCATACCGCCAGTTCCACACGCGGGATCGTATACGGTTTCTCCTGCCTTGGGTGACAAAATCTTCACCAACAATGAAACTACAGAACGAGGGGTGTAGAACTCGCCTGCATTTTTCTTCGAAAGGTCTGCGAACTTCTTAATAAGGAATTCATATGCGTCACCCATGACATCGGCAGAATAGTTGAGGTTACCAACCTTTAAGCTATGCATATGCTCAACAAGACGCTTAAGCCGCTCATCGGATAGTTTTGTTTTATCAGTCCAGTTGGCATCGTCAAAGCTGCTGAATAATCCAGACAGAGTGTCGGGGTTGGCGCGTTCAATACCCATCATTGCGTTTACGATTGCAACGCCAACATTTTCACTCTGTTCGTGAACATCATCCCAGTGGCAGCCCGTAGGGATAATGAACTTATGTATTTCATCCTCATCAAAATCAGCAACATCTTCACCATACTGTTCCTGCGCAAGCAGCGTTTCTTCGTCATAAGTATCTGAGATTCTTTTGAAGAACAGAATCGGGATAACATATGTCTTGTATTCGTCTTGGTTGATCGGGCCACGCAAAATATTGCACGCCTCAAAAAGATGCAAATACAATTTTTGGCTGGTTGTTTCGGCAGCTTCTACACCGGTGGATGCTAAATCCATATTTGCCGTCTCAACTGCAGATTCAATCATCGCTGCTCGGTCTCCAGAGGCTACTTTCGTTTCATTTCTTTTGGTGGCGGTTGTTGTTCTAACACCACGCGTGGTTTTTTCCATGAGAGGCGCATAAACATTTTCAAAATCAACAAGGATTTTCAACAGTCGCTCGTCCAAGAAGGTGAGTGCGTGTTTTCTAATATCCGTAGGAATTCCATAATACGCTTCCGCAATACCCCCAGTGATAGCGGCAAGAGTGTCGCTATCGCCGCCTATGGAAATGGCGTTTCTGATCGCATCCTCAAAATCTGTGGATTCCAAGAATGCCATGATTGCCTGCGGTACGGTATTCTGGCAGGTTTCGTTAAATTCATATGTAGCGCGAATACCGTCAAGCGTGAAATCCATAGGATAATAGTGCTTATCAATGTAATCGCGAATCTCAAGAATACTTTTGCCCTCACGCGCCAGATAAATAGCCACAGCAGTAGCTTCTGCTCCTTTGATTCCTTCTGGGTGGTTGTGCGTTACTTCTGTGACAGCTTTTGAAAGCGCGATAGCTTCATCCAACGAATTTGCTGCAAAACCGCAGGCGCTCACGCGCATAGCAGCCCCATTACCGAAGCTGCCATACGGCTGTGGATCGTCTGAATAAATCCACTGATAGAACATGCCTCCAAAACCGCAATTCGGGTAAGGACGGCCAATCTCCTGCATACGCGACACAACAGCGTTTCCTAGATTTGCATAGTTGCCCTTGCAGTCCAAAATTGCTTGTGCTACCGCCAACGACATGATACTGTCATCTGTGGCAGAGCATTTATATGTAAGAAAATCGAAATCTTTCGTTTTGATGTTATTCCATTCAAAACGCGATCCGACAATATCGCCAATTATTGCTCCTAACATAGCTCTCTCCTTATTCGTCAAGCATTGCTGCGTGTTCCTTATAATCTGCGATCACCGTGTCGGGGGACAGCACCTTCATCTGCCCTGCAAACTGGAACAGCCAACCCCAGAACACAGGGCTGATCTGTACCTTGACGGTGGCAATGCATTTGTCGCCAGCGCGGATCATCTTGGTGTCCTCTCCAAATTTGTCAAACACCACGCCAATCAGCTTATCGTCAAATTCCAGCACCACATCCACCAGCTGGCCTCCATACATTTTGAATGCCTGCTCGGTGTAGCTGTCAATGCCTTCTCGCAAAGTCAATGCCTTCTCGGAAATTGCTTCGTCCACGATCTCCACATGATCCATTCTGTCTACGCGGTAATTGGCGGTGCTATCGTGTTTTGCACTATATACCATGAGGTAGTAGTTATCATCATTGAACACCAATGCGATAGGTTCCACAACATAGTGGTGATGCTCACGGCGGTAAACCTTTTCGCCGTTCTCATTCAAATCGTAGTAGTAGAAAATGACCTTTTTCTGTTGCTGGATGGCATCCTCTAAAAATCCGACATTATAATATATTGATTCGTTGCTGTGCTTGCGGGTGTTGAAGCACACCATGTTGCTTTTCAGAATGTCCGCTTTATGGCTGCCGCCGAGCGCCGCGATCTTGTCGATCAACTCTGCAGTCTTCTTCTCTGTAACAAAGCTGGCTGCCTGTACCGCGTCGATCAGTATCTTCAATTCGGGAACGCTGAAGCTGCGATCCTCGATATAGTACCCTTTTTCTTTGCCGACCCAGTTCCACATGACCTCGTAGCCAAGCTCATTGAGAACAGCGATATCTTTCGTCAGTGTCCTGCGCTCACACGAAATGCCCATCTCTCCGAGCTTGCTGCAAATCTGACTAGTGGAGAGGGGATGCTGCTCATCTGTCTCTTGACGCAGAAGTTCAAGGAGCTTCAGCAGCTTATATTTCTGCCAGTTTTCCTGTGCCATGTGCCACCTCCAAGGGTATTCCTTCAAAAAGGTATAAACTATCACCAAACATTATAGCACAAATCCCGTCGATTTACAAGGTTTTGCTGTCACTTTTCCGCGACATCTCTGCGTTTTCCCGTATTCAAATCCCGTCGGTTGCAGTTTTGCCAACTTTTTTGCTGAGTAAAGAAACGCGAAAAGTAACACGCCAATCTTACTGCAGAAATGCAAAAAACAGGGGCTGGCGCGGCCTCAATGACCGTTCCAACCCCTGTTTTAGTGGTATTTTCCTATATTGAGGGCTATTTTGCCCCTGAAAGCATGAAAAAACCTCTCTTGTCTTGGTAGACAAAAGAGGTTTCTTTCGTGGTACGCCCGACTGGATTCGAACCAGCGGCCTTTAGAGTCGGAGTCTAACGCTCTATCCAGCTGAGCTACGGGCGCGTATTTGGTTGTGGGTTTCTGCGATAGTCGTCAAATAGTAGTCAACGACCACGCATTTTTTCTCTGCCGCTCCCGCAAACGCAGGTGCGGCAAGGCTTTGCGCCATATCTCAACTGGAGATGCCTGAAATGTCGGAGTCTAACGCTCTATCCAGCTGAGCTTCGGGCGCATAACCACTGTTTCCTTCCGACTCAGGAGATTATAACAGATTTTCCCGCGGTTGTAAAGAAAAAATTTCAAAAAAGATTGTTAAAAAAGTTGACAAGTATCCGTGTTTGTTGTACAATACCAATCAGTTATGTGGAGAGGTCCCCGGTGGAGGGGATTAACCGCCGGTTGTTCCGGTAAGAAGAGGAAGATTCTATGAAAAAACAAAAAATTTCTGACGCGGTCATCCACCGGCTGCCACGGTATTACCGGTATCTGGATGACCTGTACAACAAAGGCGTGGTGCGCATCTCCTCCAGCTCCCTGGGGGACAAGATGGACATCACCGCCTCCCAGATCCGCCAGGATCTCAGCTGCTTCGGCGAGTTCGGTCAACAGGGGTACGGCTACAACGTGGCGGAGCTGCGGGCCGAGATCGGCCACATTCTGGGCATCGACAACGGCCACCGGCTCATCATCATCGGCGTGGGCCACCTGGGCCACGCCCTGCTGCAGAACTTCGATTTTGAGAAGGTGGGCTTCCAGGTGGACTCCGCCTTCGACGTGTCCCCCGCGCTGATCGACACCCAGATCCGGGGCGTCACCATCCGCCCCATGGACCAGCTGGCGGAATATGTGGCCCGCTACCGGCCCAATGTGGCGGTGCTGACGGTGCCCCAGAATGTGGCCCAGCCCCTGGCGGACCGGCTCATCGGCCTGGGCATCCGGGGCTTCTGGAACTTCACCAATGTGGAGCTGTCCACGGAGGTCCCCGGCGTGTTCTTCGAGGACGTCCACTTTGTGGACACCCTGCTGACCCTGAGCTACCGCATTTCCCGCGGCTGACCGCACCTTTCCCCGGCCCCGGCATAATATGGGAATGAGACCCCGCTGGGGGGTCCACATTCTTCATAGGAGGCTATCATTTATGTGCAATCAGGGTTCTTCTTGCTGCTGGTGGATCATCATCGCCATCATCATCCTGTTCCTGCTGTGCGGCAACTGCGGCAGCTGGGGCTGCGGCAATAACAACAACAACGGCTGCGGCTGCGGCTGCTGACCGCCGGCCCCTGCGGGGGCTGTGACAAGACCATAAAGCGCTGCCCCCTCCGGCCTTGCCGGAGGGGGCAATTGTTTTGTCCGTTTATTTTCTCCCGATGACGCAGCAGATCAGAAACGCTGCCAGGTCCGCGATGACCACCGTGGCGCCCACCGGGGTGCTCAGCAGGTACGACGCCGTAAGCCCCAGGCAGAAGCAGGCCACCGCCAGGATGCCCGCCAGGATCACCACACCCCGGAAGCTTTTTCTCACCCGCATGGCGGAAAGAGCCGGGAAGATCACCAGGCTGGAGATGAGCATGGCGCCCATCATCCGCATACCCAGCACAATGGTCAGGGCCGTCAGCACCGACAGAAACGTGTTGTACAGCCCCACCCGGACGCCGGTGGCCCGGGAGAAGCTCTCGTCAAAGGTGATAGCAAACAGCTTGTGGTAAAACAGCACGAACAGCAGCAGCACCGCCGCCGACAGCCCGGCGCTGAGGGCCACGTCCGCCCGGTCCATGGCCAGGATGGAGCCGAACATATAGCTGTCCACGTCCGTGGTCATGCCGGTGGTGAGGCTGGT
>ENA-UONS01000819-UONS01000819.1-human-gut-metagenome-genome-assembly--contig:-CS19-NODE-819-length-33219-cov-6.156797_pt1 | contig 33219 bp, 25 predicted proteins | sample MGYA00242458_ERZ724005 | MGnify/ENA metagenome assembly ERZ724005
TGAGCAAGCTCATGTGGGCTTAGACCTTTTGACCCTGGCATCATAAAATAAAAAACCGTACATCCATTATAGAATGTACGGTCCTTTTTTGTAAAGATGAAATACGCTGTCAGGCAGCGGATAGTATCGAAGATGGTGCATGTGAGCTTATTTGTCGCTTAAAAGCTCCTTCGCACTGGTCAGCAGTCCCGCCATGTTCTGAATTTCGGACGGAATGATGATCTTTGTAGACTTGCCGTCCGCAACCTTTTCCAGAGCCTCCAGACTCTTTAAACGAAGTACAGAATCATCCGCTCCTGCATCCTTGATGAAACGCAGACCGTTTGCAGTCGCCTGCTGGACTTTCAGGATTGCTTCCGCTTCACCTTCTGCCTCACGGATCATCTTTTCTTTCTCTGCTTCTGCGCGCAGGATTGCAGACTGCTTTTCTGCCTCTGCTTCCAGAATTGCGGATTCCTTTTTACCTTCTGCTACCAGAATGGTAGATTTCTTTTCACCTTCGGCACGCAGGATCGCTTCACGGCGTTCACGCTCTGCCTTCATCTGCTTCTCCATCGCATCCTGAATTGCTGCGGGAGGAATGATGTTCTTTAATTCGACACGGTTTACCTTAATGCCCCAGGGATCGGTTGCGATATCCAGGGATGCACGCATCTTGGCATTGATCGTTTCACGGGAGGTCAGAGTCTGGTCCAGTTCCAGGTCTCCGATGATGTTACGCAGGGTTGTCGCGGTCAGGTTCTCAATCGCCATAATCGGATTTTCAACTCCGTAGGTAAACAGCTTGGGATCTGTGATCTGGAAAAAGACAACGGTATCGATCCGCATCGTAACGTTATCCTTTGTGATAACGGGCTGAGGCGGGAAATCCGCTACCTGTTCCTTTAACAGTACACGCTTTGCAACCTTATCGACAATCGGCACTTTAAAGTGAAGGCCAACGCTCCAGGTATCCTGGTATGCGCCGAGACGTTCTACGACATAAGCCTGCGCCTGCGGTACGATCTTGATGCAGGACGCTACAATTGCAATTGCAAGAATTAAAATAATGAGTATTACCAGTCCACCTATCATAATTACCCTCATTTCCGCGGTCTTACCGCATGTTGTCAGCAGCCTCGCTGCTGTTTGTTACAGGTTCTTCTGTCTCGATCTCGTCCGGGACAACAATCAGCTTCACACCGTCGATCTTTTTTACAATGACGACGGTACCCTCTTCAATCGTCCCCTCAGTTTCCTGAGATCTTGCTGACCACTCCATGCCTTTGAGCGTAACCTGTCCGCAGCTGTGCAGGTTATCAATCCTGCCGGTCACGATACCGCGTTCCCCAAGCATGCTGTCCACATTGGTCTTCGCCCTTCCAACATTGAAATAGCGCATGGCAACCGGTCTTGTAAAAACAAGCATCAGCACGGACACTACCAAAAACAGGATGACCTGCACCAGAACCGGCGCACCGCAGGCAGCTGCAATCGTCGCAACAAGAGCTCCGGCTGCAAACCAGATTGTCGTCAGTCCCATCGTCGCAAGCTCAATCAGCACAAGTAAAATCAACAGAGCCAGCCAGGCAAATACTTCCGTCATGTAACTCCTCCTTTCCTGTGACTTATGACTATCATACTACAAAAATCATGCCCCGTCTACCAAAATACATGATGTCCGATCACAATACCTTCCCTGCTTCCTGCCCGTCTAAAATGCGTCGCTATTCCAACCGGGGTGCTTCCCGCCATCGCTTCCTGTGCCGCCTGCAGGCAGCTTGCCTTGATCTTTCCACTTGCGACAACGCGTCCAACCTGTCCGCTTCCCGCCGGTGTAAACTGTCCCGAAGCATAGATAACTCCCTTGACCGTATTCGGATAAGCGCCGCTTCTGACCCGATTCATCACGACTGCGCCGACAGCCACCTGTCCTTCGTAGGGCTCTTCTCCTGCTTCACACTGAATGAGCGCCGCCAAAAGCACGCTGTCGTCCGCTGCCAGTGCAGCAGCCTTGTTCGCTTCCTTTTCCGCCTGCGCTGCCTTTTCCTGCTTCTGTTTCTGTGCGGCAGCTTCTTTTTCCGCCTGCAGTCTCGCCGTTTCCGCTTCCTCGCGCGCTTTTACCTGCTCAACCGTCTCTCCGTAATCGATTTCAAAATCAACCTGGACATATTCCGAAGACACATATCCGGTCTTTCCGCCGTAATTGACCGCAACCCAGTCCGCCGTGATTTCCTGATCCTCGCTGAAACGAATCTGTTCTTCATCCACGACCTCATACTTTGCGCCTTCTTCCAGCAGATCATAAATTGCGGCATCTGCTGAAGGTTCTTTCCGGATTCTCAAAGCGCCTGTTTTGGTCGTTGCCACAATCCGTCCCGCGTCTTTTGCCTCTTTCCGCGCTTTTTCCCCAAACAGCAGATAATCGTTGTTCGCCCAGCCGGTCAGTTCGCCGGACTCAAGCTTCGTCCAGCCGTCCTTTTGTTCCAGCACTGTACCGCCACAGTCTGCATACAAATACCCTGCAAGCTCTGCCTCGCTGTCCGGTTCCGTCCTGACATTCAATACATTCTGGACGCTCGTCATCACGATCGTTCCGGTCAGGTCGTCCATTTTCGTTCCATCGCCGAACGAAGCCTTGGTTTTGCTGTCCGCACTGTCAGACGCTGCATCCGTTTCCTGTCCGCCGGCTGCACCGGTCGCTGCATCTGCCGCCCCATTTTTGGATGCTGCGTTCTGACTGACCTGTTCCTTATCCGCTCCTGTCAGCCACGCCTCCACGCCAACGCCCTTGTGCCAGTGCGCGCTTTTGCTCGATTCCGCCTCTGCCTGCAGATTGCTTCCGGCCGTCCACAAAAAGACGACTCCCAGCGCTGCAGCCCGCAGCCAGTGCTTCCCCCTTTTCTCACATTTTCTGCTCCAGCCCATAAATCGATGATCCTTTCTATCCCCTCATATCCGCAGACAGTAACGATAGCTGAACCTCCATTGATTTTCCGCGCCTTTGGCGCTCCCAAAATCGGCTCATCAAATGTTACAATTATATTACATGATTAGCGTCATCATATCAAATCCGTCAATTACTGTCAAGTGTGCGCCCTGCGAGGATTCTATTGTCATGAATACAAAAAAGGCGTGTGAAAACAATCCTTTTCCACATGCCTTTTTTGTTCTTTTTCTGTCAGAAACAACAGTTTTTTCCCTATCCTCTTCTGACGATTCCCTTATAATGCTATTGGGCCAAATGCCCCGGCTATGATACTGTTTTAGTAAAAAACGTGATGTCCGATTACCTGTCCGGAACGACCGTTATTTCTTCTGAAAAACAGCTTGTCGCCGACCGGCTGTGCACCGGCTAATGCTTCGATTGCTGCCTGATAGCAGGCTGCATCTGCCTTGTCACTGCTCAGTGCCCTCTGCAGCGAACCGTTTCTAACAGGGGAAAACTGTCCTTTTGCGTAAACAACCTCGGTGATCGTATTGGGCTGCGATGCACTCTTGACGCGGTTCATGATGACATTGCCTACCGCAACCTTACCAACGTAGGATTCACTGCCTGCTTCACAGTAAATAATATTTGCGAGCAGTTTTAATTCCTCTGCGGATATCGCTGCGGTCTGTGCCGCCTGGGCTGCCAAAGCTGCCTGCTGGGCTTCCGCTTCGATGCGTGCTGCTTCCTCGGCTGCTGCCTTTGCCTGGGCCTCCGCTTCGAGCCGCGCTGCTTCCTCGGCTGCCTTTGCCTGCGCTTCCGCTTCGATGCGTGCTGCTTCCTCGGCTGCTGCCTTTGCCTGCGCCTCCGCTTCGATGCGTGCTGCTTCCTCGGCTGCTGCCTTTGCCTGCGCTTCCGCTTCGATGCGTGCTGCTTCCTCGGCTGCCTGTACTTCTTCTATCTCATTCTGTGCTGCTTCACTCGCCTCTGCCTGTAAAGCTGCTGTTTCATCCTGCTGTACTTCTTCCTCTGCAAAGAATTCATCTTCGGATGCTGTTTCTCCTGTCCGTTCAGCGATCACCTGCTCATTGGCTGCAACAGCCTCTTCGTTGGAAATCTCTGTCTCGACCAGATTTTCAGCCGGTACCCATCCTGCAATTTCTCCCGCCTGGATCTGCACCCAGTCGTTGTACTTTGCAAGGATCGCCACATGACCGTCCTCCATGACCTGACCAATCACCGCAGACGCTGTATTTGCTTCTGCATGAATGTCCAGCATGTCTTTCGCATCAATGACACCGATACCACTTGCCATAGCGGTTGTCGTATATGCACCCATCATCATAACAGATGTTAAAATGCCGACTGCACTACGAAACAACTTTCTGCCTTTTCCGTTCATTCTTACCTCCATAAATCTTACTCTGCCTCCCCAGCCATTCTGCCGGTGAAATTCAGGAGCTTTTTGTGGGACGCTCCCTGTTACAGAGCTGTTTCAATTGTTACAAACTTATTAACAATTGTTACGCATGATATGATAGCAATATTACAATCAAATGTCAAGCCGTTCACCCGGAACCACAAATTTCCGTTAGTTCCCCACAAAGGTTTTTCTTCTATTGTGATATTTTTACAACAAATCTCCGAAATCATCGCCTTTTTCTTACTATTTTTTAAAGTTTTCAACAAATGCCGCTTTAACATAGTAAATTCTCTTTTCATAAAAAGGACAGCCATTTTCTGCGGTTTTTTCGATTTTTTATCAAAAAAAAGACCTGACGGGATTATTATTTCCATCAGATCTTCCTTTATTCCTGTTTTTAACATTTTTGTAACAAACTATTTTACAGGCTTCTGGACTTTTCCACTGCAGTGATGACCGCATCGGTTACTGCGCCGCGGAAGCCTTTTTCCTCTAAAACGCGTACCGCCTGAATCGTGGAGCCTGCCGGGGAGCAGACCATATCCTTTAACTCTCCCGGATGCTTTCCGGTCTCAAGCATCAGCTTCGCGCTGCCGAGCACAGCCTGTGCAGCGCATTCATATGCCTGGCTGCGCGGCATGCCTTCCGCAACTGCACCGTCCGCCATCGCCTCGATCAGCATAAAAATCCAGGCAGGCGCACAGCCACTGACGCCGGTCAGCACATCCATCAGACGTTCCGGAAGCTCAACCGTCTTGCCGAAACTGTCCAGGACAGCCGCCGTTTTTTCTTTCATCTCAGGAGTTACCCTGCTGCCATAGCAGACTCCGGTACAGCCTTCCCCGACCAGTGCCGGCGTATTGGGCATCGCACGCACAAACGGAAGCGGCGCACAGAACTGCTCTTCCAGCCACGCAAGGCTTTTGCCTGCCGCAATGCTCAGAATCGTCTTGCCGGTCAGATCAATGTCGCTAATCTGTCCGATCACTTTCTCCAGAAACTGCGGCTTTACGGCAAGAATCAAAAGCTCTGCCTGCCGCGCGGTTTCCAGGTTATCGCCCGTCACCGTGATGCCAAACATTTCATGCACTTTACTTTCCGTCTCCGCCGTTTTTGCAGAACCGTAAATTTCCTCCGGCACAGCCAGGTGATTTCTCAAAACTCCTCCAATCATCGCCTGCGCCATATTTCCAAGTCCGATAAAACCGATTTTCATCTGTGCCTCTCATTTCTGCGCACGCTTTTTGCGCATGTCGAGTTTGTGTCAAGTGCGCGCAGACACAAATCTCGAGCTTGAAAAATGTTATTTTTCAATCGTCGCCCTCTGCCGATGCGCTTCATACATCAGAATCGAAGACGCCACCGCTGCATTTAACGACTCCACTTTGCCCTCCATCGGAATTCGGATATAACAGTCCGCAAGCTCTGCAGTCTCTTCCCGCAGGCCGTTGCCCTCGTTACCGATCAGAAATGCCGTCCCCTTTGTATAATCCTGACAGGCATAGGAATTTTTCCCGCGCAGATGCGCCGCGTATACGCTGACACCCGCCCGCTGTACCTGATGAACCGCCGCCGCAAAATCGTCCGCATAATAAAACGGAACGCGGTAGATGCTGCCCATCGTCGAACGGATAACCTTCGGGTTGTACAAATCGACTGTATCCCGGCTCATGATAATCCCGGAAACGCCTGCGCCCTCACCGGTTCGCAGCATCGTACCGAGGTTGCCGGGGTCCTGTATATTTTCCAGAAGCAGAAACAGCGGTGCTTTGTCCCGCAGCATTTCTTCTATATTATAGTGAAACTGTTTCAGCACGCATAAAACGCCCTGTGGCGTGCAGGTATCCGATATTTTAGAAAAAACGCTGTCGGAAACGACTTCGTAGCCAACCTCTTCCAGATGCTCCCTGCAGCTGCACTTTTCCAGAAAGGATTCCGAAACATAGACCTCCTGCAGCTGCTCTCTCGGTGCTTCCAGAAACATCTTCACACCCTCTGCCAGAAAAACGTCCTCCGTTCTGCGCAGCTTCGACTTTTGATTCAATTGTACCAGCCTTTTGATCCGGCTGTTGGATGCTGCAGTAATCATGCAGGTTCCTCCGTTGATCTTTATGAAAACGCACAACGGCCACACACGTTTCGTGTGCAGCCGCCCCTTTGCGTCGTCCTGTATCGTCAGGTGGCCAGCGCTTTGCTGACCTGATAATGATATTCGGGAATCTCTTTCTGCATCGCAAGCGCTTCCTCGATATCATAGTCTACAAATTCGCCGTGTTTGTAAGCCACAACACGGTTCGAGCTGCCTGCGCAGAGGATGTCTGCCGCATAAGCGCCCATGATAGAAGCATAATAACGATCCAGACAGGTCGGGCTGCCGCCTCGCTGCATGTACCCCAGGATGGTTGCTCTGGTTTCCACACCCGTTGCCGCTTCAATTCTCTTCGCCATGGAAGTAGAATGACCGATACCTTCTGCATTGATGATCAGATGGTGGGTTTTGCCCTTTTTCCGGTTGTTGATAATATTGTTAATCAGCTGCTGCTCGTCATAGTCGTACTTTTCAGGAAGAAGGATATCCTCCGCGCCGGTGCCGACGCCGCACCACAGTGCGATATAACCGGCATTTCTGCCCATTACTTCGATAATACTGCAGCGTTCATGTGAAGATGAAGTATCCCTTACCTTATCGATTGCCTGCATCGCGGTATTGACTGCCGTGTCGAAACCGATCGTATATTCGGTACATGCAATATCCAGATCGATCGTGCCCGGCAAACCGATCGTATTGATTCCAAGTCTGGACATCGCCTGCGCACCTCTGTAAGAGCCATCGCCGCCGATAACAACCAGACCGTCGATGCCGTGTCTGCGGCAGATCTCCGCGCCCTTTTTCTGTCCGGCTTCCGTCTTAAATTCCAGACAACGCGCAGTTCCCAGAATCGTACCGCCCTTCTGGATGGTATCCGAAACGCTGCGGGCATCCATATCTATGATTTCTTCATTTAACAGGCCCTGATAGCCTTTTTTAATGCCTTTTACTTTTACGCCGTTGCAAATCGCTTTCCGAACAACCGCACGGATTGCCGCATTCATACCCGGCGCATCTCCGCCGCTTGTAAGAACTCCAATTGTCTTTATCTTAGATGCCATTGTTCCTCCTGTCTGCCGCTGCGGGCTGGACTTCAATCTTAAGATTTCAAAATCCGTAAAACCATTTTTTATTTTAATCGAAACGGGCTTTCTTTTCAATGGTTTTGTGAAACTTACATCAGCTTTACGTTTTCTTCTCCAAACAGCTCTTCCAGCTGCTTTAAAAGCGCCTCGTCCCCATGAACGGTCTGATTCGCCCCCAGCTGCTTCATCGCGCGGGGATTTTCCACATAAATCACCACGGTATCCTTGCCGTCGGAAGCTGCGATTGCCGAAAGCAGCTTTTTTTCCTGCTGCTGATAGGCTTCCATCGTCGGAAATTTAATCCAGAGCTTTTTGGGGATTTCGTCAAAGGTCTGCACGGATTCACAGATCAGCTTCGCGTCTTTGTCCTCCTCTGCGGAAACGCGCCCCCGCAAGAGAACCTTTTCATCCTCCATCAGCTTGCTGCCGTACTGCTCATAGGTTTTCGGGAAGACGATAACTTCAATCGTTCCAACCAGATCCTCCACCTGTAAAAACGCCATCACCTTATCGTTTTTGGTATATTTGATCTTCTTTTCCTCGATAATTCCGCCGATGACCGCCTTTGCTCCGTCCTGAATATGGACGCTGTTTGTCTCCTCATCCAGCATAAAATCTGCCGTCGTATTGGAAATATTCCTGCGCCAGAGCTGCTCGTATTCCTGCAGCGGATGCCCGCTGACATACACACCGAGCACTTCTTTTTCAAAGGTCAGAAGAATTTCCTTCGAATATTCCCCGACATCCGGGAAGCGGATTTCATAGTTTTTCTTTTCCGACTCGTCCACCAGATCGAATAAGGAAAGCTGTCCCGCCATATTATTTTTCCGATTCTGCTGATTCTGATCCATCAGCTGCACAAATACGCTCATAAACTGCTTGCGTGTTCCCTCAAGGCTGTCGAATGCACCCGCTTTGATGAAGTTTTCCACGTTGCGCTTATTGACTTCCGTATCGGACATTCTGGATAGAAAATCCTGCAGGTTTTTGAACACGCCCCGCAGCTTCCGCTCTGCGATCACCGCGTCCGCAACCGGGTGTCCTACACCCTTGATCGCAGTCAGTCCGTACCGGATTGATTTTCCCGATACCGAAAATCCTGGCTCTCCCTCGTTGATATCCGGCGGCAGAATCGCGATTCCCATCTGGCGGCAGACCAGAATGTATTCTGCCACTTTTCCGGGGTTATCGATTACAGAAGTCATTAGGGACGCCATAAATTCCACCGGATAATAATATTTCAGGTAAGCCGTCTGGTAAGCGACAACCGCGTAGCATGCGGCGTGGGACTTGTTGAACGCGTATTTTGCAAAATCCATCATTTCCGCGTAAATTTCCAGACCGACCTTTTCCGGAATGCCCCGGGCCACACAGCCGGGCACGCCCTCCTCGGGATTGCCGTAAACGAAATTCGCCCGTTCTTTTTCCATGACAGACTGCTTTTTCTTGCTCATCGCACGGCGAACCAGGTCGCTTCGTCCCATCGTGTAGCCGCCGAGGTCGCGCACAATCTGCATAACCTGCTCCTGATACACGATACAGCCGTAGGTCGGAGACAGGATCGGTTCCAGCTCCGGACAGGAATAGGTGATCTCGTCGTGATTGTTTTTTCCTTTAATATATTTTGGAATAAAGTCCATCGGCCCGGGACGGTACAGGGAAATACCCGCGATGATATCCTCAAGGTTCTGGGGCTTTAGCTCCTTCATGAAGCTTTTCATCCCGCCGCTTTCCAGCTGGAACACGCCGTCCGTCCTGCCGGTGCAGAGCGAATCCAGCACTTTTTTATCGTTATAATCCAGATGCTCCATATCGAGCTTCACACCGGTGTCATGCTCAATCATCTTGACCGCGTGGTCGATTACTGTCAGGGTTCGAAGCCCCAGAAAGTCCATTTTTAACAGTCCGAGCTCTTCCAGCGTCGTCATCGTAAACTGCGTTGTGATCGAACCATCCGACCCCCGTGAAAGCGGTACAAAATGATCTGCCGCCTCCGGGCAGATCACAACCCCTGCTGCGTGCATCGAGGTGTGGCGCGGCAATCCCTCCAGCCGTTTACTCATATCAATCAGCACGTGCACCTGTTCATCGCTCTCGTAGAGCTTGCGCAGCTCTGCGTTCATTGACAGTGCCTTATCAATCGTCATGTTCAGCTCGTTCGGAATCATTTTTGCAATCGAATCCACAAAGGAATACGGCAGATCCATGACGCGCCCGACGTCGCGGATGACACCCTTTGCCGCCAGCGTACCGAATGTGACAATCTGCACAACCTTTTCTTTTCCATATTTGCGTCCGACATAATCGATGACCTCCTGTCTGCGTTCATAACAGAAGTCGATATCGATATCCGGCATGGAAACTCGTTCCGGGTTCAGGAAACGCTCAAACAGCAGGCTATAACGGATCGGATCAATATTCGTGATATGCAGGCAGTAGGAAACGATGCTTCCAGCTGCACTTCCACGTCCAGGTCCTACCGGAATACCGTTTTCTCTGGCATAGTTGATAAAATCCCACACGATCAGAAAATAGTCCACATATCCCATGCGCTTGATAATACCCAGCTCGTATTCCAGACGCTTCTGCAGCGTGCCGTCGTCCTCCGGATAGCGCTCTTTCATGCCGTCAGTGCACAGCTTATTCAAATATCCCCAGGAATCATAGCCCTCCGGCACATCAAAATGCGGCAGCTTCGTCTTACCAAACTCGATTTCCACATGACAGCGGTCTGCAATTCGCTGTGTATTTTCCACTGCCTCCCACGCATAGGGAAACAGTCCCTTCATCTCTTCTTCGCTTTTGACGAAATACTGACCGCCCTCGTAACGCATCCGGTTTTCGTCGGAAAGCTTTTTGCCGGTCTGGATACACAGAAGGATATCGTGGGGCTTTGCGTCCTCCGCATAGGTGTAGTGCACGTCGTTCGTGCATACTAACGGAATGTCCAGTTCCCGCGACATCTGTAAAAGCGCCATGTTTACGGTCTGATGCTCGGGTATCCAATGATCCTGCAGTTCCAGAAAATAATTATCCTTCCCAAAAATCGACTGATACTTTAATGCGCATTTTTTTGCTTCCTCCGGCAGTCCTTTCTGGATATAGCGCGGCACTTCACCTGCCAGACACGCAGACAGCGCAATAATTCCCTCGTGAAATTCCTCCAGAACCTCCATATCGACACGCGGCTTGTAATAGTAACCCTCCGTAAAACCGCGGCTGACGATTTTGCTCAGATTCGCGTAACCAGTATTATTTTCCGCCAGAAGCACCAGATGGTAATACCGGTCATCCCCGCCGGTAATCTCCCGGTCAAAACGGGAATTGGGCGCAACATAGACCTCACAGCCCAAAATCGGATTGATACCCTCTGCCCGCGCCGCACGGTAAAAATCGATCACACCGTACATTGCGCCATGGTCGGTAATCGCCGCAGCCGTCATGCCCAGCTCCTTGACCCGTTTTACATATTCTTTGATTTTATTGGAACCGTCCAGCAGGCTGTACTCTGTATGGACGTGCAAATGTGCAAATGCCATATTTTTGTAATTTCCTATTCTTGTTCTGTCTGAGTTTCCTTTGCTGTCCCATCGGGCGCAGAGAAGTCAAAGGCAGGGCTTTCTGTCCCGTTTTCTGACTTTTGCCCGTTCTTTGTCACAGACCTCGTGCCTATGCTGCCTGTCCGGTCGGATGCTGCCGCATTGTTTTCACTGATGCTGTCTGCTTCCCGGTCAGATACAGCGCTGTTTTGACTGACTGCGTTTTGTCCGGACACATCACCGCTTTCATGAACCTCTTTTACACTGCCTTCTCCGCTGTCTGTCAGTACAAGTCTGTCGTTTTCCACTTTCCATGTCTCGTACCAGCTTCCTTCCGCGTCCGAAAAGCTGACATGAATCCTATCGTTTTCCCCGGATAAAATCTGTATTTTCCCGGAATCTGATCCAACCTGCCGCAGGATACTCTTTAACACTGCTTTGCCGTTTTTATACTGTAACAGCTCTTTTTCACGGATTTCTTCTAATCGATACTCTGTCAGTGTGCGCAGGCTGATGTCATAATATCCCGGCGCGGCTTCTGTCCCGGCAGTCCATGCCATCAGATCGCCGTCATCATCCAGCTCAAAGTGCCCCATCTGTTTTAACAGGCGCACTGCTCCTTGCTCCTGCACGCCAAACAGCATGTCGCTGACGCCGGACACTTCGTAGCCACGATACAGCACAAAGGCGCTTCCCAGCTTTTCCACCTCCCTAAAGGCACTATTCTCTTCTTCCAAAACTGCGCCGTCCGCGCCGACAAACCACAGATCGCATACCGGCGCACCGAACGATCCGTCGTACCTGCCGATCGCCGCAAACGTTTCTTTTTTGCCGTTCCCATCGTAATCCGCCGTCTCTGCAAAACACAGCGCATCGTCCGGATACTCCTGTACCTCCAGAATCTGTGCAACCGCCTGACCGACCGTCGCGCGGGCTGTTTTCTGCACTTTATTCAACCGGTTTTTCGTAAATTCGTTTGGAATATCCTCCAGGCTCTCCAGCGCTTCTTCCTGCTCCAATCTCGACGGGAAGAAAAATCCATCCCCGCTGATCGTCTCCGATGCTTTGGTCAGCTTTCCCTGATCCAGGCTGCTGATACACCAGCTGTACTTCGCAACCGCATGATCGATTCCTTCTTCCTGTCCGACCGACTGCCCGGCTTCTCTGCAGCGATAGGCAATTTTGTCCTCCCCAATTGCATAAAACCAATAGGTATATTCTGTATTTTCATCCGTCTGCGTGTAGAACTGCTCTTCCAGCTTTTCCTTCCACGCCTGTGCCTCTTCATCCGAATCCTCTGCAGACACATACGCCAAATATTCCGACGCTGTCAGCTCCCGATACGAACGCTCTGCAAATCCGTCCGCTGTTCTTTCATAATAAACAGGAACCGTCTCTTCTGCACTGTCCCATTCCGAAACAAGCGGATCGTACACAGTCTTCTCCGCAGGATAAAACGTACAAACGCCGTCCTTTGTCGCTTCGATCGTCTCGGCATCCTCCAGAAGCTTTTCGCACTTTTGATCTTTTACCGTCCAGACAGCCGCCTGTTTTTTGCCGGAGACTTCCGTTTCCAGAATAACAAACGGATTCCCAATTCCCGTCACCTGCTGCAGTCCGGTCACGACGATCCCGTTTTCCAGAAGCCTTGCCGACTCGCCGTCATAATACCAGAGATCGCCGGAAATCCGCCCGCGCGCTGTCAACGGCGTGCTCTCAAACATCAGCAGAAAGCTTTCATTTGCATTGCTGTCATACTTCGCCATGTTCTGCAGGCAAAGCGTCTTGTCACCGTACTCCTTCTGTGAAAGAACTGCCGTCAGCGCTGCGTTTTCCGCGCGGCTTAAGCGGTCGTGTCCCGCCAGCTTACCGGTAAACGCATCCGATTTCTGCGCGTATGCTTCATAAACGGAGTCAGTCACTTCTGTCATCAGGGCTGGAATTTGTGGAGCTGTTGCTGCCGCAGATTCTGTAGCGGTGTCGGTCTGCGTTTCGCCGCCGGTCGCAGGCATCTCGCTGTCTGCTGTTGCCGCGGTATTGCCGTGCTGCGCTTCGCCGCCGGTCGCTGTTATGCCGTCCTGTGTCCCACCATCGGTCGCAGCGGTGCTATCCTGCACCTCATCATCGTTCGCTGCAGCGGTGCCGGTTCCTGTACTGACATTCTGTGTTTCACCTGCTACAGACGTCTCGCCCTCTGCTGTTGCCGCAGCATCGCTGTCCTGCGCCATAGCGTCTGTTGTTTTCCCTTCCCAAAAGCTCTTTCCGGCTTGCTGCGCTCGCGCTGCATATTCACTGATATTCGGCGTGCAGCCTGAAAGCAGCATCGCTGCCGCCATCAGACATGCTGCTGTCACCTGTTTTCTTTTCATTCGTATCGATCCCCTTATATTTTATGATGCCAGAGTCAAAAGGTCTAAGCCCACATGAGCTTGCTCATAGGTGGGTGAAAGACCTTGTGACCCGCCCCGATAGGAGCATAAAAGTGGGATGATAATCCCACGATATGCGACTATCGGGCAGGATTGTGGGAGTGCGCAGCACGGAACAATCCGTAGGCATCAAGGTCGGGGGCTTTTGACCCCGTCCTCATTTTATACAGGATTCCAAAATTCCTGCCCGGTTATGATTCCTGCTGATTTTTACACCACCGGTTCTATTTCTCACTTTGTTTTGTTGAGTTGAGTATACCATGCCCGTTTGGAAAATTCCATCCTTATCAGACTGGCAGCTTCCGATAAATGTTTCACCAGCTGATACCTGATCGCTTTGTCCCGCTCTGTAACATAAAAAAGAATGTGCCTTGGCACATTCTCGCGCCGAGGCGCGGTTGCCCCGGCAACCATCTACCCCTGCGCCGAGTGCGCATCCTCGCGGAGCGTTTTTATCGTATGGAAACGAAGTTTTCTATACGATAAAAAATCCCACATCCACCACCGAAGCAGCGCAATGCTACCGCGGCAGGACATGGGATTATATAAGGTACCTTATTTGTAACTGTTCAGAACAGGTCGAAGCACTTGCTGCTGAGACCGTAAGAATATGATTGAGTCATGCAAAATCCCTTCGGCGAAGCCGATTTGGAATGGATTTTGCATCGTAACTGTGAGGGAACTGAACAGTTACCCTTATTTTACAAAAGGGTGGATCTTACAGATACTTCTTCAGATCTTCTGCCTTATCCAGCTTCTCCCAGGGCAGATCCAGGTCGTTGCGGCCGAAGTGACCGTATGCGGCAGTCTGCTTGTAGATCGGGCGGCGCAGGTTCAGCATCTTGATGATGCCTGCCGGGCGCAGGTCGAAGTTCTCACGGATGATCTCAACCAGCTTCTCATCGGAAATCTTGCCGGTGCCGAAGGTGTCTGCCATGATAGAGGTAGGCTGTGCTACACCGATTGCGTAAGACAGCTGGATTTCGCACTTGTCAGCCAGTCCTGCTGCAACAATGTTCTTTGCAACATAACGTGCTGCATAAGCTGCGCTTCTGTCAACCTTGGTGCAGTCCTTGCCGGAAAAAGCGCCGCCGCCGTGACGTGCATATCCGCCGTAGGTGTCTACGATGATCTTACGGCCGGTCAGACCAGCGTCACCGTGAGGTCCGCCGATTACAAAACGTCCGGTCGGATTGATAAAGAACTTGGTGTTCTCGTCGATCAGCTCTGCAGGCAGGATCGGATCAAAAACATATTTCTTAATATCTTCGTGAATCTGTTCCTGCGTTACATCCGGGTCATGCTGTGTGGATAATACAACTGCCTCCAGGCGAACCGGCTTGTTGTTTTCATCATATTCTACAGAAACCTGGCTCTTGCCGTCGGGTCTTAAATAGGTCAGTGTGCCGTCTTTTCTTACTTTGGTCAGCTGCTGTGCCAGCTTGTGCGCCAGAGAGATCGGGTAAGGCATATATTCCTCTGTCTCGTTGGTTGCATAGCCGAACATCATACCCTGGTCGCCGGCGCCGATCGCTTCCAGCTCTTCCTCAGACATCTGGTTTTCTTTTGCTTCCAGAGCCTTGTCAACGCCCATTGCGATATCGGAAGACTGCTCGTCGATCGAAACCATAACAGCGCAGGTGTTACCGTCAAAGCCATACTCAGACTTGTCATAGCCGATCTCCTTAACCGTCTCACGAACGATCTTCGGAATATCTACATATGCGTTGGTGGTGATCTCACCGGTTACCAGTACGAAACCGGTACAGCTTGCTGTCTCGCAGGCTACACGGCTCATCGGGTCTTTTTCCATCAGTGCGTCCAGAATTGCGTCGGAAATGGCATCGCACATTTTGTCGGGATGTCCTTCTGTTACAGACTCAGAAGTAAATAAACGTTTTTCCATCTGTTCCTCCTTAGATGTTTGCTGTGAAAAATAGGATCCTGCTCTACAGGATTCTTTCCCTGTGGCGGATCGCATTCGCGACATCTTTCCATTCCGCCTCGGTGCGATTCTGTAGAGCGTTTTTATTTCATAGGACGCATTTTCCTATGAAACAAAAAGATCCGCTAAAAAGCGGATCCGATAGTTTGATAATCAAATCCTCTTATTGTTCGATTGCTTCCATCCCGGAAACGGGACTTCTATTCGCTCAGGCTGGCACCTTCCGAAAAAACGGGGTTGCCGTGGCTTCACAGATCCTATGTATCTCCACCACTCTGAATAAGAGAAGGCACAATATTGAATTTTCTTATCAGGTACTCATTTAAAATACTATAGCGCCCTGTATTTGTCAACAGGACAATTTCTGAAAAGTGTCTCAGCCAATCTTCAAGCGGAATTTCTGCAATTCCCGTTCGGATTCCACCTTTTCGATCTGGGCGCCGAGGCTCTGCAGTTTTGCTGGAAAATCCTCGTATCCGCGTTCGATATAACGGATATCGTCAATGACAGACATTCCTTCCGCTGCCAGCGCTGCGATAACAAGTGCTGCTCCGGCACGAAGATCCGGTGCATTGATGCTCGCTCCGGTATACCGGGAAACGCCGTCGATGATCGCAGTATTCCCTTCCACCTTAATGCTTGCGCCCATGCGGATCAGCTCGTCCACGTAGCGGAAACGATTTTCAAAAATACTCTCTGTTACAATGCTCGTGCCGCAGCACAGACCCAGCGTCACCGCGATCTGGGGCTGCATATCCGTCGGAAAGCCCGGATACGGCAGAGTCTTTACCTGTGTATGTTTGAGCGGTCTGGAAGCCACTACCCGGACAGCATCATCCGACTCTGTCACTTCACAGCCGATTTCCGACAGCTTTGCAGAAATGGATTCCAGATGCTTCGGAATCACGTTTTTGACCGTCACATCGCCGTGCGTCGCAGCGGCAGCAAACATAAACGTGCCGGCTTCGATCTGATCCGGGATGATCGGATATTCCGTCTTATGCAGTCGCTCTACACCACGGATCCGGATCACATCCGTACCTGCGCCCTTGATATTGGCTCCCATGCTGTTTAAAAAGTTCGCCAGATCCACAACATGAGGTTCTTTTGCCGCATTTTCGATCGTTGTTCTGCCCTCTGCCAGCGCTGCAGCCATCATGATATTGATTGTCGCCCCGACGCTGACAACGTCCAGATAAATGTGCGCGCCGCACAGATGGGACGCTTCCGCCGTAATCATGCCATGGGCAATCTCAACCGTCGCGCCCAGTGCCTTGAACCCTTTGATATGCTGGTCGATTGCACGGCAGCCGATATCGCAGCCCCCCGGCAGTACAACTGTAGCCTTTTTATATTTTCCAAGAAGGGCTCCCAAAAAGTAATAGGATGCCCTGATTTTCTTGACAGAATCACCATTAACCGTTAAGTCATGAATCAGAGAACCGTTAATTTTAACGGTGTGACGGTCAACCCGCTCCACATGAGTGCCAATCCCCGCCATCGCGTCCAAAAGGATGTTCGTATCCCGTACATCCGGCATATTTTCGATCAGTACGGTCTCATCCGTCATCAGGGAAGCAGCCAGAATCGGCAGCGCCGCGTTTTTTGCGCCCCCGATTTCAACCTCGCCGACCAGCGGATTTCCGCCATTGATTGCATACTGTTCCATATTTCCTCTTATTTCTGCTGCACAGGCAGCCTGTCCATCGCATCAATTTCCTCTTTCAGCGCCTGAAAAAAGAAATCCCTGAATTTTATTTTCAAATCTGTTTTGCTGCGCATGCAGCATCTGCATGCAGCATCTGCATGCAGCATCTATTTATTATAATCTTCTTCTGTTTTTCGTCGTTTATGCACGTCAAAAACGGCAAAAAGAATCCTTTACCGTCCTTGTGGTTATAGCATATTCCACTTCATTTGTAAACTAAAACTTTCAGTTCAGGTAATTCAGCGGGTTCACTGCCTGTCCGTTAATCCGGATTTCAAAATGCAGGTGCGGTCCGGTGCTTCGGCCCGTGTTTCCGCTCAGGGCAATTTTCTGCCCCTGGCTGACCTTCTGTCCGACGCTGACCAAAACCTTGCTCAAGTGTCCATAGCGGGTTTCTCTGCCATCCGCATGCTGAATGTAAACGACGTAGCCATAGCCGCTGCCCCAGCCTGCCCTTGTAACCGTACCGCCGCTGGATGCCATGACCGCCGTACCGATGGGGGTTGCCCAGTCAATTCCCTTATGATTCGTGGACGCTCCCTTCTTGGGTGCTTTTCTGCCGCCAAAGCCAGAGGAAAGCCGTCCGCCGGAAATCGGCTTGATATAGGTCGGTGGAACCTTGGTTCCGCGCTCCACGATCTTCGGAATAGCCTCTACGATAACCTCTTCCTTCAAAATCTCCTGTGATTCCACAGCATCATTTCGATAAGTCACAAGTGCCGCTGCTTTTCGGAAGCCTGCAGAGGGCTGCTGACGCAGCTCTGTCTTTGTCGTATACCATTCGTCATTGTCGATATATACCACATCTGCTTCGTAGGTATCTTCCATATAAATCTGTTCCGTATGCACAACAGAAAGCTCCGGCTCCGGTACGGTGATGATCAGCTCATCACCGGTACGGATGACAGAATTTTCATTGTCCAGAGTCGGATTGATCGCAACGAGATTTGCAATCGCCAAGCCGTTATCCTCTGCGATCTGGGAAAGCGTATCTCCCGCTTTTACTTCATAAATCTGCTCTTTCTGCTGATCCGCCGTCACCTCGGAAATCGCGGTTTCCAGCGGCGTGATCTCGTTTTCCATCAAATAGGCATCCACGATCTCGACCGTATCACCGAAATCGACGGAAACCGTGCCGTATTCCATCTGGGAAAAATCCACCGTTCCCTGATCCGGCTCAATCTCTTCAAACAGCTCGTCAAAAAAGCGTTCCGCCCCGGCACCTTCCCCCGCTGCGTGCTGCAGCTGTCCGGTGCTGTCGTCTTTTTTGGAAACCGAAGTCGTCAGGACGTTCAACTGTCTGTCCGGGTCAATCACAATATCTGCACGATAGGCATGTTCTGTATCGTACCGGTCAAGTGCAGCCTGTAAAAGTGCCCGAACGTCACTGCTGCTGCCCAGGTTTACCGTATATTCGTTGATTTTTACCGTATAAGCATGCTGCAGCGTTGTGGAAATGCTGCTTTTTAAAACATCATAAATCGCTTTATATAAGTTGTGCCGGCTGTCTGTATTTCCAAAAAGCAGCTCCTGCCCCTCGGAAGTGATTTCAACCGGGATATATACCATCGTACCTTCTGTTTCAGTGATTTCGCGGCGCGCCTCGGCGACAAGCCTTTCTACCTCCTCCGGGTCGCTGCTGTTGCCAATTTCCGTTCCGTTGATGCTGACTTTATAAAAATTATCGCCTGTTTTCTGAAATCGTGGAAAAGACGGCACACCAAAAAGGAGTACCAGCAATGTGATTCCCGTCGTCGCAAACCAGGTCTTTTTGATCAGTCCTCTATATTTCTTCAATCTGTTCATCTTTTCTTCTTTTTCTTTTTGGCTACGCTGTAGCCGAACGTCCCAATTGCTTCCCCAAGTCCGTAATATGTGCCGTGGGAGTACACGATCGGGTCCGCTTTTTCCAGATGAAACCGTCCCGTTTCATCCATCCACTTCTCGTCCACACTGACCGAAACGACCTCTGCCACAAACATCGTGTGGCTGCCGAGCTCTATCTTCTGCGTCACGCGGCATTCCAGGCTGACCGGGCTTTCCGCGATCTGCGGTACCGACACTTTCTGTCCCGGCCACGGTGTCAGATTCATTTCTGCAAATTTGTCCACGTCCCGACCGCTTCTGACGCCGCAGAAATCTGCTGCTTTCGTCAATTCCTTCGTCGTCAGGTTAATGACAAATTCTCCTGTCTCTTCAATACAATGATAGGAATATCTTTCCGGGCGCACCGAAATAGACACCATCGGCGGATTGGAACAGACCGTACCTGTCCATGCAACGGTGAAAATATTCGGCTTTCCGTCTTTGTCCGCAACCGAAACCATGACCGCCGGAAGCGGGTAAAGCATATTGCCCGGCCGCCAGTTTACGCGGCCCATTAAAACAGCCCTGCAATCTGCGCCGCTGCCAGAACAATATTCGCCAGCGCGGTCACGAGGGTAATAATCATCAGAGGTCTGAGTCCTCTGCCCTGCTTCTGCAAATGCTCATTGCGGCGGACAAGTTCGTCATTCTGTGCCGCTATCGCTTCGGTCTGCTTCTTTACTTCATCTACGACAACCGCCTGTACGTTGCGGTATACCTTTACGTTTTCCTTATGGGTAAAATCATCGGACTGCTTTAAGAGCTGCTTGATCTCATCCATATGTTCCAGGATCGCCTGTTCAATCTGACTGACCTGCTCTGCAGTTTCCTGATTTTTCTGCTGTGCTTCGTCGAGGCGCAGCAGTCCTTCTTTTGTATAGTTCTGCAGTCTAACCATACATTCCTGTGCGGTGCGGTTGATGCTGTCCTGGCTTCCCTCTGCCATCCGGCTTAAATTGCTCGTGCCGGTTTCAATAATTTTACGCAGTCCGCCGGCGCTCTCCGTCGTCACACGCTGGATTCCTTCAATGCTCTGCTCCGCCAGATTCTGCATTCCGGCAGCGCTCTGATCCGTATATTTCTGAATCACATCCAGAGCTTCCACATTTTTTCGTGTAACCTGACGGATCTCATTTAAGTAATTTTCGTATTCTACAAGCGATTCTCTCAAACGCTTTGCTTCCAAATCCTGCATGTATTTCCCTCTCTGTCTGTTCCGTTCCCAATCCTGTGTCCCGGGGCAAAGTATCCTTTCCCCAAAATCGCATCTTTTACAACAGTGTATATTCTGTTTTATTGTATCATTATTACCATTTTGAAACAAGATCAAAACAGAGGTTCTTTCAGCGCTTTTGTTTTATTGCTACTGTTCACACGCGCCATTCGCAAAACCGCGTCTTCGACGCTCTCCGCTGCTTCGCAGCTCATTTTTGCTCATAAAGTGGCGCTCCCTTCGTACCTTTTTGCAAGCAGATTTTCATGCAAGCATGAAATCTGCTTGCAAAAAGGTACGAGTGAACTGTAATGTTTTATTTATTTTGCACTGTTTTCCTTTTATGTCATTCAAGTTTTTGTGCTAATTAACCACATATTAACATTGCGTTCATAATTTGTTCATATTTAATTGCTATACTGAGTTTGTCGTTAAGGAACGAAACTTAACGATCTACCAAAGGAAACACAGATAATTTTTTCATAATAGCCCAGGTGCCGGGAGGCCCTGGGCACTCCTCATTTTTGGAGAGAAATTTTCCGTTTCATGTCTAGTACATCGTTTTCGAAATAACTATACCACTCACTTGCCTGTGAATCCGATTGCACAGGTATAAAAGCCTCAGCGTAGCCCGCTACGCCTGCGTTTTTATACCTGCACACTCGAATCCACATCCTACGCAATTGGTATAGTTTATTTACGAAACGCTGTACTTGCAGGATTCTCCGCCTGCAGCGGGTCGCGTAAGCGACATTATTCCTCTCCGCCGCAGTGCGTTTCACGCGGAGTGTTTTTTAATGGATAGAAACGATGTACTAGCCATTAAAATAGAATGTGCCTTGGCACATTCTCGCGCCGAGGCGCGGTTGCTTCAGCAACCATCTACCCTTGCGCCGAGTGCGCATCTTCGCGGAGCTTTTTTATTGGATCGAAACGCAGTTTCGATCCAATAAAAAAGCAGCCCGATCGCATCCGCGTCCGAACTGCCTCAATACCCTAAAAGTTTTTCGAAAACAATAGAATGCACGCTCTGCGAGCATTCTATTGTCATGAATAAAGCGAACCCTGACAGGATCGGTCAGCCGTCAGGCTCCATCCGTGTCTTCCTTGCTCAATGCCTTAATCTCTTCGTTCAACTCCTGCATCCGGTTATCAAGTGCAGATACCATGCCTGCACATTCGATCAGCTCTCGTTTGACATGCTCCGGCGCATTGCCCTCGAATTTGTAATTGATCTTGTGCTCCAGGCTCGCCCAGAAATCCATCGCTACCGTACGGATCTGAATCTCCACCTTTACATCAACAGTGCGGTCAGACAAAAATACCGGAACGGTCACGAGCATATGATAGCTTTTATAGCCGCTCGCCTTCGGCAGGCGAATGTAATCCTTGACTGCGATGACATGAATATCATTCTGCAGTCGAATCATCTCCGCGATTCTGTAAATATCCGATGTAAAAGAACAAATTACACGGATTCCCGCAATATCATTGACATACTTCACCATATTTTCGATCGTGGATTCATATCCATGCCTGCGTAGCTTCTTTACGATACTCTCCGAAGTCTTAATTCTGGATTTAATATGTTCGATCGGATTATATTGATGAACGTGCTGAAATTCGTCGTTTAAAATTTCCAGCTTCGTATTAATCTGTTTCAGGGCAGCATTATAAACCAATATCACTTCCTGCCACGTTTCGATCTGGCTTTCTGCATCCAATAAAAGTTCCATACCTTCGGCCTCTCTTTTCTTAATAATTTTATTATAGCATACCCAATGCGGAAACAGGCGGATTTCATTAAAATTTTAGATATTCCGCCCAATCTTCCTCCGGTTTTTCACTACACAAATATATTTATGCACTTCCTCCGGGATTTATGCTATACTGACGTAAACATCTTTCACACAAAGGAGATTTTTCATGTTCCGTTTATGGGCGCGCACATTTCAGAATAACCACATGTTAAACGATACCGTCATCTGCGACGACCGCGAAGAAACCAGAACCCATAAGGTTTTTGACGCGCTGCAGGAGGTCTGCATGCAGTTCGACCTCGGCAAACCAATCTGGCTCGACAGCAATATCAACGATTTCCGCCGCCATGCCAAAACACGCTTCCGCCAGGATTCTTTTGTGGAGGAAATCGACTTCGATTACCTGGAAATCCAGGTGATTGAGGAGGATTGAAAGCTGCATCATTTTTGAAACCTGCGACTTATTCAGGTGTCTTGGATGATCAACCCGTCAGGCATCAAGGTCGGGGACTTTTGCCCGACATCTTAAATATCATATCGTATAGAAACGGAAACGAAGTTTACAACCGTACGGCATTTGCTAATGCGGTCTGCTCGTTTCTTTTTTTATGTCACAGTTCACTCGCATCCTTCTGGGTTCAGATTCCGTGCTTGCACGAAAATCTGAACTCAGAAGGGTACGAAGGGAGCGCCATTTTATGAGCAAAAAGAGCTGCAAAGCAGCGGAAAGCATCGAAGATGCGCTTTTGCGAATGGCGCGTGTGAACGGTAACTTTTTTCTATCATCTCTTCTTGACATTTGGTCACTTTCCATGTAGTATCTGTATATATTACATATAGTTTTAAATACTATGTGTAATATTTTGTAATGCCACATTGCTTGTTAAACGAACATTCTGCTATCCATGACACAGAACGCCCGCAAAATACGCATTCCATTGTATCCAAATGTAAGGAGGAGGTACTACTATGAACATAACCATTCGGGAACCCGGAAGCGCACTCACCCATTTTATCGCCATGCTGCTCGCTCTCTGCGCAGCAGTCCCGCTGTTAGTCCGCGCAGCTGTCCACTCCGGTGTAAAAAGTCTCACTGCAATGACAGTTTTTATGATCAGCATGGTTTTATTGTATGCCGCCAGCACGATATACCATTCTGTCAACTGCTCCGGGCGCATTCTGCGTATCTTTCGGAAAATGGATCATATGATGATTTTCATCCTGATCGCAGGGACCTATACGCCGGTATGCCTGTTGACCCTGCCAAAGCCCTCCGGTCTGATGCTACTTGCCGCAGTCTGGGGAATCGCGCTGGTCGGAATTTTTATCAAAGGCTTCTGGATCACCTGTCCAAAATGGTTTTCCTCTGTTTTGTATATCGCAATGGGCTGGAGCTGCCTGTCCGTTCTGGGACAGCTGTTTTCCCTGCTTCCGCTTCACGCCTTTTTATGGCTGCTCGCCGGCGGACTGATCTATACTGCAGGCGGCATTATCTACGCGCTCAGGCTGCCGCTGTTTGACGCACGGCATCCGATGTTCGGCTTACACGAAATTTTTCATTTGTTCGTCATGGCCGGCAGCCTGTGTCATTTTGTGTTTATGTTCTGCTATCTTGCGTAAAAATCTCCATTCCGCAGGCGCCTTACACTGAAGGAACCTCGTACGATCAATAGCTGCTTTGTGACGCCTGCGGCACGGACTGTGTATACAAAGCCAGCTGCTCTGCAGACACCAGATTTCCATCTGCATCTGACATTTTTCTTATTCCGTACCTGCTTCGCTCCGCCACCATTGCACCAGCCCCGCCTGACATCAGTGCCGCCGCTGTCATCCCTGTCCCCATCGCAGCTGGCGATGCTCCCCTCAGGCGGGATGTCTGGATAAACTGCAGCGCTGCTGCCGTGCGCCCTGCCTGTGCAAGCTCCCGCGACACCGAATACAACATCAGAAACGTCATATACTGGCGCGCAGTCAGCTTTTCTCCCATCAGATTTACAAGGCCGTTTACCTCCTGCGCAGAAAGGCTGACCGCTTCAAATGTTCCTGCCGGAAGTCCCGCCAGCTCCATAATCTGATGCAGCTGTTCCAGCCATTCACTGGAAATCCGCCCTTTTTCATGGATATAAGCAGGGCGCTCCGGATTGCGAAATTTCTGGAACAGCCATCCCATCTTTTCGGATTCGACAAGCGCGGTGGGATTCGTACCAACGCCCACAGAACGGATTTCTGTACCGCGTGCATCCACTGGTTCAGCTCCCGATACCTTTGCAGATTGCTTCGCAGCGATACCATTTGTTCGCAGGCTCTCCTGTGTGAACTGCTGCAGCTTCATAAATCCCACGCAGAGCCGGTCGCGCTCTTCCAGTTCTTTTTTCAGAAGCTGTGCCATCAATAAAAGGATGCCGGACATCGCGCAGTCCATCCGCACAGAATCCTTCCACGGCGCTTTCATTTCTTTCCATTCCTGCACACTCAGCCTGTCGCACTGCTGCATACGCTTCCAGAGAAATCCCCAGCTTCCCTGTAAAAAATGGCAAACCTGATTTTTTCCTTTTTCAAACTCGTCCATGGATTCCTCTTCCAGCTGCTCAAAAATTCCCGCTGCCAGAATCGCGTAGCGCCGCTGTTTCCATCCAAACTGCTCCAAAAATACCGGATATCGGCGCATCCATGCAATCCCCTTCTCATTCCAGAGATCTATTTTCTCCTGCTTCTGCCGGTTCATCCAGCTTCTCGCACCTTTCTGGTTGGCAGCCGCATAGACCGCCGCAGGCATCAAATAAATCCAGCTGTCTTCGGCGCGTTGTTCCATGCAGAGAAGCAATCCTGTCTCCTGTACATTTAACGTTCCCTGTTTTTCTTTTTCCCGAAAAAGCGTCAACGCATACAGACTGTCCTGCTCTGCGCTGCAAAAATACAGATACTCTCCCCGTCTATTCTTCATGTTCTACCTCCAGAAAATCGCCGTCCATAAGCATTGAAAATGTCTTTTTCTCCTGATTGTAAAGATATACATGATTGGACAGAACCTCCTCCGGTCTGGTACATTCCCGGTTCGTCTCCTGCAAACTGTACTCCACTATTTCCGGAGAAATCATTCCGACGCCATGAATTTGTGCCTCATGAATACTCGTAAACGCAATATAAAAGTCACCGCCCAGATCCTGCGCAATTTTCTCCGCAACACCCGGATAAAAAACGGCAATCGCTCCGTTGATTTCCAACGTATTTGTCAACAGATAGCTGCGCATGCCCGGCGGGATTTTCTGTTCGTCGTCCTCCCCCATAAAAATGCCGTTCTCATACCGCTTTCCGTCCCAGCCCATCAGGCACTGGATCGAATACAGCCGCGGCGGATACAAAAAGCTCGTATTGACCAGCGCCGCCCGCATTACCTCCGCTTCGGGGACCATCCATTTCTGAACCTGATCCCGGTACACCTTCGTCGTAAAATAATCTCCTCCCAGATGAGATAAAACGCAGTACAGCACCAGCGCTACATCCCCGATGCGGATATACGGCACGTTTACAAGCTCGCTTCGGTAAAAATCCAGATTGAGCGGACGAAGAATCAGCATATTTTTCATTTTTCCGTACTCACTTTTTTCTGAAAGAGCCGTATTTTCCTGCGCTTCCACTGCTGCCTCAAGAACCCGAAGCATCCGCTCTTTTTCCTGCTTCTGCACCTTTTTATCCCCGCTGCAGAGCCTATCGAGCATCCCTTCTGTCGCCTTTAAACGAGCACAGCAGTCCCTGCATCCATTTTTAAAGCAGAATAAAAAACTGTCCTCCTCCGCCAGAATCTGAAACGGGTAAGGAAATTCTGACTCTACCTCCTTATGCAGAAACGCCCTCGCATATTCCATTTGTTGTGTGTCGTCCAGTCGTCCTCCTTGTGATAAATTGCGTACATGCCTGGAATCTTGTGTAGAATTGAACTAGAAACGTCAGAATAATAAAAGAAATAACAAGATCAAACCAACATGTCAGAATGAACCGGTTATCAGCAACCGGCTTCGCCCTTTGCGATGAACAGCCCGGCTGTCCCCGCTCGCGCTTCTCTTCTTCGATCACGAGCCCGCGCTGACGTGCTCTACCGCCTGCTTCGCAGGCTGCTCGTTCTCTAATGGCACGAGAAAAACAAATGCCGCTTTCAGCGTCGCTTGTTTTTCTTTCGTGCTCATTATATAGCACAATCGGCTTGAAAGGGAATACCGTAAACGGTATGACTTTCAAGCCGATCCAAATATGGTACTACAGTTCACTCGTAGTTTCCTGGGAGCAGATTTCGCGCTTGCGGGAAAATCTGCTCCCAGGAAACTACGAAGGGAGCGCCATTTCATGAGCAAAAGGAGCTGCGAAGCAGCGGAAAGCATCGAAGATGCGCTTTTGCGAATGAAATGGCGCGGTGAACTGTTAGAATATTACGCCTGGATTTCCCGCACCAGGCAATATTGTTTCAGGGAAAAATGCTTTTCCACGACTCCGTACACCTTAAACCCGAACTGCTGATAAAACGCAACGTTACGCGGGTTGTGCGTTTCCAGCGAAATCATCAGATCGTTGCGTTCCGCGTATGCAACTGCCTCTTCCACCAGCGTCGCTGCGATTCCGTGATGCTGCATTTCCGGATCAACCGCCAGATAAATGATATGTAGTCTCCGATCCTGATGCAGCTGATCCGTCCAGCTGGAATTCAGGTAATCCCTGCCGAGCACGAAATTAAAAAATGTCTTCAGGCTGTGATCCTCCCGGATCAGATAGCCCTCCGTGCGCAGCGTCGCCTGCACCTCCGTAAAATAGCGATGCAGCAAATGATACGGCTCCGTTTCATCCGAAACGACCAATATGCCGTTTAAATCCTTGCTGTCTGCAAAAATTTCACACGTCTCATAAAATTCCGTCAGGTCGCATTGAAACAGCTCCGGCATCAGTCGTTTCCGCACCTCTTCATCCGGAATCAGCTCCACATACAACGGGTCCGCCGCAAACGAACGGCACAACAGCTCCTCAAGCTTCGACAAATCCTCTTCCTGTACTCGATACAGTTTTTCACTGTCCATAAAATTCCACTCCGGCTTCTCTCAAAAGCCGCTCCATCCTTTCCGTCTGCACGCACAGCGTATCGATTTCTTTCCGGTACAAATCGCTCTGGCGCTCATATGCAGCCTCCAGCTGTGCAATTTCTTCCGTAAAATCACTGCAGTCCGTCTTTTCTTTTTCCAGAAGTCCGGTCACAACCGGGAAAAAGTTTTCAAACCCGATAATTCTTCCGGTTCCCCATTTCAGCCGATCTGCACTCTGATCCAATGCATACGATGTAAAATGTCGATAAACCTCTTCTTCAAACAAAAATGCGTACCGGTTGCTGTCGATCTCATACAGCTTGCGCAGTGCCGCCGAAAGCCTTCCCTCTTTCAGATTGCGCACCGCACCTTCCAGAAGCTGCAAACGATCCTGCAAAATTCCATGCGGGAACAACACGTTTCCATACCAGTCGATCCGCACATAGGCATCCTGCTCCTGCTGGAAAACCTGTAAAAGCGCTCGTTCCAGCTTCCGGGTGTCTGCCGCAGGTACTTCTGCAGCAGTGTCCGTTCCCTGCACACATGCGATAAAATCTCCGTTCACCGCTCCGGCATCGCCAGTCTCCGCTACGCACAGTCCAGATGCATTTTCCACACCAGCCGCCGATGCGTCAGCGTGCCTCGCGTTCCGGTTCGTTTTCTCTACCTTTGCATACAGCTGTTGCGCCGTCGCCGTTGCCTGCTCCAATACCCGCAACAGCCGCTGTCCGTCCGCGCCGGTTTTTTCACACCATTCGCTGTCCAGCCGCTCCCTTGCTTTTCGGAATACTCTGGAAAAATCCAGCGGAACAACAACCGTACGGTCAATCGCCATCAGCAAAAGTCCAAACAGCTCATGGTGCATCCGATAAACATCCTCATCGTAAAAGCCGTCGTTGTCGAACTGTGAATGATAGTTCGTTTCCATAAAGCTTCCGCCCGTAAAATCATTTACCATCGACGGGATTCCGGCAATCGCAATGGAAAAATCGTCCGACCAGGTTTCAATCGGCGCGGTAATCCTCGTTTCCTCCGGATATGCGCCGGTCAGACTCGGCAGCTCTTCCAGAAATTCTTCCAGAAAAGAAACGTATTCGAACGTGCTCCGAATCCTCGCCCGCGTCCCGTGTGCCAGCGCAGGGAGCTCAAAATTCAGGTCGGCAATCACGCTTCCCCGCCACTCCGGATGCACCGTAAATACCTGTTCATACGCGCCCGTCGACCAGTCGAACTGCGAGTCCGCCACGCCCCATTCCTCGGACGCCATGCAGCAGAACATCAGCGTATTTTCGGGCTGATATCCAATTTCCAGCAGCGTTTTTCCCATCGAAAGCATCATCGAAATTGCGGTATTATCATCCTGAAAACCGTCAAAATAGGAATCGTAATGTGCGGAAAGCATAATTCTGCGCTCCGGGTGCGTTTTTCCGGGAATCTCCCCGACGATGTTATAGGTCGTCTGTGCCGGGATCACCTTTGTCGAAGCGTCAAACAGCACCTTTACCTCGCTGCGGCCCTGCAGCATTTTTTTCAATTGATCTGCATCGTGCCGGGCAATCGAAAACGCCGGTGCATTCGACGGTCCCGCGATATCCTGTGCGTTCAGTGCGCGTTCGTCTACCTCTCCGTAGCCGCCCGTCTGTGCAGCAATGACAGCTGCCGCGCCTTTTAAATGCGCCTGATAAACCGGATAATTGATCCACCACTCATCCCGCTGGTTGATATCCACTAATACGAGCTTTCCGGTCACATCCATTCCTTCATAATCCTGCAGAGTTCCTCTGCCTGCATACACAACCGAGTAGCACTCCGGTCCGTCCGTCACAAAATTCGTCTGATACGCGCCAAGCTGTATCGTTTCCTCTTCGCCTTTTTCGTTTAAAAAAGTCATTTTCGCGCGTTCAAATTCCCACGCATCTACTGTAATCGCATCCTTATGGATAATCGGAAAACCGATTGTGTGCATCTCCTGCTCCAGCATTTCCCCGGTTGCAAGCTCTGCCTTCGACCCCGCCGTCCGATAGCCGAGTTCTTCGTTGGTGCGGTGTTTTTCCATCCGTTTCGCCAGATGATAGGAATAGGAAATATCCAACTGCTGTCTGTATTTCTCCTGCATGTCCATCGTATACCACTCCTGTCTGTCATCGCTTTTATGCCTGATCCGGTATCATAGGAGACAAAAGACCTTTTTGATCCCGACATCATTTCAGTCCCAGTATATCATTCTTGTAGCAAAAGACAAGAAGGTTTCCGCTGCATAGAGGGCAAAGATTGAAAAATAAAATTTTTCAATCGCGAGATTTGTGTCTGCGCGCACTTGACACAAACTCGACATGCGCAAAAAACGTGCGCAGAAAGGAGGAGAAATATGCCGCGCAGAGGCGACCGGTTGTGGCTTTGCGCGGCATATTATATTTTGCGACGATGTCTGGTTACCCGATTACAAGCTCCCTGCCGCCCATTTTTTCATACAAACGGTGGGAAATGGAAACCACCGTCCGGTTTTCTCCGGCGCGCCTGAGCGCATACAAAACCTCCTGCTCTGTGCCTACATCGAGGTTCGCCGTGATTTCATCCAGCAGCAGAATCGACGGCCTCGCTGCAACCGCCCGGGCAATGGACAAAAGCTGCCACTGTCCCTGTGAAAACAGTGCATCCGTGCAGGGCGTATCATACCCCTGCTCCATTCCGTCAATCACTTCATGCAGTCCTGCCAGCTTCGCCGCTTCGACTGCATCCTCTCTGGAAATCATCGGATCAGAAAGCGTAATCTGCTCCAGAACGGTTCCGGGAACCCGCTTAAAGCTCTGCTCCACGCAGCCAAACAGACGCCGTCTGATACTGTCCGGAAGCAGATAAGCGTCCTGTCCATATATTTTTACACAGCCCTTCTGCGGACGATACAGCCCCAAAAGCAATTTAAAAATTGTGCTCTTTCCTGCGCCGGTGCGCCCGGTCATCGTTACCTGCTCGCCGGTTTTTATCTCGAAGCTCAAATGCTTCAGAACCATCTTTTCCTCTTCATAGCCGAAGCTGACGTCTTCCAGGGAAATGCATGCGACCGCAGGCGATTTTGCCGGCTCAGCGACCGCAGCGCGATCCGAACCAGCGGCCGCAGCATAATCCGAACCAGAGGCCGCGCCGGCTCTGCCAAGTTCTACCATCGCTTTTTCTCCCGCCTCCTCAGAGGTTTCCAGCCGCGTCGGCAGCTCCAGAAATTCTCCGACACGCTGCGCACCTGCCAGCGCCTCCTGGATCGTCTGGATTTCCATGCCAATGCTTTCGATTGGGGAAAAGATTCTCGAAATATAGGAAATTACCGCAACCGCCGTACCGACTGACATGCCGAAAAACATTCTGACCTCCGGGCCGGCCGAAGCCGACAGCAGCATGACAACGCCCGTCACCAGCGCATCTGTAATCAAAATAACCGGAGAATACAGTGCATCGTAAAAATTTGTACGCTCCATCGCATCATATCCCTCCTGCAGCGTACGGTCATAACGTTTGCGCATAAAGCCTTCTTTTCCAAAAACATGGATCATCCGAATGCAATGAATCGTCTCCGGCACAAGACCCGACGTCCGCGCGGCAGCCTTTCTGCTGTCCATCTGCGCAGCCAGCATTTTTTTCTGAACATGTCTTGTAAACAGTGCGATCAGCGGCAGAATCGCCAGCAGGGTAATCGCAAGTCCGCGGTTTTTCTGCCAGAGCACTGCGTAAATACCGATCATCGTGCAAGCGTCTGCAAACATGCTGATGATACCGGAGGTAAACAGCGTTTCCAGCGTATCAACATCTCCGACGAACCTGGATGCGATCGTTCCTGCGTCCATTTTACTCAACGTATCTGCGGACAGCTGCGACAGCTTTTCGCACATCTGACTGCGCAGACCGTGAGTCAGCTTCTGTCCGAATACGATCAAAAGGCTTTCCCGCGTAGATTCCAGCAATCCCGCCAGTGCTGTCACGCCGAAATAAGAAAATGCCTGTGCAATCGGCATCGGGTTTTCCGCAGTCAGCCCGTCCACGATTTTTTCCAGAATCAGCGGCGGCACAAGTGCAGTGACGACCGCGCCAACTACGGTGATGACCAATGCAATCGGAAGCAGAAGATTCTGTGTGCAGATTGATCCCACCGCAGTGAGAATTTCATGATGCGCCTTTGACGGCATCGTTTTTTTCAAACGCTCACGCATGGTCTGCTCCCTCCTTCCATCCCTTGCACAAATTTGCATATTCCGGAACGATCTGCAACATTTTTTCGTGCGTTCCTGTCTGCGTCTGTCCGTTTTCCATCCAGATGACCTGATCCGTCTGATCAAACAAATACAGGCGGTGCGAAATCAGCAGGATAATCCGATCCTTTGACATCGCTTTTAATTCCCGGAAAATCTCCTCCTCCGTATTCCGATCCAGCGCCGCAAACGGGTCATCCAGAACGATCAGCGGCTTTGCATGGGACAGCGTCCGTGCAAGCGCCGTTCTCGCCTGCTGCCCGCCGGAAAGCCGCACGCCGCGGCTGCCGACCAGTGTATCGATGCCGTTTTCCATTTCGGACACTTCCCGGTTCAGGCAGACGCGCGAAAGCTCCCTGCCGACGTCGATCTGCTCCTCTCCGAGCGCGACATTGTTTCGGACACTGTCCGCCAAAAGCTCCGGATCGTGTCCCTGCCATCCGACCATGCTCCTGCGTTCTTTATCTGAATATTCAGATAATTCTTTCCCGTTTAACAAAACATGTCCGGTATAAGGCACTTCTCCCAGAAAAATTTTACCAAGCGTCGATTTGCCGCACGCAACAGGACCCGTGATCCCGATGATCTGTCCAGGCTTTGCACTTATCGTCAATCCGTCAAAAATCTGCTTTCCGCCCGGATATGCGCCGCCCGCCTGATCCAGCTTCAGGCTGACCGCCCCGGCTGTTTTTTCTTCTGTTTCTTCCGGAGGCTCTGTCAGCAGCGGACGGATTCTTTTCCACGAAACGTTCGCTTTCTGTACGGAGTTAAACAGCTTCGCCGCCTTCGAGGACTTGACCGCAAGCTTTCCATAGCAGGATAAAAATGTCGTAAACGCTGCGATGTTCCAAACCGCCCATCCGCTGTTTAACACATTTTTCGAACCGAAATACAAAATCAGCACGGTGCTTCCCATGGAAATCACCTGATACAGCGGAGGCATCGCTACGACCTGCATCCCTGCACGGACTGCTGTTTTTTCGTAATCGTCCAGCTGTTTTTCATACATGCCGCTGCGCTGTTTTTCACAGCCGTAAATCCGATAAGTCACCGCGTTGCCCGCGCGGTCCAGCGTCGCTGTATTCAAGCGTCCGGCGCTCTCCTTATATGCGGCATTGCTGCGCTCTACCACAGTTTTCATCTTTTCCGCCATCAAATAGGAAAACGGCGGGAACAACAGACACAGCAGTGCAAGCCGCCAGTCGTACCACAACAGCATCGCAGCATAGGCAAGCAGCGCAATACCGGTATCAAAAATCTCCGTCGTGAACTTCCGGATTCCCTCTACGCACGCATCCACGTCAGACACCGCTTTTGTCAGAAGGCTTCCGGCACCCTCTTTTTCCAGCTCCCCTACACTTTTATGTACCAGATTCCCGTAAAGTACCTGCTTCATGTTTCGATTGATATCGTTCGCAAACCGGCGCACATAAAACCGCTTGATGTAGCGCGCGCCCTGCACGAATCCGATCACTGCCACATACGCGCACACCAAAAGCAGCATATCGGTAAAAAATTTTTTCCCTGCAAATACATCCAGCAGGCACTGTGCAAGCCGTCCTTCAAACCACGGTCCCGCGAGCAGCCCGATGTTATAAATCAGGCCGGAAACCGTCACCGCAAGCAGCGGCTTCCACTCCGTCACAAAGTAGCTTCCGATCTGATCCGGTTTTTTCCAGGCAGTCCGGATTCCCGATTCTTTCCTGTCGCACATCGTCGTCCCTTCAGCCATCCTTTTCTCCTCTGTCCATCCGTTCCTTTACCTGCAAAAATCCAGACCGGCTTTCTTTTTTCGATCTCAGATACAGTCGATCCAGCATTTCGCAAAAGTGCTCGGTTTCTGATTCGTCCAGTTCCTCCATCAGCCACTCATAAAACGTCGATTCAATGCTGACCTTGGAGTTTTTCAGCCCTTCCGCCTTTTTTGTCGCATACAAAAGCTGACTTCTT